>ENA-OZGM01000396-OZGM01000396.1-human-gut-metagenome-genome-assembly--contig:-NODE-396-length-20213-cov-5.424695_pt1 | contig 20213 bp, 16 predicted proteins | sample MGYA00244655_ERZ653656 | MGnify/ENA primary metagenome ERZ653656 (study PRJEB26926, sample SAMN06164991) | human gut metagenome | biome: ENVO:00009003; feature: ENVO:2100002; material: ENVO:00002003... | reverse complement strand
GAGATTAGCTGCAGTCTCGTGGGCTCGGAGATGTGTATAAGAGACAGGTATAGAGTGCCTTACCTCTTACAGAGAACATAGCCTGAAACTCTTCTGTAGAATCAGCTCTGTCAAAAACCTCTACCCCACAGTTGATACCGCCTGTATTGGCATTGATCTCATTAAACAGTTCTCCGTATGTGTAATTCTCTGTATCCACATAACCCAGTACGGATTTCAAAAGTCCCAGATAAGGAATCTGCTCAGGCGCAATACTGTCAGTCTTAAACATCAGGTCTACGTAACCGATGCCATTTGTGCATACGTCATGGTAAAGGAACAGACTGTCATCTACCGTTAATTCTTCATTTATGATCTTTGCAGCTTCTCTTTTAATATCACTTCTCTTTAACATCGGAATGCACTCCAGTGCTTTTGGATCTTCGCCGGCTTCCTGATATGCTTCCAGTGCTTTCGTCTTCTCAACCATTGCATCCAGCTGTTCTTCAGAAAGACTGCTTCTGTATGCTTCCAGCTTCTCCTCCAGTTCTTTTTCACGCTGGGCTGCCAGACCTTTCTTCGGCACAAGAGTCATGATGCATCCATGTGGATTCTCAAGAAGATATTTACGGATCAGTTCTTCAAAATATCCTTCGTTTACTGCCTTTTTCAGGTTTTCAAAAACTGTAAGCTGCTGTACCTGCGCAAAGGGATTTCCTTTTTCATACAGCCAGTCTCCCAAAATATCCAGACTGTACATCAGTCCTTTTGGATAAGAGGAAAAATCAGCTTCACGATAACGGAATTCAAAGTAATTGATTCCAGCCTCTACAGCTTTCTTATCAATTCCATTCTTAACAATATCTCCAAGTACCTGTCTGATCACAGATACGAATTCTTCTTTTCTGTCCGGATTGGAACCTTTTGCAATTACTGTAAAATATGGCTGGAGAATACCATCATCATAAGATCCATAGACATCCTTGCCTGCTTTTACATCCAGAAGTGCCTGCTTTAACGGTGCTCCCGGTGCGCTTAACAGTGCGTAATCCAATACCTCAAATGCCATCGCCATCTGACTGTCCGCAGCATTTCCCACAACCATTTCTTTCATCGTCATCATTGCATGTAATACGTTACTTTTTCCGGCTGCATTTGCACCGTAAATTGCAAGTACGGGCAGCAATGCCTTCTTTTCATCTGGACGAAGCAGATACTCATCAAATGACTTATCCTTAGAGGCCGCAAAACTGATCACGGCACTGTTTTTTATTGACCTGTGATTTTCCACTGTAAACTGAATCAGCATAATTGAATACCTCCATTCTCAGTATTCGTATTTTCAGTCACTATTATAACAGTTAAAAATGCCTTGGTCAATATTTACGGATTGTTTTTGCAGTTTTTCTGCGAAATTTATAAATAAATTCTTTCTCAGCCATTTTTCGCAAAATATTTATCACCATTGCTGAATTGGAATCCGAGCTTCCAGTTTGCAAGTTTAAGTTCTGATTTAGCTAATCGCTTGCATAAGTAAATTCTGGCAAATCAAAATATCATGATTTTTATGGAAGTTAGTTTTGCAAAGTTCTTCAAAACTGGAATTTACTATTAGAAACAAGTTGTTTTATGCTTCATATGCTGATATTTTTTTTTGAGATCTTAATCCTCTGAAAAAAGAGTCACGTTAAGCGGAGGTCGAATTTTATTTCTTTTTTCGCAAGATTAAATTCCACCCCTCATTCGGTTCAGTATTTCTTCCGAATGGCGCTACGTTTCTTATTTTTTCAGTAATAGAGGTGTAAGGTTAATCTCGTTAGCGGGAATGGATTTTATTCCTAACCATACAACCAGTCAAATATTTCTGTAACTGACTTGGCGGTATTGTTATCACGGATAAAAGCAAGCATTGTCCTATATTTAACCACTAAAAATTGGGTGAAAACGGCTCTCGTTTGGTCAAATGATGTCAAACTATATCAGCCCGTTTAGGTATAAGAAAACCCCGGAAAACCTTGATTTTCCGGGGTTTTTGAACCATTTTGATATAGTCTGAGCAGTCGATTATCGCTTGCTGAACTGCGGAGCGCGACGGGCTGCTTTGAGACCGTACTTCTTACGCTCTTTCATTCTCGGGTCACGGGTCAGCAGGCCGGCAGCCTTCAGGGGCGCACGGTAGCTGTCCTCGACCTGCAGCAGCGCACGGGCGATGCCGTGGCGGATCGCGCCGGCCTGGCCGGTCACGCCGCCGCCGGTCACGGTGGCTTCGACGTCGAACTTGCCCATGGTATCGGTCGCCGCGAAGGGCTGACGAACGATGAGCTTCAGGGTCTCGAGACCAAAGTAGTCATCCAGCGGACGGCCGTTGATGGTGATGCTGCCGGTGCCGTTCGGGAACAGGTGCACACGCGCGACGGAGGACTTTCTGCGGCCGGTGCCGTACATATAGGCTTTCTTGCTCGTATAAGTTGCCATGTTCTATTTCCTCCTTCTCAGCGATCCCAGACTTCGGGCTTCTGTGCCGCATGGGGATGCTCGGCGCCGCGATAGATCTTCAGGCGCTTGAGCTGCCACTGGGCGATGGTGTTCTTCTGCAGCATGCCGCGCACAGCCAGACGCATAGCCAGCTCGGGCTTGTCCTTCATGAGCTTCTTGTACTGCGTCTCGTGCAGGCCGCCGGGATAACCGGAGTGCGTGCGGTAGTACTTCTGCTCGAGCTTCTTGCCGGTGAGCACTGCCTGCTCGGCGTTGATGATGATGACAAAGTCGCCGCAGTCAACGTGCGGGGTGTAGTCGGTCTTGAGCTTGCCGCGCAGCAGATCGGCAGCGAGCGCTGCGGTCTTGCCCATCGGCTTGCCGGCTGCATCCAGAACGTACCACTTGCGGGTAACGGTGTCCTTGTTCAGCAAAGTAGTGGACATATTCGTGCCTCCAATTTGAATGTGTTGAAAAACATTTTGACATTTTTCAGGCGCGAACGTAGAATAGGTCTCACATTCGCGCTTATCTTTTATACCACAATCGGTGGTACCTGTCAACGGAATTTTGATTTAGATATTACTTTGCTCTCAAAATCTCCGTTTTTCTCCGTTTTACGCTCGAATTCACAGTTTCTATTTTCATTTTGGAGGTCCCGCTATGAATGACCTGAACGCGTTCACCGGTCTGGTGCGCCGGTGCGTGGAGGATTATGACATGATCGCGCCGGGCGACACCGTCGCCGTCGGCGTCTCGGGCGGCAAGGATTCGCTCGTGCTGCTCATGGCGCTCAACGAGCTGCGCCGGTACTATCCGAAGCCGTTTGCGCTCGAGGCCATCACGGTCGAGCTCGGGTTCGACGGCATGGATTTCACGCCGGTGGCAGAGCTGTGCGAAACGCTTGGCGTGCCGTACACCCGCCTGAAAACGGACATCAAAGAGGTCGTGTTCGACGTGCGCAAGGAGGACAATCCCTGCTCCCTGTGCGCCAAGATGCGCCGCGGCGCGCTGTGTACCGCGCTCAGCGCGCGTGGCATCACAAAGCTCGCGCTCGGCCATCACTTTGACGACGCGGTCGAGACGTTCCTGCTCTCGCTCGTGTACGAGGGGCGCATCAGCTGCTTTCAGCCGGTGACACACATGACGCGCACGGGCGTGGATCAGATCCGTCCGATGCTCTACGCCGGCGAGGGGCGCATCGCCAATCTGGCGAAGGCGCTGGCGCTGCCGATCGTCGAAAACCCCTGCCCCGAGGACCGCGGCAGCAAGCGCTACGAGATCAAGCAGTTCATCCGCACCATGAGCCAGACCTACCCCGATCTGCGCAGCAAGGTGTTCGGCGCCATCCAGCGCGCACCGCTCGACGGCTGGGAAAAGGCGCGCTGATTTTTAGGAAAAGCGAAAACAGGACAAGCCCGATGGGAAGATCCCATCGGGCTTGTGTTGTTGAAATGAAGTCTCAGAGGACGTTCTGGCAGAAGCGCATGATGATCGTAGCGGTCTGCGCACGGGTGGCATCACCCTTCGGCTGAAGGGTGTCCACGCCGTTGGAATTGCCGACGCCGAGGATCACGCCCTGTGCGACCGCCCAGGACAGCGGCGTGCGGGCATAATCGGAAATGGAGCTGTAGTCCGGATAACCGGTCAGGTCAGCGGTATCGTACACGTCCAGATCCAGAACATTCTTGGTGTAGTTATAGAGGATGGTCGCCATATCCTGGCGCGTAATGACATCATTCGGGGAGAACGTGGTGGGGCTCGTGCCGTTCACGACACCCTTCTCGAACGCCCAGTTGATCGCATCGACAGACCAGCTGTCGGTCACATCGGTGAAGGGGCTGGACTTGGCAGCCTTCGGAGAACCGGCCTGACGGTAGAGCATCGTCACAAGCTGTGCGCGCGTGGTCGTGCCGTTCGGCGCAATGGTCGTCGCGCTCGTGCCGTTCAGGATGCCGTTCTGGATGCAGTAATCCAGACCCTTATGCGCCCAGTTGGTGTAGGCGGGCATATCGGTGAAGTGAGCGCCCGGGCAGACATGAGCACCAGTCGAGCTGCTCACCGGGATGCTGTTGAGCATCTTGGCCAGCTCGAAGAACTTTTCCTGCAGCATGGCGTGCGTGGACTTCTGCATCTGGCCGACCATGTTGATGTGGTCGGTGTTGTCGATCTTCTCGATGTAGTTCCAGACGCCCATCTTGGTGCCGGCCTTGAAGGTCATCTTGCCATCAGCGCCGACGCCGTAGTTTTCATTGTACTTATCCGTGGAATTCTCGTGCGGACGGATCGCGGAGCGGACGGAGACGATGCCGTCATTCTCCCACCAGTCCGGCGTGATGTTCACATGGCCGACCGCGTAGTTGACGTGTCTGCCCATGTAGGTGCTGCTCTTGACCATCATCGGGTTCATGCTGGCATTCGGCAGATAGTGGCCGGTCAGCGGTTCACGATGGGTGTTCGAGCAGGCGACGGAGAAGTAATAGATATCATCCTGCGCCTTGGCATAGCCGTTGAGCACGGCCGCGCCGTCGACGTCAAGGTCATAGACGCTCAGGTCGTTGGTGTGCTGCGTCCAGATCTTGCTGTTGATCACACGGTTGAAGTAGCTGGAGTAAGACTCGTTGGGCTGGCGCACCAGACCCCACTGATCGAGCTTGAAGTCCAGGCCGAAGTTGTTCTCATTGACATTGGTGCCGGTAACCGCACCGATGATGCCCATGGCATACTGGGCCAGATCGCCGATGTTCTGATAGACCTTCGTGTCATACTGGCTGCCGTCGTGCGGCGTGCAGAGCGTCGTGATGCTCTCGATCCAGTGGCGGCACTCGCCGGTGAACAGCGGGCTGATATCACCGCCGCGGCTGGCGTTGCGCTCATCGGCATCGCCGTTTTCCAGCAGCTGTGCGAGCATACGGATCGTCTCGCCGCCCATGCTGTGGCCGACCAGATGCACTTTCAGCTCACTGTCGGGGTTATTCAGCTCCGGCAGAACGCCCGGGAACGTGCGGCCATAGCGCGCATGGCCGTTGGTGGCGGAGTGGTATGCGCCGTAGTCGACCGTGCCGCCGACGAGGTAGGCATACAGCTCACAGGCGCGGTCCCAGTTGCTGGCGACGGGGCCGATGGACGGGGTGTAGACCTTGTAGCCGGCATTGTTGAGAATGTCGCGCAGGCTGCTGAAGCCGCCCCAGTAGTTCAGGCCGAGCACTTCCGTGCCGCCCCAACCGAACAGGCCGTGCACCAGCACGATCGGATAGTGGTTGCCGCTCGCCGACAGGAGCTCCGGCAGATCCGCGTCCGTCAGTTCGTCAGCAGAGGTCGCACGATCGGACTCGAAGTCCGTCGTATCGGCAACGCTTGCTGCGAAACCGGGCATGCAAAGCACCATCGCCAGAACCAGAACGGTGGCGAGCACTCTGCTCCACGTTTTCTTCATGAAAAATCCCTCCAATAGATTTGGGACAGCATCGAAATCTGTCCCCTTTTTATGGTTACACTATATTGCCGCTGCGAGAAATGCACAATCCCCACTGCGGTACAAATGTAACACTTTTGCACATTTCCCAGCGCTTGATGAAACACACGTCACCATTATGTGCGCCCAGATACAGAATGCGTATGGACAAAAAAAGCCTGCCGTCCGTGGGATACGGACAGCAGGCTTTGCACTGCGGGATCAGATCATAATGCCGCGCTTTTTGGCCTCGAAGGTCAGCTCGTCGCGGAAGTCGGGGTGCGCGATGGCGATCAGCTGGCGGGCACGCTCGCCAAGGCTGCGGCCGCGCAGATGCGCCACGCCGTACTCGGTGACGATGTAGTCGACATCGTTCTTGCTCGTCGTAACGACGGCGCCCGGGGTGAGGATGGACTTGATCTTGCTGATCGTGCCGCCCTTGGCCGTGGACGTGAAGGCGATGAAGCTCTTGCCGCCGCGGGACTGGCAGGCGCCGCGGACGTAGTCGATCTGGCCGCCGGAGCCGGACATGTGCTTCGTGCCGACCGACTCGGCGCAGACCTGGCCGAAGAGGTCAACCTCGACCGCGGCGTTGATAGAGATCATGTTGTCGTTCTGGCAGATGACGTCCGGATCGTTGACGTATTCGACCGGCAGGATCTCCACGGCCGGGTTATCGTCGATATAGTCATAAATGCGCTGCGAACCGAAGGCAAACGTCGTGACGGTCTTGCCGCGGTGGATCTGCTTTTTGCTGTTGTTGACCGCGCCGCACTCGATGAGCTCGACCATGGAGTCGGTGAACATCTCGGTGTGGATGCCGAGGTCGTGCTTGGCCTTGAGCGCCATGCCGGTCGCGTCCGGGATCGCGCCGATGCCGAGCTGCAGGCACGCGCCGTCCGGGATAAGGTCGGCGATGAGGCCGCCGATCGTCTTGCTCACCTCGTCGAGCTGGACCGGCGGCAGGACCGGCAGATCGTGGTTATACTCCACGATGGCGTCGACCTGCGAAATGTGGATCAGCGAGCCGCACAGGCCGCGGGGCTGACGGTCGTTGACCTCGAGGAAGATCCGCTTGGTCTTGTCGAGCATGGCGTCGATATACGAGCCGTTGAGCGCCAGGCTGAAGTAGCCGTGGCGGTCCATCGGCGCGACCTCGACGCACACGGCGTCATAGTCGTACTCCGTGCGGATGCGGGTCGGGAAATCGCGGTAATATGCCGGGATGATATCGGCATAGCCGGCGTTGACCGCCTTGCGCGCCGCGCTGCTGGAAAACCAGCTGTAGCCGGTCATCTTGCCGGCCAGCGTGGGGTCGGTATAAAACTCGAACGGGTACGCATCGAGCAGGGCCTGCACCTTCACGCCCGTAATATCGCTGTTGCGGATGCGCTCCGCGATTGCGGTCATGATGGCCGGCGTCTGCGAGGTCGCCGTATCCATGCCGAGCAGCCAGCCGGACTGCACCTGCTGGGCAATCTTATCCGGCGTCGTCAGTTTTTCCTGATACATCTTCTGATAGTCTGTCATAATTTGCTCTCCTAAAACAAAAAATATGAACACATGGGTATAAATAATATACACGATTCGAAAACGTAATTCAAGAGGGCGCGCGTCCGTTTTGCGATCCTTGCAAAAAATCCGTCACATTTTCAGGAAAATGAGAGGTTTTCTCACGTGAGAAAGTATGATATGATATTGTGAGATTTGTTTGAATTCTTGAATGAATGGATCTTTATCCTCTATTTTTCATGCGGCTCTCATTTTTTCCGGTTACAATGAGCAATGTCGCATCATGCGGCGGGACGCTCCTGCCAATTCAAAAAACAAGGAATGATACGACAACATGACGATCACGATTGTCTGTGATATTCTGGGCGAAGAAAACAATGGCACCACGATCGCCTGCATGAACCTCATCCGCTTCCTGCGCGCGCAGGGGCACACGGTGCGCGTGGTCTGCGCCGATCAGGACAAGGCCGGCAACGAGTGCTTTTACGTCGTGCCGGAGCTGAACCTCTACCTGCTCAACCCGATCGTGGAGCGCAACGGCGTGACGCTGCCGCGCCCGGACCGCTCCCTGCTCGAGGATGCGATCCGCGACTGCGACGTCGTGCACACGACGTTCGTGCTGCAGCTGTCGCACACGGCGGTGAAGATCGCCAAGGCGTACAACAAGCCCATCACCTCCAGCTTCCACTGTCAGGCCGAGAACGTCACGGCGCACTTTCTGTGCAAGGATCTCGATGCGATCAACCGCGGCGTCTACCGCGCCTGCTACCAGATGGTGTATCAGTATTCGGACATCATCCATTACCCGACGCAGTTCATCCGCGACACGTTTGAGGCCGTCGTCGGCCCGACGAACGGCCGCGTGATCTCCAACGGCGTCAACAGCATGTTCACGCCCGGCCCGGCCAAGCGCCCGGCGGGACTGGAAGGCAAGTTCCTCATCGTCTCGACCGGCCGCCTGTCGAGCGAAAAGAATCAGGAGATCCTCATCAAGGCCATCGGCCGCTCGGCCCACCGCGAGCAGATCCACCTGATCCTCGCCGGTGAAGGGCCGCGTGAAGAGCATTACCGTCATCTGGCCGACAAATACGGCGTCGACATGGAGATCGCGTTTTTCTCACGGCAGGACCTGCTGAATCTGCTGCGCTGCGCCGACCTCTACTGTCACCCCGCCGAGGTGGAGATCGAGTCCATCGCCTGTCTGGAGGCCATCGCCTGCGGGCTGGTGCCGGTCATCGCCAACTCCCCGAAGAGTGCGGCCAAGGCATTCGCGCTCGACGAGAAATCTCTATTTAAAAATAAGGACCCCGAGGATATGGCCGCCAAGATCGACTACTGGGTCGAGCACCCGGCCGAGCGCGCGGACTACAGCCGGAAATATCTCGAGAGCGGCACGCAGTTTGAACAGCAGAGCTGCATGCGCCAGATGGAGCAGATGCTCTTTGACGCCGTCGCCCTGTGCAGTGAGCCGACATGAGCCGCAAGACCATCTATTATCACGACCCGCTGCACGACGACTTCGCGCCGACGAACGGGCACATCCGGCCGAAGCCGATCGGCGCCGACTTTCCTTATGAGCACCCCAGCCCGGTCTGGCAGGCGCTCGCGTTCGTCGTCTACCGGCTGATCATGACGCCGTTTCTGTTTTTGTACTGCAAGCTCGTTTTCGGCCTGCGGATCGAAAACCGCAAAGTGCTGCGTGAGCTGCCCGGCGGCTATTTTCTCTACGGCAACCACACGAACACGCTGGCGGATGCCTTCATCCCGACGTTGCTGGCGTTCCCGCGCCGCGCAAACATCGTCACCGCGGCGGACACAGTCTCCATTCCGGGCGTGCGCAACATCGTGCAGATGCTCGGGGCCGTCCCGCTGGCCGACACGATCGACGGCACGCGGCAGTTTCTGGCCGCGATCCACCGGCGGCTTGAGCGCCGCCAGGCCGTCATGATCTACCCGGAGGCGCACATCTGGCCATATTATAATGGTATCCGCCCGTTCCCGGACACAGCGTTTGCCTATCCGGTGCGCGAGCAGGTGCCCGCCGTCGGCGTGGTGGTCGTCTACCGGCAGCGGAAGCTGCTGCGGTTTCTGCCGCCGTGCATCACCGTCGTTGTCGGCGAGCCGGTCTACCCGGACGCATCCCTGCCGCCGCGCAGCGCCCGCCGGGCCCTGCATCAAAAAGTCTATACATTCATGTGCGATACCGTCGCCCGGCGGCACAGCTATGCGCACATCGAATATCTCCCCGCACAGGACACACAACCGGCCGCGCAATGACCGCGCCGCACGACCAGAAAGGTGGGATCCCGCTTGGCACATTTGACTGAAGCCGCCATCCAGGATGCGTTCCTGAAGCTGCTGTCCGAGCAGCCGTTTGACAAGATCACCGTGACCCAGCTCGTGGACGAGTGTCAGATCACACGCCGGACGTTTTACTACCATTACTCCGATCTGTACGAGCTGCTGGACACCATCCTCCACCGCGAGACCGAGCGCGCGCTCGATGAATTTGAGGCCACCGGCAGCTGGGAGGAATGTATGATCTCCGCCTCCCGCTTCGCGCGCGAGCACAAGCGCGCCGTGTACCACATCTACACCTCCTCGCACCGTCTGGAGCTGGAAAAGCATGTGGACCGCATTTCCGGGGAAATGATGCACAGCTATGTGGAGGCGCAGGCCAGCGGCCTGTGTGTGAGCGAGGCGGACAAAAAGCTCGTGTGCGACCTCTACCGCTTCGGCATCACGGACATTTTCTACGAATGGCTCGAAAACGGGATGAAAGAGGATCTCGAGGCGCAGATCCGCCGCCTGAGCCTGCTGTTCACCGGCAACATCCGCGCCTCCCTGTCCCGGGTGCAGATCCCGGCCGAATCGTAACCATCCCCGGCGGGCACAGCAGCGTGTCCGCCGGGTCCATTTCACCAGCAAAGGAGATATGTCATGCCGATTCTCGATCATCTGGAGCCGCGCGCCGTCTTTTCCTGTTTTGAGCAGCTGTGCACCATCCCACACGGCTCCGGCAACACGAAAGCCATCAGCGATTACCTTGTTCGCTTCGCAGCCGAACATCAGCTGCGCTGCATTCAGGACGCGCACAACAATGTCATCATCTTCGCACCCGGCACGCCGGGGTACGAGACCGCCGCCTCGGTCATCCTGCAGGGGCACATGGACATGGTCTGCGAGACTGCGCCGAACTGTACAAAGGACATGGCCCGCGAGGGACTCGACCTCTTCGTGGACGGCGATACGATCGGCGCACGCGGCACAACGCTAGGCGGGGATGACGGTATCGCCGTGGCCATGGCGCTGGCGATCCTCGCTGCGGACGACATCCCCCACCCCCCGCTCGAGGTCGTCATCACCGTCGATGAGGAGACCGGCATGCTCGGCGCGGCCGCACTGGACGCCTCCGTGCTGAAGGGGCGCACGATGCTCAACCTCGACTCCGAGGACGAGGGCGTGCTCACCGTCAGCTGTGCCGGCGGCAACGTGTCCGTGTGCACGCTGCCGGTCACGCGCGCGCCGTTTTCCGGCACAGCGCTGACCGTGACGGTCGGCGGTCTGCTCGGCGGCCACTCGGGCGCAGAGATCGACAAGGGCCGCGGCAACGCGAACCTCCTCATGGGCCGCGTGCTGTACGCCGTCGGCGCGCGCACGCCGCTGCGGCTCGTCTCCGTCGCCGGCGGCCTGAAGGATAACGCCATCCCGCGCGAGAGCCGGGCCGTCATCGCCGTGGCCGATGCAGCCGCCGCGCAGGCGGCGATCGCGGACATGGACGCCGCGCTCCGGCACGAATACGCGGCCGCCGACCCGGATGTGTCCGTGCGCGTTGACGCAGCCCAGGCGCAGCAGCCGCCGATGGACGAGGCGTCCACGCAGCGCGCCGTGTGCATGCTCTGCTGCCTGCCGAACGGCATTCAGGCCATGAGCCGGGACATTCCGGGGCTCGTGCAGACGTCGCTGAATCTCGGCATCCTGACGACGGATGCGAACACCGTGCAGGCGTCGTTCTGCGTGCGCAGCAGCGTGTCCACACAAAAGGAGATGCTCGTCGCGCGTCTGCGCTGCCTGATGGCGCAGCTCGGCGGCACGGTGGCCGTCTCGGGCGACTACCCCGCGTGGGAATACCGCAAGGACTCGCCTCTGCGCGAGCGCATGGTCGCGGTCTTCCGCGAACAGTACGGCCGCGATCCGAAGGTGGAAGCCATCCACGCAGGCGTCGAGTGCGGACTGTTTGCCGGGAAGCTGCCGGGGCTCGACTGCGTGTCCTTCGGCCCGGACCTGACGGAGATCCACACCTGCCGCGAGCGGATGCACATTGCCTCCGTGCAGCGCGTCTGGCGCTACACGCTCGAGGTGCTGCGCCGCTGCAAATAAGCGAACATGCAAAAACCGCCCTGCACCGATCGGTGCAGGGCGGTTTTTCTGTTGGGATGTTACTTGCGCAGTTCGTGCTCGTCGCTGCGCTTGCGTGCGGCCACGGCCACGATGCCGGACAGCGCGACGAGTGCGATCATGTTCGGCAGCACCATGAGCTGGTTGAACATATCCGTCAGTTCCCAGACCAGATCATTGGACAGGCAGGAACCGAGGAAGATGAAGATAATAGCGATGATGGAGTAGGCAAGGTTTGCCTTCTTGCCGAAGAGATAATTGACATTGATGCGGCCGAAGAGGTTCCAGCCGACGATCGTCGAGAACGCGAAAAACAGCAGGCAGATGGCCACGAACGCATTGCCGAGCGTATCACCGAACACGCTCGAGAACGCGAGCTGCGCCATGTTCGTCTTGGAGATGCCGTCGACCGCGCCGTGGGCCAGCGGGCCGTTGCCGGCGTAGAGCGTGGAGATGACGACGAGCGCCGTCATGGTCAGGACGACGAACGTGTCGATGAACACGCCGATCATTGCGACCGTGCCCTGCTCGTGCGGGCTCTTGACGTTGGCCAGCGCATGCGCGTGCGGCGTGGAGCCCATACCGGCCTCGTTGGAGAACAGGCCGCGCTTGGCGCCCTGGCTGATGGCCGTCTTGAGCGCATAGCCGATGCCGCCGCCGATGATGGACTGCGGCACGAAGGCGTACTTGAAGATCATGCCGAAGGTCTCCGGCACGTAGCGGATGCGGGCAAAGAGCACGATCAGGCCGCCGACCAGATACAGGCAGGCCATGACCGGCACGATCTTCTCCGTGACGGAGGCGATGCGCTGCACGCCGCCGATGAAGATAAACGCCGCAATGGCGGAAACGATCAGGCCCATGACCCAGCTCGGGATATGGAATGCGTTCTGGCACGCCTCACCAATGGAGTTGGACTGCACCATGGAGCCCATGAAGCCGAGCGCCAGAATGATCGCGACCGCGAAGAAACCGGCCAGGAACTTGCCGAAGCCGTTCGGGAATGCGTGCTTGATGTAGTACACCGGGCCGCCGAGGACCGTGCCGTCCGGCTCGACCACGCGGGTCTCCTGCGCGAGCACCGCCTCGGCATAGATCGTCGCCATGCCGAAAAACGCGATGATCCACATCCAGAAGATCGCGCCGGGGCCGCCGATGAGGATCGCGCCGCAGGCGCCGACGATGTTGCCGGTGCCGACCTGCGCCGCGACGGCCGTCGCCAGTGCCTGGAACGAGCTCATGCCGGATTTGTGCTTCTCGCCGTTGAGACTGAACTCGCCGAAGAAGCGCCGCCAGCCCTCGCCGAAGCAGCGCACCTGCACGAACCGCGTGCGGATGGTGAAATACAGACCCGCGCCGAGCAGCAGGATGATCAGCACATAGTCTGACAGGTACATGTTGATGGTTTGCACGATTTTGAGTAAGGTATCCATGTTGTTTCTCCCTCTGCATTGAATTTTTGCAAAGCAAAAAGCTGCCGGTCGTTTTGACCAGCAGCTCCAGAGAACAAACAGCGCTTGAACGCCCGCACACATCGGGCACTCGCTCTGTCCTTTTGCCTGAGAGATTCGGCTTTCGCCTTGCACCTTCGGCACCCGCTTGGCACGGGATTCTCCAGAGTTCCTCCGCCTCCAGTCTCAGCCGAGCCGATCCTTGAGGTTTCGACGGATATTTATTTGATTGCGTCGAGTATTATTACATACACACGCAGGGCTTGTCAAGCCCCAACTTCAAAAAAAGTTTACAAATTGCCGGTACCGTACATCAGCGCCGTGAGCGCGACGACCGGAGCCGTCTCGCACCGCAGGATGCGCTCGCCCATGGAGCAGATGTGCATGCCGAGCTTGCGGGCCATGTCGGCCTCGAATTCGGCAAAGCCGCCCTCCGGCCCCGTGATGATGGCCGCCGATGCGATCGGGGACGTCGTGTGCTCGATCGCGTCGCGGATCGTCTCGCGCTCGCCGGTCTCGTACATGAACAGCGGCAGATCGGTGTGCAGCGCGTCGTTGAGCACAGCGACGAAGTCCGCCTCATAGCGCACCTGCGGGATGATGCCGCGGCCGGACTGCTTGGCCGCCTCCTCAGCGATGCGCTGCCAGCGCTCGAGCTTCTTTTCCATATTGACGGCCTTGGCCACGCAGCGCGTGCAGGAGAAAAACACGATCTCGGACGCGCCCGCCTCCGTGCACTTCTGCACGAGAAAGTCGCTGCGCTCCCCCTTCGGCAGGCCGGCAAACACCGTCGAGCGCACAGTGGGCTCTGCCTTGCACGGCACGACCTCGATGACCTCGGCCTCGGCCTCGTGCTCCAGCGTCTGTACCAGGCGGCACTTATAGTCGCGCCCCGCGCCGTCGCAGATGACAATGTCGTCGCCCGCGCGCAGACGCAGCACGCGGATGTGGTCGGCGTCGCGGCCGCGGATGATTGCCCGGCCATTCGGGAAATTCGTACCTGCTATGAAAAATCGAGCCATAATGGTCGCCTCCGATGCCTGATCTCTGCCGTGATTATGGCACACTTTGCACGTTTTTGCAAGCCGGGCCATAGCATGATGTGGGGGTATGGACGATGCAGGATTCCGTTTTTCTTGACAACCGCACATTTCAGCGTGTCTGGCAGCGTGTAGCGGGCAGCATGGACGCGCCCGTGACCACGCCGCCGGAAGCCGACACGCTGACCGATCTGCTCGCCGAGTGCATCCGCGCCAAGGCGGCCGGGGCTGCGTTTTACACAGCGCTCTCGCAGCGCATCCGCACCAGGCGGCAGCAGCTGCTCGGCATCGCGGCGCAGGAGCGGGCACATCAGAAGGAGCTGCAGGTGGAGTATTTTCTGCGCACGGGCGAGCGCTGCGTCCCGCCCGCCGCCTGCCCGCGTCTGGGCACGGCCGCGCAGGATCTGCGCTGCGTCTATACGCAGGAGCTTAAGCTGGCGGAGCGGCTCGACGCGGCGGCGAACACCGCGCCGTCCCCGCTGCACCAAACGCTGGCCGCCATGGCGCAGCAGGACCGCTGCCACGCCCAAGCCGTGCGAAACCTGCTCGCCTGTCTGCTGGGCTGAGACAAATCCGCACAAAAAATGCGTTTCTTTCAAAATGGTACTTGACTTTATGACAAATCTTGATTATAATATGCAAGCTGACAACTTAAAATGTAAGCAACCCGAACAGAACGTGGAGAAGTCGCGTAGCCTGGTCGAGCGCGCACGATTGGAAATCGTGTATACCCCACAAGGGTATCGAGGGTTCGAATCCCTCCTTCTCCGCCAAATAAGAACCGTAATTTTGATACAAAGCGTATCGGGGTTACGGTTCTTACTTTTTGGCAAAAACGGCGTGTTTGCGGCACTTTTGCACCCAGCGGCCCCAAAAGAAAACCCGGCCAGGTTGTTTTCATGGTCGGGTTTTTGCCTTTGCGTGGGCTTCGTGGTCCTCGTAATCGTTGAAAGAGCGTAAATCGTTGAATTACAAGGGCAATCGTTGTTTTAGTGGGGTATTCGTTGAATTACAGAGATAATCGTTGATTTACAGCATTCCCTATTGATAAAAGGTGTGGGAATTTATAATGTGGTCTCGCTCAAGTCGCTGCCTTTTTCAGAATCTCAAAGGCTGCCTTGATTTTTGCCGCCATCAATTTCCTGCGCTCAATCAGGAAGTCCTCGTAGGCCATATTTTCCCAACCGTGAGGCAGAGCGTTCTCCTCTTCCATAACACGGATCTGCTCGTCAGACAATCCGGCGCAGACAATCGGATAATACACAGACGGAGCATCATCCAGGATGTCCATGTTGTCCTTCCAGTCAATGAATGCGTAGTTTGCCATCTGGTTAATCTTCGCATCAGAGTATCCTTGGGACTTCAAGTAAGCCTTTGGGAAAAGATGATGCTTTTCCAGAGACTTGCGGTTACCGTCTGTTCCGGGCTCGAACAGCTTTGACACAAGCAGATTGCTCTTGGAGAAGAGGATTTTTGCGTTCATAATGTTCAGCGATGCCACATAGGCATTCCATGCATTATTACCTCGTCCCGAAACAGCCAAGCCCTCCGAACCAACCAGGGTGATGTCAAAGTAGTCATTCGTCAAACGCTCGTTTACTCTGGACAGGATGAACTCCTTGTACTCATCCAGAGTTTTGAGGCTTTTGATGGTATTCAGATGGTTTTCCACCGTAGACTCAAAGGAGCCCGTGTACAGCGAAATGAGCGAAGCATAGAAGAACCACAGCGAGGTAAGGTGCATATTCTCATTATACGATGCATTGAAGCGGTGCTTCGCAATCAAATACAAGGCATAGGTGTAGAATATTGCGTTGCCAGACAGAATCAAATCCCCGGACAAATATCCTGCGTTCATGATGGCTTTGATAAACTCATGCCAGCTGTGTACATCGAGGACATCCGGTAGTTTCTCCTTGAGAGTATTGAAACGCTGAACACGAAGATTATCATCCACGGCACCCTTTTTATCAAAGTCGGCACCTCTGAGCAGTTTATAGCCATACTTCAAACGGGCTCTGTCAAATGCATATGCCATAACAACGCGGATGACATCCTGCGCTGACACGGTGGTCAGCTGATTGTAAGAGGTCGTTTTACCTTTTGCCGGAGCGGTGGAATCCTTGCTGAATTGCTCAATCTCACGACGTCCATCATCCCAATACAAGGACAACAAGATGAGGATGAAGTCGTTCTGTTTCAGAGAAACACCACCAGAGTTTACACGGACGAATATTTCAGAGACATCCTCTTCCTCTGCGGTGGACTTTATGTCGAACACAGGAAGCGTATGGCTTTTCAGATTGACCACACTGTTGATGCGATCCGCAATTAAGCCCTGTTCTTCATCTGTAAGCTCGGACCCTTTGGTGGATCTATAGTCACCCAGTTTCTTGATGAAATCACCGATGAACTTAAAGGTGTTCGTGGAAGTGAACAGGTCACTAATATTATAAATCCATTCTGGGGCGTTCTTCGTGGCTTGGTAACCAACCTCAAATTTGTTTTGCAGCGGGCAATAGGAGATAACAATACTCTTCTCATCTCTCATCGAACTTTGAGTTGATAACCTTCTTGCCCTTCATAACGGCATAGAGCGAAGTCAAACGCTGCTGACCGTCAATGATGACTTCCTTGGGTGAGTCGTAGCTGTGGGCATCGACACCGATGGATTTTTTCTTATCAAGAGACGGACACTCCCACAGCATAAGGTAGCCAATGGGGTAGCCTCTCATCATGGAATCGAATAAGTCACGCACCTTTGAATCTTTCCAGATGAAGGGGCGCTGTAATTCCGGCAGTCCGAGTTCGCCTGTGTCGATCTTTTCTATAAGCTGATTGACCGTCAGCGTTGTATTACTGAATATTTCCGGCATGGATTACTCTCCCTTCATTTTCAGGAATCCCTGCTTGAAAGCATCCGGGAAGATGAATGTCTTTTCGCCAATACCAAAGGTGACACGGATGTGTTTCTGCGCTTTGTCAATCTTGGTGACCGCACCTTCTCCGAATGCTTTGTGCAGAACAATGGAGCCATCCTTAACATCGGGTGCGACAAACTCCTCTTGCTTGGCTGCCATTTTCGCTGCAGCAGAGGCAGCAGGCTTGACACCATACTGCGCGGTAACGGAGGGTTTTTCAACAGCATGATGATTCATAGATTTTTTGAAAGCCTCCCTGCTATTCGACGCGGAGCATCCGATAGCCGATTCCGATGTGCGTTTGTATGTATTGCTGCCCGTCTTTTCCGCGTTCCAGCTTTTTGCGCAGGGTCGCCATGAACACCCGCAGAGAAGCAATATCGTTTTCCCAACTGCTGCCCCAAATCTGCTGTGTGATGTAGGTGTGGGTCAGAACCTTGCCCACATTTTTTGAGAGCAGACACAACAGCTTGTATTCGATGGGCGTCAAGTGCAGTTCTGCACCGTCAAGATATGCGCAGCCTGCCGCATAGTCGATTTTCAGCGCACCGTTCGTAAAAATCGGAGATTCCTGCGCTGCGTCTGTTTTCATCAGCGACAGTCTCCGCTGCGTCACTCGCAGCCGCGCCAGCAGTTCATCCACGGAAAAGGGCTTGGTGAGATAATCGTCCGCCCCGGCATCCAGCGCCACGATTTTATCAGAATCCTCTGTTCTGGCGCTGATCACAATGATCGGCATATTTGACCACGAACGGATTTTTCGGATGATCTCCACGCCGTCCATATCTGGCAGTCCCAAATCAAGCAGCACAATGTCCGGGTTGTGAGACAGCGCCTCCATCACGGCGCTTGCGCCGTTTTGCGCCGAAAGATACCTGTATTCATGGGTTTTCAGCGTTGTTGTGATCAGATTGCGCACCGGCGTATCATCTTCTACAACGAGGACAAGCGGCTTATTCATTTAAGTTCACCTCACTGAGCGGTACTGTAAAGGAAAAGATGCAGCCATGCGGCGAATTTTCTTTCAATGTCATTTCGCCATTATGGGCATGAATGATGGCTTGGCAGAGCGTAAGCCCAAGCCCAAGACTTCGGCGGCTGTCGCCAATCGGATTGCCCCCGGTAAAAAACATTTCAAAAACACGTTCCTTCAGTTCATCTGGAATACCGGGGCCATTATCGCTGACGCAAATTTCGGCCATATTTTCTCGCGGGATTGCCGTGATCCGGATGTTCGAGCCAGCCGGAGTATATTTGACTGCATTGTTCACCAAGTTGATAAGCACCTGCATGATGAGTCCTGCATCTACCCGCACCAGCAGCGGCTCATCTCCGCAATCTACTGTAATGTGATGCTCCACCGACCTTCGGTCAATATGTCGGAGCGATTCCGATACGATATCGTCCACGACCTGATCAGAAAGGTGCAGTTTTACGCTGCCGTCCGCAATTTTTGTAATGGAAAGCAAGTTCTCAACCAGTCCCGTCAGCCATTGCGCATCGTCATAAATGTCCGTAAAAATCTGTTTCCGCGTTTGTTCATCCAGCACGTTATAGCTGTGCAGCAGCGTATCCGCGTTGCCGGAAATGGAGGTCAGCGGGGTCCTAAGGTCATGGGAAATTGAACGCAGAAGGTTTGCACGAAGCTGTTCGTTCTTTGCAAGGACGGCGGCTTTTTCCTTTTCTTCGGCGTTGCGTAGGCTTTCCAGCGCCAGAGCGCACTCGCCGAGAATGGAAAACAGCACGCTGGATGTAAATGCGTCAGGCTGCGTTTGCTTCTCCATCGGAATCCCGACAACGCCGAAAACCCGCTGCCCGGTACGAATGGCAAGATACAGCCGTTTTGCCTTTGGAAAGTTTTGCGTCGTTGCGCCAGCACGCTTTCGGTTTTGCCAGACCCATTGAATCACGTTCTGTTCCTGATCAGTATCCGGGATGCAATATGGGCTGCTTCCGTCTGCCGGATAAACATTCCCATCCAGCAGCGCATCGCCTTGTGCCGGATAAATCAAAACGTCCCGCTGCATGAGCTTCTGTATCTGCGTCGCGGTCATCTGATAGACCTCATCCGGTGTTTCCGCCTTTTGAAGCTGCCTGTTCATATCAAAAAGGAGTTTTGTCCGATAGGCATCCCGCGCGGATAGCTGCGCATGGGCTTTGAGCTTTGCGGCAAGCGTACCGGTCAAAAGCGCCGCTGCAAACATGACGGCAAAGGTTATTGGGTATTTGCTGCCATAGGCTGCCAAAGACAGCCGGGGTTCCGTAAGAAAATAATTGAACAGAATGACACTCAAAAAAGCGGACAGCACACCGCAGGTATATCCGCTGGTAAAAGCGGAAGTCAGAAGCACCCCCAGCAGGTAAACCATGATGATATTGGCATTTGCAAAGCCGAGCCGCAGAAAGACCCATCCGATGACCGTCGCAGCTGCCAGAATCCCGATGGTCAGAAGCAGTTCCCATGCGGTCGGAAACGCCGGACGGATGGGAAGCAGCCATTTCCTGCGGTAGCTCTTATAGGCTTCCACATCCGGAATGATATGAATGTCCACCTCTGGTGCAAGCGTAATGAGCCGTTCTGTCAGCGTCGGTTCACTCCAAAAATGCCGCCGCTGTACGCCACTTCGCCCAATCACAATTTTGGTCACATCAGAGAGACGCACATATTCCGCGATCTGTGTTGCCACATCTTCACCATGCGTTGTGACGATCTCTGCGCCAAGCTGCTGAGCCAGACGCATATTCACCTGCAAGCGAACGGTATCTTCCGCATTCATATCAGCGTCTTCGGGTGTCTGCACGTAAAGCGCGGTAAGGCTGCCACTAAATGCCTGTGCCATTTTCCCTGCCATTCGTACAATGCGTTCATTGGATGGAGACGAGGACAGGCACACAAGAATATGCTCTTTTGGCAGTTCGCTTCCTTTGTTCTGCACATTTTCACCACCCCTCTTAAATGATATTATAGCACCAAAATGTGATG
>ENA-OZGM01000370-OZGM01000370.1-human-gut-metagenome-genome-assembly--contig:-NODE-370-length-21055-cov-9.272000_pt1 | contig 21055 bp, 18 predicted proteins | sample MGYA00244655_ERZ653656 | MGnify/ENA primary metagenome ERZ653656 (study PRJEB26926, sample SAMN06164991) | human gut metagenome | biome: ENVO:00009003; feature: ENVO:2100002; material: ENVO:00002003... | reverse complement strand
ATGAACCTAAAGAAGAATATACAAAATATCTGCTTAGTGCTTGTACGTTGGAAAGACGGTGATTACCTATGATTGAAGCGAAAGATGTAAGTTGCACTTTTGCCCGCAATCCGTTTTCCAAAGAGGGATTCGTGGCGGTTTCCCCGGTTTCCATCCAATTTATTGATGGTGAACGGTATGCCATCGTTGGTGAGTCGGGGTCAGGTAAGACAACACTCGCCAGAATGATTGCGGGCCTCCAGCGTCCTACGGCGGGGAATATCTATGCCAATGGGATACCTGTTTACGGTAAACACAAGGTTCGTACAAATTACTTCAGGGAAGTACAAATTATTCAACAGGATTCTTCATCTGCATTAGACCCTAAAATGTCCATTGGCAAATCAATCGAAGAACCTCTTTTGTGTTTTTTTCATTTAGACAAAGAAGAACGTAAAAAAAGGTGCCATGATCTGATGAATTTATGTAATTTGCCTGTTGAATACTACTCGCGCCTTCCCGCCGAATTATCTGGTGGTGAGCAAAAACGTGTCGCTATTGCAAGGGCATTGGCGGCAGAACCAAAGTGCCTAATTTTTGATGAGGCAACAAATGGATTTGACCTTCCTTTGCGCAAGAAGATCATCGAAGAAATTGTTGACTTGCAGAGGAAACTCGCATTTACCCTTGTATTTATTACGCATGATATGGAGTTAGCCGTCGTTATTGCTGACGTAATTTTGGTTATGAAAAATTCCGCCTTGATTGAACAGGTTGAATTTTCTGGAGATATATCAGTATTTTCAAGCGAATACAGCAAGACGCTTTTATATGCGAGTGGAATTACTGATATATAATCATTGTGGGAATTGATCATAGCAGAAATAAAATGAAAGGATAGTTTGCGATGAAATTCAAAAGACTTGCAACGATGCTTATGGCTGCGGCCATGATGGTTTCGTTAGTTGCCTGTGCAGGCGACAATGGCGAAAACTCAGAAACGCCTGTTTCTTCGGGCAATGATGTTGTGGAGGAAACGGAAGCCAACCACATCACTTTGGCCGAAAGTTGGGGGTTTGAAAATTTCTATACAATTATGACGCCTGATGTATCGGCAAGCAACTTCGGTATCACATATTATCTTAGCAATTTCTACGATGTACTTGTAGAGTATCAAGATGGAGAATACGTTGGTGGTCTGGCCGAGGATTGGAAAATTAGCGAAGATGGAACAGTCTACACGTTCAATCTACGGCATGATGTGAAATTTTCTGATGGTAGTGATCTGACTGCTGAAGATGTTGCCAAATCGCTTTTGGCCGTTCCCATCAATTTGGGGCAATACAATGGAACCTATGGCCGCCTGTCTACAATTATTGAAGATGCAGTGGTCGTTGATGACTATACTGTTGAAATGCATCTGACGCAACCTTATTATAATGCGCTACGGGAGCTGTGTTTGGCGAATCCATTCGGAATTGTATCAAGTGAACAACTTAATGATGATTTAACGAAAAAGGATACTTTTGAAACTGCAACCTATGGCACAGGTCCCTACATGTATGTTGGAGATAATGACGGGCAGACTTGGAATTTCGAGAGCAATCCCTACTATTGGGGTGAAAAACCTGATGTTGAGAGTTTTTCTATCGAGAGCATTCCTGACAATGATGCTAAAATCCTCGCATTGAAAAACGGAGAGATTGATTTTGTCGCAGGAATCACGAACGTCTCCAATGAAAGTTTTGTGGAAATGCAAAACACTGAGGGATTTGGTGCCAAGGTTGATGACAAATCTTTCCGCACCGGATATATTGGTTATAATTTAAGTAGTTCCATGTTTGGTGATGAAGTTGTTCGCCAAGCCATTACATTGGCCTTAGATAAAGATGCAATTTCTGAGAGCATTTATGGCGGCCTGTATGAAAAAGCAGATACTTTCTTCCCGAAGACCCTACCCTATTGTGATGTAGAGCAGACCGTATACTCTTATGATATAGACAGGGCAAACCAATTGCTTGATGAAGCAGGATACATTGATACAGATGGCGATGGCATCCGTGAAAAGGACGGCGAGAAACTATCCTCTCCGTTTCAGTACCAAGCAGGCTCCGCTTCTGATGATAACTTGGTTGTTTATATCTGCGACCAGTTAGGGAAAATCGGAATCGAACTTACACCGCAGTCTGCACAAATGATGGACTGGTATGCAATGATTACAACCGGAGAGTACGGCCTTACCTTATTTAAAACGCAGGGCGGTTTTTATGATCCGGGCAATACAATCGGTAATATCGATCCCAGTATGGCCATGGACCCAATTATCTCCCAGGTCGCTGCATACTTGCCGGGCGGTGCCGAACTGATTACAGAATTGGAATCTACTACTGACGAGGAGCGAATCCAGGAGATTTATGGCATTATTTTGACTACGATGGCGGATCAGTGCCTGACTACGCCTTTGGTGTATCCTCACCAACTTGCAGTGTATAGTGATAAGATTGCAAACTACGATTTTCCGCCTGATGCAAACTTTACTGCTGTACAAAATATCACATTAAAGTGAGTATTTCCTTATTCCGCAAACGGCGTGCTATGTTTTGCATAGCACGCCGTTTGCAGAAAGAGAAATAACATATTCCAAATAGATTACAGAGAAGTTATGTTAAACCATATATTTGCTCTGCCGGTTGAAAGGAGTCCAGATATTGGTGGGCAGTCAATCAAAAGGGATTAAGCGGATTCTCAGTTTTGCCGGTAGATACAGGGGCCTCTTGACTTTTGCACGTTGCCTTTCCGGCATCAGTGCGTTGTTTATCATTGGCCCTTTTATCTGTGTATATTTTGCGGCAAGAGAACTTATCGCTGTATTTTTAGGCGATCAATTGAATGGCCAAGCATTATTGAATTGGGGCCTTTTTGCATTAGGATTAGAACTCGTGGGAGTAGCACTCTACTTTTTGGCTTTGCTATCTTCTCATATCGTTGCGTTCCATATTCAAAAAAACCTGCAGATGGCAGCATTAAAGCACCTTGCTCATATGCCAATTGGTTATTTTAATGCCCATCCAAGCGGAAAATTGCGTAAAATAATTGATGAAAACAGTTTTCAAACGGAGACTTTTATTGCACATCAGTTGCCAGATTTAACAGGTGCCCAAGTAACCCTGATTGCTGGTATTTGCTTTATGATCATTTTTGACTGGCGTATTGGGGTTCCACTTATTATCTTATATGGAATGGCCTTTTATCTGCAAAGTTCTCTCATGGGAAAGAATAGTGCTGAGTTTATGAGAATTTATCAAGACGCTCAAGAAACAATGAACCATGAGGCTGTTGAATATATTAGAGGAATCGCCGTTGTCAAGGTGTTCGGACAAACTGTAAAGTCGTTCGCCAAATTTCATAATGCGATAGAGACCTATAAAAAGTACGCACTTGCTTATACTATGTCTTGCAAGAAAGGCATGGTTGCATTTAATGCTATCGTAAACTCATCCTTTTTAGTGCTGGTTCCGATTGGCCTTCTAGTTGGATTTACGACCCCGACACTCAGAGATTTTATTCAAAGTTTTCTGTTTTACGTGATTTTCTCTCCGGCATGCGCAGTGATGCTTAATAAAATTATGTATATGACTAGTTATAAAATGCAGGCAGAGGAGTCTATGCGTAGAATCGATATGATTTTAACTTCTAAACAGCAACCAGAACCAGCGATCCCCCAATATCCTGATACATATGAGGTCGCTTTTGAAGATGTGACATTTGCATATGATAATACCGATCACCCCGCAGTTTCACATCTCACTTTTATGGCAAAAGCAGGAGCAATAACCGCCCTTGTGGGACACTCAGGGTCAGGTAAAAGCACAGCGGCCAGTCTGATTCCTCGGTTCTATGACGTGCAGGATGGCGCAGTAAAAATTGGCGGCGTTGACATCAGGGAAATCCCACAGGGCGATTTAATGAAAATGGTGGCGTTTGTGTTCCAGGACCCCAAGTTGTTTAAGGATAGCCTATTAGAAAACATAAGAGCCGGAAGACCATTGGCAACCCGTGAGGAAGTTCTAAAGGCAGCTCATCTGGCGCAGTGCGATGACATACTGAAAAAACTTCCAAACGGAATAGACACAATTATTGGAAGTCAAGGTGTATACCTGTCCGGGGGCGAAACACAGCGCATTTCCATTGCCCGTGCTATTTTAAAAGATGCTCCTATTGTAGTTTTAGATGAGGCGACAGCATATGCTGATCCCGAAAATGAGCATCAAATCCAGAAAGCCTTTGATGGACTTATAAAGAATAAGACGGTTATTATGATCGCACATCGGCTTTCGACTGTCCAGGATGCAGACCAAATATTGGTGATGAAAAACGGTGCAATAGTGGAAAGCGGAACACATTCAGATTTGATAAAGTTGCAAGGAGAGTATGCTAAAATGTGGGACAATTATAACAAGACGGTACAGTGGCATATAGAAAGTTGAGGTGCTGTCTATGCTAAAACGTGCGTTTGCATTAAGCGATCAAGGCGCAAAAGATTTAGCAAAAGGGATTATAGCAACTGCCTGCGCCAATTTGATACAGATCATTCCAGCAAGTTTGTTGTTGATGGTAGTAATGATGCTTTTAGAAAAAGCGGCGGGGACTCAAGTTAATGTAGGTCGGAATATTCCGTTCTTTGTCGGAATTACCCTGGTGCTTTTTGGCATGATCGCGATTGCCCAATTAGTACAATACAATTTGACATACACTGCTGCATATAAGGAAAGTGCAAACCGAAGAATTGTGCTGGCTGAAAAACTCAGAAAACTTCCACTGTCATTCTTTGAAAAGAAAAATTTAGCCGATCTGACAACTACTATTATGGGGGATTGTACGGCACTAGAACGGACATTTTCTAATGCGATTCCACAGTTGTTAGGTACGATTCTTATGTTTGTTATTACATCCGTGGGGCTGGCAGTTTTAGACTGGAGGCTGGCTCTTTGTATTATTGTCCCGGTACCAGTTGCCTCAATTGTTGTTGTTCTTGCTCGTAAGGCACAGAGTAAGGCGGAACTTGAAAACCTGGAGGCAAAAAGGTGCGCCTACGACGCAGTACAAGAATATGTTGATACTATAAAAGAATTAAAAGCATACTCAAAGACAAATGTATACTTGGATGAACTTGATAAAAAGTTGGAGAATGTTATTCGTTGTTCCTTCCGAAATGAGTTAGCCCCCGGAGCATCCACAACAGCAGCTCAGTTTATCTTGCGTTTTGGCTTAGTTGCTGTTTTGCTTATAGGGGGAAAATTGGTGATTGAAGGTACGCTTTCTATTCCTATGCTCATACTGTTCCTTCTTTTCGCTGGCCGAATCTATGATCCATTCACCAACTGTTTCATGCTATTAGCGGAGGTTTTTGCCGCACTTGTAAGCATTGGTCGGATGAAACAGATAGACAATACACAGGAACAAACCGGCTCAGACTGCTACAATAACATTGGCTACGATATTGAGTTTAAGGATGTTCACTTTTCTTATAACGAGGAGCCAGTTCTGGCAGGAGTATCTTTTGTAGCAAAGCAAGGCGAAATAACTGCTTTAGTCGGGCCATCTGGCAGTGGAAAATCCACTGTTTCAAAATTAGCGGCACGTTTTTGGGATGCAGATTCCGGACTCATAACACTTGGAGGCATAGACGTCAAAACCGTTGAACCGGAAGTATTGCTAAAAAACTATGCAATCGTATTCCAGAATGTCACCCTTTTTGACGAATCGGTAATGGAAAATATACGACTTGGCCGTAGCGGAGCATCTGACGAAGATGTCAGAGCCGCAGCAAAGGCCGCCCAATGTGATGAGTTTATTGATCGTTTACCGCAAGGCTATGACACGAATATCGGGGAAAATGGAAGTAAATTATCCGGTGGCGAGCGCCAGCGCATTTCTATTGCTCGTGCCTTATTAAAAAATGCTCCTGTTATTCTTCTCGATGAAGCAACTGCATCTATGGATGCAGAAAGCGAAACAATGGTACAAACTGCCTTGTCAGCGTTATTAAAAGGTAGGACAGTGATAGTTATTGCGCATCGCATGAGGACCATAGCGAATGCAGACAAGATAGTTGTTTTGGACAAAGGGAAAGTGACTGAAATGGGGACTCCCAGCGAGTTGGCTAAAAAAGGCGGGCTGTATGAGCATTTGGTTGCTCTTCAGCAGAAACAACAAATGTCTTCTTTACCGACATGAAAGTCCTAAGAGGAAAATATGAAAAGAAAACAGCAAGCCACCGCATCCGGTGAGGATTATTTAGAGGCCATCTTAGTAATCCAAATGCATAAAGGAGCAGTACGCTCCGTGGATATAGCCCGGCACATGGAAGTATCAAAACCAAGCGTGTGCCATGCAGTCAATACTCTAAAAAACGGTGGATTTCTCATAATGGATGATGACCACTTTCTCCATCTAACAGATGTGGGCCGGGAGGTAGCAGAACAGACCTATGAGAAGCACTGTTTCTTCACTCGCCTGCTGGTAAGTGCTGGTGTTGATCCAAAGGAAGCGGAATGCGACGCCTGCCGGATGGAGCACGCAATCAGCGAGAGCAGTTTCCAGCAACTTAAAGCTGTATCCGCAGCGTTTGAAGAATCTAAAGAACAGACAAAAATGCCTTGAAAAGATGAGGTGATGACAACACGGAGGAGATCATCATTATACGGGCAATCGACCCGGATGAAACCGTTTTTAAGACTATCATGGATGCTTTGCGGGATAAGTCTGTTCAAGTTGTTGAAGCCACATCCTCCATGCTGTCTTTTGGAGATGTTGAAATCTACCCGGCTTCTCGGCGAGTACTGAAGGCCGGAAGGGAAATTCGCCTAAATCACAGCGAATACTCCATTCTTTACTGCATGGCGAAATCCCCTGGTAGGATTTACACAAGGGAGCAACTTTATGCGGCAGTCTGGGGTGAGGAATATCAGTACGGTATGACTACCGTAGATAATACGATCTGGCGTCTGCGGAAGAAGTTGGAGTCTGATCCCAGGCATCCTATTTTTATCAAAACTGTTTTTCGGTTTGGCTACAAACTTGATGCCTAATAAGAGAGGGTTGCCCATCGCAAAAGAGCAACCCTCTCTTTGTTTACCTGTTAGTCAGAAAAATTATCTCAAACAACAGAAAACTTCGCACATAACTGGTGAAATTTGTCATGTAAACTCTTAGTGTGGCAGTTTATCCCCAAATCCCTTTGAACACGCAAAGCGAGGTGAGGCGCATGGACAGAGCAGAAAAGGAAATCAGGAAAAGCGGTCTTTATCCCATGGGCGGATAAGGGCCGCTTTTCTTTTACCCATCGACATAATCCGGGGAATATCTCCATGATTTCTCCCGGTTCGACCTTACAACAACATATATCAGCAAGGGCGGCAGCTTTGAGCTGCCACGCTTAAAAGAAAGGGGATGACGCCAGCCGCCTGTGTGCCGTCCGCATAAGCGGGCAAGGAGTAGCGTGCTATGGATGAGAAAATCCACAGCATTGAGAAACTGCTTTTTGTCCTTCTCAAACGACACACGGCTTTTAATGGACAATTTTCAATCGGCGTTCACCGGCGCTTTTGCGGGAGAGAGTTTGCCCCATCCGGGGACAAGCCTCCGCCTGCGGATGCTCCATACGCCATTGGGCTTCTCAATGCGCTTATCCTTCGAGCGGCTGATTTTGTACCAGATTACAAAGTCAGCCGCTTATTTTATAGGCAACCTGGTTATAAGAGCAGGGCGCCGCCACCTCCGGTCTGTTTTCGCAAAAAACAGATCGGAGGTACAAAAATTGCGGGATTATCGCAAAAGCGATTATGCGATAAACAAATACAGCCCCAATATTGTTTATCGCTTCCATGATGAAATTATTGAGGTTGCTCTGGAGGATTACCTGAAGGAGAACCCGGATAAAACAGAACAGGACTTTGCGGAGCTGAAAGCCCTGTCCGATGAGATTTACTATGAGCAGGATCGGGCTGAAAGCACACAGACCCGCAAGGATGTGTCCATCCACGGTTTAGAGGAAATGGACTGCTGCTCTACCCGGCCATTGGAAGAAGAATTGGAGGAACTGGCGGCAGAAGTACAAAACCGCCGCTATGCCCGGATTGCACTGGAGCGACTGTTTGCTGCGGGCGTACTTACAGAAGTCCAGAAACGGCGTTTTCGACTTCATGTGTTCCGTGGTCTGTCCACCCGGCAGATCGGCAGGTTGGAAGGGACAAGCCATCAGGCTGTTGCCAAATCCCTGAACCTTGCCATCGAAAAATTGAAAAAATTTTTTGCGGAGCAGGGTTGACACCCCCACGGTTTCAGGACGATGGGTGAAAGGAGTTCTTTCTGACCCCCCTTTCGCCTGTACCTTGACAACCGCATACTCATTCATCGGTAACTTCCCCTTTGCCAGTGCGATGAGCAAAAGCCGATTCAGAAGCCGCGCCATGAGGTACGGCACGGATGAGCAGATCCCACCTACTTTCTTTCATTGGTCTTGCTGTCATCCTGCCTGTATGAGCGAGAAACGGCGGTCTGTAAAAACCGGGCAGCTCCCGGCGCGGCCATGACCGGCAAAGGGTACAATGGTACTCCTGTCCAGCCACAGCCCTGCCTGACCGCAGGATCACGCAATGGGGGCAGCTCGGAGAGATCCTCGGAGGGGTGAGATTCCCGTGGGCCGGTTCGCTGCTGGCCGCTGATGACTTCCCATGTGCGGGGTGTCGAGGACAAATAGCACAATGAAAGAAAACAGATTGGAAAAAATTCGCCGGACGCAGGGCGGGCCTTTCGGGGCCTGCCCTGTTTCCGGCTTACTTATATTCAGGAGGTCATTCTTATGCGGCGAAAGGCGATCCGGCGCGGCGCTTTGTTCTATGCCGACCTAGACCCGGTGGTTGGCTCGGAACAGGGCGGAACGCGCCCTATCCTCATTCTCCAAAATGATGTGGGAAACTATTTCAGCCCTACCGTGGTAGCGGCGGCCATCACCAGCCGAAGGGATAAGACCCACCTTCCTACCCATGTTTTGTTGGAGGATGTGCCGGGCCTTGCCCCTACCTCCCTGCTGCTGTTGGAGCAGATACGGACGGTTGACCGTAGGCGGCTGCGAGGCTATATCGGGCAGATCAACAAGAAAAAGATGAAGGAGATCGACACAGCCCTGGCAATCAGCGTGGGCCTGCGTTCTCTGGCATAGGACAGGCGCCCTTCTGAATAGATTGGAGAGGCAGAAAGGAGGAACCTGTTTGAAATCACTCACGCTTGCAGAGCTTGATACGCTCTCCGCCGTTGATATTAAGACGGTCGATCCAGAACAGCTTGTCGATATTCGGGATATATCCATCCACACAGAACTTCCAAGAGAGGAACGGATACTGGACTTCATCCGTCAGATCCGCAACCCCTACTGCTTCCGCCACGGAAAGATCGTCGTGAAAATTGGCTTTTCCGAGGCGGCCAAGGAAACCACAATGGAGGAACAATTTGAAAGCTATCTCCGTACCCTGTAAATCCCTGACACGAATGGAACCGAAAAAAATACCTGGACACTGACTGTGCCCTGCTGTATAATAGAAATCGGACAAAACTCGCACTCCAATCGTTGTTGGGACTGACGAACAAAACGATTGGAGGCATTGTTATGAAAAATTTGACCGCGCAGGCTGTTTATAACGCCGACATCTATCTCCGGCTGTCTGATGATGATGGAGATAAGCCGGAAAGCAACAGCATCAAGAATCAGCGGGAATTTATCACGGAATTTTTGAAATCAATGCCAGAAATCCGCATCCATGCCGAGAGGAAGGATGACGGGTTTAGTGGCGTTGATTTTTTTCGTCCTGGGATTCAGGAAGTCTTACAGGATGTGCGTTCCGGCGCAGTCAACTGCGTCGTGGTAAAAGACCTGTCCCGTTTGGGGCGCAACTATATTGAAACCGGAAAGGTCTTACAGGAGTTTGCAGACCACGGGATACGGTTCATCGCCATTAACGACGGCTATGATACCGCCAATTTACAGGGGCAGGCCAGCACCATCCTGCTGCCCATCAAAAACCTGATGAACGATTCTTACAGCCGGGATATTTCAGTGAAAATCCGCAGCCATTTGGAGGTTAAAAAAAGAAAGGGGCAGTTTGTGGGGGCGTTTGCCGCCTACGGCTATCTGAAATCACCGGACGACAAGAATCAGCTTGTTGTGGACGATTACGCCGCCGAGGTGGTGCGGGATATTTTCCGCTGGAAGCTGGAAGGAATGAGCCAGCAGGGGATCGCTGACCGGCTGAACGCCGATGGGGTCCTCTCTCCATCAGAATACAAGCGTTCCCTGGGGATGAAGTATATCTCCGGCTTCAAAAGCAATCCGCAGGCCAAGTGGTCGGCGGTAGCGGTTGGGCGCATCCTGAAGAATCCCCTCTATATCGGTGTGATGGTTCAGGGAAAGACCGGGCGACCAAACTATAAAATCAAGAAGCTGATGGAGAAGCCAGAGGACGAGTGGATCAGGGTTCCCGGCGCCCATGAGCCGATTATCAGCGAGGTGGATTTTCGGACAGTCAGCGGCCTGCTGTGCCGGGACACCAGAATCGCCGTACAGAAAAAGACGGTCTATCCCTTTTCGGGACTTTTGTTCTGCGCTGATTGCAAGCAGAACATGATCCGCAAGACCGTTCCGGCTGGCGGGAAAAAATATTTTTATTACTCCTGCTCCACCAATCGGGCGGACAAAACCGCCTGCACTACCCACAATATCAGCGAGGCGCTGCTGACAGACGCAGTTCGTGACTGTATCCACGCTCACATGGAAACGGTGCTGAACATTGAGAAAACCCTGCAATTCATCGCCGCTCTCCCCGCAGAGGACACAGAGGCCAGAAAGATTGACCGGCAGCTTGAAAAGCTGAAAGCCGATTATGAACAGGCCATGCGGTTCAAAATGTCCGCTTATGAGAAGTTCGTGGACCATCTGCTGAATGAAGATGAGTTCAAGCAGTATCAGCGGATTTACACGGAAAAGTGCGAGGCGATTGCGGCGGCCATCAGTAAGCGGCAGGAGGAATTGGACGCCATTGTGCGGGCGGGTTCCCCGCAGGGAGAATGGATCGCCCATTTCAAGTCCTTCCGCCATGTGGATGTGATGGAGCGCAAAATCCTGGTGAAGATCATCGACCGTATCTATGTCTATGAAGGGAACCGAATTGAGATCATTTTCAAGTACCAGAATGAGTACAGGGCGGCGGTAGCCTACATCGAACAGTATATGGATCGTCAGGCGGCGCAGGCAGCCCCCACGGTAAAGGAGGCGGTGTAAATGGCGCGTGTGAGCAGAAGAAAACAGATAGCGGCCGCACAGGGCGTTCCGGTTGATGTACTGCCCAAGGCCGCCGCTCTGCGGATTTTCCGCACAGCTCTTTATGTGCGCCTCTCCATCATGGACACCCGTGACCGCAAGGACAGCGAGAGCCTGCAAACGCAGATCGACTATCTGTGTGGGTATATCGCCAAGCACCCTGATTTGGAGCTGTACGACTGCTATCGTGACAACGGAGAAACCGGGACAAATTTTGAGCGCCCTGGATTCCAGCGGATGATGGAGGATGTGAAAGCAGGCCGGGTGGACTGCATCATCGTGAAAGACCTGTCCCGGTTTGGGCGCGACTTCCTGGAAACCGGAAACTTTCTGGAAAAGGTACTGCCCTTCATGGGAGTGCGGTTTATCTCCGTCAATGATAACTACGACAGTATCCGGGCGGACAGCGGAGAGGCCATGACCATCGCGCTGAAAAACCTGATGAACGACATTTACGCCAAGGACATTTCTCAAAAGGTGTATTCTGCGCTGGACACCAAGAAACGCAGCGGCGAGTTTATCGGCAATTTTGCCGCCTATGGCTATGTGAAATCCCCGGAGGATCGGCATAAGCTGGCCGTTGACCTAGACGCGGCGAAGGTGGTGCAGCGCATTTTTCGGATGAAAAAAGATGGAATGAGCAACGCTGCGATAGCAAGAACATTGACTGCCGAACAGATTCCCAATCCCAATTACCACCGCTATTTGCAGGGCGTTGTGTTTACCAAGAGGTTTTCTGAAAACAGCCCGTGGCAGACACAGACAGTGAAGCATATTTTGGAGAATCCGGTGTATCTGGGGCACATGGTTCAGGGCAAGAAAATCACAAAACTGCACGCTGGGCAGAAGCAAAAAATTATGCCCCCATCAGAATGGATCATTGTCCCCAACACTCATGAGGCGATCATTGAGCAGGAACTGTTTGATGCGGTTCAAGCCATTTTGAAAGTCAAACACGAGGAATACCACAGCCGTCTGGGGAAATACGCCCATTTTGACAGCGAAAACATTTTTGAGGGGCTTGTGGTATGCGCGTGCTGCCAGCACAATATGACACGCTATAAGAGTGTTTATAACAAAGGCAGGACGGTGGCGTACCACTTTATCTGCCCCCGCCACGCTATGCTTCTGGATGCCGGATGCCCCAATACGGGTGGCCTGCGAGAAAACGATTTGAAAGCGGCCGTTTATGAGGTCCTTCGATTGCAGATGGCGATGCTCACGGATGCGGAGGCAGTCATCCAAAGGGTCAGCCGGTCCTCGGCGGCCAGAAGCCGCAGGACGGCTCTTGACAATGAGATCATATCGGTGCAGGGACGCTTAAAGAAGCTGGACACACTCCGCCAGACGCTCTTTGAAAGCTATGTGGACGGTATTGTAACGCAGGCGGATTATCTATTCGGGAAAAGCCGGTATGAGGATGAAGCCCGCCAGCTTGAGGGACGCCTTCAGGATTTGCAGGTCGAAAAGGACGCCTTGCCGGAGGCAAGTCCCAAACAAAATAAGTGGTTTTCCGCTTTTGCCAAGTTCCGGGATGAAAAAGAGCTGACCCGTGAGATGCTGCTGGCGCTGGTGGAGAAGATCTATGTGAATGAGGACAAGCAGGTACATATCGTGTTGAACTATCAGGACGAGATGAAGAAGTTGTTTCAGGAGGAGGTGTAGCACGATGCCGGAGGTCTTACAGCAAATGTTGAACTATGTGATCGCCATTTACATCCGGCTTTCCGCCGAGGACGGCGATCTGTCCGATGAAAAAAGCGAAAGCAACAGCGTTGTCAATCAGCGGGCCTACATCCGCCGTTTCATTGAGCTGCGGCCTGAATTTGCCGGGGCGCAGATTCTCGAATTTTGTGATGACGGTTATTCTGGGACGAACATGGAGCGGCCAGCCGTCCGGCGGCTTTTGGAACAGGTGCGTCAAAGGAAAATCAACTGCATCATCGTCAAGGATATGTCCCGGTTTGGGCGCGACTATATCGTGGTTGGGGACTATCTGGAACAGATTTTCCCTTTCCTGGATGTGCGATTTATCGCCATCAATGATTCCTACGACAGCAAGGATCACAAGTACGGTTCTGCGGGCCTGATTGATGTGTCCTTCCGAAATGTGATCTACGACCTTTACAGCAAGGACTTGTCGGAAAAAGTGAGATCGACCAAAAAGCAGCTTGCCGAAAAAGGCTACTGTGTTGCCCCCTATGCGTTCTTTGGCTATCAGAAAGCGCCTGGGAATAAGCACACTCTTTTGGTGGACGAGGATGCCGCCGCCGTGGTCCGGCGTGTGTTTGACCTCTTTACCAGCGGCCTGTCTACTACGGACATAGCCAGAAAGTTCAATACAGAAGGAGTGCTGACCCCGCTGCAAAGGAAGCGGCTACAAGCGGTGAGCCGGAAGTGGAACTGCGTAGACCAGAATAAAAACTACTGGACTTCTTCTATGGTTCGCAAGATACTGGATGATGAGCGGTACACCGGCAAAGCGATCTATGGCAAGACTACCCGAAAAAAGGTGGGTTCCAGCCGGGTCAAGGCTGTTACAGAAAATCAATGGACTGTTGTGGATGGGGCGTTTCCGGCAATCATTACGCAGGAGGTTTTCGATACGGCCAAGAGTCTGAATCGGAGTTCCCATCCCGGTTCTGCCGGGGAAAGCACACGAGTTTTCTATCGGAAGATCCGGTGCGGACACTGTGGACTTGCGATGGAGCGGCTGCAATCTGCCCACCCCTGCTATGTGTGCCGAACCGACAGGTATAAACCGGATATTGGGTGCCCACAGGACAAGATAGGTGAAAAGGAACTGGAACAGGCGGTTTTAGCTTCTATCCGCACGATGGCCCAGCTTGTCCGAGGGGCGGTTCAGGCGAAGCAGCGCCAGTCTGCAAAAGATGCCCGGCACAACCAACGACTTGACCGGCAGATCAAAGCGCACCAGAACTCGATCCAGATGCGCCAGCAGGAAAAGATGGCGGCTTTTGAGGATATGGTGTCCGGCAAAGTCAGCTCAGAGGACTACCAGCATAAGCGAGGACGGTGTGAAAAACATATCCAGCGGCTTGAAATTAAAATCAAAGAGCTGGAGGACGCCAAACGGCAGGCAAAGGGAGAAGAACTCTCCGCTGGCAGCATACTCCCCTATACTAATGTCAGGACATTGACACGGGAACTGGTGGATTTACTGATTCAGAACATCTACATTTATAGTTCAACTTCCATTGAGATCGTTTGGAAATGCGGGGACGAATATCAACGGCTGCTTGCCGATACCACAAAAAAGGAGGCTGCGGAGCATGAACAGGGATAAAAAACGGTATTGGCTCTATGGGCGTGTTGCTTCACCTGATAAATGGGCTTTGGAGAACCAAATGATTTATCTTCGCAGCTTTGCAGAAAAGTATCAGCTCAATGTTGTGGGAGAATCCCAGGACGAGGCCAGCGGCCTGACCTTTGACCGGCCTGGGCTGAATGATTTTCTGGAAGCTGTCCGGCAAGGACAGGCCGACGCTCTTTTGACAAAAGATTTGACACGCCTGGGGCGAGATGTCATGCAGACTGCCTCATGGATCGCAGACTTGAATACTTCGGGTGTAGGCGTGTTTTCCGTCACAGACTTGACTCTCCGAGGGCTTTAATTACTGAATCAGCGTAAAATCCGGCAAAAAATCTCATAAATTCTTTGGTTTTCTCTTGACATTAGGAGACGAGGGCATCTCCGGCACAAGCCTCAAAAAGAGAGCCGAGTTCAATAAGATGATCACCGCCTGCAAGCGTGGCCGCATCGACTTCATCATCACGAAGTCCCTCTCCCGCTTTGCCCGAAACACGGTGGATTGTCTGGATACGGTCCGACTTCTTAAAGCCAACGGCATCGGCGTGTACTTTGAAAAGGAGAATATCAATACTCTTACAGAATCCAGCGAGTTTCTGGTCACCCTGTTCAGCGGCTTTGCCCAGGCAGAGTCTGAGTCACTCAGCAAAAATGTTGCATGGGGCAAAGAGAAAAGCGCAAAGGCAGGCAATGTCCACTTTCAATATAAGAAAATGCTGGGCTACCGCAAGGGCGAGGACGGCCAGCCGGAGATCATGCCGGAGGAAGCCGCAATCGTCCGCCGCATCTATCGCAGGTATCTGGACGGCTGCACATTAGGTAAGATCAAACGGGAGCTGGACGAGGACGGCATTCCCACGGCCCAGGGCGTGGAGCGCTGGTCCCCTGCCATCATCCATAACATTCTGACCAATGAAAAATACATCGGGGATGCCCTGCTGCTGAAAACCTATGTCACTGACTGCATCTCTCAAAAAGTTCGAAAAAACCGCGGTGAGCGTGTCATGTATTACGTTGAGAACAACCACCCCGCCATCGTCTCAAGAGAGACGTTCGACCTGGTACGGAAAGAAATGACGCGCCGCTCCAGCAAGCGAAAGGTGCTGCAGAAAAGCGGAAAAACGGAGCTTGGAAAATACTCCGGCAAATATGCCCTGACGGAGCTGCTGGTTTGCGGTGAGTGTGGTTCTCCATACAAGCGGGTGACCTGGGCCAGAGATGGGAAAAAGCGCATCGTCTGGCGGTGCGTTTCGCGGTTGGAGTTTGGCACAAAATACTGCCACGTCTCACCTACGTTGGATGAGGGCAAACTCCACCACACCATCCTCGATGCCATGAACGAATATGCGGCCATCCGGCAGGAGGTTTGCCCCGATGTGCTGGCGATGGTGGAGGAAGCCAAGCAGGCGCTGACTCAGGCCGGTACAAAACTGCTGACGCTGAAGCGCCGCCTCGACGAAGTCAGCCATGAGCAGGCTGATCTGCTGGACATGCTGCTGTCCAACATGGCCGACGCTGATCTGAACGCCAGAATGAAAGCCCTGACGGATGAGAAAGCGTCTCTCAAGGAACAAATTTTAGAGGCCCAGCAGGAAGAAGTCAGTCTGGAAGAACAAGTTGCCAAACGTCAGCAGATGTGGGACAGCCTGATTGAATGCAGCGAGGGCTACACGGAGTTCGACGATGAGTTCATCCGGCAGATCATTCAGAAGATTACAGTCGAGGACGCCGACACGATCCGCATCCAGTTTAGAGACTCCGATGTGGTGCTCGAGCAAGGATTACAATAAAAAGGGAAGGCGAAAAAAGATGGCAATTTTTATGACCGGTGACACCCACGGTGATTTCAGCAGGCTCCGCCCTGTGGCATTCCGCGAGCAAGGGGGCCTGGCCAAAGACGATTACCTCATCATCTGTGGCGATTATACCGAGTAAATTTCTATACCGAAAAATTTCAGAATCCTGTAAATAAGCAGATTCTACATAAGATTTTTCGGTATAGTATTTTCAATCCAGTGTATAGAGGGCTTGCTTTGCATTCTTGTTTTTCCAGAGTTTCTCAGTGCCTCCGATGATTGGCACTGACTTGTTGATGGCATCACTCATCATCTCCAATGTAGCAAAAGCATAGAAACCAGATGTGGTGGATATGCTTTCATGCCCAAGCAACTGCATTATAAATGGTAAAGGAATGCCGTTTTTATACAAATCCATTGCTTTTGTTTTTCTAAACAAATGGCAGTGAACATTCTCCGGAACCGCATTGCATGTCTCTCGGGCCATCTTTGCCGCTGTACCAACCACGAGACTAATGCTGTCTGTGGAAAGTCTGTGAGGTTTTCCGTCCCTCATGCTATAAAACAGTGGGGCGGACTGTTCCGATGGATGAAACTCCTTCAGATAGGAATTAAGGTGAGCCACAGTCTTCCTCATGATTGGAACATTGCGCCTTTTTCGACCCTTTCCAATTATAGAAATATAGGGGTTAGGTACATCAAGGTGCAGTGATTCTATGTCAAGGTCGGCCAATTCTTGCACCCTGGCTCCTGTATCATATAAGAGTATGAGAATCATTCTGTTCCGTCGGTGTTTCTGCGTGTTCATATCATAAGCAGATAGAATGGCAGCTGTTGCTTCAGGCCGAAGATACAAAATAGGGTGCTTTTCTTCTTTTAGTTTTTGAATTTGGCAAACAGATTCATAGATACCACGAAGTTCAAAGTCCTCCTGTCCACAATATTTTAAAAAAGAACGGATAGATGTGATCCTGAGATTTATTGTTCTGGTTGATGCCCCTTGACCTTTCAACCAGATAATAAACTCTTTTACATAATCACGGGTAAACGCCTCAAAGCTTACAAGCTCATCTTCGATATTCTTTTTTTCTTTCAAGAACCGTAAATATGTTTTAAGTGACTGCTTATACGTTTCTATCGTCTTATCGGACAGGTTTCGTATAGCGGGCATATAATCATGCAGATAGGAACGCGCCATTGTCCAGAAACATTTGTCTCTTTTACGCTTATATCTCATATGGCTCAACCTCAGGCAGTAAACTCTCCAAGTTCTCTGTTGCAGCGGCATAGTCTGCAAAATAGTCAGGGATCAGGTGCACATAGTAATACGTCTTTTCAAGCGAGGAGTGTCCCATATAGCGCATGAGATAAGGAAGCATGGAAATGACATCTTTTCTCTCTTTAGCCCAACGTGCTATATTGGCACACGCAAAGTGGTGCCGGAAGTCGTATGGCCTTGGCTTAATCTCGCCATCTCGTTTGAGCCCTGCCGCAAGCCATATCTTTCTGAAATTAAATGGTATTGATGATGCAGATATGATATTACCGCTTGGTCCCGGGAAAAAATATTCTCGTTTAGGGAAACAATTCCTTATGGCACAATCATATTCTATCAGGTAAGATATCAACTCATCCGATAAAAATAGCCGACGGTCTCGATGTCCTTTTGATTGTAGGATATCCAGATAACCGTCACTAAGGTGGACATTTTCACAACGGAGATGTCTGGCTTCACCACACCTCGCACCGCAGCAATAGAGAAAACGGTACAGGGCCGGATAAACATAAGGACGCCCTGGTGTTTTCTTTCGGAGCACGTATGAGTCACATTCTTTAAAAAATCGTTGTATCTCGATGTCGGACAGCAAGTAAACTTCTGGTCGGAAAGAGTTCTGGGAAACAGGGTATTCAAGAACATATGCGTCTAAATCACCCATGGAGCGAAGATAGCGTCCGAACTCTCTAACAGGACTTATCCAAGGGCCGCATTTTGAATTGGAGTGTTCAGAGCGTTCAATACTCCATCCTACTACGAGGCTTTTGCAGAGAACTGTGCTGTTGCCATGCTTGAAATTGTACCGATCTAAGCTCTTTAAACACCATTGAGCCGATGCATTATATTGTATGCCTATGGAATTTTTAAACTTTAGGAATGTTTCCAGAGATGGCCCGAGCGCACTTATAAAAAGACTCATGTATTTACCTTTCGAGATATTCCTGCAAGAGGCAGTACACATTCTTTAAGGTTACTTATGTCTGCGGTTATATAGATATCGGTAGTTCTTGTTTCCGCATGCCCAAGGATTGCTGCAATTGTTGTTAATGGAATGCTATTTTGAACCATCATCGATGCTGCGTTATGGCGCAGCATACACATACCCCAGATACGACCATCCTTTTGTATGCCAGCGCGTTGGAGTATGTTGCTTACGATATAGTAGCACGTTGAGTGTCCCCCCAAAGGTATAAAAGGTGCTTGGCTTCGCAAGAACACATGGTCATCGTCAACTCTGGGACGCTCCTCTAAAATATAGCGATAGATCGAATTCCCAATATCAACTGTTAATGGAAGGCATACAGCGTTGCCCGTTTTGCTTTGCTGAAAGAAAATGGTCTCATTGTCCCAGTCTATATTGGCGAGCCTCAAATCGACCACATCAACCGCACGCATTCCCGTAGTAAGCCCCAGGAAAAATATCGCTGCATCTCTGTGAGATACACTTGGAGATGATAGTACTTCTTCTATACTCATGATCTCATTGTCCGTAAACATTGGAACTATCCGCTTGGTGCGGTAAGGATGAATCCCTGCCACTGCAAAATAAAGATCTTCACGCCCAAAATGCCGGAAGATATTGCGCAATATGCAGAGGACATTACGCTGATGTTTCTGAGACCAAGAGCAAATATAATTTACGACATCTGATACAGCCAGATCCTTTAAGGTCAGTATTCCACCGTCCTCCATATAGCGAAGGAGATGTAACATCCCATTTTGAAAAAATCCGATCGTTCCAATATTTGAATACTGTGTTTTTAAGTGCTCCATATAATCCTGATAGATTTCTATGAGATGTATAGATTTCGGCAAATTCTTCTCTTTTGTGACCATTGAGAAATCAAAAGTGCCTTGGAGATAAAATGAATTTATTAGCCGCACAAAACGACCATACATGACATTCCGATATCCGACAAACGCTCCTGTTTCCTCATTAAACACATTATCAGCAAATATTTGACCAATGTTGACTGTATAAGTATCATAGCCATTTTCTGCGCAGAACTTCTTGAATCTATTGCTGACTTGTTTGTAGTTTTCGATACTTTTTACCGCATAGCCTGCATTGGTTAAAGCGGCTAAAAAGGCCTCGCACAAATCATTAATATCTGATTTCATAGAAGACACCCTCCATTTGCCTGGTGCTCCCTATAATATCAAAAATATTATGCCGAAAAAAGTCTTTAAATTATTGCATTTTCAGCGCAATATAAAAGATTTCGGGATAATATTTTTTTCGATATAATCGCCGTTGTCCTGAATTCGGGATAATGGCGACTTTGGCGGCGTCTGGGATGGCAGTGAGATTGAACAACAATGGCTCGACTGGCTGGAAGACAGGTCATTCACCACCCTGTTCGTCAGTGGGAATCACGAAAACTATGATCTGCTCCGCAGCTACCCGACAAGTGTGTGGCACGGCGGGCTGGTGCAGCCGATCCGTCCCAGCGTTCTGCACCTGATGCGAGGGCAGCTCTACGAGATCTGCGGAAAGAAAATCTTTACCATGGGCGGGGCCAGCAGTCACGACATTCGGGACGGCATTCTGGAACCAGATGATCCGAACTTCGAGCGAATGCTCCGGCAGCTCAACGCCGCAGGCGCTCTCTACCGAGTCAATCACCGCTCCTGGTGGAAAGAGGAACTGCCCGGCGAGGACGAATACCGGACCGCAAGAGAAGCACTGGACAAAACAGGTTGGGACGTGGACTACATCATCACCCACTGCTGCCCCAGCAGCATTCAGGACACATTCAGCGGCGGGTTGTTCCAACGGGATGCCCTGACAGACTTTCTCGATGAGGTTCGAGAGCGATGCCGATTCCAATACTGGTTTTTCGGACACTACCACGAAAACATGGTGGTAGAGAAAGAGTTCGTAATGCTCTATAAGCAGATTATCCGACTGAAATGATGAGTGGAGGCGCACTGGCGATTGGCTAATGTGTCTCCACTTTTTATTTAAGTAAGTTTTTCACAAGCTCAGGCATAAATCTTTGTCCGGGTTCACGAATAGCTTTCCCGACTACGTTATGCCATTGTGTTGATGCGGGCACTGCCCAAAACAAAAGCAGGAGGAAATAAACATGATGATTGAAAGTGCAAAGAATCTTCAAATGAAAGGCTCGTAAAATTGGTCTATTGGAATTGACGTTTTATGTATTTTCACGTATACTTAATTTACAGATTCACGCGCACATTTACAGATCATTCATCCGTCATCACAAGATGCTGGGGGTTCGAATTGCAAAAACGGGAAATCGAGCCTCAAAAGTCCGCAAACCCTTGCGACACAA
>ENA-OZGM01000357-OZGM01000357.1-human-gut-metagenome-genome-assembly--contig:-NODE-357-length-21593-cov-6.979153_pt1 | contig 21593 bp, 17 predicted proteins | sample MGYA00244655_ERZ653656 | MGnify/ENA primary metagenome ERZ653656 (study PRJEB26926, sample SAMN06164991) | human gut metagenome | biome: ENVO:00009003; feature: ENVO:2100002; material: ENVO:00002003... | reverse complement strand
CGAGCATTTTGGCAACGCAGATGCCGTGCCGCAGCTGCCGGAGCGGTGCTTAAGCTGTAAGGCGGGAATTGTGCGGTGTTGCCTTAGTGAAAATAATTAAAGTTTTTCGCCAGGCCTTTTTTCAAAAAGGCCGAAAAGACTCCCCGTAACTGCCTTAATAGAACCCGTAACTCGGCAAAATCTTGGTGCTCTGCGCCCACAGGGTCGGCACGGGCAAGCCGGACAGAACGGGATAGAACCAGGCAAAGCACACCAGCGCCGCAATGCACAGCCCCGCGCCAATCTTTTTGGCGCGGTCCTGCCGCTTCATCTGCGTTAAAACCAGCACAATGGCCGTCAACGCAAAGACCGAGCTGGGGAAGTAATGGTACATGAAAGTGCAGCGCGATACCAGCATCCAGGAAAGCAGCTGGCTGGCGTACAAGATCAGAACGCCCGCTCCCTTTGCCGTGCCGCGAGCCGAAACCTGGCGCCACAGCAGCAGCAAAATGCAGAACAGCCCTGCCCAGCAAATGACCGGGTTATAAAAACCCGCAATGCTGCCCTGAAGCCCAGCTTCCAGGTAAGAATTTTTGTAATACCACACTGGGCGCAGGTCCAGCAGCCAGGTGTACCAGCGGCTTTCAAACGGGTGGGTTGCTTTCAGGGTGGAATGGTACCAGTACATGTAGGTTTGGCAATCCCACCAATCCCGCAAACCAAAGGTAGGGTCTTTCCACCAATAAGGCAGGTAGGATGCAAGATAGATCAGGAACGGCACAACGATGTAAAACGCCACACCGCCCACAGCAGCCATCCGGAATTCTTTCCAGAAGCCCGGCTGTTTTTGCTTCCAGCGGGCATACAGCACACCCAGGTACAATACCGCAAGCCCTGCCCCGGCATAAATTCCGGTCCACTTGGATGCACACCCAAGCCCAAATGCCACGCCGCCCAGCGCCATGGGCAGCAGCGAGCCGTCTACGCCGTTTTGCAGCACGCTCTGGCAATACCATACCATAAAATATGCGCCTAACAGGATAAAGAACGTACCGTAAATATCGATTGTGGCAATGCGGCTTTGGGAAAATCGCATGAACCCAGCGGCAATCAGCGCACCTGCCATGGCCCCGGCCCAGCGTTTGTGGGTCAGACGGCGGGCAAAGCACCACATCAGCGGCACTAGCATCACGCCGAACAGCGTTCCGGCACAGCGCCAGCCAAAGGCTGTCATTCCAAAAATAGCAATGCCCAGCATGATAAAATCTTTGCCCAGCGGCGGGTGGGTGGTTTCGTATGCCGTCATGCGGTGCAGCATTTCGTACCCAGTACGGCCATGATAGATTTCATCGAAATACATGCTGTTCAGCTGGCTGATGGTATCTGGCACTTCGCTCTGCTCATCAAACAGGGCATCGCCGCCCGTTACCGGCACCAGCGCACCGGTGGCATCCCGCAGGGCCAGTTCAAACATCTGCGCATTTTCAATCGTTGCGGTCAGGGTCTGCCCTGCCGGAGCCGTGATGGCCGTTTTGGTCCAGCAGAACGGCGTTGCATAGCTCAGTTCCTTCCGGTACAGCTCATTGCCCGCTGCATCCGTGATGCGCAGGCTGCCGCCGGTGGAAATGCCGGGGTACACCCAGATTTCCACCGCGTCCTGCTGCGGGGTAAAGCCGATGGTTGCCGTGCTGTCCGTAGCATCCACAGGGTTCTGCGGTGCTTTCATGCTGCCAAGGTAGGCAAAGCTCACCACAGCAACGATCAACGTCAGCGTTGCCAAGGCTTTCTTCTCTTTAGCCGTCCAGGCAGGCTGCGGATCAATGCGCAGGGTGCACAGTTCCAGCTTTTTCTGCACTGTTTTTGTTTTATCTTTTTCGATGGTTTCCACTTTTGCCAGTGGAGAAATCGCTCCATGGCGGCAGATGGCCCACGCGGTGAAAGCCAGCAGCACAAAGGCTGCCGTTTCGGCAAAGCCGACTGCCATGGCAAACTCGCGGCTGGTATCGCTGCTGAGCCACTCGTCATCGCTGCCTACCAGGGTATACACAGTTTCCAGGTTCAAGAAGCCCGTTATCGACAGACCAAACCCGGCGCCATACAGACGGATGTCATTCCAGCGCGCCGCAGCAAGCAGTACCAGCAGCATGCCCAGCACCAGGTAACGCTCGTGCATGCAATGGGCAAAGGTAAAAATCCCCACCGTGTAAAACGCTGCCAGCAGCAGCGGGGAAAACCGCCCCGCCCGCCAGCTGATGACCGCCAGCACCACAAGCAGCACCGTGATAACAGCGATGTTGAAAATGCCCAGCACTTTCCAGCTCAGGTTAAACACCGGGCAAGCATCCAGCGCCTGCCAGTTGCCGCCCAGCGCTGCAAACCAGTTGAACGCATTGATGGTGGCATACTGGTAGCCAGACGCCGTGGTGATGTACTTATCGATCAAGGACGGCACCAGATTTTTTGCCCCGTAAAACGGCAGGCCCGCCAGCAGCGGCGGCAGCAAAGCCAGCGCAGCACCGCCAAAAATCTGGCCGACCGATTTCAGCGGGCTTTTGCCATCCCGCACGGCATCCGCAATAGCCACCAAAAAGCAGACGGCCAGCACCGGCCCAGCCAACAGTGCCTGCGGCTTGATGGCCAGCGCCACGCCGTACAGCACCGCAGCGAGCAGGTAGCGGCGCTCTTCCAGCAGCCAGAAGCAGAGCAGCAGCGGCAGCGCAAAAGCCCCATCGATCTGCTTCCAGATGCCGGTATCAAACAAGGTCAGCGGGCAGAACGCCGCAAACAGCACCAGGCAGCGCTGTGCCCTGCCCTGCCCCATATACCGGCGGCTGATATGGTCCAGCAGCACCACGGCGGCACAATCACAGATTGCGGGGATCAGTGCCAGCAAAAAATAGGTCCAGCGGGATTCATAGCTCAGTTGGAGCGCCTTGCGCACCAGGCTGACCAGCCCCAGCACAAGGATGTAGCCGGGCGGGTAGTCCGCAAAATAATCGGCGCTGTAAAAGGCCGCGGGACCTTCACTGGCCAGCTTATCCCCCCAGGCTACAAAGCAACTCATATCATAAGTGTAGCCTTCAGTAACAAGGGCCAGCAGCAGGCGCGCGGCAAGCGCTGCGGCCAATATAATATACAGCATTCGCTCTTGCTGTTTGGTTCTGGTATTTGTCATTCTGAACTCTCCAGATAATGCAGCGTATTTGCCGCTGCAATAAAATAAGGAACTGGAAGCAGAGGCAGATGCTTCCCTGTTTCCAATTCCTTTGTTTTGCCGTGATTGTGCAGTAATAATTATAGCTTGGTCAGCTGCGGGCCCTTGGCGGTGTCCATCACATTCCAGCCCAGCTCAGTGATTTTGGCGCGCAGAGCATCGGCGCGGGCAAAGTCCTTGGCCTTTTTGGCTGCGGCGCGCTCTTCCACCAGCTGCTTCACTTCGTCGGGGGCTTCCTCGGCCTTGCGGTTGTACATCAGGCCCAGCACACCGGTCAGCTCGTCAAACGTGGCGGCGGCCTTTTCCAACGTAGCCTTATCGGCAGCATCGGACATGGTGTTGATGTCCTTGACGAACTCAAAAATGGCGGCCAGAGCATCGGGGGTGTTCAGGTCGTCATCCATGGCGGTCTTGAACTTTTTGCGTGCTTCTTCGCACTTTTCAGTCAGGGCAGTGTCAGTGCCATGGGCATTGCGGATGGCAAAATCCAGGTTATCGCGGCAGGTGTACAGGCGCTCCAAGCTGTTCTTGCAGCTCTCGATCAGGTCCACCGTATAGTTCAGCGGCATGCGGTAACCAGCGGTGAGCATAAAATAACGGATCGGCTCATAGCCGTACTTATCGGCAATTTCACGCACGGTAAAGAAGTTGTTGGCGCTCTTGGACATCTTCTGGTTGTTGATGTTCAAAAAGCCGTTGTGCATCCAGTAATGGCTGAAGGTGCAGCCGTTGGCGCACTCCGACTGTGCAATCTCGTTTTCGTGATGGGGGAAGATCAGGTCCTGGCCGCCTGCATGCAGGTCGATGGTCTTGCCCAGGTGCTTACGGGCCATGGCGCTGCACTCAATGTGCCAGCCCGGACGGCCCTGGCCCCAGGGGCTGTTCCAGGAAGGCTCGCCCGGCTTGGCGGCTTTCCAGACAGCAAAATCTGCGGGGTCTTCTTTCAGGTCGTCATCCATCTGGCTGCGCAGTTCGCGGTTGCCGCTTTCCAGGTCGTCCAGGTTCAGGTGGCTCAGCTTGCCGTAACCGGGATCAGACTTAACGCGGAAGTAGACATCGCCGTTGCGGGCAACGTAAGCATGTCCGGATTCGACCAGGTCCTTGACGATCTTGATGATCTCACCGATATGCTCGGTTGCGCGGGGGCGCACGGTGGGGGCCTTAACGTTCAGGCCCTCGGAATCTTTGATGTACTCGGCCTCGAACTTGCGGGCAACCTCCTGCATGGTGGTGCCGTCCTCCTGGCCTTTTTTGATCAGTTTATCGTCAATATCGGTGATATTGGAGACATACAGCACCTTGTTGCCAAGGTACTCCAGATAGCGGCGCAGCGTGTCAAACACGATCATGGGGCGCGCATTGCCGATATGGATATAGTTATACACCGTAGGGCCGCAGACGTAAACGCGATAAACGCCCGGCTCCTGCGGGATAAAATCTTCCTTTTTGCGGGTCATGGTATTAAAAATCTGCATGGACAGGAACTTCCTTTCCCAACTTTGCTGGTACGGCGCGGCTAAACCTGCAAACCGTTCAGATTTATTATAGCCGCCCTGATAAGCGGTTGCAAGGGGGCAGCATCATTTTGCCTGCATAAAGCAGGAACGATTCTGCCACAGGTAGATGCAGCCGGAAAGTGCGGTAACGGCAGCAACGGCCCAGCACAGCACCTGGGTGGTAAAGCTGATAACCCCAACGCCGTCCGCCGGGGCGAGCGCCATGGCAAAGTAATAGAAGATGATGGTGACCATCTGCAGCACGGTTTTGACCTTGCCCCACATGTTTGCGGCAATGACGGTACCGGACTCTGCCGCAATCATGCGCACACCGGCCACAGCAAACTCGCGGAACATGATGATGGCCAGCACCACGGGGGAGCAGACACCGTCCACCACCATATAAATAATGGCGGCGGTGGTGAGCATTTTATCAGCCAGCGGGTCCATAAACTTGCCAAAGTCCGTTACCAGGTGGTTCTTGCGGGCCAGGTAGCCATCCAGGAAATCCGTAAAGCTGGCCACAGCAAACAGAATGCCCGCTATCAAGGCATACGTTGCGTTGAACTGGAGCGTGCCCATATGGCTCATGGCAGCAAATACCATAAAGAACGGCACCATGATGACACGCATCATCGTTAATTTGTTAGGCAGATTCATGGTTTATTCCTCCACTTTGCTTTCCGCATAACCATAAAGATCATAAGTATCGGCATCGGTGATGGTAACGTTATAGAACGCGCCGGCTTCCAGCGGGGTATCTGCCGGGGTCATGATGCTGCCATCAATTTCCGGGCAGTCTGCTGCGGAGCGCAGCAGGTACATGCCGGTTTCATCGTCCACGCCATCGCAGATGCACTCATAGGTTTTGCCGACCTTTTCTGCTTCCTTTTCCGCGCTGATCTCGGCCTGCAGCTCCATAATGTGGTCTGCGCGGCACTGCTTGACTTCCTCGTCAATCTGGTTGTCCATCTTGGCGGCCACGGTGTTTTCCTCGGCGGAATAGGCAAAGCAGCCCAGGCGGTCAAACTTGACGGTTTTGACAAAGTCGCACAGCTCGCTGTACTGTTCCTCGGTCTCACCCGGGAAACCTGCAATCAGGGTGGTGCGCAGCGTGATGTTGGGGATGGCCGCGCGCAGGCGGCGGATGGCATCCTCAATTTCTTTGCGGCCGCCGCGGCGGTTCATGTTTTTCAGCACCTCGTCATCGCAGTGCTGGATGGGCAGATCGAGATATGGCACAACCTTATTGTTGCGCACAAGGGCTGCGATGAATTCATCGGAGATACGCTCCGGGTAGGCGTACAGCACACGGATCCAGCGGATGCCCTCAATGGTGTTCAGCTTATCCAACAGTTCGCAAACTGCGCCGGGTTTGCCCCAGTCCTCGCCGTAAGCGGTGGGGTCCTGCGCCACCAGGATCAGCTCTTTCACGCCCTCCCCGGCCAGCCAGCGAGCTTCGGCAACACAGTCGTCAATGGGGCGGCTGCGCAGCGGGCCGCGGATGAGCGGGATGGCGCAGTAATGGCAGCAGTTGTTGCAGCCTTCGGCAATTTTCAGGTAAGCATAGTGGCGCGGCGTGCTGATAACACGGGCACCGCCCAGCTCCATATTGCATTTGGGGCCATAGCTTTCCACCTGGCCCGCGCCGTTGGCGGTCAGGCGCTCCACAATGGCGGGCAGAGCGGTGTTGGAGCCAATGCCCACAACGGCGTCCACTTCCGGCATTTCGCTCACAATCTGGGTTTTATAGCGCTCAGCCAGGCAGCCGGTCACGATCACCTTCAGGTTGGGGTTCTGCTGCTTATACTGGCAGGCCATCAAAATGTTTTCAATGGCTTCCTCTTTAGCGGACTGGATAAAGCCGCAGGTGTTGACAATAATAATGTCCGCCTGTTCGGGGTCCGCAACCGTCTGGTGGCCTGCCTTGATCAGCGCGTGGCAGAATACATCAGCATCGACCTGGTTTTTGGGGCATCCAAGGGAAATAATTGCAATATTCATGTATGGTTGTTCCTGTCTCTCTTTTCAGTATGTTATGTTGGGCTCTGCCGCTTGCTTGGGCAAAATTCAGGCAAAGCTATCCGTTCGGTGCATTGATACCACAATGCCGCAGGAGCATTTTTTGCCCCTGCGGTGTGTACTTTTTTGTGTTACGCTTCGGTTTCTTCTGTCTCGGCATCTGCCAATACCTGGCGGATCACGCTGTGGGAGAACCCGCGCCGTGCCAAAGCGGCAGCTACCTGCTGCCATTTGCCCTGTGCCAGCTTTGCGGCATAGTGGCGTTCCACCAGTGCGCGGGCATTGGCCAGCTCCGGGTTTTCCTCCTCGTCCTCCTCGCTTTGGGCAAACAGAGCTTCCACCGCTTCGGCGGCCACGCCGCGGTCAATGCCTTTGGCGTGCAGATCATCCAGAATTGCACGGCGGCTCTTGCGCTTGCGCAGCAGCTCCGCCGCACGGCGGCGGGCAAAACCGGCGTCATCCAGCAGGTTCAGCTCCTGCATTTTTGCCACGGCGGCGGCAGCGCTGTGGGGGTCAAAGCTGCGGCAGAGCTTTTGATAAAGCTCCCCGGCTGCATGGTCCCGCAGGGCCAGCAGGTCCATGGCTTTATCCACAGCCTTGCGGGTGTCGCTTTTGGTCTGCAGGTCATGGATCTGCCATTCTTCCAGCTCATCCCCGGTATGCAGCCCCGCCATGGCAAAGGTGTCCTCGTCCAGCGAAAAGGCAAACTCGCCGTCAAAGAACAGCGCATAGCGGCCTCTTTTTGTTTCTTTTACCTGTGTCAGCTCCGGCATTGCTTATTCGTCAACCATGATATCGAGGTCCATCTCGCTGCCGGTGGTCTTGGGTGCATCCGCCATGGGAGCGGCAGGGGCATCTTCAGCAGCAACGGGGGTAACAGCCGGCTTCTCCAGCGGCTTCACGGTTCCCTTTTTGCCGGCCGCCAGCAGACGGTCCGCATTTTCGCGCACCTGCTTTTCAATCTCAGCAGCCACATCAGGGTGTTCTTTCAGGTAGAGCTTGGCGTTATCGCGGCCCTGGCCCAGGCGGATATCGCCATAGTTGAACCATGCGCCGCTCTTTTGCACAATGCCCAGCTTAGCACCCAGATCGATCATTTCGCCCAGTTTGGAGATTCCCTCGCCGAACATGATGTCAAACTCGGCCTCACGGAACGGGGGTGCCACTTTGTTCTTGACGATCTTGGCGCGGGTACGGTTGCCGATAAAGGAACCGCTGGCGTCCTTCAGGCCCTCAATGCGGCGCACATCAATCCGTACAGAGGAATAATATTTCAGGGCGCGGCCGCCGGTGGTCACTTCAGGGTTGCCGTACATCACACCGACTTTTTCGCGCAGCTGGTTAATAAAGATGCAGACGGTGTTTGTTTTGCCGATGATGCCGGTCAGCTTACGCAGAGCCTGGCTCATCAGGCGGGCCTGCAGGCCAACGTGGGAATCACCCATTTCGCCTTCAATTTCGGCTTTGGGCACCATGGCAGCAACAGAGTCCACAACAATAGCGTCAATCGCGCCGGAGCGTACCAGAGCTTCGCAGATTTCCATGGCCTGCTCGCCGGTATCCGGCTGGCTGACCAGCAGGCTGTCAATGTCAACGCCAAGGGCGCGGGCATAGGTGGGATCCAGGGCGTGCTCAACGTCGATAAAGGCAACCTCGCCGCCCAGCTTCTGGGCTTCAGCCAGAACATGCAGGGCCAGGGTGGTTTTACCGGAAGATTCCGGCCCATATACCTCAATGATGCGTCCGCGTGGCAGGCCGCCGATGCCCAGCGCCAGGTCCAACCCCAGGCTGCCGGTGGAAATGGCATCCACCTGCATGGCAACGTTGGTCCCAAGCTTCATCACGGCGCCTTTGCCAAACTGCTTTTCGATCTGGGCCAGTGCCGTCTCCAGCGCTGCCTTTTTATCCCCTGCCGGGCCGGTGGGGAGCTGCTTGGATGAACTTTCCTTTTTTGCTGCCATAAGTTTATATCTCCTTATCTGAGCGATCGTGCGTTGTATCCCATACGCACCACAGGCAACTGCGGTGCTGTTTTTATTTTGTACGGCAGGTGCGCCGCTATCCAAATGGTCGTCCTGCGTTTATCAGGTATTATTATAACCAATCGCGGCACGAATTACAACCATTTGTTGTCATCTTTTCAAAATTTTCTTCGCATTTTCCACATTTCAGCTGCAAAACGTTGAAAATCAGATTTATTTCACCCGTTGGGCGTACACCACACGGTCGTTGCCGCCGTAATCCTTCCTTGCCTGCACTTGCTGCCAGCCGTTTTGGCGGCATATCTCCATCACATCCGCCCGCTGGGCACAGCCAATCTCAAACACCAGCCACCCACCGGGGCAGACAATATCACGGTAGTGGGCGGCAATGGCGCGGTAAAAATCCAACCCATCCGTTCCGCCGTCCAGCGCCATAGCTGGCTCGTGGGCGGTCTCCGGCATCAGGGTCTGCATCTCTGCCCCGGTCAGGTACGGTGGGTTGGAGATGATCAGCTGCACGCTTTGGGGCATAAGCTCTCGCCAGTATTGCAGCACATCCGCTGCCTTTGCCTGCACACCGGTGCCATGTACGTTGGCTTGCAGGTATTGCAGCGCCTGCGGGCTTTTTTCCACGCAGGTCACGCTGGCACTTGGCACAAAATGGCGGATGCCAATGCCCAGGCAGCCAGTTCCGGCGCACAGGTCCAGCACCCGGGGCTCAGGTTTTCCCATCTGCTGCAACAGCTCAATGGCAGTTTCGCACACCACCTCGCTGTCTGCGCGGGGGCAGAGCACACCGGGGCCGACTTTGAAGGTCAAGCCCAGAAAGTCCCACTCCCCTGCCAGGTATTGCAGCGGCACCCGCTGCATGCGCTGAGCCGCCAGTTCCGCCAGGCACTCAGCCTGCGGCCGGGTAAGCGGGTCAAACAGCAAGTGCGGATCTTTTCCAGCGGCAATGCGCAGCAGTTCGCGGGCGTCGTAATCAGCATCGGGGCAGCCTGCGGCCTGCAGAGCATCCTGCACCATACGCACAGCCTGGCGCGGCAGAATGTCCGCCAGCTGCTGTGGGGCAAGCGGCGTTACCATTGGCCGTCCTCCGGCTTTTTGGGCAGTACGGGGGTAACGGCGGCGATGGCCACTTCAATCATGTCATCTTCCGGCTCAAAGGTCGTCAGGTGCTGCAGCCAAAGCCCCGGCACCGAAACAGCCCGTGCCAGCAGCGAGTTGGAACGCCCTGCCCACTTCAAAATCTCATAACAGATGCCCACCAGCAGCGGCAGCATGGCCAGCTTGTACAGCACGCGCAGCATGGTACCGCTCCACGGCAGCACCGCATACAGCACAATGCTGACCAGAATGACCAGAATCAAAAAACTGGTGCCGCAGCGGGGGTGGAACCGCGTATGTCTGCGGATGTTAGCAACCGTCAATTCCTCACCTGCCTCATAGCAGGCAATCGTTTTGTGCTCAGCCCCGTGGTACTGGAACATGCGGTGGATTTCCTTCATGCGGGTGCAGAGGAACATGTAACCCAAAAAGATTGCCAGCTTGAGCACTGCTTCCAAGATGACTCGCGGCCAGCGCCCCATGGGGATCACTTTTGCCACCAGCCCAGTCAGGAACGTAGGCAGAAAGGTAAACAGAAAAATTGCCAGCACTACACCTGCGCAGGCGGAAAGGGTCATCAGCGCACTTTGTACCTTGGGGCCGGCGTGTTCGTCCAGCCAGCGGTCCAGCTTGCTCTCGTTCTGCTTTTCTTCCTCTTTTTCCTCTTCCGTCATGGCAATATCGGCGGAGTGCATCAGGTATTTGTACCCGTTCATCAGGTTTTCCACCATATTGCACACTCCGCGCACCAGGGGAACTTTATTGTACCAGTGGGTGGTCACATCGGAATAGCTCAGATCAATCGTGCCGTCCGGGCGGCGTACCGCGCAGCAGATTTTTTCAGGGCCGCGCATCATAATGCCCTCCATCAGGGCCTGGCCGCCCACAGAGGTACGGAATTTTTCAGTTGGACGTTGTTCTTGCGGCATGGGTTCTCCTTTATTTTTGCGGTCAAATCGGCGCGTGCAGATGTTCCTGCCCAGCGTGGTAGATGGGCAGGGTGATGGTAACGGTGGTACCCTGCCCCAACGTTGAGGTGATATCCGCCGTACCGCCCAGTGCTTTGGTGATCTCATCCACCACCGCCAGGCCGATGCCGGAACCACGCACGGCGTTTTTGGCTTTGAAGAATTTCATCTTTACGTTTTGCAGGTCATCCGGCGCAATGCCGCGGCCCTGGTCCCGGATGCTGGCCGTTACGGTGGTGGCGGTGCGGGTCAGAGTAAAGAAAATGGTTCCTTCCGGCGGCGAATATTTGATGGCGTTATCAAATACGTTGACAAACACCTGGCGCAGGCGGGCGGGGTCTGCCCAAACGGGATACGGCTCCGGCGGTTCGTCATACACAAGGTGCAGCCCCTCCTGCCGGATGCGGGCTTCCACAAACAGGGCAGCGTCGGTGGCTTCGGCCACAAAATCCAGCACCTCGCAGTTCAGCTTGATGCCGTTTTGCAGGCGGGAAAAATCCAGCAGTTCCTCCACCATATCATACAGGCGGTCGGTCTCACTGCGGATAATGGTAATCCCCTTGCGGTAGTTTTCGTCATCGGGGTCACGGATGTTGGCGATGGTTTCCACCCAGCCTTTGATGCTGGTCAACGGAGTGCGCAGTTCGTGGCTGACAGAGGAGATGAACTCGTTTTTCATCCGTTCCGTTTTTGTCAGGTCCTCGGCCATCTGGTTGATGGCTTTGCACAGGCGGCCGATCTCATCGTCATACGGGGCATCCGGCAGGCGGGTGGTCAAATCGCCGTGGGCAATGCGATTGGCGGTGGCTTCCACCTGGCCCAGCGGCCGCACAATGGTGCGGATAAAAAACAGGCCGCTGAACACCGCAAACCCCAGCACCACCGCCGCCACGCCGAACGAAACCATCAGCGTGCTGTACCACTGGCGGTCCACCAGCGTCAGGCTGGTAACAAGGCGCATGGCCGTCACATTGCCCGCCGCATAAGGCACCAGGCTGGTAACAGCCATCACATGTTCGCCGTCCGCTGTGCGGAAAGTGACCATGCCGCTGCCGGTGGAGCCGGTGACAGCCTGATAAAAATCCCTGCCCTCGCTCAGCAGATTCTTGTTCATGGTGCCGCTGGAGGTTGCCAGCACCACGCCGGAGGAATCCAACAGCATGAACTCGAACTTATCTTTTTCATCAAACTGTTCCACCGTGCGGCGCAGGGACTGGCTGCGGCTTTCAGACGTTGCCTGGCTGCTACCGGCGGTGCCGGTTGCCTGCAAACGTCCCTCCACGGTGGAAAACCGCGCCTGCATGGCACGCTGCACCCCGCCGTACAAATTCTGGTGGCTGTAATACAAAAACAGCCCCAGCGCCGCAGCCAGGATGCAAATGGTAATCAGCAAGCTGCCGCGCAGCCAGCGGCGGGTAATGCTCTGCACAGGCGGCAGCCCCCTTTCCATAAAAATGCGGTAATTATGCGTTCCAGCGGTAGCCATAGCCCCAGACGGTCAAAATGTGCTGGGGGCTGCTGGGTTCATCTTCCACTTTCATGCGCAGGCGGCGGATGTTGACATCCACGATCTTGACATCGCCGAAATACCCCTTGCCCCAAACGCCTTCCAGGATCTTTTCGCGCACCAGGGCAGTGCCGGGGTTGCGGAAAAACAGCTCCATGATCTGAAATTCCACCTGGGTCAGGTCAATGGGCTTGCCGGATTTGTACAGCACGCGGCTTTTTTCATCCAGCACAAAGGGGCCGCTGACCAGCTGATCCGGCTCGGAGCCTGCCTGTTCATCGTCCGCAGTGGCGCTGCGGCGCACTCGGCGGGCCAGCGCTTCCACGCGGGCCATCAGCTCCGACACCGAGAACGGCTTGGTGATGTAATCATCCGCGCCGATGGAAAGGCCGCGGATCTTATCGCTCTCCTGCCCTTTGGCGGACGCCATAATAATACCGATGTACGGGTCGCCGTGGCGGATGGTTTCGCACAGCGAAAACCCATCCATGCCCGGCAGCATGATATCCAGCAGCGCTACATCGCAGGGGGGATTTTTCTGGATCAACTCCAGCGCACGCTCCGCGCTGGGGGCTTCCAATACTTCCCAGCCTGTCATTTTCAGGTTCAGTGCCACAAGTTCGCGGATGCTGGCTTCGTCTTCTACGACCAGAATACGTTTCATTGTTTTTCCTTTCCCGGTCGGGATTCTGTTTCCCGCCGCCTGATTGTTATGGCGCACCGCCCGCAGATAGACATGCGCGTTTTACCGTATATTTTTAGCGGAACACGGTTGTTCCGTGGATGATATCGTCAATACTCAGGCCATAATACGGGGTCACCACGCGGGCCTGCAGCTGCTGGTTGCCAATGTTGGCAATGCGGCGGTACTCCCCGGCTTCGGTCTGTTCCCCGTCGATGTCCGGGGTTTGGGTTTCTTTGGCGGGGTCGGTCAGGCGCAGTTCGCAATAAACTGTGGTACCCTCGCGGTTGCACACCATCCAGCCGCTGCCATCCCGGTTGGTGCGCAGCAGCACCGAGCCGTGCATGGATTCCGGCAGCGCCAGAAAGAAGCTGTACTCGCTGTCATACACACCAAAGTGGCTGCCGGTCTCATCCTCCGCGGCAAAATCCCGCCACAGGATAAAGCGCAGCCGCTTGTCCATTCCGGTGGAAATTTTGCCGCCGTCATCGATCATCGTGGGAATCTCGATCGTTCCGTTGCCGTCCAGATCGGTGCTGACCAGCGCGGCGTCATACCGCAGGGTCGCTTTGGTCAGGTTGGCCACGCCCGCCGGGCGGTAGGTCTGCAAAAATCGGGTTTCCGGGTCATACACTACAATAGAGCTTGCCAGGCTGGTGCCGGAAGCACCGGTCCAGCCATCCACCACCAGATAGTTGCCATCGTCCGCACCAATGCCCGCGTGCAGGGCCGCACAGCCGCTGTAATCACCAATCGCAAGGGTCTGGGCAGAGCGGAAGCCATCCTCGGTGTTGGTCAGCAGCTGCAGGTTCAAGCCGCCGCCCTCCTGCTCAGCAGGCAGGGCCAATACCAAATCCTGGGTGCCCTCTCCGCCCGTCAGGTTGGCAAGGATCATTTCGGTGTATGCCTGCTTGATGATGATCTGCAGGCCATCCTCGGTGTACAGATACACCACCATATAACGGTCGCCCTGGGCGCTGGCATAGCCGACAAGGATCTGCAAGGAATTTTCATCCCGCAGATGGGCGGTGTTCACGCTTTCCACCTCGCTGGAAAGCCCTTCTGCCGTCTGCGTCACCCGCCAGCCGTTTTCCTCGGTCGGTTCCAGAACAGCCAGGTACACATTGCCCGCAGAGGCATCCAGCGTGTACAGCACGGCGGCTTCATCCTGGCCGTCACCGTCCCAATCGCCAAACAAAAGAGGGGAAAGAAAATCACCGCTGGCAGGGTATTTCAGGGTCGCGGTTACACCAAGGGCGCTGTTGAGCGCCTTTTGTACAGCGCTCGTCTCGCCGGAAGCCTGCGGCGCGCGCAGCAGGGATTCCACATCGCTGCCGGTTACGGCAGAACAGCCGGAAAGCAGCAGCGCGGCTGCCAGTGCGCACGCGGCGCAGCTGCGGCGGTATGGCATGGATATTTTCCCTCCCCTGCATGGTTTCCAGGCACTATTTGCACCCCAGACAAATACAGGTTATAGTATACCACAATCAAGCCAACGCTGCAATGCCAAGAATCATCATCAGCACCCCCGCGCAAAAGCCTGTCACCCCCATTTTGCGCCACGCCGGTTCAAACGCCGCGGGCAGCAGCTGGGCAGCCGCCACCCACAGCATAATGCCCGCCACCACAGCCACAATGCCGTTCAAAAGTCCCGGCGTCAACAGTGGGGCCAGCACCAGTGCCGCCAAAACGGCCCCCGCCGGTTCCGCAAGGCCGGATACCAGCGCAGCCACGGCACCCTTGGCCCGGCTGCCGGTGGCGCAGGCAAAAGGCACCGCAACAGCCAATCCCTCCGGGATATTGTGCAGGGCAATCGCCAGTGCCGTGCGCGCCCCCAGCTGCGGGTCCGAGACGTTGGTCAGCAGGGTCAGGATGCCCTCCGGCAGGTTATGCAACAGCAGGGCTGCCCCCGTTACCAACGCAGCCCGCATGGCAGAGCCCTGGGTGCGGGAGCCAAAACGGTCGGCCAGTGTATCCTCGTCCGGCAGAGCACAGGCCAACAGCCAGGCTGCCAGCATACCACCCAGCAGCATTGCCGCAGCCGCAGCCCCACAGCCAAAGGGTGAAAGCAGCGCCCCGTAAAAATCCAGCAGCGCCGGAGCCAGGTCCGCCAAACTGACGGTCAGCATAACCGCCCCGGCAAAACCGCCGCAGAACGCCATCAGCCTTGGCGTTGGCCGGAACAGCGCCGCAATCAGCCCGCCCAGACCAGTGGACAGACCGGCGATGGTTGTCATGAGGAGAGGAAGAAGCATAGTGAACACCCCAGCTTTAGTTAGGAGTTAGGAGGGAGGAGTTCGGACTTAGAGATGGGGTTGGGTTTATTATGGATTTTATATGCGAGGTGGTGGAGCGGTATGCGGGTGATTTTTATATTGCAGTTTTTATGTGTTATGTCGGGCATTTATTGGCATCTCACCCGTAGGGGCGCACATTGTGCGCCCGCCAACCTAAATAGGCAATACTTTTTTCAATGGTCCCGCATTGGGCAAACCGCCACGGGACGATGCTTGTCATCGTCCCCATACAGATGATTTGCGGGTTTGCGTCAACTGCTTTACGTTTCTCTGCGGCGCGATGAGGGCATCGCGCCCTACAATTTTTTCATTGTTCGTCTCACATTTCAAAAGGCTCAATCGCCTAATATTTTTGAGCGGCATGTTTGTGCCGCGGTTCACCACAATGATTCACTATTCTTTTTTAACTCAACGCTTTTTCCAAGCGAAAAACGCCTCCCGGCCTGGACCCACGGTCCGCCGGGAGGCGTTTTGAAACATTAAATCAATCAGTTATTTTTGTAGTAGTTGATCAGGCAGCCATCGGCCAGGATCTGGCGCTCGGCATCGGTCAGGGCACCAAGCTTTACGGTGAACTCCTTTACACTGCCATCGGGCTTAACAGCCACGGCGGGCATGGTATCGGCAGCTTCCAGCAGAGCCTTGCGCACGCCGGGCAGGTAGATGCAGTCGCCCAGTTCAAACACGCCGGGGTCCTCCACCAGGAAGGGCAACATGCCCCAGTTGATGCAGTTGGAGCGGTAGCGCTTGGTTGCATACTCCTTGGCAAAGTTGGCCGCGCCGCCCAGCACGCGCTGGCAGGAAGCCGCCTGCTCACGTGCGGAGCCATCGCCGGGCTTATTGGCAAAGATGGCGGAGCCAATGTTGGTGGCTGCGGCGTTCGGCTTGTAACCGGCCTTTTCCAGCGCGGCATACACAGCCTGTACTTCTTCCGGCAGAGTGCCTGCGGTGCGGGCTTCGTCCAGAGCCTTGACTGCCTTGGCGCGGCCGACATAGGCCGGGTCCTTGCGGGACAGGGTGAACTCTGCCAGGCGCAGCGGGTTGGAGCGGAAGGAAGAAGTCTCACCGGAGGGGATCAGCTCATCGGTGGTGGTGACAGGGTCGGTGATGTAGCTGACAATCTTGACCAGCAGGTCATCCGTCAGTTCTGGCTGCTGCGGCCAATCCTTGATGTTGGGGCCAAAGCGCAGGGCGGTTTCCGGTTCGGGGCTGCCCCAGCCGTTATAGATACGCTTATCGTACACACCCCGGTCAAAGTGATACTTGGGTGCGGTGTAGTCGTGGTCACAAACCTCGCTGGCTGCGGTCAGAATGCCGCCGTTGGCTGCGGTAGCCGCAATGGAGCGGGCATCCATCAGCGCCACGCCGGAGATTTGACCCTCGCCGGGCTTGGAGCCTTCGCGGTTGGGGAAATTGCGGGTGGTGTGGCGGATGCTGAACTCGCCATTGGCCGGGGTATCACCTGCGCCGAAGCAGGGGCCGCAGAAGCATTCGCGGAAGATGCCGCCAGCGGAAACGATATCGGCCACTACGCCGTTCTTGACCAGTTCCAGGTAGGTGGGCATGCTGTCCGGGTAAGCGCTGAACTTGAACTCGCCGTTGCCGCAGCTCTTGCCGCGCAGGATGTCAGCCACAGCGCACAGGTTCTCATAAGTGCCGCCGGAGCAGCCAGCCACAATGCCCTGATCCACATAAATGCTGCCATCGGCGCGCACCTTGCTGACAAGATCCATCTTGACCTTGCCGCTCAGCTGCTCATTGGCGCGGGTTTCGATCTCATGCAGCAGATCCTTGGCGTTTGCCTTCAGTTCGCGGATGGGGTAAGCATAGCTGGGATGCATGGGCAGTGCGATCATGCACTCGATCTTGGAAAGATCCAGCTCGATGCAGCCATCGTAATAGGCAACATCGGCGGGCTTCAGCTCTTTATAAGCATCGGCACGGCCATGGCCTGCGAGGTATTCCTCGGTCACGCCATCGGTCTGCCAGATACTGGACCAGCAGGTGGTCTCGGTGGTCATACAGTCAATGCCGTTGCGGCAGTCTGCGGAAAGGCTGGCAACGCCGGGGCCAACAAATTCCATGACCTTATTCTTCACATAACCGTTGGCATAGGTTGCGCCAACCAGGGCCAGCGCCACGTCATGCGGGCCAACGCCGGGGTTCAGCCTGCCGGTCAGGTAAACGCAGATCACGCCGGGCATGGCCATATCATAGGTACGGCCCACCAGCTGTTTGGCCAGCTCGCCGCCGCCTTCGCCCACGGCCATAGTGCCCAGTGCGCCATAGCGGGTATGGGAGTCAGAGCCCAGGATCATGCGGCCGCAGCCTGCCATCATCTCGCGGTTATAGCTGTGGATAACTGCCATGTTGGGCGGAACATAAATGCCGCCGTATTTATGCGCAGCGGAAAGGGCAAACTGATGGTCGTCCTCGTTGATGGTGCCGCCCACCGCACACAGAGAGTTGTGGCAGTTGGTCAGCACATACGGCAGGGGGAACTTTTCCATGCCGGAGGCGCGCGCCGTCTGGATGATGCCCACATAAGTAATATCGTGGGAAGTCATCGAATCAAACTTGATGCGCAGGTCTTTCATATCCGGCGCAGTGTTATGGGCTTTCAGAATGCCGTAAGCAATGGTGCCCTTGCGGGCCTCTGCTTCGGTCACATGGGCCGGTGCGGTATCGGTCAGCTGGCCGTTGACCAGGTACACGCCGTGGTCGTGCAGTTTCATTTTCATGCTCCTTCCTGCAAGACGGCTTTATTACAGCCGTGCCGCAACAGCGTCAGTAAATTCGGTGGTGGTGGCGGTACCGCCAATATCCGCGGTAACAGCCTTACCCTCGGCAACCTGTGCCAGAATGGCGGCGTTCAGCCTGGCGGCCTTATCCGTCATGCCCAGGTCGTTCAGCATCATGGCAAATGCCATCAGGATGGCGCTGGGATTGGCCTTGTTCTGACCTGCAATGTCGGGGGCGGAGCCGTGGACAGCCTCATAGATGCGGGTCTTGGCGCCAATGTTGGCAGAGGGGGCAAAGCCCAGGCCGCCCACCAGACCGGCGCACAGGTCGCTGATGATATCACCGTACAGGTTGGGGGCAACCAGAACGTCAAACTGCTCCGGCTTCTGCACCAGCTTCATGCACAGGGCGTCAATAATGCAGTCGTCTGCTTCAATGGCGGGGTAATCCTTGGCGACCTCGCGGAAGGTGGACAGGAACATGCCGTCGGTCAGCTTCATGATGTTGGCCTTATGGACTGCAGTCACCTTTTTACGGCCGTTGGCGGCAGCGTAATCAAAGGCAAAACGGCAGATGCGCTCGCAGGCGGGCTTGGTGATGAGCTTTACGCCGTTGGCGATCTCATCGTTCAGCATGTACTCGATGCCTTTATACAGATCCTCGGTGTTTTCGCGCACAATAACAAGGTCCACATTTTCAAAGCGGGTGGGCACACCGGGCAGGGTGCGCACGGGGCGCAGGTTGGCGTAGGTATTAAAGCGCTGGCGCAGCTGCACGTTGATGCTGCGGAACCCTTTGCCGATAGGGGTTGCGGTGGGGCCTTTCAGCGCCCAGCCGTATTCTTCAATGGCATCCAGTGCGCCGGGCTGCAAAAGCTCACCATGCTCTGCGGCGTACTCTGCGCCGGCGGCGTATTCTTCCCATTCAATACCGGTTGCCAAAACATCCGAAATTTTGCGCACGCTCTGCGCAATTTCGCGGCCAATGCCGTCACCAGGAATCAAAACTGCCTTCATATCGGTTTGCCCCTTTCTAAAAAAGCGGCAGGGATGCGGCGTGCCGTGGCCGTTTACCCCGCCCTGCCGGACTGCTTTTTGCCGGTGGGCCGCGCCTTAACGCAGGACAAACCTGCCAAAAGCTGAACCACACCTGCAAAAAATTTGTTTTAATAATATTACAGTTTGAGTATACCCATTTTGGTCAGCCTTGTCAACGTAATTCATTAAAGTTGCACCTGTATTTTGCGGATTCAAACTTTATTTTATAAAGTCATGTTTCGTTCATATTTACAATTCTTTAAGATTCATGCTTGACTACAGCGCTCAAATACTATAAAATTGTAACTGTTCAGCACTTTGAAGCGTTTTTGGCCCGCATGGCGGCGGGCAGGGCGCACTGCGGGCGCTGTGCCCGTTTTTTGCACGTGCTGGTAATAGAGTGCAGGCAAAAGCCCCCAGCGGTGCTTTTGCAGGAAAGTAAGGAGGGCGCATCTGATGTATTACCCGGATGTTCCGGCGCTTGACCCGGAAGATATTGAACTTTTGTGCAATGAGTATATTGCGCACAACAAGCATCTTGACCCCCACATTGCGGACCGCCTTGGCGTTAAGCGCGGCCTGCGCAACCCGGACGGCACCGGTGTTCTGGCGGGCATTACCAATGTTTCCAGCGTTATTGGTTACGAAAAGCTGCCCGAAGGCACCATCCGCCCCATTTCGGGCCGCCTGGTTTACCGCGGCATTGATATTGACACTCTGGCCGCCGAAGCCGACAAGAACGACCGCTTCATGTTTGAGGAAGTGGTGTGGCTGCTGCTGTTTGGCGCACTGCCCACCCAGGAACAGTATGCCCGGTTCTGCAAGCTGATTGATGAGCACCGCGAACTGCCCAAGGGCTTTGCGGACGACATGATCATGAACTCGCCCTCCCCCAACATTATGAATAAGATGGCGCGCAGCGTGCTTTCGATGTACAGCTATGACGAGCACGCCGATGATCTGAGCCTGCCCAACATCCTGACCCAGAGCATCAACCTGATTGCCGAGCTGCCCACCATGATGGTGAACGCCTACCAGCTCAAGCGCCGTGTGTATGACCACGAAAGCATGTACTTCCATTACCCCATCGCCGGGCAGAGCACTGCGGAGCACATTCTGAGCTCCTACCGTGCAGACCAGAAGTTCACCCACGAGGAAGCACGCCTGCTGGATCTGTGCCTGTTGGTTCACGCAGACCACGGCGGCGGCAACTGTTCCACCTTTACCACCCGTGTGCTGTCCTCCTCCGGCACCGATACATACGCAGCCATCTCTGCGGCCATCGGCGCCCTGAAAGGCCCCAAGCACGGCGGCGCCAACCTGAAAGTTATGCACCAGCTGGATTACATTCTGGCCAATGTGGAGCACCCGGAGGATGACGGCGAAGTGCGCGAGATGCTGCGCAAGATCATCCGCAAGGAAGCCGGTGACGGCAGCGGCCTGATTTACGGCATGGGCCACGCGGTGTACACCCTGAGCGACCCGCGCGCCCAGATCCTGAAAAACCACGCCCGCAGCCTTGCCTACAAAAAAGGCTACGATGAAGAATATAACATGCTGTGCAGCATTGAGCGCCTGGCCCCGGAGATTTTTGCCGAAGAAAAGCACGGCCCCAAAAAGGTTTGCGCCAACGTGGACCTGTTCAGCGGCCTGATCTACCGCATGCTGGGCATCAGCGAAGATTTGTACACCCCGCTGTTTGCCATTGCCCGTGTACCCGGCTGGTGCGCCCACCGCGTAGAAGAAGTTGAGTACGCCAACCGCATCATTCGCCCCGCTTACAAATACCTGGGCGAGCCGCAGGAGTACCTGCCGCTGGAAGAGCGCTGATTTCTGCTTATATCATCATGAACTGGCACCCGGATTTTTCCGGGTGCTTTTTGTTTTGGGGTGGCGCAGGAGGCAGTTATCTGATATACTGGAAAAAAGCCCCTTATTCCATTGGAACATGACCAGAAAGTGAGAGAAACATGGAAAAATTCAAACAGCTGCTCTTCTCCGAAAACGGCATTAAAATTGTAAACATGCTGTTCTTCTTGGCGTTTCTGGCCCACAACCTTGTGTTTCTGGTTGTGGCATACCTGGTCTGGATCCTTTTTCTGGCGTTCTGCATCAAAAAAGCTGCGAGTCGAACCTCCAGGATTATTTACGGCTGCTTTATTGCTTTTGCTGTTGTTATGGTCGTGCTGAATGTTGTGCCGGTACTGCTGGGGCTATAACTCAGCGGGCGTCCGCCTGTTTGCCGCACAGACCGTTTGATTTTGTTGGGAGGTTGATGTTATGCCATGGTGGTACCCTTTCGGCTGTATTGCATTTATCGTTGGCGGCATCCTGATTTTCCTGAAACCGGAATGGCTCTGGGCGCTGACAGAGCAGTGGAAGTCCTATGCGGCAGACGGACCGTCGGACTTCTATATCCTGAACACCAAAATCGGCGGTGTGCTGTTTGCGGTATTTGGGGTCGTCGCACTGGTTCTTCCGCTTTTTCTTACTTGATGGTTCCGGCTTTGGGCAATACCGCATAATTCTAAGTGCCGATACGGCGAGCGAGGTGCGGCAG
>ENA-OZGM01000354-OZGM01000354.1-human-gut-metagenome-genome-assembly--contig:-NODE-354-length-21774-cov-5.019154_pt1 | contig 21774 bp, 13 predicted proteins | sample MGYA00244655_ERZ653656 | MGnify/ENA primary metagenome ERZ653656 (study PRJEB26926, sample SAMN06164991) | human gut metagenome | biome: ENVO:00009003; feature: ENVO:2100002; material: ENVO:00002003... | reverse complement strand
CTTCTGGCCGGTCATCGTCTCCTGAATATAGCCCTCGGTTTTGGCGACGGCCTGCTGCTGGCGCAGGAAGAATTTGGCGCTGCCGCCGCCGACGCGCTTGGTGACGACGATCATCAGAATCACGCCGAGCACCGAAATGAGCGTCAGCCAGATGCTGAAATAGAGCATAATGCCGAACACGGCCAGCACGATCGCGCCAGACTGGATGAAGGCGGGGATGGCTTCGGACACGAGCTGGCGCAACGTGTCGATATCGTTGGTGTAGAAGCTCATGATATCGCCGTGCTGGTGAGTGTCGAAGTAGCGGATGGGAAGATCCTGCATGCCGCCGAACATCTCCTGACGGAGCTTGTCGAGAAAGCCCTGCGTCATATAGGCCATGAGCTGCTTGTAGACCAGGATCGCGATGATCGAGAGCACATAGAGCGAGATGAGCAGCGACAGGATGGGGATGAGCTCTGCTTTGGCGGAGACCCAGTCGCGCGAGACGTACCACTTTTCGATGACCTGAATGACATTCTGCACGAAAAGCGACGGGATCGACGTGACGATGGCCGAGAACAGGATGCACGCGAACGTGACGGGTGCGAGCACAGGATAGTAGGAAAAGAGCTTTTTCACCGTGCGCTTAAGCATGGCGAGGTTCGCCGCGCCGTCGTTTGGGCGGCGGGAATTCTTGGGATCACGCTTCATCCTGCTCACCTCCGTTCGTCTGGGATTCGTAGACCTCGCGGTAAATTTCACTCGAAGCGAGGAGCTCCTCGTGCGTGCCCATGTCCGCAATATGGCCGTTGTCCATCACGAGAATGAGGTCGGCATCCTGCACGGACGCGACGCGCTGGGCAATGATGATCTTCGTCGTCTCGGGGATATAGGTGCGGAAGCCCTCGCGGATCAGCGCGTCGGTGCGCGTGTCGACCGCGGAGGTCGAGTCGTCGAGGATCAGAATCTTCGGCTTTTTGAGAAGCGCCCGGGCGATGCAGAGACGCTGCTTCTGTCCGCCGGAGACGTTCGAGCCGCCCTGCTCGATATAGGTGTCATACCCGTCGGGGAAGGAGCGGACGAATTCGTCCGCCTGCGCGAGCCTGCACGCCTCGACCATCTCGTCGTCGGTGGCGTTTTCGTTGCCCCAGCGCAGGTTATCCCTGACCGTGCCGGAAAACAGCACATTCTTTTGCAGCACGACGCTGACCGCGCCGCGCAGCGCCTCAAGGTCGTATTCGCGCACATCGCGCCCGCCGACTCTGACGCAGCCCTCGCTCACATCGTAAAGGCGCGGGATGAGCTGCACGAGGGTCGACTTGCTCGAGCCCGTACCGCCGAGGATGCCGACGGTCATGCCCGAGTCGATGTGCAGGTTGATGTCCTGCAGCGCGAATTTCTTCGCCTGTGCGGAGTACTTGAAGCTGACGTTTTCAAAGTCGATGGAGCCGTCCTTCACGTCCATCGCGGGAGATGCGGGATCGGTGAGCGCGGGCTCTTCCTCGAGTACCTCGCAGATACGGACGAAGGACTCATACGACATCGTCATCATCACGTAGATCATCGAGATCATCATCAGCGACATTAAGATCTGCATGCCGTAGGTCAGCATGGCCGAGAGCTGGCCAACGTCGATGGTCGTGCCGCCGTTCGTGATGATGATCCGCGAGCCGACAAATAGCACGAAGATCATGTTGAAGTATACGCAGAACTGCATCAGCGGCGCGTTGAGCGCGACGACGCGCTCGGCGAAGGTGAAGTCCTTGGCGATATCGTGTGAGGCCGCGGCGAACTTCTGCTTTTCATACCCTTCGCGGGCAAAGCCCTTGACCACGCGCATCGCGCGCACATTTTCCTCGACCGATTCATTGAGCTTATCGTACTTGCGGAACACCGCGCGGAACGCGGGCATTGCCTTACGTGCGATCAGAAGAAGTCCGATTACCAGCACGGGAATGATAATGAGGAATGTCGTCGCCAGCGCGCCGCCCATGATATAGGCCATGATGACGGCGAAGAGGAACATCAGCGGTGCGCGTACCGCGATGCGGATGCACATCATAAAGGACATCTGCACATTGTTGATATCGGTCGTCATGCGCGTGACGAGCGAGGCGGAGGAGAATTTGTCGATATTTTCAAACGCGAAGCTCTGCACGCGGGTGAAAACATCGTGGCGGACGTTTTTGGCAAAGCCGGCGCTCGCGCGCGAGCCGTAAAGCCCGCCGAGCGCGCCGCAGCCGAGCGACACGAGCGACATCAGGATGAGCCCAAGGCCCACGCGCACAACGCCGCTGAGCTCCGCGCCGCCCTTGATCTCATTGACGAGATTGGCGGTGAAAAACGGGATCAGCACTTCAATCGCGACCTCGCCGACCATGCACAAGAGCGTCAGGATCGTGGGCTTTTTATACTCGCGGATGCAGCCCATGAAGCGATGGATCATATTCATCGGCAGTGGCCTCCTTTCTTAGTTTGTGGGGGACAGTCGGGCAGCTTGCCCTGCGCGATCATGCGCTTGCGTTTGGCCTCAAAGGTGTCGTGGATGGTGCGAAGCGCCGTGCAGAAGGTCTCACGCTCTTCGCCTTCGAGCTGGTCGAAAAACGCACGGAACTCCGCCGCATCCTTCTCTAAAAAGCTCGCCACGTATTCGTCGGCCTTCTCAGTCGCCCGCAGGCGGATGACGCGGCGGTCGTCGGGGTCGCTCAGCCGCTCGGCAAAGCCGCCCTCGACCAGCTTGTCGACGAGCTTGCTCATCTGCTGCTTGGGCATGCGGGCAAAGTTTGCAAGCTCTGTCATCGTCATCGTGCGGCCGCTGCGGCGCATCGACTGGATGCAGTAGTACATGTCAAGGCTGACGCCGTCGTTCAGCATGCGCTTGAACGGACGGGCAAACCAGTAGTGCCACGCGGGGATCGTGTCGAGCAGCAGCTCCTGGATCTCGTTGGTCTGCATGTGGTTCTCCTTTCTTGAAAATACTTAGATAGTCAACCTGAATTGACTATCACTTTGAATTGACAGTGCTTAGGATACAACAATTAAAAACGAATTGCAAGAGGAAAATGCACTCATTTTTCGACAAAAAAACGGTGGCCGGAAGGCTACTCCCGATAAGAAAACATCGTGAGGAAAGAGAGAACGGTATAGCTTCGGCTGTACCGTTTTCTCATTTTTCCATTGATGCCGTGACTTTTGACATTTCCAAGGCTCCGATGCCCTTGTAGTAAATATTGATCTCCTGCGTCCGGTTCTTGCCCTTCGGGTCGCTGGCCGCATGGACGATGATTTTCTCCACGAACTCATGGAGGATGCAGGGCGTGAGCTCCGGGATATCCGTGTATTCTGATTTCTTTCAGGGCATTTCCGGCTTCCTCACCAGCTTGACGGTGAACGCCTGTTCCGTGGCCCCCTCCGGCAGCAGCTTTGCCATGACCACAAGCCGCTGATTGCCGCTGTTGGTCTTGTCGTACTTCCGGCAGCAGGTGGAGAGGGGCAGGACGGTATCTTCCTCGGAGAAGGTCACGCCATCAAAGTCAAGCCAGTTTTTCCGCGCAACCGTCTCAAAGAAGCTGGTCAGGTCATCTCCCGTGGGATCAGGTGCAATATAGTCAAAACCAATATCCGTGACGAATAGAGCGGTGATCTGGAAAATCATGTCCTCACCATCCACAGAGAGATAGATATACGGATGCTCCTTTGCGAAGTCTGCGTCCATATAACGGTAGAGCTTGGTGAACCGCACACCGTCCGGGTCGCAGCTGCTGGCGGAGTGGCCGAAAATGGTGGTGTTTTTGTCCAGCTTATCCCTGCCGCCGATTTCGTTTTCACAATGGGCATACCAGCAGCCCCACATGGCATACTCACCGTTTTCATCCAGCTTCAGGTAATAGCCGTTGTCCTCCGCCTGCATCACGGGATCGTCTACCTCCGCACCGGGGATATACAGCCATGCCACGGTGTCGGGATTCTTCGCTCTGGCTTCCGCCAACTCTGCCTGCCTGTCCACCGAGGGGATAACTTCGCCTGCGGGAGTCGCTGATGGCTGAGGCGCAGATGTGCCGGAACGCGTTCTGCCGGGAATGTCGATAGGCTCCGCCTCTTTCTGATAGCAGCCCATAACTGCCGTGGTCATGGCGAAGAGAAAGACGGCCATGCAGATGATCGGACGAATGATTCTTGTGATTCTTTTCATAATGCTGTCTCCTTGCCGCGCTGGGATAGCGGCGCAGCTCAAAATGTCATTGATTTGTTTCTCGCAGCGAAAAGAGAACAGCGCAGCTTCAGGGCGAGATGCCCGTCCACTGCGCTGTCCGATGTTCGCTTATAGGTTCATGTCAGCCGCTTACTTCTTGCAGCGCCAGAGGAAAGTCACGATCTGCGCTCTGGTGCAATCCGTGTTGGGGCTGAAGGCCGTGCTGGTGGTTCCCTTGGTGATGTCCTCCTTGACTGCCCACAGTACCGCGTCGGCATAGTAGGCGGTGGATTTCACATCGGCAAAGGGATTGGCTGTACCCGCTGCCGGGGACTTCTCAGAACGCCACAGGAAGGTGACGATTTGGGCGCGGGAGCAGGTCATGTTGGGGCTGAACGTGGTGTCGCTGGTACCCTTGGCGATGCCGTTCTCCACCGCCCACAGCACAGCGTCGTAATAGTAGCTGCCCGCGGGGACGTCGGCGAAGGGCATGGTGCGGGTTTCGGGCTTGGGACTGCCAGCGGCACGCCACAGGAAGGCCACGGCCTGCGCACGGGTGCAGATGCCGTCCGGGGCGAAATGGGTATCATCGGTTCCCTGCGTAATGCCGTTCTCCACCGCCCAATCCACAGCGTCCTCATAATAGCTGCCGGTGGCTACATCCACAAACACGCCAGTCTGGAGGTTGCCGTTGGCCTTCATAAAGATGACCTCGATGGTATGGGTTCTGCGGACATTCTCAAAGGTGTAGGACTTCACCGCGCCGATGCTCTTGCCGTCGATCTTGACGTTGGAGACGGCATAGCCCTTGTCCGGAGTGATTGTGAAGGTCTGATCTCTGCCCTCACGGACGCTGACGCTGCCGGAGGGAGAAATAGAGCCGCCCGCCCCGGCAGTTGTCTTGATGGTGTAGTAGCTGTAGCCGCTGCTTCCACCGCCATTGTAGCGCCACTGAGCCTTGATGGTCATATTCTCGGCGGGCATGGTGGCCGGGATGGCCGGGGTCCACCCTGCGAAGGTGTAGCCGGTCTTGGTGGGATCGGCGGGGGCGGTGATGGCAGTGCCGTAGTCCTGGGTGATAGGCGCGATGGCGCTGCCGCCGTTGGTGTCGAAGGTCAGCGTGTAGCTGGTCGCTCCGCCGCCTGTGCCGCTATTGCGCAGAATCGTCAGCGTGTAGGTTTTAGTGCCGATCTTCACGACAATGTCGGTTGTGCCGCTGTTGGGGATGGCAACGGTTGCGCTGCCGCCGGTGGACAGATCCTGTCCGTTGATGCTCACGGACCCACCGTTTCCAGACACCGCTGTGACTAGCGTAGATGTTGCTCCGCTATCATTTTGCAGCGTATAGGTATAGTTCGTTCCGTTGGCGGTAAAATCGCCGAGCCCCACTGCCAGACCTTCAAAGGTCAGAAGGTCATTACCGGGCACTGCGGCTCGCACCACTACGCGGGCGCCAAGCCGGGAGAAGGTGACGGTTTCCGCCTGGAAGGTTTCCCCAGAGATGGCACCGCCAATACTGGTCTTTTTCGTTTCCAGAACGGCCCCGGCAGCATCCAGCAGCGTGGCCACCAGTTCTGCGCTAGTCTGAGGCTGCAGGCAGTTGTTGCGCAGGGTAATGGCGGCGGTGCTGTGACCGTTGCCGTCGTTCCCCTGTGTCACATCCATCGTCAGCTGCTCTCCGGTGCGGGCCAGTGCGCCGGTCATATGGACGCTGGCCTCGCTGTCACTGCCGTCATACTCCGGGAGGCGCTGATTGCCTCCCGTTCCACCGATCTGGCCTTCCGCCCACGCCTCGGCGTACAGATAGGTACCCACATTGGGGATCTCGGTTTTGCCAATGGATGTCATATACCTGCCTAGATCATAGGTCAGGTCCAGTGTAAAGGTTCCCTGATCGATGCGGGCGAGGGCGCTGTCTCCGGAAACGGTGATTTCATTACCGCTAACCGATACGCCGTTTGTGGTGCAGGCTACCTCTGCAGGCTTGGTATGCAGATCATCCGCATAGAACGCAAGCTTCACCTCGCGGTTCTTTCCGCCGGCCAGCGTGGCGGCAGAGGAATTATAGAGGGTCATGCGCACCGTGCGCTTGCCGGCGCTCTCCGCAATCACTTCCATTTGCGAGATGCCAATGTCGGGATAATCCAGATACACTGTGCCGTTTTCGTTGATGCCGCCGGCGGCGGTGATGGTATAGCTCGGGTCGGTCACGCGGTCTCTCACATGGTGCCAGACGGTAAGGGTGGTGCTTTCATTGGGCAGCAGTTTTTCCGTAAGGGTGGCGGTTTCCCCGCTGCCAAGCTTGACCGTTAGGTTTGTCACATCGTTCAGCCCGGTGTTACGGATGGTAAAGCGAATGGGTGTCAGGCTGTTCAGCGCCAGCGTTGCATAATCCACACCGATCTGTTCCACTGCCACCGCATCGGTGATAAAATCAGAGGTAGCGGTATAGAGGATCGTTTCCTCACCCGGAACGGTCACGCCGCCGATTACCTCCGGCTTTTCATCGTCATACCGGGTGGCCTGAATGGCAGCCTGCACCTGATTGCTGCCGCTGACATAGGCATCAAAGTGGTCAGCCAGCGTGCGAGGCGGCAGCTCTGCCAGTTCCAATGGTGCGGAGAGCGTGTAGGTATTTGCGGCATAGCGCAGCTTGGCCGCCTTCAAAATGCCGTGATCTACCGCGCCGTTGGCGTCATTGACAGTCTCATTCCAGACGATGGTAAGATCATTGAGGCTGCGATGATCCCCACTGAGGGAAGCGAAGCGGAAGTCTCCGCCCACGACGGCGTTGCCGCTGCTGGTCAGGGCAGACAGAGAGCCGGGGAAGCTGTTGGACATGGTGCCTCCGCCGTCCACAGCCAACAGCTGGATATCGCTGCTGCCGTCTCGGACACTATGCCAACCGATGACAAATCGGTCATCCCCGCCGCCGAAGTTGGCTGCAATGACCTGGGGGTTTTCGTCAAGATTGCTGTCACGGGTTGCCAGCATGGCTGTACCGGGAGTTCCGTTAGCAGCCACGGTACAATAGGCAATCTCGTAGTCGGAGGTATCTCCGGTTTCGCTGCGGTCCAGCGAGTAAACCGCCATAGCGGTTCCGTCGGGCAGCATGGCCGCCTGCAACGCCTTCACGCTGCCAGTAGCACCGTTATAAAGCATTTTGGCCTCGCTCCAGGTGCCGCTGTCATAGCAACGGTACATGATACAATCTCTGGTAGTGAAGTTCAGCAGGTTGTTGCTGCCCTGCGTACCGGGATCGGGGGTGTAGACGCTGCGCCAGAACACGATGGCCTTGTCGTTGCCGCCCACTGCCGTGGCTGGGGCCAGATCCGGCGTGCCGTCGTTGGTTAGACGGGTGGAAGTCCAGGTTGAGCCGTTATAGACGGACGCTACGATCTCCGTGCTGTTCATCAGCAGGTTTTGCTCTTCCAATGTCACGGGATCACCGGCATTTTTACCCGGCAGGTCGGTGCCCATGCGAACCCAAGCCGCCGCCGCGAAGCTGTCAGTGCCGGACAGAGAAACGCTCGTGTCGCCGTAGCCGGGGAACCCTGTGGGATCGGCAATTTGGCTGGAGACAGAATAGACGCCGCCATTAAGGGTGGAGAAATGTGCCCGGCTGGCGTAAATATTGCCGATGTTGCCGTCGTTGATGTAGGCCAATACCTTCCCGTCATCGCTGAGCTGTGGATAGGATGTGGGGTTGGCATTGGACTGGATGTTTTGCAGCCCATTGGTGGAGTTCAGAGAGAACAGCATCATCCGCCGCTGGGGCTGGCCCCAAGTACGGGCATATTGCTCCAGATAGTCCCGGCTTTGGAGCGTCGCACTGGCAGAAGCCACCTGCATTCCGCTCTGGGCCGCCGCCATCCGCAGCGAGGCAAGGCTCAGCCCACTGGTGGCGCTATTCCAGTAGTCGTCGATTGTTTTCCAGTTATTAAAAGTCTTGGTGGCTCCAAAGGTTCCGGAGGCGATCACCGCCTCGTAGGAGATAAACAGGAAGGTGGCCACAAATTTGATTCCCACTTCGCTTTGGATCCCCAGGGCCTGACCGTTGATCTGGCGCTTTGTCTCGTCGGCAAGATAGGTGCGGGAAAGGAACTTATTCTGACTGTCCACATCCAAATTGCCGAATAGGCCGATCTTCAGCGCCACGATCGAATAGTCAAAGCCAATGCCGCCAAACGCGTGGACATAGGCGTTGATACGCAACGTGGTCAAAAAGTCATTCACTGCCGTGGCCGTGGGATCGCTCCAGGCAAGCTCTGTGCCCTGTCCCTGCTGGCCGTAGCGCACTGCGGTACGGAAATCCAGCTGAATGGCACCGCCCAGCTCAAAGGTTGCTGTCAACGGCACGGGGCCAGCCATGGCGTTCACGCTGAAGGAGAAGCCCACGCCAACGCCGGAGGTAAAGCCACCGCCTACGGTGAAAACCTCCCACTCCTTTTTTTCGGCGTTATAGCGGATCTCCGCTTCGTAAAAGCCCTCCAACTGCAAGTTGAGATCCGTGCTGGTGACATTGTCGGCCAAGGAGTTGGTTTTGTAGTCCCCCTTGGGATCATAGGTTCCCTGGGCCATCTGGCTCAGGTCCCCGGTACTGGGCACGCCCATCTCCAGGTTCTGCGTCAGCACATTCGCACCCAACGCCACGCCGTCCTCGGAATAGTCCATGTCCTCCATCTCCAGCGTGTTGTACCCGGCCCAAATCATGGCACGGAACACGGAGGGATCTTCGCTGGGGGTGATGATCATTTTGAACACGGAAGTGTCCACCGGACCGCTCAGATCATCCAGCCGTCCGGTCAGCACCTTGAGAATGTTACTGTCGCCCACTCCGCCAAAGTCGACTCCCTTCACTACACTGGAGGCTCCCATCGTCGCCAGAATACCGGTGACGCGGTCATCCTCTGTCACCTTGGGCACTCGGGTCAAATCAACGACCCGGAAGGGCATTATTTTCTCCTGCAGCAGGCTGCCGTTCAGGCTCAGCTGCGTTTTCATACCCACATCCTTGCCGTCGGCGATCCATCCAGAAGTGGTCATGGTGGCCTCGGTGAGGGTCAGATCGTTTTCCGCTACAGGGATGGATGAGAAGGGATACTGCTTGGTACTGCTGCTCTGGGCGGCAGGAAGAACGCCGTATTCGTCCGCCAGCTTGAGACTGTAATTCCGCGCGTCGGCAATCTTCTCGCCCCAGAGGAACATGGTGGTGTGCAGGGTTGCTGTTTTAAAGCTGCTGTTAGGGCCAATCTTCCCGGTCGAGCTGCGGACATCCACTTTCTGACCGTTGGCAAGACCGTAATCAACACTTTGCGCCACAATGAAGGGCTTGTTTTCCTCCCCCGGCGGCACGCTTTCCAGAGAGACAACGCCCTCTGCGGTGCGCATTACATCGTCCACGCCCAGCTTGCCGTTGACAGTCAGCAGCAGTGGATAGTACTTGTCGCCGTCAATTGCGCTGATCTCCAGAATGTACTCCAGCTGATCCAGAGCGGAAAGCGCCGTGGTGCTGCTCTCGCCCTTTTCGTCCGACCAGAACTGGGTGGAATCCAGATAGACGGTTATATTTCCCGCCGCATCCGTGGTATAGGTGTCGCCGGTGATGCCGCTGACAAGTGCTCCTGCCCTGGAGCCCAGCAGAGCTGTCTGGCAGTAGCCTCCGTTTTTATAAACGCCGCCGCGAACGGTCACCGTCTTGTTCGCCAGCGGATCGCCGCCCGGCGTGATGAGCGTCACAGATGCCCGGGCGACTCGCCGAAGGCTGAAGGTATTCAAGGGATAAAGCTGCAGTTTTGTGGCATCCCGCTCGCCGGAACGCAGATTTTCTTTATAGATGGTGCCCAGATAAATATCCGCGCCGGAGCCGGACCGCAGAGATACCTCACTGGCGATCCCGTTGGGTTCGTAAAGCGCCAGCACGCCTTCACTGTTGGTCGTGACCGTTTTGGGCACACCTGTGCCGTCGGTGTATTGCAGCGTAGTTTCCGCTGCAGGCGTCAGCTGGAAGAGATAGAACTTATTTTGCAGCGTTTTCGCTGTCACCTGTACGTCGGCACGCATGCCCGTGGCGGCATGGGTAGCCGTGACGGTTGCGGTGCCGTTGGCCAAGCCGGACAGCGCCATTTTGGTTTCGGGAAGGTAGGAATCAAAGGAGAAGTTTCTGATGTCCTCATACAGTCCGCCCTGCTTGTAGTTGACGGAAATGGCATTGTTGTTGCTGGAGAGCCACTGGATGCCGTCTTTAAAGGAGTTCCATCCGTACTCGTCATAGTTGATGCCTATGTACTCGATCAGCCCCAGCTCCTGGCGCAACTGCAAAATTTTAGCTGTATCGGTGGGCAGGGTGCCGCTGACCTTGGAGGTATTGTCCATGGTCAGCGCAGAAATCGTGTCTCCTTTGTCGTCCTGCACCTTCAGTGCGTCGGCATCGTAGACATACAGGGGGAAGGAGTCGGTGCTGGGAGATTCCTCATCAGGATTCTCCACGCTCAAAACCACCTGATAGGTGTCCTTCAGATTGCCGGCTTCCACACTCTGTAATGGCAGGGAGTAGCTTCCGGAGGTACCGGATAGGCGCTCACTGGCCACCTCATGGGTGGTGTTGTCCTCTGTGACCCGGGTAATGGTCAGCGTGGGCTGCAAAGGGGCGCCCTCAGTGGTGTTTTCCACCGACCAGTCGATATTGACGGCGCCGTCGGTATCCTTGTGGTAAATGCTCTGGGGCGGTGTCAGCTTGGCCGTGGCAGGTGGTGCCTGCACGATGATCCAGGCAAGTGCCGACAGGCGGACGTCCTCACCCCCAGCGTTGGGGTGCGGCATGGAGACACACACCGTGTAGGCCGGGGTATTTCCGCTGGAGAGCTGGGAGAGCACATTCTCCGGGATCCGCACGCTGTTTTCATCTTTGCCGGCGGTATAAGTCGCAACGGGCTGGTGGCCGCTCAGATCCGCCTCTTTCATGTAGTTGCCCTCATACAGGTCAATCCTGTAATTGAACTCTTTGCCCGGTGCCATCAGCGCGGCGTTGGAGCTCCACAGCACGGTGGCGGGCTGATTTACCCGCGTCACGATGGACGCGCCGCCGGGAATCACCAGTGCCAGGGAATCGCCTGCCGTCACGGTATAGGTCTCTGACTCGCCCGTCACATCATCGGCAGGGTCCTCAGTCCCGTTGTCCGCCGTAAAGGTAAAGGTGACGGTTCCCACCTTGGTTCCTGTGGTGGCAACAAGGCCGGTATCCTCGTCGATGGTGGCAATGTCCAGGTCACTGCTGCTCCATTTACCGGTGATGTAGCTGGCCTGCTCACCGTTTTTCCCCAAAACCTTGGCCTGAAGCGTGGGGCGGGCGGAATCGGCGAGGGAAATCGTATAGTCGGCGTCATTCGCTTCCGGGACGACGTTTACCGTGTGCGCGGAAACTTTCTTTGCCACCGTGAACTGCCGGGTCAGGGGAAGAACATTCACCCAGTTAGGAGAGTCTTTCGTGCCCTCGTTGGCCTGCAGCGTCACCGTATAGGTGCGGGTGTAAGCTGCGGGTGCGATTGCATAGTCGCTAATGGTGAAGGCTTCCTTCTCTGTGTCCAGATAGACCTGCAGATGGATTGCTTCATCCGTGGAGTTGTCCCTCAGTTCGAGGCGGAAAGGGGCTTCCTTCGGCTCTGTGCCTTCCGGGGTGTGATAATCGCTGTATACGGTCTTGTAGGCCTGCGCCATGTTGGCGTTCATCGTGAACGATGCATTGCCGTTGTCGTAGTCGGCGGTCAGTGCGGTGGGGGCGTTGCGCATCAAGACGCTCTCCAGCGTAACGTCGGTAATCGGCTCGCTTAGATAGTGTGTGGTATCCAGCGTATGATCGAAAACATCCTTCACGCCGGTCATACCATTGACGGTGACCGTGGTGGCATCTGTATCCTGCACTGGGTACCAGAGCATTGCCGTGACGCCGTAGTTGTTCATGGAAAGCTCAGCGGCGCTATAGTCTTTGCCATTGATGGTCACGCTGGCGTTTCTAAGATCCACGAACTCGCTAAAGGTAACTGTGATGGGCACGTGCTGTCCGCTGGCATAGGTTCCCTCCGGAGCCGTGACGCTTTGAATGGTGGGGGCGTCCGTGTCCACCAGCTTGGCGGTGACGTTGCTGTTCTTGGTGGTGGCCCAGGAATTTTGGATTTCGCCCTGTACACTTTTCATATACAGTCGGAAGGGCAGCCAGTACTGCTGATCCCCTCTGTTTTGCGTGGTAGACTGCAGGGAGATGCTGACTGTTTCGCCCTTGTTGATCGTACAGTTCAGCGCTTTTGTTCTGTTGTTGCTGAGCCCCAGAGATTCTTCATTGAACTTGTACTCCGTCAGATAGAACGGGGCAAAGGGCTGGTTTTTATACCAGCCATACGGCGCATCGCCAGTATAGGCAGCTTTTTCGGTACTCCAGTTAAACTCGATGCTGGCGTCGATTTGGTATGGTTGATAAAATGGGTCGGAGCCGACGGGAAGCACCGAGTTGCGAGCGCCATCCAGAATTCTGATGGTATCGCTTAACGCAACGAAGTCCGGATTGTTGGCACCGAGGGCATTGTATTCATCTGCCAGCAAAGGAATATACATATCCCCCTGTATTGTGGTTGTGCTTTCGTATCTTTCCTCATAGTTCGGCGCGGTCATTGATGTTTGTATTGTGGGGACGCCAACCGTCTTTATTAGCTTGAGCTGACAGTGGTCGGCATAAGCGGCGCCGTCATAGAACACCAGATTTTCCGCATCGTAAAATTCAATCATCCCCAGCAGGTCGCCATAGGAATAAGTATTATCGTGCCAGGCTGAGGTTCCTCCTTTGGTTTGAACCTTGACAGTGATTTTACAAGCACCTAAACTGAAAGTCGAGCCTACGTCATAGGTCAGCTTGTAGGACCCGTCGCTTTGCTCGACCCCACTCACCCCGTCTATCGAGACCTCCACATTGGTGATATAATCGCTGAGCTGGCCTTTTTGAATGCGGTAGGAAAAGCCGGCCGGTTTTCCTCTGTATACAGTAAAAGACCCGGAGTTCCAGGTGTTGTTTGCGAGATTCCCCAGCGTTTGGCTCATCATGCCGCTCATATCCACCGTCTCAACGCCCTCAGGCTTTGTGGCAGAGGCGGAATACCGCAAGCTGATGCCCTGCAGCTCCAGCTGCTCCATCAGGCTATTGAGATTCTCCAGAGCTTCCCCGGCAAACTCCCTGCCGGAGAAATAGGTGTCCTTGATCCGCTGCAGCTCCTGTTCGATTTGGATCATGGTCTTCAAATCGCCCAGCGCCACCGGAGTCCCATCCACGTCGGCTATACGGGTGAGATCCGTGGCGGGATTTTCCAGCAGTTCCATGACAGCCGCCAGTGTCAACACCTGGCCGTCCAGCGTGATGGTTTGATCCACCTTGAAATTGCCGTCTTCATCCAGCAGCCCCAAAGCGTTCAGCATGGAAAGCACCTGGTCGCTGCTGCCGCCGGTCAGGGCGGAGAGCTGCTCCAAAATCGCCTGATTTTCCTTGGGTGTGTTGCCCAGCGAATCGCTCAACGCTGCAAACGCCGCTGTCGGCAGCATGGTCAGCACCATGCAGCAGACGAGCAGTATGCTAAGTATTCGTTTTTTCATTGGCTTTTCTCCTCCTGTTCGTGTCGGTTCGGTTTGTCCGCCCCGCCTTTTTTCTGGTTTTCTCTGATTCTGAGCCGGAAACACAGCGCGGTGATCGCCACCGCCGCGGCAAAGGAGACGACGGCCACCAGCACATAGCCGCCCGCGTCCTCCCGCAGCAGCATCGCGCCGAACACGCCCCATGCTTCCGGTTGCCCCGGCCCGACGACCGTGCCCGCCGCCTGCATCAGTGCCGCGCACAGCAGCATACACATAGCGCTCAGTCCATAGATGCCGCGCCGCTGCCTCCGGCGGGTGGTTTCCCGCACCCGCTGCTTGACGAGTGCGACCCGTCTTGCGGTATCGTACACTTCGTTTGAACCCCCTTTCCGGTTTGCCTGAAACTGTGGCCTAAAAACCCTTTCACTTATATAGGTGCAAAAAATCGAAAAAACTCTCACCCAAAACGCAAAATTTTTCAAAAAAATTTGAGAGCCGCCAAAAAGCAGCTCTCAAGGAGGGAATGTTCGGTTATTTTCTCCGCGATAAGCGAAAAGCGGACAGCTTTCCCGCCGCCACCAGCAGCACCGGCAGGGCGTAGGCCACATACTGCGCCGCGCCGCCGTAGGCGATGAGCAGATTGTAGATGGCGTGGAGGGTGATGGCCGCGCCCAGCAGCCCACAGGTGCCTGCGATCTTCAGCCACGTCCGCTGCCACGTGTATGCAAGGCCACCGCCGACGATCAGTCCGCAGAGGACGTGCATCGCGCCCGTGCCGAAGCCACGGAAGAAGATGAAGGAGAAGCGGTCCGCGCCGTTTTGGATCAGATAGCACACATTTTCGAAGGTGGCGAAGGCGAGGGCGACCGTGATGGCGGCGGGCTTGATCTTATCCCCCTCCGGCTCGAATACCAGAAGATAGAACACCAGCGGCAGCAGCTTCATCATTTCCTCCACCACCGGCGCGATCTCCGCCGTGGCGGCAAGGGCGTCCGCCTGACATACCGCCGCGAGGAAGGTGTTGATATAGGCCGAAAGCAGGCACACCCCCATCCCGGCAATGCAGAACAGGAAGAAGCGAAGCTGCCGCCTGCCCATGCACAAAGCGGCCACCAGCAGCGGGGACACCATGCAGATAAAAATATTCTCGATGTAGGTCATGCAGCCACCGCCTTTCTCGTGGCGGGCAGCAGCCCCAGAATGGCAAGGGTCAGCAGCATATCACACCAGAAGGTGGGGCTTGCCGGTGAGGTTTCCGGCCAGAAGCAGCCCACCGTCCAGAGCAGATACTCCGCGAACGCAAAGCACAGCACGCCGATGTGGAAGTACCGCATATTCCGCGCCGTATCCGTCTGCGTTTTCGCATAAGAAAACCCCCGTATGGCGCAGAAGGAGAGCCATATCATCATGCCGCACCAGATCAGGTTGGAGAGAATATCCCCGAAGATGCAGTAGAACGCCAGCAGCGGCACGCCGAACGCAGGCGCAAGCCATGCCCTGCGACAGCGGAAGCTGTGCTCATCTGCGCCTGCCAGCGTGGCCTGCAATATCCGCAGAAAAATCACACTGGCCACCCAGCCGAACTCCGACACATAAAACACCTTCGGCGTGGTATCGAACAGCAGCAGATACAGCGTCCAGTAGAGCGCGCCGAGGGCAAAGCAGCCGTAGAAGCACAGCAGCAGAAAATACGCCTGCCTGCGGCTTTTCCGGTAGGCGATGCCCGAAAGCAGCGCGCCGACGAACGTGACCAGCAGCTGCAGCAGGTTCTCAATCAGCTCCATGCCGTTCCTCGCTTTCCTTATCCTGTGTGTCGTCCCGATTCATTTGCCGCAGCCGGAAGCACAAAACAGTCACGCACACGCCGAGAAGAAACGCCAGAAGTCCGATGACGATGTATCCCAAGGCCGCGCCGCCGTGAAAGATGCTTGCCGCCGTTTCAAAGCCGGAATAGTCGCCTGTCTGGATATTTGCGGCGATGCCGGGTATGGCGAGGGACGCGCCGATGAGCAGCGCAAGGCACGCCGCCACGGCGGAAGCCATGGTGATCGTATTGCGCCGCAGCCGTTTCTCTCGCTCAATTTTGGCGATGCGCCGCTTCGTCTCCGCAACGCGCTCCTCATGACTCCGCATTTGTGATCCCCTCCCGTTCTAAGAGCCTTCGCAGGCTCTCTTTTCCACGATACACCATGTTGGTGATCTGTTTTACCGTTTTTCCCGTGACCTCCGCCGCCTGCGCGTAGCTCATATCCTCAAAATAGGTGAGATAGAGGACTTCCCGATAGTCCGGGTTCATTTCATCCATGCAGAAATGCAGGATGCGGTTTCGCTCCTCCGTCCGGATGACCTCCACCGCCAGCAGCCGCCCGTCCGGCTCGCCGGTCAGCTCGTCCAGACTGAACAGGGGCTTTCGTTTGCTCTTATGGCGCAGTGCCATGTGGCGCGCGGCCTTATAGAGATACGCCTTGAAGCCGCCGTCCCGTATCTTCGGTTTTTTCGTGAACAGATAGGCGAAAACATCCAGCATCAGCTCCTCCGCCTCGTGAACGTCGTGCAGATAGCCGTCAATATACAGGGTCAGGGGGTCACCGTATTTTTTCATCAGGGCATTAAGCCCTTCGTCATCGCCGCTCAGATATTGGCGGTACAAGCTCTCATCGCAGGTCATAGCGTTCACTTCCTTTTTGCGGATGCTAAAATGCAGAGGGGTATCCGTCAGGTGCTTGTCCTGTCGGGATCGCGGTGCTGTTCCTGAAAGCGCGGGTCGGACGGCTTTTCCGCATTTTCCGGGATCGCCCATGAGCGCCCGAACCGGGACGCGCCGGGGATCCGCCCCTCGGCGCAATACTGGTTGACCCGCCGCTCTGACACGCCCCAACGGTAGGACGCCTCCCGAATGGAGATATAGCCCTTGATCCCGTTCATACCGCACCTCCGCATGGATAATACTCAACACGATACATTATATACGAATATCCGAAGAAACACAAGGCATCCGGTGAAGTGTTCAGAGAAAAGTTGCGGATAAGGTTGATTTTTTGAAAAAATCCTCCGAAATCTGGCCAAAACGCCTTGTTCAGATTGTAGTATGGGTAGAGGGGGAAAACGGGAGTACGGAGTAGTCAGCAAGCACAGCAAGCGAGTACCCGCTTGCGGATTTTGCGCTGTTCAGGTCCCTTGCCCGAACAGTCAAAATTGCTTGCTGGGGCGCGGGTCTCCGGTGGAGACCTCAAAGCGTGAAACGCTTTGAAGCGCTGACCGAGCCGACAGGCGAGACCCCAGACCCTTATGAGAAACGGAGGCTGCCCATGGCAAACCGAAAGCGGAACATTCAGATGAAGTTCTATGTGACGGAGGAGGAAAAGCGGCTCATAGATGAAAAGATGGCGCAGCTCCCCACACGTCGGTACGGCGCGTATCTGCGGAAGATGGCGATAGACGGGTATAACGCGGCACATTTCCGGCCACAGGTAGCGTTCATCCGCAAAGCCCCTTCGCTGCCCCGCGGTGGAGAAGGGCTGGCAGGGAAAGCCGCCAGAGAGGATGGTAACGGTTTCAAGCCCTGTTTTTTCAAAAAACGCCTCCTTCGTAAAAGTTGTGATATCCCGGAATTTTGGCACCTCCGGCCAGTGCTTTTCCAGAACGGAATAGGGGTATGCCTACATGACAGCCGGTGCCAACAAGTTCCTGCGCATCTACTACGCCCGGGCGAAGGAATGCATGGCAAATCTGGACGCATCTGCCGAGGACAGCGAAACAGCCGAGTAATCTGCTCATGGACACCTCTCAGCTGATGAACCATGTTGTTCACCGGCAGCTTTGCTATCCCCTTTTTACTCAAGTTCCGATTGAACCTTTCTTTCGATTGGGGCTTGACTTTTTATTTGCAGGCTCCGATCTCCGCTGCCGTACAGGTCATGGTTGACGAGGGATGTGTAGTAGCTGTCCATCGTGACCGGCGCGTTATACAGCGCCGCCAGCAGATATTTCTTGATATTGCGGACATAGGTGGTGTTCTCCCGCATCCGTTCCAGCACATACTCGATGTGGGAGCTGTCGATCTTCAAAAACCGGGACTTCACCACCTCGGCGGGGTAGTCATCCCCGGCGATACGGATCATCTCTCGGTTGGAGCAGACGGTATCCACCATGAGCTCCACCAGCTCGTCCAGATGGTCTTTATCCAACTGGACGTTCTGCGAGAGAACGTCATATTCGATGTTCTCCAAAATCAATGCCCGATAGCTTTCCCGCTTTCGCATCCCGTCCTGTCCGATCCGCTCCCTGGGGGCTGGGGGACTTGATGGGATAGGACTTGATATCTTCGTATTTGATAAATCTGTTCTTGATGGATAGTTACTTGATTCTTCTTTATTTAATTGGGCGTGGTTCTCCTGAATGGGAGCGTCCAACATTGGATTTGCCTGTACGGGATTTTCCCGTATAGGTTTTTCCCGAACAGGCGCGGGCGTCTGTGCCGGCTCCTTCGGCTGCTCCAGGATGGTGTACTCGATAGAGCCGAGTTGACCGTTTGCACCACGGACGCGCGCCCGGACGAGGTAGCCGTGCGCCTCCAGCTCCCGGATCCCGCCGCTGCTGCTGTCGATGCCGTCCTTGCAGATGCGGGCAAGCCCCTTCATGGTGTAGTCCCAGTCCTCTGGCAGCGACAGCATGAGGGACAGCAGCCCCTTCGCTTTCAGGGACAGCGACCTGTCCCGCAGGTGGTAGTTGGACATGACCGTGTAATCTCTGGCCTTTTCGATGCGGAAAACTGCCATATCCGGCGCCTCCTTTCTCTGTTTTTGAAAAGTGTTGATTTTGACGCAAAAAAGCCCCTGTCCTGCCTCCCGGACGCTTCCCATGGGAAAATACCCACGCCGCCCTTTAAGCGGCGCTCTGAGAGGAAAAAACAGAGGTTTTCGCGCCCTAATTGATACAGTTTTCGGGTGGGTATAGGCACGGATATGAAAAAACGCCATAGGGCGGCTGCCTATGGCGTGGGGACAGGCAGGGCACTGATGTGAAAATCAGCGCCCTGCCTGTCAGTATGAGATTTTTTGACTTCGTACCGTGTTCCCTGCCTTTGAAAACATTGATTTTACTGACTTTCTTATGTTTTCTTATTAGGAGGCGAGGGAAGCCACCGCTTTTTGACTGAATTATTGCTTGAGCTTTACGTTGTTTCTGATGGTGCGTTCGCTGCGCGGACGGTTCGTCAGGCGTTGCAGCACGGCGCTGATCTGCCCCTCGGCGGCTTCGACCTCGGCATGGAACGCGCGGGCGGAGACGCGCAGCGCCCCGTGGCCGAGGATGATGACCTGCTCGGGGCCGTCGGACGTCGCCACGCGCACGCGGCGTTCGCGGCGCAGCTCGTAGGTCACGCGCTCGATGTAGGTGTCGGCAGTCTCAGCCTCTTTCGTGTAGACGACCTTGACGCCGTGCACCGTCTGCACACTGCCGGGGTTGCCCTTGACCTTATAGGCGTCGAACACGACGATGACGCGGCACTTGCGAAAGCCCTGATAGTTGGCGAGAATGTCGATCAGCGCGCCGCGCGCCGCGGCGACATCCTGCGCGGCGAGCCGATGGAGCTCGTCCCACGCGAAGATGATGTTGTAGCCGTCGACGAGCAGATATTCCGTGTCCTCTGAGTGGATCGTGACGTCATAGTGATCGGCGAGCGAGGTGCGCGCGGGCTTTTTGCTCGGTTCGAACGCGCGGCGCTCGACCTTGCCGTATGTGCGCTCGAAAATGTCCTGCAATTCCTTGTCCTCGGCATATGCGCCGCCTGCGCCGACGCCGCGTCGGGGGAGCGGAGCGGGGGCTTCTTCAATGGACTCTTCACCAAGGTGGATGCCGCTGTCGCAGTGAACATGCGCGGGAACTTCATTCCACGGGACCGTGATGCTGCCGCCGTGGTCGCAGAAGACGGAGGACGCGGGATTATCCGTGTCGCGCTCGGCGTCGTAGCTAAGGGACGCGACGATCTCGTCCTGATTTTGGCAGGCCTCATACCCGCGCACGGCGCAGGAGAGCTGTCCGCGGCCGCGGGTGTAGGCCGCGACGTCGGCAAAGTAGTCGCGCAGCGTGCGCACCGGCGCATAGCCCGTGAGTACGGCGTTTTCCCCCTCGTTCTGCGGCGGTTCGACGGTGCCGCCCATGTTCTGGAGGTCGGTCATCGCGCGGCCGACGCACTCGGCGGGCACCTCGAGACGGAAGTCGTAATACGGCTCGAGCAGCACATTTTCCGCCTGCATCAAGCCCTGCCGCACGGCACGGTACGTCGCTTGACGGAAGTCGCCGCCCTCGGTGTGCTTCAGATGCGCGCGGCCCGCGACAAGTGTGAACTTCACATCCGTCAACGGTGAGCCGGTCAGCACGCCCGCGTGCTCGCGCTCTAAAAGATGGGTGAAAATCAGCCGCTGCCAGTTGAGGTCGAGCGCGTCCGTCGGCACGTTTGACGCAAGCTGGATGCCCGCCCCACGCGGAAGCGGCTCTATTAGAAGCTGTACTTCCGCATAGTGGCGCAGGGGCTCGAAATGTCCCATGCCGAGGACGGGGGCGGCGATCGTCTCGCGATAGACGATGCTGCCCTCGCCGAAGGTCACGTCGAGGCTGAAGCGGTCGAGGATGCGGCGGCGCAGAATTTCGAGCTGAATTTTGCCCATGAGCTGCACGTGGATCTGCCCGTAGCGCTCGTCCCAGACGATGCGCAGCATCGGGTCCTCTTCTTCAAGCTCGCGGAGCTTTATAAGCGCGCTGTGCGCGTCCGCGCCGTCGGGTAGGATGAGCTGATAGGTCAAAACCGGCTGCAAAAGCGGGGCGGACGCCTCCGCCTCCGCGCCGAGGCCGAGACCAACATAGCTGTGGCTGAGGCCCGTGACGGCGACGACGCTGCCCGCGTCCGCCTCTTCGAGCGCGCGGAATTTGACGCCGGAGTAAAGCCGCAGCTGATCGGCCTTTTCATTGTAGTCCTGATTCTGCGCGCGATAGGTGAGAGATGCCTTCACGCGCAGCGCGCCGCCTGTGACCTTGAGCCACGTGAGCCGCGCGCCCTGCGCGTCGCGCGAGATCTTGAAGACCTTTGCGCCGAATTCCTTCGGATAGACCGGCTCGCGCGTGAAGCACGCGAGCGCGGTGAGAAAGTCCTCCACGCCGTCCAGCTTGAGCGCCGAACCGAAAAAGCAGGGGAAGACCTTGCGGTTTTTGACCATCTCAGCAATCAGAGCGTCGTCGATTTTTCCACGCTCCAAAAGCTGCTCGAGCGCCGCCTCGTCGCAGAGGGCGAGCGCTTCGTCGCGCGTTTCCTGCGATGCGGAGAAATCGACGCATTCCGCGCTCAGTGTCGCCGTGAGCTGGCGCAGAAGCGCGTCCTTGTCCGCGCCCGCCAAGTCCATCTTGTTGATGAAAAGAAACGTCGGCACCTCGTAGCGCGTGAGCAGGCGCCAGAGCGTTCGCGTGTGGCTCTGCACGCCGTCGCTGCCGCTGATGACGAGCACTGCGTAGTCGAGCACCGACAGCGTGCGCTCCATCTCGGCGGAGAAATCGACGTGGCCCGGCGTGTCAAGCAGCGTGAACTCCTTATCGCCCGCAAACAGCATTGCCTGCTTGGAAAAGATCGTGATGCCGCGCTCGCGCTCGAGCGCGTCGGTGTCGAGGAAGGCGTCGCCGTGGTCGACGCGGCCGAGCTTCCGCAGTGCGCCGGAGGCGTATAAAAGCCCCTCGGACAGGGTCGTTTTTCCCGAGTCGACGTGGGCGAGAATGCCGAGCGTGACCTTCTGCATGGCGCACCTCCTTTGTGAAGAGCTGATTTAAAACTAAAAATGTTAGACCAAAGTGCCGGAATACCAAAACGAGCGCATCGCGGAGCGATGCGCTCTGAAATTTGGGAAATGGAGTGTGTTGACAAAAAAGATGCAGGAGCAAAGTCTTGTGTCGCAAGGGCTGTCTCTTATACACATCTCCGAGCCCACGAGACTGCAGCTAAT
>ENA-OZGM01000347-OZGM01000347.1-human-gut-metagenome-genome-assembly--contig:-NODE-347-length-22219-cov-9.070565_pt1 | contig 22219 bp, 19 predicted proteins | sample MGYA00244655_ERZ653656 | MGnify/ENA primary metagenome ERZ653656 (study PRJEB26926, sample SAMN06164991) | human gut metagenome | biome: ENVO:00009003; feature: ENVO:2100002; material: ENVO:00002003... | reverse complement strand
TGCGGGGCGAGAGCCTTCGGTTCTTTCAAAAGCCATTGCTTATTACCTCCTATTGAATTTTTAACGGATTGACCGTTTCGTGTCAGAACGGCAGGTCGTCGCTGTCATCAATCACAGCGAAATCGTCTGCATTGCCGGCAGAATAGCTGGGAGCTGCCTCCACAGCGGCCGGGCGGGCAGGCGCTGCGTTCTGGTAGGCGGGAGCAGAATTATTCTGATAATTTGCTCCGCCGCCTGCATTGCTGCTCTTGGGGCCTGCAAAGTTGATGTTGTTGGCGACCACTTCCACAGCGGTGCGGTTGTTGCCGTTCTTATCCTGATACTGGCGGGTCTGAAGACTGCCTTCAATGGCGATCAGACTGCCTTTCTGGAAATACTTGCAAACAAACTCGGCCTGCTGGCGCCATGCAACGATATCAATGAAATCGGCCTGACGCTGCTCGCCCTGACGCGCAAAATTGCGGTCACAGGCAATGCGGAAACTGCACACATTGGTACCCTGCTGGGTGGTGCGCAGTTCAGGATTCGCCACAAGACGGCCCATGATGGCAACAACATTCAACATACTACGGTCTCCCTTTCTGTCACGGAAGGATTACTCCTCGTGAGCAATGATCAGGCTGCGCATAACGCCTTCAGTGATCTTGTACACACGGTCCAGCTCAGCGGGGAAGCTGGGCTCGCTGGTGAAGTTGATCACGGTGTAGACGCCCTCTTCCTCGTCGTTGATGGGGTAGGCCAGACGGCGCTTGCCCCACTCGTCGATAGAATCGATCGTACCGTTAGCCTCGATCAGGGACTTGAACTTACCCACCAGAGCGGCGGAAGCCTCCTCATCGAGAGCGGCGCTGGTAATCAGCATGGTTTCGTACTTTGCCATTTTTGTAGCACCTCCTTTTGGACTTGAGGGCCCTGCGGATCTGCAAGGCCAAGGGTACACAGGCTGCGGTATCGCGGCCTGTGTGGTGTGTCTGTTCAGACAGCAATTTATTATAGCAAGCTTCTTTACTTCTGTCAAGCTTTTTTGACAAAAAGAACGATAAAAAATGTTTTGCATTTTTTGGTAAAAAGGACTATAATGTAAACGCTTTCCCTGCAATATGGCAGGGCCGGGGCTCCGGCAGTGGCAGGAAAGCGGGAAAAATTAAAGGAGGATAATCCATGTATTCGTTGTTTCGAGATCTGGCAATCATAATCCTGAGCGCGAAATTCTTCGGACTGGTGGCGCGCAAGTGCAAGGCTCCGCAGGTGGTGGGCGAGATCATCGCCGGTCTGCTGATCGGCCCCTGCGTGCTGAACCTGGTGCAGATCAGCGACTCCATCTCCATCTTCGCAGAGATCGGCGTTGTGATGCTCATGTTCACCACCGGCCTCGGCACCAACCTGAAAGAGCTGATCAAGGCAGGCCCCATCGCCACCCTGATCGCTACCGTTGGCGTGGCTGTGCCTCTGGTGGGCGGCACCTTATTATATGGTGCGTTCTACGGCTTTGCCGCAGTTGGCAGCCCGGAGTTCTACCGGGCGCTGTTCATCGGCACCATTATGACCGCTACCAGTGTGTCCATCACGGTGGCGACCTTGCAGGAGCTTGGGCACCTGAAGAGTTTTTTGGGCACGACTATCGTCAGTGCCGCTGTCATTGATGATGTCATCGGCATCGTGGTGCTCACCTGCGTGCTGGGTGCCAGCAGCGGCACCGGTACGGGTCTGGGCAAGGTGCTGTTCAACACTCTGCTGTTCTTTGCCACCGCACTGGGCGTTGGCCTTGTGGTACACTACGCCATGAAATGGCTGGATCAGCGCAACCCCCATACCCAGCGTATCACCATCGTGAGCATGGCCTTCTGCTTTGCCATGGCCTACATCGCAGAGGAATACTTCGGCATCGCCGATATCACCGGCGCTTACATTGCAGGTATCGTGCTGTGCACCATGGATGACGCACCCTATGTAGAGCGCCGGGTGGATATCAGCAACTACGTTATCTTTGCGCCGATCTTCTTTGCCTCCATCGGCCTCAAGACTGATATCAGCGGCCTGACCCCGGAGATCTTACTGTTCTGCGTCTGCTTTGTGGTTGTGGCGCTGATCACCAAGATCATCGGCTGCGGTCTGGCAGCAAAGGTCTGCCGCTTCAACTGGGATGATTCCCTGAAGGTCGGCGTCGGTATGATGACCCGCGGCGAGGTGGCACTGATCGTGGCACAGAAGGGCTTGGCCATCGGTGTGGTAGATCCGGTCTACTTTACCGCTGTGATCCTGCTGATCGTGGTGTCCAGCGTGGCTACCCCGCTGGCACTCAAGGCCATGTTCACCAAGCGCCCGCCCGTGCCGCATCCCAGTCAGGCAAACTAAATCAGGAATTTGATTTTCATATTTAGGGCTCAGAATCGCCTGCGGGCGTATCTGAACCCTTTTTTCATCTGTAAAAATATATGCAAAAATGGGGCTGCTGCACATGGTTTCGTGCAACAACCCCGTTTTTATTGTTTACGCAGTATATAATTTACAGCGTCTTGCAGAACTCCTTCAGGTAGGCGCGGAACTCCTCGCCGATCTCAGGATGCTGCAGTGCCAGCTCCACCTGCGCCTCCACGACCTTGAGCTTGTTGCCCATATCGTAGTGCTTGCCGGTGAACTCCACGGCAGTCATGCCGCCGCGGGTGCGGGCATACTCTGCCATGGCATCGGTCAGCTGGATCTCGCCACCGGCACCGGGCTTGGTGTGGGCAAGGATCTCGTAGATCTCCGGGGTCAGCAGCACGCGGCCCAGAATGGAATAGTTGCTGAACTCCTGCCCCTTCTTGGGCTTCTCGATCATATCGTCCACAAAGAAGTAGTTGTCGTGGATAGGGGTGGTCTTTAAGCTGCAATAGCGGCTCACGTCCTCCCAAGGCACAGCGGACACGCCGGCAACCGGGCGGCCGAACTCCTCGTAGGCGCGGATCAGCTGGGCGCAGACCGGATCCTCGCCCCAGATCACGTCATCGCCGTAAATGACCACAAAGGGATCATCGCCGGTAAAGGCCTTGGCGGTGTTGACTGCGTGACCCAGACCCAGCGTCTCCTTCTGGCGCACAAACAGGATGTTGGCCATATTGGCGATGCCCAGACACTCCTCCAGCATCTTTTCCTTGCCGGGCTTTGCCAGTTTTTCTTCCAGCTCGGGGCTGCGGTCAAAATGATCCTCAATAATGCTCTGATTGCGGCCCAGAATGATCAGGATATCGGTAATACCGGAGCGGACGGCCTCCTCCACCAGATACTGGATGGCGGGCTTATCCACGATGGGCAGCATTCCCTTGGGCATTGCCTTGGTAGCGGGCAGTACGCGGGTGCCAAGACCCGCAGCCGGAATAACGGCTTTGGTGACTTTTTTCATAATGATTCTCCCATGTTCTCATTTTATGCACGGTGAACCGCGCTTTTCAGCAGGATCCCCATCCTGCATGAACCGTTATCAGATAAAGGTGCCTACCAGTGCGTTCAGGTCCGGCCCCAACAGCATGGAGCAAAGGCTGCCTACTAGCATCAGCAGGATGAACGCTCCGATGCAGGCTGCAAAGCTGACACCGCCCTGTGCGTTCAGCACGGCGCGGCGCTGCTCCGGGTCCGGGAACTCGGCACGGATGCGGCGGATGCGTGCCGCTGCGCTGCGGCGGTAGAGCCACTTGCCATACAGCCCCCGCACCAGCATCAGTGCAAAACTGAGAAGGGACATGACGCGGCTCAACACTACCAGCGTAGAGGCGCTGATCCCGGCGGTCAGGGGGCTGCCGGTGGTCTGCATCATACTAATTAAGGTGGGGATGAACAGCAGCAGTTCTGCGGCCAGAAAGCCGAAGGCGGGCTTCCACGCCTTGCGGTAGAAAAAGTAGAACGGGCCGAACAGCAGCGCTGAAAAACTCATGGAGATCTTGGAGTGACGCAGCTGCATCTGGCTGTAATCGTTCAGGTAGACCGGCGCGGCTGTGCCGATAAAATCCACCCAGTCCTGATAGGGGACGCCGTCGATCAGTTCATCCTTGCCAAAGGCGGCGCGCACGTTGCGGTGCACCGGGTCGATGACCTTCTCGGTAAAATTATGGTACATTTCGTCCCGGTACATCCTGCTGTAATCAAAATCCTGGTTCTGCTCGGCGCTGGCGGCAGCACGGTCGTTGGGCTGTTCTGCGCTCTCAGGGGGCAGGGCAGCGCCGCAGCAGCGGCAGACATTCTCGCTGCGCAGGGTGCGCTCCCCGCAGGTGGGACAGGTGCGCAGCTGCGCATCCTGATAAGGAAACTTCCATTCATAGCCTGCGCCATGGGCAGGGGCGTGGATGCACAGACCCATCTTCTCGTAACAGGTGCGGTGATAGGGTGCACCGCAGTCCGGGCAGACCACGATGTCGTCCTGAAGGGTCAGCGGCTTGCCGCAGCCCTCACAGGGACAGCCATAATATTTCGGCATGATATCCTCCTGTGAAATCGATCATACTGGTATTATACTCCCCCGGGTATGAAAAGAAAAGGTGAAAATCTTTAAAAATCCGGCAAGATAGTATTTTTCCTCTTTACTTTATCACAGATTCTCGGTATACTAATGAAGTATCTGTGTATAAACTGTGTCTTTTGGCGGAGCAGAAAATGCGCGCTGCGCGTGCGTTTTGCACCCTGCCGGGGACATTATTGTTATGATGTAAACCCTTGAACGAGAGGAACTTAGAGAATGATCACGACTGATGAACTGAAAGTGCAGTTGGCCGAGCACGCCAAGGCCGTTAAGGACCTGGAGGAAGCACTGGCCATTGAAGCAAGCCGCAAGCGCGTGCAGGAGCTGGAGCACACCATGTCCCGCCCCGGCTTTTACGATGATGCAGAACTGAGCAAGAAGGTCTTTGACGAGGTCGGCGACCTGAAGGGCAAGCTGAACCGCTTTGAAAAGCTGCAGGGTCTGTACGATGACGCTGAGACCATGCTGGAGATGCTGGACGAGGAGTACGACCCCGCCATGATCCCCGAGGCCGAGGAGGCCGTGAACACCGTGGGCAAGGCTGTGGAGGAACTGCAGCTGATGACCATGCTGAACGGCGAGTACGACCACAGCAACGCCATCCTTACCTTCCACGCAGGCACCGGCGGCACCGAGGCACAGGACTGGGCCGAGATGCTGTATCGTATGTATAATAAGTGGGCACAGGCACATGGCATGACCGTGGAGGTGCTGGATTATCAGGACGGCGACGAGGCCGGTCTGAAGAGCGCTTCCATGATGGTCAAGGGCGCAAACGCCTACGGTCTGCTCAAGAGCGAGAACGGCGTGCACCGTCTGGTGCGTGTCTCTCCCTTTGACGCCAACGCCCGCCGCCAGACCAGCTTTGCCTCTCTGGAGGTCATGCCCGAGCTGGACAACACCATTCAGGTAAACATCCGCCCCGAGGATATCGAGATGCAGGTGTACCGCTCCTCCGGCGCCGGCGGCCAGCACATCAATAAGACTTCCTCTGCTGTCCGTCTGATCCACAAGCCCACCGGCATCGTGGTCAACTGCCAGACCCAGCGTAGCCAGTTCCAGAACCGCGACTACGCTATGGAAATGCTGAAAGCCAAGCTCTACCAGATCGCCAAGCAGCAGCACATGGATAAGATCGACGACATCAAGGGCGTACAGAACGAGATCGCATGGGGCCACCAAATCCGCAGCTATGTGTTCATGCCCTACACCATGGTCAAGGATCACCGCACCAACTACGAGACCGGCAACGTGGATGCCGTGATGGATGGCGATATCGATGAGTTCATCTTCGCCTACCTCAAGGCCGCCAGCCGCGGCGAGCTGCAGGACGCATAAGCGCCTGTCCCTGTAAAATCATAACCGCACCTGTGTCCATTTTTGGATGCGGGTGCGGTTTTTTCGTGATTGTCTGCGCATACTAACCCCGAAAAATGCGCAGGGAGGCCGTAAAATGTCCAAGCACAGCATCGTCAGGTGGATAAAGATAATAGGTGTTTATCTGCTGGTGGCCGCGGTGGCGGCGCTGGGCTGGCTGTGGTGCGCCCTGCCGGAGGAGGTCTATCTGGAACCGGAACAGACGCTCACGCTGCCGCGCTTTGGCTGGGTGGAGCCGCTGCGCGGGCACGGCAGCCGCAATGTGGCCAGCACCCGGGCAGCGGGCAGCTATCAGACCACGCTGGCGCTGGGCGGCTGGCTGCCGGTCAAGACCATCCGCGCCACCGTGATGCAGCGCCCCACGGTCACGGTATGCGGCACGCCCTTTGGGGTGAAGATGTTTTCAGAGGGAGCGCTTGTGGTGGGCTTTTCCGAGGTGCACACTGCCGCCGGTACAATAAACCCCGCAAAGCAGGCAGGGCTGCGGCTGGGCGACCGGGTGATCCGCATGGGGAACACCGTTACCGAGACCAACGAGCAGGTCCATGCCGCGCTGGAAGCCGCCGCCGGTGCGGCGGTGGAGGTGGTCTACGTCCGCAAGGGGGAGCAGCGGCAGACCACCCTTTTGCCGGTGTGGGATACGCAGAACGCCCAGTGGCGGGCAGGAATGTGGGTGCGGGATTCCTCCGCCGGGGTGGGCACTCTGACCTTTGTGGATGTGCAGGCCGGGGTATTCGCCGGGCTGGGTCACCCCATCAGCGACAGTGACACCGGCGAGCGGGTCGCCCTGCGCAGCGGCGAGATCGTGGCCTGCCAGATCGTGGGCTGCACCGGCGGTACCGCCGGCAGCCCCGGAGAGCTGAAGGGCAAATTTATCAGCGACCACGCCCTTGGCAGAATCTGCATCAACGGCGAAAACGGTGTCTACGGCACGGTAAGCACCGCCATTGCCGGGCAGCAGACGGAGCTTGCTTTTGCGCAGGAGGTGCTGCCCGGCGCGGCAGAGATCCTGACCACTACCAGCGGCGAAACGCCCCGCAGCTACCGTGTCTATATAGAAAAGGTGAACGACGCCGACCCGCACCGCAACATGGTGCTGCGCGTCACCGACCCGGCACTGCTGGCGCAGACCGGCGGCATCGTGCAGGGGATGAGCGGCAGCCCCATCCTGCAAAACGGACGGCTGGTGGGTGCAGTGACCCATGTGCTGGTCAACGACCCGACACGAGGCTACGGTATTTTTGCACAAACCATGCTGGAACAGGCACATTCCGTGCCCGGAACGGACGCAGCAGCATAAAAAAGTATGACATTCGAGCAGAATTTCCATAATTTCCCAAAATAAACCGTTGAACTATCTGGAAAATTATGGTAAAATCCATGGTGTTAAGGGAACTGCACACATTGGAGGAAACAACCATGGATAAAGTGAGATTCTTGATGTCGGATACCGGTGCTCAGATTACAGAAGCCTGTCGTGAGGCGCTGGAGCAAAAGGGCGTGGAAGTGACCGTTGTGGAAAAGGATGGAAATAAGGTTTTACAGAAGATGTTGGCCGTTCGCCCGCAGGTAGTGCTGCTGGACGCCTTTATGCCCGGGCTGGACGCTCTGGCGGTCAAGCAGCGCTACAACGCCGCAGGCGAGCGCCACACTTCGTTTTTCGTCACCGGCGCGTTCCAGAGTGAGGAGATGGTACAGGAGCTGCTGGACGAAGGCTTTGCCTACTATTTCGTCAAGCCCTTTGACGAAAGTGTCCTTGCCGCCCGGGTGCTCAAAGCAGCCAGCGGACAAGAAAAACACCTGCTCCACACCAGTGTGGACAGTGACGAACTGACCGTCACCGAAATATTGCACCAAATTGGCGTGCCTGCGCACATCAAGGGCTACCAGTTCCTGCGGGATGCCATCCTGCTCACCATGAACGAGCCGGAGTACATCAACGCCGTGACCAAGCGCCTGTACCCGGAGATCGCCAAGAAAAACGGCACTACCGCCAGCCGTGTGGAGCGCGCCATCCGCCACGCCATCGAGGTGGCATGGGACAGGGGAGACGTGGATACCCTCAATAGCTACTTCGGCTATACCATCCATAACCTGCGCGGAAAACCAACGAACAGCGAGTTCATTGCGATGATAGCCGATAAGATGCGGCTGGATAAGCGGCAGCGGGTGGGGTAACATCTGCAAATTGAAAATACGGCTGATTTGAGCACTGCTTTTGAAAAGCGTGATAAAAACTAAATTAACAGAAGAGCCGCAGTCGGGGATTTTCTTCCCGGCTGCGGCCTTTTGAATATGCGGATATTATTAGATGTTTCATTTTTGTGATTGAGTGCTCTCCTCTTTCCTTTCAGCAATATACGCCACAAGGTCATACACCAACCTCTTTTCCTGCTCGTTCATGCCACGCAGTACTATCTGTTCTTGTGATTCAAGCCCTAAAATATCGTCTGTGGTCGTATGAAATAGCTGTGCAAGGGCTATCAAATACTGTGCTGTGGGTGCAGAAAGTTCCATTTCCCAAGCGTTGACACTGGCGCGCGTAACGCCCAGCTTGCGAGCAAGGGCAGCTTGTGAAAGCCCGGTATTCTCCCGAAGACGCTTGATATTGTCTGAAATCATGTTGTTCACCTTCCTGCATCTACTTTACTATACAGCTTTTGATATTAAATTATCTAAACGAGTATAGTTTTATTGACGTTCGGTTGGATGAAGCGTATAATAAAAGTACGGATATTTACCTTTTAGGAAAGGAATCATCGAAATGAAACGAAAAATTGCTTTGGCGATTGGGACTTCTCTACTATGTATTGCAATCCTTACAGGTTGTAACTCGTCAGTTGCTGCCGAAGATGCTTTTTCCGCTGCAAATAGCGGTGATACCGAAAATGCACAAAAGCTTTATACGAATATCATTGATAATAGTTCTGAGCAAAAAGAGCAACTAAACAAATTATTAAGTGCCGAATTTGAGCAATTACTGGATAACTACAACCATGAAGAACTGACTGACGACCAAGCAAAAGAAGAATTTAAAAAGTATTCGGAGGCATTTGAGGGAATTGAGTCTGTTGAAACAGCACGAGAAAACTTGAAAGAACTTATCGACTCCAAAAAATCTTTCAAATCTGCAAAAGAGTCCGAAGCAGAAGAAAATTATGGACGCGCATACGCTGAATATCGGCATGTTAGTGCTTTGGATATTAATTATGATGAGGCGCAAAAGCAAATGGATGTATGCCTGAGCGCCTTTGAATCGGAAATTCTAAGACTTTGTGAGGAACAAGCATATTATAAAGCAATTTCTAATACCATCGATTTAATGGAGGAGCTTGGTATTAGTATGCCGATGTCAGACGATGATACACTTGGTATTGATGATTGCTTTTTGTTTATCGCTAAACAAATGGCAGAATCGTGTGGTTTTGAAAATGCTCAAGCATCAATGCAAGAAAACATTGCAAACGGACGCTTCCATGACCATTTCTATGATATAAATATTGGGTGCGATTCTTTGAACGGTACATCACTGGAAAGGATCTCTAACAAAAAGATAATAGACAGCTATGCACAATTGGATAGTCTTTTCAATGATACCTTTATGACAGCATGTGTATTCAAAGGGTTTTATATCACTTTAGGCGACATTCATAGTAATGGAAAATGGTATGATGTTTTTATTTGTGATGGCATGGAAAGTGATGTTACTGTAAGAAGTGATGCCGAAAGAGGACCTTTTAATGCAACAATGAAATCGAAATTTGATAACTGGGGCAAGAGCTCAAACAATAGTACAAAGAATAATGAGAGCACTTCTGGTGGTAATGTTACGCAAGAATATCTCAATGCCTTGAATAGAGGACTGTCTTATGCTCAAAATCTTCATATGTCAAAGAAAGCAGTATATGACCAACTGACATCTTCTTATGGAGAAGGCTTCCCGGCGGATGCTGCACAATATGCCATTGATAATATGACGGGCGTAGACTGGAATGCAAATGCCCTCGAAAAGGCAAAGCAATATTATTATAATATGTCGATGTCCAAAAGCGCAGTTTATGACCAGCTTACTTCTGAATATGGTGAACAGTTTACAACGTCCGAAGCTCAGTATGCCATTGACCATCTGAATTAAGACACAGTGACCCAATAAGAGAAAGACCGCAGACGGAACAAATAGCCGTTTGCGGTCTTTCTCTTTGCATTTTCCTTCCCATCTGGTACAATGGTGCAGAAGGGAAGTGACGAAATGCCGGAAGTGGATATGATCCGTGCGCAGCTGTTTGCGCTGCAAGATAAGGAATATCAGGTCTTTTACAGCCGCCTGATGCCCACTCTGCCACCGGAAACGGTGATCGGGGTGCGGGTGCCGCTGCTGCGCAAGCTGGCAAAACAGCTGGCGGATACCCCGGAAGCGGAGGTGTTTCTGCAAGAACTGCCGCATTTTTATTATGAAGAAAACGCTCTCCACGCCTTTCTGCTGGAGTCTGTCCGGGATTACGGCACAGCGCTGGCGGCAACGGAGCGCTTTTTGCCCTATGTGGATAACTGGGCAGTCTGCGATTGCTTCAGCCCCAAGGTGTTTGCGCAGCATAAGCCGGAGCTGCTGCCTGCTATCCGGCGCTGGCTGGGCTCTGACCAAGTGTATACCGTGCGCTACGGGATCGGGATGCTGATGCGGTATTATCTGGACGATGCCTTCCGGCCGGAATATCTGGCTTGGGTGGCGGCGGTGCACAGCGAGGAATACTATGTCAATATGATGCGGGCGTGGTATTTTGCCACTGCACTGGCAAAGCAGCCCGCAGCGGCACTGCCGTGGCTGACCGAAAAGCGGCTGGACGTGTGGACGCACAACAAGACCATCCAGAAAGCAGTAGAAAGCCGCCGCATCCCCCCGGAGCAAAAGCAGGCTTTGCGGGCGCTGCGCATTCGTTCACAAAAGCTTTGCGAAGAACGACGCGTTTGACTGTTTACAATGTGGCGAATTTATTGTAAAATAGAATATAGCAAAAATGCCGGGTCTATCCGGCGAAAGATAAAATAGGTGGTGTTTGGATTATGGCATTGAAATATAAGCGTATCCTTCTGAAGATCAGCGGCGAGGCGCTGGGCGGCGAAAAGGGCATGGGCTTTGACGAGCCCACCATGGACGCCATTTGCGGCGGCGTGAAGAAAGCTCATGAGCTGGGCGTGCAGATCGGCATCGTGGTAGGCGGCGGCAACTTCTGGCGCGGCCGCTCCAGCGGTAAGATGGAGCGCACGCTGGCCGATAAGATCGGTATGCTGGCTACGGTGATGAACGCACTGGCTGTCTCCGATAAGCTGGAGCAGCTGGGTGTGCCCACCGAGGTGTTTACCTCGATCACCATGCCGCAGGTGGCCCCTGCCTTTACCCGCAAGGACGCTCTGCGCGCCATGGATGAGGGCAAGATCGCTGTGTTCGGCGGCGGCACTGGCAACCCCTTCTTCTCTACCGATACGGCTACTGCCCTGCGCGCCGTGGAGGTGAGCGCCGACGTGATGTTCAAGGCGACCATGGTGGACGGCGTTTACGATAAGGATCCCCACAAGTACCCGGATGCCAAAAAGTACGATATCCTTACCTTTACCAAGGTGCTGGAGGATCAGCTGGCCGTTATGGACGGTACCGCAGCTACCCTGTGCCGCGACAACAAGCTGCCCATTCTGGTGTTTGATCTGGCCGACCCGGACAACATCGCACGGGCTGTGCAGGGCGAGAACGTGGGCACGCTGGTCTACGAGGGCTGAGCATAGCGCCCCGGTGCAACTGCATACGATTGGATAGAGCAGCAGCGGCGCAGTGCGCTGCCTGCATGGATCAATAGAATAAAGAAACAGGAGAACAACGACAATGAGCAGCAACACCAAGGTTTACGAAGATAAGATGAAGAGCTCTGTGGAGCACCTCAGCCGCGAGCTGGCCGCTGTGCGCGCAGGCCGTGCGAACCCCGCCGTGCTGGATAAGGTGGTCGTGGACTACTACGGTGCTCCCACCCCCATCCAGCAGTTGGCCGCTGTGGCCGTCTCTGAGGCACGCACCCTCACCATCACCCCTTGGGACCGCACCCTGCTGCGCCCCATCAGCAAGGCAATCATGGCCAGCGATGTGGGCATCACCCCCATTGATGACGGCGTTACCATCCGCCTGAACTTCCCCGCACCCAACGAGGAGCGCCGCAAGCAGCTGGCCAAGGAGGTCTCCAAGCTGGGTGAGGACGCCAAGGTTGCCGTGCGTAACGTGCGCCGCGACGCTATGGATAAGGCTAAGGCCATGAAGAAGGCCGGCGAGCTGACCGAGGACACCCAGAAGACCATGGAAGAGGATGTCCAGAAGCTGACCGATAAGTATATCAAGAACATTGATGCTGCCGTGGAAGAAAAGCAGAAGGAGATCATGGCCGTCTGATCCGCAGCACACAATAACAACTGGGAGGTGCCGTGCGCTGGTGAAAGGTGCGCGGCACTTTTTGCAGGGCAGCCCTGCTGCCGGGAGGTATAAATGGCACACCCCAAAGAATTTGCCGAGGGGCTTTCCATCGGCATCATCATGGACGGCAATGGCCGCTGGGCGAAAAACCGCGGCCTGCCCCGCACCGCAGGACACAAAAAAGGTGCGGCGGTGTTCAAGGATATTGCCAACTACTGCGATGAACTTGGCGTAGCATCGGTGTATTTCTATGCTTTCTCTACCGAGAACTGGAAGCGCCCGCTGGAAGAGGTGGGTGCCATCATGAAGCTGTTCGCCCAGTACCTCATCGAGGGCTTTGATTACAAGAACCGCAATATCCGCATCAAGTTCTTGGGCGACCGCACCGCGCTGGACCCCAAGCTGCAAAAGATGATGAATGAACTGGAAGGGGACTCTGCCTGCAAGACCGGCATGACCCTGAACATCGCTATCAACTACGGCGGCCGCCCGGAGATCGTGCGGGCAGCACAGCAGCTGGCCGCAAAGGTTGTAGCAGGCGAGATCCGCCCCGAGGACATCAACGAGCAGATGATGAGCGATGCCATGTACACCGCCGGACAGAAGGACCCGGACTTTATCCTGCGTCCCAGCGGAGAAAAGCGGCTGTCCAACTTTATGCTCTGGCAGGCCGCCTATTCGGAACTGGTGGAGATGGATGTGCTCTGGCCGGACTTTACCCGCGCCGATCTGGATACCGCCATTGAGGAGTTCAACCACCGCAGCCGCCGGTTCGGCGGCATCTGATCGGCAATCTGTCCGTATTGCAAACCCTGCACCTATGGTGCAGACCCGACAGACCCGGTACTTCCTCGGGTCGGAATGCGTTGCCCTGCAAGGGGCTGCTGCCGGAAGAACAAAGGAGATCGAAACCTATGAAAACACGCATTATTACTGCGATCGTGGGCATTCTGGTGCTCATTGGCGTGATGTTTACCTTCAACACCATGGTGTTCAATCTGGTGATCGCAGCCATTACCCTGATCGCCATCCACGAGATTTACAGCGCCCTCGGCTTTGAAAAAAAGGACTGGCTCATGTACGCAGTGCTGGTACCCTATACATTGCTGGTCATGCTTTCCAGCTATAGCGCCATGCGCAAGCTTGTCATGCCCATGTCCTTTGTGCTGGTCACCTTTTTTGCCATCTATCTGGTGGTGCGCAACGGCACCATCAGCTACCAGAAGGCCAGCGGTCTTTTGGTGTTTTCGGGCATCGTGATCTTCTGCTTCTACTCCTTCGTTCTGCTCAAGGAGCGTCTGCCGGTGGAAAAATTCGGCTATGACGCGGTTTTCTTCATCCTGCTCATCCTCTGCTTTGCATGGGGCGGCGATACCTGTGCCTATTTTGCAGGCCGCGCCTTTGGCAAGCATAAGCTGTGCCCGGTGGTCAGCCCCAAAAAGACGGTGGAGGGTGCCATCGGCGGCGTGCTGGGCACCATGGTATTCGGCGTGGTCGCCACCCTCATCTACTCCATAGCGGCAAACCGCATGGAGGCCTTTACCCGCTCTAATATCGGCGTTTCCATGTATGTGATTATCGCGCTGCTGGGCTGTATCGCCGCTGTGCTGGGCATCTACGGCGACCTGTTTGCCAGCGTGGTCAAGCGCCAGTGCGGCATCAAGGACTACGGCACCATCTTCCCGGGGCACGGCGGCATTCTGGACCGCTTTGACAGCGTGATGTTCATCGCGCCCTTCGTGACCATGGTCATTACCGCCGTGTTCTACGCCTGATACAGGGGAGGAAACTATTATGTCTAAAAAAATTACGCTGCTGGGTTCTACCGGCTCTATCGGCACTCAGAGTCTGGATGTCATCCGCGCTCAAGGGTACGAGGTCTACGGCCTTTCTGCCCATAGCCATGTGGAAAAGCTCTTACAGCAGATCGAAGAGTTCCACCCGAAATACGTCTGCATGACCGACCCGGACGCCGCCGCAAAGCTGGACGCTGCGCTGGCAGGCCGGGCAAATGCGCCCAAGCTGCTCACCGGCCCGGAGGGGCTGAAGGAGCTGGCTGCGCTGGACGGCCCGGATGTGGTGCTGAACAGTGTGGTGGGCATTGCCGGCCTTGGTGCCAGCCTGTGCGCCATCGAAAGCGGCCACGATCTGGCACTGGCCAACAAGGAAAGCCTTGTTACCGGCGGTCATCTGGTCACGCAGGCTGTGGAAAAGCACGGCGTACAGCTGCTTCCAGTAGACAGCGAGCACTCCGCCATCTTCCAGTGTCTGCAGGATAAGGAAAGCGCCCCCAGCCTGACCAAAATTCTGCTCACAGCCTCCGGCGGCCCCTTTTTCGGCATGACCACCGAGCAGCTGCGCGGCAAGACCCGTGCAGACGCCCTCAAGCACCCAAACTGGAATATGGGCGCAAAGATCACCATCGACTCCGCCACCCTGATGAACAAGGGTCTGGAACTGATCGAGGCTGTATGGCTCTTCGGTCTGCCCCCGGAAAAAATCCAAATCGTGGTGCAGCGCCAGAGTATCGTCCACTCTGCGGTGCAGTTCAGCGATAATTCGATCATCGCGCAGCTGGGTGTGCCGGATATGCGCATCCCCATCCAGTACGCCCTGACCTATCCCAAGCGTGTGCCGGGCGTAGTGCCGGAGCTGGACTTTACCACCCTGAAGCTGCTCACCTTCGATGTAGCCGATGAAGAGACCTTCCGCTGCCTTGCCGCCTGCAAAAAGGCCATCAAGAAGGGCGGTCTCGGCCCCTGCGCCGCCAACGGTGCCAACGAGGAAGCCGTTAAGTTGTTCCTTGAGGACAAGATCGGCTTTTTGGATATCGGCCGCTTGGTGGAGGCTGTTGTGGACAGCGACAGCTTTGGCGGCGACTATACGCTGGCAGACGTGTACGAATGCGACCGCATGGCGCGTGCATTTGTGCGGGCACACCTGTAACGCTTTATCAGAAATATACGCCCCGGCGCTGTTTTTGTAACGGCTCCGGGGCGATATGGGAGAACGAATGTCATTTATTATCACCATCCTTGCCGCGCTGCTCGTGTTCAGTGCGGTGATCGCCATCCACGAATTCGGGCATTTTATTGTGGCAAAGCTCTGCGGCATTCAGGTCAACGAGTTTTCCATCGGCATGGGGCCGGTGCTCTGGAAAAAGAACCATAAGGGCACCCAGTACAGCCTACGTGCCCTGCCTGTGGGTGGCTTTGTAGCGCTGGAAGGGGAGGAAAGCCCCGAAAGCCAGCAGGCAGAAGCTGTCCATACTGTGCAGGAGCAGCCCGCCCCGGAGACGGAAGCGTCTGTGCAGCCCACCGGCATCCCTCTGAACGAGGCACCGGTATGGCAGCGGGCACTGGTCATGGTAGCCGGTGCTGTCATGAATTTCGTGCTGGGCTTTGTGGTGCTGGTGGTTTTGATCGCCGCCCAGAACGAGCCCATCACCAGCAAGACCATCTACGCCATTCAGGACGGTGCCCTCTGCGGGCAGACCGGCCTGCAGGCGGGGGACAAGGTTCTGGCGGTGAACGGCCGCCGCTGCTTTGTGGCCAACGATATCCTGTATGAGCTGGTGCGCACCCGGTCTTACAGCGCAGATTTTACCGTACTGCGGGATGGCCAAAAGGTGCAGCTGTCGGGGGTACAGTTCGACACATGGCAGGACGAACAGGGCGAGACCCACATGAGCATCGGTTTTTCCGTCTACGGGCTGGAAAAGACCCCCGGCAACGTGCTGCGGGAGGCGGGCAACAGCGTGCTGTACTACGGGCGCATCGTGTTCACCTCCCTTGTGGACTTAGTGCGCGGGCGGGAGAGCATCAACAACCTCTCCGGCCCGGTGGGTATCGTGTCGGCCATCGGGCAGGCCGCCAGCTATGGCTGGCAGGATCTGCTGGAAATGCTGGCACTCATCACCGTCAACCTTGGTATCCTCAACCTACTGCCTTTCCCGGCGCTGGATGGCGGCAAGGTGGTATTTTTGGTCATTGAAGGCATCACCGGCCATGCAGTGCCGGAAAAGCTGCAAAGCCTGCTCACCCTTGCAACCTTCGGGCTGCTGTTCGGGCTGATGCTCTTTGCAACCTACAACGATATTCTCCGGCTCATCACCGGGACAGTATAAGAAAGGGGAAACCTTATGCGGCAGAAAAAACGCGAAGTGAAGATCGGCAATGTGACCATCGGCGGCAGCAACCCCATTGCGGTGCAGACCATGCTCAATGTGCCGGTGGAGGACATCGAGGGCAATGTGGCGCAGGCTAAGCGGTGCGAAGCCGCTGGCTGTCAGATTTTGCGGGTCACCTGCCCAAGCCCGGCAGATGCAAAGTGCATCGAGGCCGTCAAAAACGCAGTGAACATCCCCATCGTGGCAGATATCCACTTTGACTATAAGGCTGCGCTGGCCTGCGCGGACGTAGGCGTAGATAAGATCCGTATCAACCCGGGCAACATCGGCGATGACGACCGGGTAAAGGCGGTGGTGGATGCCTGCCAGCAGAAGAATATCCCTATCCGCATCGGCGTCAACGGCGGCAGTCTGGAAAAGCACATTCTGGCCCGCTACGGCGCACCCACCCCGGAAGCTATGGTGGAAAGCGCTTTGTACCATGTGCGGCTGCTGGAAAAGTTCGATTTCAATAACATCGTCATTTCCATTAAAAACTCCAACGTGCCCCGCATGATGGAAGCCTACCGCCAGCTCAGCGCCGTCACCGACTACCCGCTTCATGTGGGCGTCACCGAGGCCGGTACCTATCAGATGGGTCTGCTGAAAAGCGGCATGGGCATCGGCGGGATGCTGCTGGAGGGCATCGGCGATACCATCCGCGTGTCGCTGGCTGCCGAGCCGGAAAAAGAGGTAGAGGCAGGCTTCAACATCCTGCGCGCCGTGGGCTTCCCGGTCACCGGACCGGAGGTCATCACTTGTCCCACCTGCGGACGCACTCAGTACCCCTGCACAGAGATCGCCAACGAGGTGGAAAAGCGGCTGCAGGGCTACAAAAAGTCCATCAAGGTGGCCGTGATGGGCTGCGTTGTCAACGGTCCCGGCGAAGCACGCGAAGCCGATATCGGCATTGCGGGCGGCAAGGGCGAGGCTGTGCTGTTCATCCATGGCAAGCCCATCAAAAAGCTGACCGGCGATAACATTCTGGATCAGTTCATGGATGAGATCTATAAATTGTAAGCATTTTTTTCACTACTGCCACACCCGCAAAAACGGGTGCGGCAGTTTGTGCTGTAAAGAACCCACCAAAAAGGAGTACCATTTGTGAAACCACTTGTTTCCCAGCTGTGGCCGCAGTTTATGGCGGACCCGGATTTTGCGGCCTGCTTCGGGCAGGTGATCGTGGAGCACGCCCGGATGCTGCGGCAGGACCGGCAGGTCGAGTTTACCATGCGCAGCGCCGCCCCGCTGGATCAGAACCTCTGCGCCCGGCTGCTGGCTTCCCTGCAGCCGGACTACGAGGGCTTTGAACTGAAGATCAAGAACCTGTTCGGCTATGCCATGCTGGACGAGCACGCTCTGCGCACCCTGCTGGAGGACATGAAGCGGGACGGTGTGCCCATCAACGGCTTTCTGGACAGGAGCAGCATTACCATCACCGGGCAGAATATCACGGTGGGGGTGTGCCACGGCACAAAGTTTTTGCAGGAGATGGGCTTTGAGGAACTGCTTGCAAAGCGTATTGCCGAGCATACCGGCGTTACCCCCAAGGTGACGCTGCAAAGCGCAGTGACTGCGGCGGAGCAGCAGCAGATGGAGGAAAAGCTGGAGCGCAAGATCGCACCGCCGGTGGTCAAATTTGAGAAAAAGAACACCGCACCGTCCATCAAGGTGGAGGGACTTAACCTTACCGATAAACCTGTCACCATCTTCCACGGCAAAATGTTCACCCCCAAAAACCTTACGCCCCTCAAGGATCTGGGCGGCGAGGGCGGCAAGTGCATGATCTGGGGCGATGTGTTTTTTACCGAGGTCAAGGGCAACTACCGCAAGATCTACACCGTGTCCATCACCGATTATACCGGCTCAATCAACCTGAAAGTCCGCGCACAGGAAGGGGAGGACTGCTCCAAGTGGGAGGGCATCGGCAAGGGCAGCACGGTCATCGTGCGGGGCGACTGCTCCTACGATAAATACGAGCATGACTACATCGTGTACCCCTACGATGTGCTGATCGTGGAGCGCAAAAAGCGGGAGGATACCGCCCCGGAAAAGCGGGTGGAGCTGCATCTGCACACCAAGCTTTCCAGCATGGACGGCTTCTGCGACCCCGGCGGCATCGTCAAGCTGGCGCACCGCATGGGACACCCCGCCATTGCCATCACAGACCATGGCGTGTGTCAGGGCTACCCGGAAGCCATGCTGGCAGCGGACGACATCCACAAAAAGGACCCGGATTTCAAGCTCATCTACGGCTGCGAAGCCTATTTTGTGGACGACATGGTGCCCTGCGTTTACGGCGTAAAGGATCAGCCGCTGGACGGCGAGTTCTGCGTGTTTGACACCGAGACCACCGGCCTTGACCCCGGGGTAGAGTACCTTACCGAGATCGGCGCGGTCATCATCCGCAACGGCGAGGTGGTGGAGGAGTTCGATACCTTTGTCAAGCCCGGCAAGCCTATCACCCCCAAGATCACCGAGCTGACCGGCATCACCAACGAGATGGTAGCCGATGCCCCCAGCGAAAAGGAAGCGCTGGAAGCTTTTCTTGCCTTTGCAGGTGACCGCATTCTGGTGGGACACAACGTCCACGCCTTTGATATGCGCTTTCTGCGGGCAGCAGCCAAGCGCAGCGGCATCAAGCTGGAGCCTACCTATATCGACACCCTGACCATGGCGCAGACTATGTACCCGGGCCTGCACAATTATAAGCAGGGCACCATCAACAAGCATCTGGAGCTGCCTGCCTACGAGGCGCACCGCGCCTGCGAGGACTCCGCTGCACTGGGACGCATCTTCTGCGTGATGCTGAACGACTTAGCGGAAAAAGAGGTAACGAAGGTCAGCGAGATCAACACCGGTCTGGGCGGCAACCGTGAGGTGCTGAAAAAGAAATACTACCACCTCATCATTCTGGTCAAAAACCAGATGGGTCTGAAGAACCTGTACAAAATCGTCAGCGAGGCACACGTCAACTACTTCTTCAAAAAGCCCCGCGTGCCCCGCAGCCTGCTGAACAAGTACCGGGACGGCCTGCTGCTCACCAGTGCCTGTGAGGCAGGCGAGCTGTACCGCGCCATCGTGGACGGCACCAGCTACGAGGAACTGAAAAAAATCGCCGCCTACTACGATATTCTTGAGATCCAGCCGCTGGGCAACAACGCCTATATGGTGCGGGACGGCAAGGTGGACAGCGAGGAACGGATCAAGGAGTTCAACCGCACCGTTATCAAGCTGGGTGAGGATCTGCACAAACCGGTTATTGCCACCGGCGACGTGCACTTTACCGAGCCGGAGGATGCGATCTATCGCGCTGTATTACAGGCGGGCAACGGCTTTAAGGATGCTGACAATCAGCCGCCGCTGTTCTTCCGCACCACGCAGGATATGCTGGCGCAGTTCTACTATCTGCCCAAGGAAAAGGCCTACGAGGTGGTAGTAAAGAACCCCCGCAAGATCGCCGCCATGATCGACAACAATGTGCGCGCCATCCCCCGGGGCACCTACCCGCCCAGCATCGAGGGCGCAGAGCAGCAGCTGCGCGATGCCACATGGGAACACGCCAAGCGGGATTACGGCGACCCCTTGCCTGAGATCGTGGAAAAGCGGCTGCAAAAGGAACTGGACTCCATCTGCGGCCACGGCTACGCGGTTCTGTACGTCATTGCGGTCAAGCTGGTGGCCTACTCCAATGCGGGCGGCTATCAGGTGGGCAGCCGTGGTTCTGTCGGCTCCTCCGCTGTGGCGCACTTTTCCGGCATCTCGGAGGTGAACAGTCTGCCGCCCCACTACCGCTGCCCAAAGTGCAAGCACAGCGAGTTCATCACCGACGGCAGCGTGGACGACGGCTTTGACCTGCCGGATAAAAACTGCCCTCATTGCGGCACCCGCATGCTGGTGGACGGCCACGACATCCCCTTCGAGACCTTCCTCGGCTTCTACGGTGATAAGGAACCGGATATCGACCTGAACTTCTCCGGTGAGTACCAGTCCAACGTGCACCGCTACACTGAGGAACTGTTCGGCAAGGCCAACGTGTTCAAGGCCGGCACGGTGTCCGGTATTCAGGATAAAACGGCCTACGGCTACGTTAAAAAATATCTGGACGAGCGGCAGCGCACCGTGAATCACGCCGAGGAAAACCGCCTGACGCTGGGCTGCACCGGCGTCAAGCGCACCACCGGTCAGCACCCCGGCGGCATGGTGGTCGTGCCGGACACCTACGAGATCTACGATTTCTGTCCCATCCAGCACCCGGCGGATGACGTAGCGGGCGGTCTGCTGACCACCCACTTCGAGTTCAAGTACCTGCACGACACCCTGCTCAAGCTGGACGAGCTGGGGCACGATATGCCCACCTTCTACAAGTATTTTGAGGAATACACCGGCATCCCGGTGGACAGCATCCCCATGAACGACCCCAAGGTGTACAGCCTGCTGACCAGCCCGGAAGCGCTTGGCGTGACCCCGGAGCAGATCGACAGCCAGACCGGCACCTTCGGCATCCCGGAAATGGGCACGAACTTTGTGCGCGGAATGTTGGTGGAAGCACGGCCTAAGAATTTCTCGGAGTTGATCCAGATTTCCGGTCTGTCCCACGGCACGGACGTGTGGACTGGCAACGCGGACGAGCTGATCCGCAGCGGCACCTGCACCATTGCAGAGGTCATCGGCTGCCGTGACAGCATCATGCTGTACCTGCTGCGCAAGGGGCTGGAGCCCAAGATGGCCTTTGATATCATGGAGGCTGTCCGTAAGGGCAAGGTGGCCAAGGGCGGCTTCAAGCCCGGCTGGGAGGAAGCCATGCGGGAGCACGAGGTGCCGGACTGGTACATCGAGTCCTGCCGCAAGATCAAGTATATGTTCCCCAAGGCCCACGCTGTGGCCTACCTGATGAGCGCCATCCGGCTGATGTGGTTCAAGCTCTACCGCCCGGCAGAGTTCTACGCCGTTTACTTCACCGTGCGCGGCGATGATATCGACTATGAGGCCGCTGTGGGCGGTGCGGCTGTGGCCCGCGCCCACATGGAGGCGGTGAAGCGCCGCCTGAAAGAGGAGAAGAACGCCAAGGACGAGGACGTGCTGGTCAGCCTGCAGCTGGTCAACGAGATGCTGTCCCGCGGGTATGCGTTCCTGCCCATCGAGCTGGGCAAGAGCCGCGGCAACAAGTATATCGTGGAGGATGGCAAGGTGCGCCTGCCCTTCTGTGCCCTGAAAGGCGTGGGCGGCACTGCCGCCGCCTCGCTGGAGCGTGCCACCATCGACGGGCAGGAGTATATCTCCGTGGAGGAGCTCCAGCAGGCCACCGGCGTGACCAGCGCCGTGCTGGAAAGCCTGCGCAGCGCCGGTGTGCTGGCAGACCTGCCCGAAAGCAGCCAGGTGAGCTTCTTCTGACCCCTTGACTTTTGGGGAAAGGCAGGCTCAGGCTCCGAATCGTTCATCAAGTGCAACAAAAAATCCCCTGCCAATATCCGGCAGGGGATTTTTGAGTTGTGTGGTGCAGCAGGTGGTATTAAACCTCTCCGTCAAAACCTGACGGTTTTGCCACCTCCCCTAGTAGGGGGGCCCTTGGCATGGCGTAAGGCTCTACCTTTTTGCCAAGGCCGCCCCTAATAGGGGCGGTGGCATCCCGTAGGGATGACGGTGGGGTTTGACTTCCGGCAGCTGCTTACGGCTGAACCCCCCAGTCGCCTTGCGGCGACAGCCCCCGCTAGTAGGGGGGCCCTTGGCA
>ENA-OZGM01000330-OZGM01000330.1-human-gut-metagenome-genome-assembly--contig:-NODE-330-length-22768-cov-9.092502_pt1 | contig 22768 bp, 9 predicted proteins | sample MGYA00244655_ERZ653656 | MGnify/ENA primary metagenome ERZ653656 (study PRJEB26926, sample SAMN06164991) | human gut metagenome | biome: ENVO:00009003; feature: ENVO:2100002; material: ENVO:00002003... | reverse complement strand
CGAGATTAGCTGCAGTCTCGTGGGCTCGGAGATGTGTATAAGAGACAGTCTTTGTTTATGTCATGTCTCTTGTGAAGACTTTCTAGAAGAAACTAATAAAAGTGGATTGACAACGGATCCATTTATGAAAACGAAAGTTGGAATAGAGAGTGCGTTGAATTCCTGTTATTCGGGTGCAAGGACATTTTATGGTCAGGAAGATGGTTTTGGTATGACAGAATCTGGTACTGATTTGTTTTTGCGTGGGGGAGATAATAAAGCAAATCAATTGGCTGATTATACTATTGACTTAAATGGCTCCCAATCAACTATCGGAAATGTTTGGAAAAATCTTTATTTGTCATTAAGTGCTTGTAATCAGACTATTTCTTTGTTGCCAAGTGAAGTATTGACCGAAGCTGAAAATAAGTCATTTGAAGGCCAGGCTAAGTTTTGGAGAGCCTTCTATTTGTGGTTGATAACAGAAACTTGGGGAGACGTGGTATTGAACACAGAACCTATAACGGGTGCTGTTACTGAAGCACACCGTTCGTCTGTAGAAGATTTTTATAAAGTTATTTTTGATGATTTAGATGTGGCTGTCAATCAACTGGCACCAGGCAAATCAACAGATGGTAGAATAACTCAGGATGTAGCTAAAGCTTTTAAAGCAAGAGCTTGTTTGACCAGAGCTTGTGCAACGGGCGAGGCTTCGCTTTATGCTGAGGCCGCTATGTTGGCAAAGGATATTATCAATAGTCAACGCTATTCTTTCTATACTGATTATAGTGATATGTGGGATATTGCCAATTGTGATGGAGGTACAAACAAAGAAGCAATTTTTTCTATAAATTACACCAACTCAGAATTAGAAAATAATGCTTTTGATGCTACTGCTACTAATTCGGGTAATAAAGGGATTGTTGATTTTGTAATGAAATATGATAAGGAAGCCGGAATGGAACGCGATGTCTTGAATGCTCGTCCTTTCCAAAGATATATGCCGTCCAGGTATTTGCTGCAATTATATAATGAGAATATAGATCAGCGTTATAAAGTGACGTTTAAAGATGCCTGGTACGCAAACAAGAATCCGTTATCTGAGAGTGATTTAAAAGTTTATCCTTTAATGGCTACAGGAGATACGGCCATATATATCATGAAAACGGCTGCTACTGATTCACAAAAAGTATGGGCGTCAAAGCGGTATCGTTTGCTGGATGTTAATGACGTGTACACTTCGGAAGGTAAAGCTATCTTAAGGTCGCAATTTGTAGAAATGCATAAGTTTGCCGATCCTACGGCGGTTTATAATCAGGATTGGTGTCAACGGGATGCATTTGTCATTCGTTTGCCGGAAATGTATTTTATTGCAGCCGAAGCGATGCTGCAAACGAATAAACAGGAAGCAGTGGATTTGATGAATGAATTTTTGATGAAACGTGCAATACCAAGTAAAGAAAATGACATGAGAATTACTGAATCGGAACTGACTATCGATTTTATTTTAGATGAGAGGGCTAGGGAATTGTGTGGAGAACAAATACGTTGGTTTGATTTAAAACGAACTAAAAAGTTAGTTGAATACGTTAAGTTGCATAATATGGATGCAAAAGATAATATTCAAGAATATCATATGCTACGTCCGATACCCCAAAATCAATTGGATGCGGTGACTAATAAAGATGAATTCACTCAAAATCCCGGATATACAAAATAAAGTAATTTTGTAAAAGGAGTATATTGAAGTATTTCTTCTTAACATACTCCTTTTACAATATACCATAAAGAAAAATAGAGGTAAAATGAAATCAGCTATAAAAAAAATATTCGTTTTAACGGGTTGTGTACTATTGCTTGTAACATCTATGAGAGCACAGAGGGCATGTCTCAATTTATCAGAAACTCTATGGAATATCACTCTTGATCGTTCGGCTGTATGGCAAAATGATTCTCTTTACGTTCCTCCTGTCAATATTCATGACCTCCCTGTCCATATACCTACCGGAGGCTGGAATTTGCTTGATACACCCGATAAGATAGGGGTGACACTTCCTGCTACCGTAGAGCAACACCTATGGGGATGGAATGGAGAAACATTTGGAGTTACCGGAAATTATGTAGGGGTTTCATGGTTTGATACAAAAATAAATGTACCTGCTGATTGGAGAAATAAACGGATAGTGATGAATGTTGCTTCTGTCCGTTTTAGAGCTGAGATTTTTGTTAATAAAAAATTGGTGGGATATGATTTGGTGAATAGTACGCCGTTTGCTGTAGATGTGACACCTTTTATTCTACCTGGTCAGGAAAATGTGATTGCTTTCCGCATTACTGATCCAAATGGTAATTTTAATTGGAAAGATTCCCAAGTCTATACATGGGGAGAGTATAGAACTAATCCTTCTCATGGTTTTGGCGGTATAACTGGAAAAGTGGAGTTGGTTGCTACGGATAAGTTATATATTGGAGATGTTTTTATTAAAAACCAACCGGACCCTCATTCTATTGAAGTTGAAGTGACGGCTTGTAATGAAACAAAGAACCCGATGAAGGCTCAGAAAATGCTTTTAACAGTAAAAGAACATAAAGGTGAGAAAGTACTTTACCGAAAAGAATACTCTGTTGAAAATCTTGTTGTCGGAGAGAATAAACAAACTTTTCATATTCATTTGCCAGCGGCAAAATTGTGGAGTACGGATTCTCCTCATCTTTATGATTTGTCTGTTTCAGTAGGTACGGATAATTATACGCAGCGTTTTGGATTCAGATGGTTTGAAGTGAAGGATATTCATGGAGATAAGCAATTTTTCTTGAATGGAAAAAGAATTGTTTTACGTACAGCTATTTCATGGAGTTTCTGGCCGGATAATGGGATCACTCCATCTGATGAGTTGGCTAGGAGACAAGTGGAGAGTGCTAAAAAGCTAGGACTTAACATGTTGAATTTTCACCGTACTATCGGGCATAGCAATGTCTTGGATTATGCTGATGAATTGGGATTATTATACTTTGAAGAACCGGGAGGCAATCAGTATCCTATCAGTCACTTTAATGATAATAACAAGCAAAGCAAGTTTTATTTTGCTTACCGGAATGAAAAATTGGTGCGAATGATTAAACGTGACCGTAACCATCCGTCTCTTGTTATTTATAATTTGCATAATGAACGGGGAGCTTGGCCACAGGTACAGGATTATGCGCAGATGCGTATGGCACATTCGTTGGATCCTACCCGTATCTTAACTTATAATTCCAGTAATGGAGAGAACCCGGAAAATGAGGCGAATGCCCGTTTTAAATTGCACTTGATGCCAAACGATACTACTTTTTATGATTATGGATGGTATGACAGGCATCATGCAGGTGGTCCGGGTTGCTATCATGATAATTTATATTGGGGTAAAGATAACTATCACCGTTTTTCAGATCATAAGGATGAGATTATTTATTGGGGGGAAGACGGGGCCATTGGTACTCCGCCGCGTCTTCAGCTCATTCGGGATGAAATCCTGCAATCTGGCACTACTTCTGGATGGGAAGCGATGGATTATATGAAATGGTATGATGCATATGATTCGTTTCTTAAACACAATGGATTTGCCAAAGCATTTCCTACAGTGGATGATTTGACCCGTGCCATGGGGAATGTGGCTTTCTATTATCAAGGTAGGGTAATTGAGAATATTCGTATCAGTAATACGGTGGATGCTTATGCTGTAAATGGTTGGGAAAGTATGAAACTGGAAAATCACTCCGGCATTGTTGATAATTATCGTTATCCTAAAGGAGATGTGGAAGTAATGGCTCGTTATAACCAACCGTTATTTTTAGCTGTAAAAATGAATCGGAAAGTGCTGAATGTTGGAGATACGACTATAGTAGATACTTATATTGTAAATGAAAAGAATTTGAAGGGGAATTATTCTCTTCAATTGATAGCGAAAGATGCAGAAGGTACTGTATTGGCTACCCATGTATCTAGTGTACATGTTAAAGGGGGGAATGTATATGGTCAATGTTTACAGATCGGCTGGAATTTTGTTCCTCGGGCAACAGGCTATGTTTGTATTGAAGCAAAGTTGGTCAAAGGCAAAAAAACTTTTGCAACTGGAGACGATTCTTTGTTTGCTGTAAGTTTGAATACGAAAGGAATTACAGCTAATGGTTCTATTGCTGATACTACGGGCGTTCTGAGCAATTTTATGAAAACAGTTGGTTTTGATATTCCGGAATATAAAGAAGGGACACCTTCGGGAGATTATTTGTTGGTTGGCGCCTTTGAACCTACTCAATGGGGAAGTGGTATGAGTGATATTATGGAATGGGTTTACAAGGGACATACATTGATTATTGTGGATAATGCGGAAAGGTGGGCTGAGTTCTTAGCGGATAAAGAAGTTTTGGATTATCGTGGTTCAAAGAAACTAGGTACGGCTTGGTATGGTGGGAACTTTTTCAATAGAGAACATCCTATTTTTGATGGATTGCCTGTCAATTGTGTCTTTAATTGGGAATATCAATGCTTTGCTACTTACAACCGTCATCGTGTAGGGTTGCGTTGCTTTAATGGGGAAACATTGGTTGCTTGTGTTTCCGATCATAAAAAAGAAGTTTATTCTGCCTTGTCTGTTATTCCGGCAGGTCGTGGAAAAATAATTATTACTACATTGGATATTCCTGCATGTATAAAGGATGTCAAAGCTTATACAGTTCCTGTTGATCTTGATGGCATGAACGAGTCGATGAATACTTTTAATACCAAAAGCGAGAATAGGGCTAATGTAGTGGGCCAACAGTTATTATTGAATTTAATAAAAGAAAGTAATAGATAATTATGAAGAAGAGTATTATTGCCATAGCATTTTTGTTGTTATGTCCATTTTATGGGGTGAGAGCACAGGAGAGACCATTTTTTGATTTGTCAGGAAAAGGATGGCATTTATGGCAGGATAAAAAAGCGACTTGGCAGACAGAGGATATTTATTTGACATTGGAAGAGGCACGGAAAAGTTCTGTAATTGTTCCTACAGCGGGATGGGATATATTGACTTCTGCCCAGGCTGTTCCGGTACAGGTTCCCGGAACAGCTGAAGAATATCTTCAAACTCAGTCCGGACCCGAAGGAGATATTACAGGAGTTACATGGTGGAGTCGTACAATGGATATTCCGGTGTTGAAGAAAGGACAAAAAGTCTTTTTGAATTTTGGCTCTATACGTTCACGGGCGGAGATTTTTATTAATCAGAGATTAGTGGATTATCAGATTGTGGACAATGTTCCTTTCGAAACGGATATTACTCCTTATATAAAATCGGGAGAACAAGTACAATTGGCTGTACGTATAACGGATGCGGGTGGTAACCATGATTGGCGCGACTCCAGAACTATTCCGTGGGGAGATAAAATGTTGCCTCCCGGTCATGGCTTTGGAGGAATAACAGGAAAAGTTGGTATGAAGGTCTGTAATGCTGTTTATGTGGCGGATATTTATATGCAGAACACTCCTCAGATAACCACCGCCAACGCTATTCTGACATTACAGAATGAAAAAGGAAAGACTACGAAGCAGGATCTTCGTATAACGGTGTACGAGTGGCAAAATAAAGAAAAAATAGTTTATTCTAAAGAGATAAAGGGTGTTTCATTAAATAAAGGCATGAATGAACTGAAGATTCCTGTATCAGCTCCGGATGCGAAATTATGGAGTGTGGATGATCCTAATCTGTATGTATGTGAGGTGGAGTTATCCGAAGGAAAGAACTGGGTAGATAAAGATTCCCGCCGTTTTGGATTTCGTTGGTTCGAGGCTTCCGGTATAGGTGAGGATGCTGTTTTTCGTTTAAATGGAAAACGTATCATGCTTCGCTCGGCCATCAGTTGGAGTTTTTGGCCGGTCAATGGTATTTTCCCATCGGAAGAATTGGCTGAAAGGCAAATTCGCATAGCTAAGGAGTTAGGGTTGAATATGTTGAATTTCCATCGTTTTATCGGTAATACTGACGTAATGAATTATGCTGATGAGTTGGGACTGCTCTATTTTGAAGAGCCTGGTGGCTTCCGTCTGGATGTGAAACAGCCGTTTATGAATGCTGTTTTGCATGAAAAGGTCATCCGTATGGTAAAGAGGGATCGCAGTCATCCCTGTCTGGTTATCTACAATATGATGAATGAATCGGGAAATGCTACTCCTGAAAAGTTAGAATTGGAGATTCAAGCGATGAAGGATATGCGTGTACTGGATCCTTCCCGGCTGATTCTTCGTACCTCGGCTTGGGCAAAGGGGGATGATATAGAAGATCAGGCTAAAATTCATATTCGTCCTTACGATGAAAAAGTGTATTGGAGTGGTTGGTATGATTATCATCGTGCCGGAGGACCTGCTGTTTGGAATGAAGGTTTGTACAAAGGCCCTGAAGATTATTATAATGATACAAAGAATAAGCGTGAAATTGTATTCTTTGGTGAGGAAGGGGCTTTATCATCACCTCCTCGTTTGGAAAAAAATAAAGAAGATTTGGAAAAATATAGCTATAAAGGATGGGATGGTAGAGAGTTTTTACGTTGGTATGATGAATTTAATGAATTCCTGGATGCTAAACAGTTAAGGACAGTTTATCCTACGGTAGATGATTTGTGTGTGGCTATGGGGACTGTATCCTATGAGCACCAAGGACGTAAAATAGAATCGGCCAGAATGAATAATTTGACGGATGCATACGTTGTTAATGGATGGGAATCGGAATTGACGGAGAATTATTCGGGAATTGTCGATTGTTTTCGTTATCCCAAATCAGATCCGGCTATCATAGCTCGTTATAATCAGCCTTTGTATGTAGCGGTAAAGACCAGGCAACAGGTTGCAGCCGCAGGGGGAGAGGTGACCGTTGATTTTTATCTGATTAATGAGAAGAATGTCCGGGGAAACCATCAATTGAAAATCTCGGTGACAGACTCTCAAGGAAAAGTGATGGAGGTAGGGACTTATGAAACGGAAGCTGCCGGAGGTGAGGTTTATGGTCAGTTGTTGGTGAAAGATGTAAAAATACCTGTTCCTACAGCTGGAGGACTTTGTAGAATTGAAGCAAAACTATGTAAGGAAAATTCTGTTGTTACAACTGGGTATGATGATATATTGTCTGTAAATCTGGCATCCAATATGTTGGATGGTAAAGGGGCCGTTTGGGAAGATGGGAGTGCTTTACAGAATTTCTTGAAGGGTAAAACGAAAGAAGCGGTTGCAGCTTATGAGGATAATTTAGGAAAGTTGGATTGGATTATGGTGGCCCGTCCTCCTAGGAAAGATCAGTTGACAATGGTGCCGATGGAAGCGTTACGCTCTGCCGATGGCAAACCGGGATTAGATGTGGTCTATTATGAGGATATGGAATTTCAGAAGGAAGTTTATCATGAAGTGGCCAAGGTGGTTAATCTGAGTGCTATTGAGGGAGCTACACCAAGTCCTTTTGTGTATATGCTTGATGGTTATGGTATTAAATGGAGTGGTAAAGTACTTCCCTCTGTCAGTGGTGAATATACAATTATTCCTCAAAGTAATGACCGTAGTATGATTGAAGTCTTTGTCAATGGTAAGAAAATATATGAAATAACCAGAAAGAAAAAGCATTTGGGCGATGGAAAAGTTTATTTGGAAGGAGGCAAGTCTGCCGATATAGAGATCCGTTTCAGGCATCCTCGTAGTAACGCGCGTTGTCGTCTGGATTGGGCCGTTCCTAATGATAAGATGCCGGATGCACAGCGTTTAATGGAACGTGCAGTAAATGATGGAACCAAAATCTTTATTATTCAGAGTGCTGATGAATGGTCGGAATTTATAGCGGTTAATAGTAAAGCGGTGTTTAAGGACAAATTTTTTGTTGGAACCAACTGGCTGGGCGGGGTGATGTTTAATAAGCCGCATGATATTTTCAAGGAACTTCCTGTCGGAAATGCTCTCAACTGGCCTTATCAGGCATTGATACATACAGGGGTGGAGCGTATGGGATTAGTGATGGAAGGTGAAGAATTGCTGGTCGGAGCCTATCATACTTATCCTATGGCTATCGGAACTGCTATGGGGATTGTCCCTATGGGTAAGGGTAGTGTTTTGTTCTCTACATTGGATATCTATGGGAACATCATTAATGATTCGGCTGCCGGACTTGTAGCCAAAAAGCTGATTTTCAATATGATTGATTTTAAATAAAATAACAGATACCATGAAAAAAACAATCCTATGCTTTTGTTTATGCCTGTATTGTATAGGGGTATGGGCGGCTAGTGCTTCTTTTAAGAAGACAGGAAATGATTTGTTGTTTTTTTTGCCTCAGGGAAATGTGAAATTGGAATTTTGTACAGATGATATGTTCCGTGTACGTCATTCTCAAGGTACTGTGTTCGCTGAGAATGAACAGTGGATGGTTCGGAAATATGATTTTTCTTCTGTCAACTATACGGTGGAAGATAGAGGTACTGCATGGTTGATTACGACCAGAAAACTGATTATAGAGGCTACCAAGAATCCATTCTGTCTGTCTGTTTCTGATAAAAACGGCAAGATGCTTTATACAGAACTTGAGGAACAACGTTTTTATAAGGATTCTGTCAAGATGAAAGCTGTTCTACAGCCGGATGAGCATTTCTTTGGTTTTGGGGAACGTATGGATTTCATGGATCAGCGAGGGCGTAAGATTTATCTGAATGTAGAGTTGGGAAGAGGGATAAAACCGGCTGTAGGAGGAAAAGATATTTTACGTGCCAATTATTGTCCCGTACCTTTTATGATGAGTACCAAAGGATATGGTTTGTTCTTTCATACTCCGTTTGCTACCGAATGGAATATGGGGTGGGATAGTAGTGATTATTATTCGTTTAAAGCTTTTGGCGGTGATTTGGACTATTATTTTATGTATGGTCCCGATTTTTATACCATGATTGACCGATATACGGAATTGACTGGAAAATCCCCTATGCTTCCTCGTTTTGCAATGGGGTTGCATGTTGGTACTTATTCCGGTGGAACTTGGAAGAATGAAGAGATGACTTCCGATAAATACCCGCCTGCTTTATGTAAACGTTTGCGTGAGGAAGGAGTGCCTTTTGATTTGCTTTGGCTGGATTCTACTTGGAGATTGTTTAATACCACTTACGGAAATGGTGGTTGTTGTTTTGAATGGCGCAATACGTTCAAAGATCCGAAAGCCATGTTTGATAGTTGCTATGCGCAAAATGTAAAAATGGTGGGGCTTCATATCCGTTCCATATTAGATAATGGCCCTGAATATCATCTATTGGATAAGGCGCGTGAACAGGGAAATGTGCTGTATCCAGGAGCCAAGATAGAAGGGGTGGTGAATTTCTTTGACCCGAAAGCGGTGGATTGGTGGTGGGAGAACGGAGTAATGAAAGTGGCTTCCATCGGGGCTAAGTTTGTGAAAACGGATGTCGGAGGGACGATGGACCTAAAAGGACTTCATAATATTTTTCCTTTAGCTTATGCGGAAGCGCCCTATCGTAAATTTCAGGAATATAATAATATGAGGGGGGTGACACATACCCGTGAGGGTTATGCGGGAATTCAGCGTTATCCTTATATTTGGGCCGGAGACTGGGGGAGTGAATGGCAGTGGTTTGAACCGGTGATACGTGCGGGACTTAATATCGGTATGAGTGGCGTGGGTAACTGGACTCATTGCATGGGAGGATTTGAACAGTATTCTCCTTACGATACGGAATTATATACTCGTTGGGTACAGTTCGGTATGTTTTCACCTATCGCCATGGTGTTCGGTATGGATCACCCCCGTTATCATGAACCTTGGACTTATGGTCCGGAGGCTTTGGCCAATTTTATCAAGTACGATAGTTTGCGTTATACATTGATTCCTTATATTTATAGTAATGCTTATCAGCTTTATAAAACGGCACGTCCCATGATGACCCCTTTAGTGATGGATTATCCTCAGGATGAGAATACCTATCAGCTGGCGCGTCAATATATGTTCGGGCCATGGATGATGGTTTGTCCTGTCACTACCAAAGGTGCACTGAGCCAACATGTCTATTTCCCCGGTGGAGAATGGTTTGATTATGAAACCGGTGAGCGTTACGAGGGCCGCCAATATAAGTCTTTTCTTACTCCGTTGGATGTGTTGCCTGTCTATATAAAAGCCGGAGCTATTATTCCCATGCAACCTGCTATGCAGTGGGTAGATCAGCATCCTGTAGATGTGATAACATTGGATGTCTATCCGTCAGGTATTTCTTCTTATGAGATGTATGAAGATGATGGTATATCAATGGATTATCAAAAAGGGATTGGTTCATTGACCCGCTTTACCAGCAGGCTCGCTGATGATAGCTGGACGTTTACTGCAGATAAACCGGTAGGGAAGTACAAACCTGTCAGACACACTTATCTGGTGAAGGCTTATTTGCAGAACGCTCCGCAATCTGTGATAGAAAATGGTAAATCGTTGCCCGTTCTTTCATCAGTTGCAGATGCAGACCGGAATACAGGCTGGTTTTATGATACGGAGCATAAACGTCTGTATGTGAAGACAGCCGGAGATAACCGTCAGAAAATTGAAATTGTGGTACAATAACTTAAAGGATTGATTCTATGAGAAAAATCATCGGTTTTCGCACTTTGTGCGTAAGTTTGGGAATATGGGTGGGGACTTTGGTGGTATCTGCTCAAGGTGAGTTTAAGGCATTACCTTGGAGGCAAAGTACCGCTTATAATTCTTATCTGATGCGTGATGTGCATCGGCAGTTTGCCGACCGGCAGTTTGCCATTCAAAAAGCGTTTGCTTCTCCTGCCGGGATGCAGAAGTATCTGGAGGGTTGCCGTGAACGATATAAACAAATAGTAGGTACTTTTCCTGAAAAAGGGAGTTTAAATGCTCAGGTGGTAGGGAAGGTACAAGGTACGGGTTATCATATAGAGAAAATAATTTTTGAAAGCAAGCCCGGCCGCTATGTCACAGCACATCTTTATATGCCAGAGAACACGACTGTTCCTGTTCCGGCGACATTGGAACTTTGCGGACATGGATTGAATGGCAAAGGTCCTTCGTCTCATGCCGCTATGTTGATGGCATCCAATGGTATTGCTGTGCTGGTGGTAGATCCCATAGGCCAGGGAGAACGGTTGCAAATTATTGATAGGGAAGGAAAGCCGCTGACACGGGGGGCTACTACGGAACATACCTTACTGAATGCGGGCTTTAACTTGCTTGGTACTAGTTTGGCAGCACAGGAATATTGGGATAATCATCGGGCTTTGGACTATTTACTGACCCGTAAGGATATTGATCCGGAGCATATCGGAGTATATGGATCTTCTGGCGGTGGCACTCAGACCGCTTATTATATAGGTTTGGATCCCCGTGTAAAGGTAGCGGCTATTTGTAGTTTCTTTTCTACCCGAGAACGTACTATGGAGTTGCAAGGTCCTTCCGATGGTTGCCAACATATACCATACGAAGGGCGTGAACAACTGGAGGTACCTGATTTTGCTTTAATGATGGCTCCACGGCCTTTATTGATTTTAAGCGGTAAATATGATTTTGTCGATTTATGGGGTGCGCAACAAGGATTTGCTGAATTACAACAGTGCTATAAAGTATTGGGAGTTCCCGAAAAGGTGGATATGCTGACAGTAGAAACCGGTCATGGACTTGGAGCTGAAAAAAGGCAAAAGTTGGCCAGTTGGTTCAAGCGTTGGTTGAAAGATAATCAATCTCCGGTGAAGAAAGCGGCACAAGACCGTTTTCAGTTGTCAGATATGCTTTGTACGACTAAAGGACAGGTGAATGTATCTATGCCTGGAGCACTCAGTATTATGCAGGAAAATGTGAATCAGCTGGATGAGTGGGCTTCCAAGCGTGAGACGTTTCTTTCGAAAGGAAAGAAAACTGTTCAAACAAAGATGCTGGATTTGTTAGGTCTTAAAGGTCTTCCTGACCATAAAATAAGAATTGAGGCAACCGGACATGATTCAATGCGTGAATATGAACAATATAAGTTTCAGCTCATAAGGGAAGGGGAGATGCCTGTTCCTTGTATTCTTATCATGCCGTCCAGAGCGAATGCTGATTCTCCTATTGAGTTAAGGTTGCAGGAAGAGGGGAAAGGAACTTATTTGAGTGAATATGCGAATTTTGCTGCTGCCTTGACGGAAGGAAAAATTTTGTTGTTGGCAGACTTGCGCGGATTGGGGGAAACAACAGATCCTGCATTTTATACGGATGCTAAATATTGGAACCGTGAATATCGTAATGCAATGATCAGTATGCATATAGGGCGTCCTATTATGGGACAACGGGTAGTCGATATCCTGACTTTGCTTGATTTTTGTTCAGAACATGAACTTTTGAAAGGACATCCCGTCAAAGTATTTGCCAATGGTATTTATGGTCCAGCTGTAATTCATGCTGCTTATTTGGATGAAAGAATCAACAGTGTGGAGATAACACATAGTGTGAAGACTTGGAAGGAATACATTGAGAAGCCTATGCAGTGGGATATGTATTCTAATGTGTTGTATGGTGCTTTGAAATATTATGATTTACCGGATTTGATAAGGTTAAGCAATCGTCCCATCCGTTTTGCAGATTAAAAAACAGAATTCATCTCCACTGTAGGAGCATATTAAATGTCCTGAAGGCACAACAATCTGCTCCTGCAGTGGATGGAATATATGGCTTGTCTATTTCTTTTCCAGGAAATCAGCACGCATCGGGCTGAAACAATCTATCAGCATACCCGGCTCCAGGCATACACAACCATGCACTGCATCTGGTTCCTTATACAGACAGTCACCGGCCGATACAATTTTTTTCACACCATTGATGGTGAACTCAAATTTTCCACTTTCTACATAAGTCACTTGTGAATGGATATGATGGTGAACAGCTCCTACAGCTCCCTTTTCAAATTTTACTTTAACAACCATGATGTCATCATTGTAACCCATGATTTGGCGCACTACACCTTCGCCTGCAGGTTCCCATTCTTTGCCTTCTGCAAAAATGAAGTTTTCACTACCTGTTTTCATAACCTTTTTTTCAGTGTTTTTGTTTGTTTCTTCAGTACACTCTTTGTTGCTCTCTTTTTTTTCACTTTGTGCATTGCAGCTCTGCAATATTAGTGGTGCCATCAGGGCACAAGCATACAATGCGGTTCTTACTTTACGATTCATGATCTTGCATTTAATATAAAATGAATAACTAAAACTTTTCTTCAAATATATATAATATATAAGGAGAGTGGTTCACCGTGATTAAAATATACGAGGAAAAGACCAAATATTACAATCCCATACCCTAAAAAATGGCTTATTTTGCTTCATAATGATATTCAAACTTGAATCAAAACACTACAACAACAATGAAAAGCACATTAAAGAAGAGATGGGGAAGAATTGCCCTTTGCTTGTGTATGGCAAATTTTGCTTGCGCAGGTATGGCTCAAACTAATAAAAAGTTAGATGACCAAGTGATAAATACAATGAAAACCGCCACTCAGTTTATGATGGATAAAGTGAGTTATAATGGTGGTTTTGTATGGAATTATTTGCCGGATATGTCCCGCTCATGGGGAGAGATGGAAGCCAAGAGGACAATGGTTTGGATTCAGCCACCGGGAACTCCTTCTGTCGGTCATTTGTTGCTTGACGCTTATCATGCTACAGGAGATGAGTACTATTATGAAGCTGCCCAAAAAGTGGCTAACACTTTGATTTGGGGGCAGCTTGAATGTGGAGGATGGAATTATGTATTTGATTTTGCAGGAGAGAACTCGTTAAAGTCCTGGTATGATACCGTTGGTAAAAATGGCTGGCGTCTGGAGGAATTTCAACATTATTATGGAAATGCGACTTATGATGATGCGGGTACTATGGAGGCTGCTAAATTTCTACTTCGTATGTATGTGGAAAAAAATGATCCTGCTTTCCGTCCGGCTTTGGAGAAAACCATTGATTTTGTTTTGAAAAGTCAATATCCGGTGGGTGGATGGCCTCAACGTTATCCTTTGATGTATGATCACCCTTTTCAAGGTAAGAAAGATTATTCGTCTTTTATTACTCTGAATGATGATGTGATTCCTGATGCGACCGAGTTTTTGATTCAATGCTATCAAGCAATGGGGTTGCAAGGGGTAAAGGAGCCTATTATGCGTGCTATGTACTTGATGATTTCTCTTCAACAAGGGGAACCTTATGCAGGCTGGGCGGACCAATATACAGTAGATGATTTGAAACCGGCTCATGCCCGTTCTTATGAACCGCGCAGTGTGAATACCGGTACTACCGTCCGTCTTATCAATTTAATGATGGATTACTATAAACTTACAGCTGATACTCGTTTCCTGTCGGGGATTCCTGCTGCAATTCGTTTTTTGGAATCAATGAAATTACCGGAATCGGATGTGAAGAAATGGAAGCGTCAGTCTACTAATCCGGAAGCTATTTTGGTTCCTCGTTTTGTTGATCCTGATACAGGTAAACCACTGTATGTCCATCGTAAGGGAAGTAATGTGAAAAATGGAACGTATTATATTGATCAGAATATAGAAAATACAATAGCTCATTATAATTCGGCAACTTTTGTGAATCCTGGTGAACTGCGTCGCCGTTATGAGGAAGTGAAGAAACTTCCTGTATCCGAGTTGGCGAAGAATTCACCTTTGCTACAGGATCATTTGGTTCCTTTACCTAAATATTATACTCGTTTACGTGGAAAAGCTACGGAAGAAGTTGCCCGGAAATTGGTGCAATCACTGACTAAGGACGGTTGCTGGCTCTCTCCTTTAAAGTCAACCTCGAACCCGTATAAGCCATATACTGTTTCAGGACCTAGTGAGGAAACGAAATATATAGCTACTTTTGTAGGGGACGAGCACGATACATCACCTTATCCGTGTACTACCGGAGAATTGTGCATCTCTGTAGGGGATTATATTGATAATATGATAAAATTAATTAGTTACCTTGAAAAGTAAAAGTTTGTTAGGTATAGGTTTATGAAGAATGCTGTAATTTGTTTATTGTTGTTCGGGATATGTCTGACGGTTTCTGCTCAAGAAAAGGTGGAAATCGTCTCTATGCGTTATGAAACGCAGAATGATATGCCGCTGTTTTATCAGAAGCTGAAAGAAAGTCTGACTTATCCTATGGCATGGGGGAACTCTTCTATCCGAAATTTTGAAAAATGGCGTGAAGAGGCTAGAAAAGTTTTGTTGGATTGTATGCAGCCTGCTCCTCCTGTAGCGGCTTTTGATAAAGAAGTGATAGATATTGAGCGGAGGGAAGGGTATACAGTGGAAAAAATTCTGTTTAATGTTTCGGAATATTCCCGTGTTCCCGCTTATCTGTTGGTCCCTGAGGGGAAGGGACCATTTCCTGCAGTGTTATTACTTCACGACCATGGGGCCCATTTCTCAATAGGGAAAGAGAAGATGGTACGTCCGTTCGGTGTGGAGGCATCTGTGACAGCCGATGCGGATGATTGGGCGGAAAGATGTTATGATAAACAGTATGTGGGTGATTATCTGGCAAGCCATGGATATGTAGTGCTTGCTGTGGATGCCTTGTTTTGGGGGGAACGGGGACGTAAGGAAGGAGTGCGCTATGACTCACAGCAAGCGTTGGCTGCCAATATGCTACAGATGGGAATGTCATGGGGGGCCTTGATTGTTTGGGATGATATCCGTAGTGCTGAGTTTTTGGCTACATTGCCTATGGTCAGTAAAGATAGAATAGGTACTATGGGCTTTTCTATGGGAGCACATCGTGCTTGGATGGTCAGTGCCGCTACAGATGTGGTGAAGGCAGGCGCTGCTGTGTGCTGGATGAATACTACAGATAGCTTAATGACACTTACCAATAATCAGAACAAAGGCGGGTCTGCTTATTCCATGATTATTCCCGGAATACGGAATTGGATGGATTATCCTCATGTGGCATCTATCGCCTGTCCCAAACCGATGTTGTTCATCAATGGTTTGCGGGACAAACTTTTTCCTGTAAAGGGCGTTGAAAGCGCTTTCTCTACCATGCAGGATGTATGGAAGGGTCAATCGGTAGAAAATCTATTGACTACCAAGTTCTATGATTTGCCTCATTTTTGCAGTAAGGAGATACAGGCTGATATACTTGAGTTCTTTAATCAAAATTTAAAATAGAAAGCGATGAAAATTAAGATGTTGATGGCATTTGTTGCCTTGTTGTTATTTTCTGCTTTTACGGCAGACCACACAATTACTATCTTTATGATAGGTGACTCGACTATGGCCAACAAATCCTTAGAGGGAGGTAATCAGGAACGTGGATGGGGCCATGTGCTGGGAGGATATTTCAGTGAAAATATTCGTGTGGAAAACCATGCTAGAAATGGTCGGAGTTCTAAAAGTTTTATTGATGAAGGATTATGGGAGGTAGTAATTAATAAAGTAAAGCCGGGTGATTATGTTTTTATTCAGTTTGGGCATAATGATGAGAAGGTAGATGAGAAACGTCATACTGATCCCGGATCTACTTTTGATGCCAATCTACGCCGTTTTGTAAAAGAAACACGTGCCAAAGGAGGAATTCCCGTTTTGTTCAATGCTATAGTTCGCCGTAATTTTCGGAATAATAAAAATGCGGTGGCCGAAGATGATGTGCGCAAGGATTTGTCAAAGGGGGGGGGGGCTCAAGATGGAGAAGTGCTGATTGACACTCATGGAAAATATTTGGATTCTCCGCGCAATGTGGCAAAAGAATTGGATGTGCCTTTTGTGGATATGAATAAGATAACGCATGATTTGGTGCAGAGAATGGGGCCGGAGGCCTCAAAAAAATTGTTCATGTGGATTCCTGAAGGCGTGTGTGCAGCTTGTCCGAAAGGCCGTGAGGATAATACGCACCTGAATGTATATGGGGCGCGTACTATTGCAGGTTTGACAGTGGATGCTATAGCTAAAGAGGTTCCTGTATTGGGGCCTTTTATACGTCATTATGATTTTGTTGTGGCAAAAGATGGCAGTGGTGATTTCTTTACCATTCAGGAAGCGATCCATGCTGTTCCCGATTTTCGTAAAGCAGGACGCACTACTATTCTAGTCCGTAAAGGGGTATATAAAGAGAAAGTGGTTATTCCTGAAAGTAAGATTAGTATTTCTTTGATAGGTGAGGACGGAGCAATTCTGACAAATGATGATTTTGCTTCTAAAAAGAACTGTTTCGGAGAAGAAATGTCTACCTCCGGTTCATCAACCTGTTATATCTATGCTCCCGATTTCTATGCTGAGAATATCACCTTCGAGAATAGTGCCGGCAGAGTAGGGCAGGCAGTGGCCTGTTTTGTTAGTGGAGATCGCGCTTATTTCAAAAACTGTCGTTTTTTGGGAAATCAGGATACTTTGTATACTTATGGCAAAGACAGTCGTCAGTTCTATGACCATTGTTATATAGAGGGTACGGTGGATTTTATTTTTGGCTGGTCTACGGCATTGTTTAAGGATTGCACCATCCATAGCTTGGGTGATGGTTATGTTACCGCTCCTTCTACAGATCAAGGCAAGAAATATGGTTATGTTTTTATTGGCTGTAAATTGACGGGTGTGGTTGAGGCTCAGAAGGTGTATTTGTCCCGTCCTTGGCGTCCTTATGCACAGGCTGTCTTTATTCATTGTGATTTAGGAAAGCATATTCTTCCGGTGGGGTGGAACAACTGGGGCAAAAAAGAAAATGAGGAAACCGTATTCTATGCTGAATATCAGAATACAGGAGAAGGGGCGGCTACCGCTTCGCGTGCTTCGTTTGGAAAGCAACTGAACGATATCAGTAATTATAATGAAGCACAGATTTTGGCAGGTGATGACGGATGGAATCCTGTGGAAAATGGAAATGTATTGTTGCAGAATTTAAAGAGATAAGCTGTTTTTTCTTCATGTAATAATACTTTGTCACTGTAGGGATGGATCTTATTTACCCCTATGGAAAATGTCAAGGAAGAGTGGAATGATAAAAGGGGTATTTAACTTTGCCCCTTTTATTTTTTTAGGAACTTGTATGTCGGTATCTCTCGTTTTTTATGTATTTTTGCCATACTATATATGAAAATCTACGAAATGAAAAGACACATTCTGTTTATACTTACTTTGCTGTTCTTTTTTTATGCAAAAAGTCAGCCTAATTGTATCTTTACTCATTATTCTTCGGAAAACGGTTTGTCTCAGAACTCTATCATGAGCATGGTACAAGACCATAATGGAGTTTTATGGTTCTCTACTTGGGATGGAATCAACCGGTTCAATGGTTATGACTTCAAAGTTTATAAAGCCAGACAAGGGAATAAAATTACTATGACTAACAACCGGGTAGACTTATTGGAAGTAGACCCTTATAATTATATTTGGCTGCAAACGTATGATTACCGTGTGTATCGTTTTGACCAAAGAACAGAGAAATTCGAACAAATTCCTGCAGAAGGTGAAGAGGAGGGCATGCGTTTCTCTTCTATTAAAATATTGCCCGACAGTGTCATTTGGCTACTTTCTGAAAATGAGGGGGCTGTCCGTGTGAAAACAAATCCTAAGGATTACAGTGTAACCACTCAAGTATATGCTACTCATAGTCATGGAGGAAATGCCGCTCACATTAATCAGGTTTTTAGCGATGCTTATAATCAAGAGTGGTTACTTACTGATAACGGTCTGCTAAAGATTACGAATGATAAAGAAGAGCCTGTTTCTTATTTTGTGAATATCCAATCAGGCAAAGATGAATCCGTACAGGCTTTCTACTCTTTTTGCAGTTATGGTGACGAACTTTATTTTGGATCAGACAGGGGACGGATATGGTGCTATTCTTTGCAAAATGAAATCTTTCGTCTTTGGGAATTGCCGGTAAAGGATAAAGTGATTGCTATAAATGAAATAAAAGGTATGGGACTGTTGATAACAACTGCCCATGAAGGATTGATATTGTACCATTCGGATACAAAAGAGTGTAAAGTCTATAATAAATCCAATTGTCCCGAATTCCCGGCAGACGCTTTCCGTTCTGTTTATGTTGACAGTAAGCAGGAAGCATGGTTTGAGATGACCGAATGGGGAAAGGTTTGTCATTTCAATCCTTTGACGGAAGTATTTAAGCAAGAAAAGATGCAAGTGGAGCCTCGTGGTGCCGATCGTTCCTATCCCAGTTTTCATATTTGTGAGGACTTGAACGGTAATTTGTGGGTACATCCGCAAGGAGGAGGGCTTTCTTGGTATGACAGGGAGGCAAATCGGCTGTTACCTTTCTACAATGACCCCGATTCACCTGATTGGCACTTTTCTAACAAATTACATTCTATGTTATCCGATAAACAAGGCAATCTTTGGTTATGTACTCATTCTAAGGGGTTGGAGAAGATTACTTTTTTAGGAAGCCAGTTCCATATTTATCCCCGCATGGGGCACAGTTATGACTTGAATGCCAATACGGTACGTGCGTTGTTTGAAGATAGCGAACATCGCATCTGGATGGGAAAACGGGACGGTCAGATTGAAATTTATTCTTCTGATTTAGATTTTCAGGGTATTCTGACTGAAGAGGGGATTATAGCTAAATCTGGTAGGCCGTTAAGTGGAGTTCCTTATCATATCATGCAAGATTCTCGCGGAAACATTTGGATTGCTACTAAAGGGGATGGTATTATTCTGGCAGAAAAGGAGGGGGCACATTTTAAGTTTACTCGATTCAAATATGATGAAGATGATATTTATAGCCTGAGTCATAATAGTGTTTACTGGTTACATGAAGACAAGCATGGACGTATTTGGGTGGCAACTTTTGGTGGAGGGTTGAATTATATTCAGAAAACTCCTGAAGGGAAATATGTGTTTATTAGTTCTAGAAATAACCTGAAAGGTTTTCCGTATGACCGTTGTTATCGTGTACGCCATATCACTTCTGATAAGAAGGGGAATATATGGGTGGGGAGCAGTGATGGCGCACTTAGTTTTAAAGAGGATTTTAAGGATCCGGAGTCGATTGTGTTCCATCTTTATGCACGTATCCCCGATGATATGAATTGTCTGAGCAACAATAACGTATATCGGGTTGTAACCACTTCTCAAGGAGAAGTTTATTTAGCTACATTTGGTGGTGGCCTTAACCAACTTGTTTCCATGAACGGAGAAGGGGGAGCTGTATTTAAATCCTATACAGTGAAGAATGGTCTGCCTTCAGATATCCTGTTGTCTGTAGAAGAGGATGACACAGGAAGCTTGTGGATAAGTACGGAAAACGGATTGAGTAAATTTATTCCGTCCGAACAACGTTTTGAGAATTATAATGAAAGGGATTTTGGTGGTAAGATACGTTTTGAGGAGGGAACGTCGTTGAATCTTAGTTCCAGCACCATTTTGTTTGGTACCAGTCGTGGCGTGCTTTATTTTGAACCAGAGCATATTAAGAAGAGTAATTATGTACCATCCATTATTTTAGGTACTTTGAAGATATCCAATCAAGAGGTAGTTCCAGGGGTATCAGGAAGTTTGTTGCGGCAATCACTCAATAATACAGAACATCTGGTACTTTCACATAAGGAGAATATTGTAACCTTATCGTTTGCTGCATTGGATATGATTTATCCTGAAAATATCCGTTATGCTTATCGTTTACGCGGATTTGATAAAGAATGGAATTATGTAGACAGACAGCGTACCGCTACATATACTAATCTTCCGAAAGGAGATTATGTTTTTCAGGTTAAATCGACCAATAGTGATGGTGTTTGGGTAGAGAACGAGCGCAGTTTGAGAATCACCATTCAGCCTTCGTTTTGGGAAACAGCTTGGGCTATGGCAATTTATATTCTTGCTTTTCTGTTGATTCTGTTTTCAGGAGTATATATATTGTTTACTATTTATCGTCTGAAACATGAAGTGTCTGTGGAACAGCAGGTTTCTGATATAAAACTTCGTTTTTTTACAAATATTTCTCACGAACTTCGCACTCCGCTAACGTTGATTGCAGGTCCTGTAGAATATGTTTTGAAAAACAAGACTTTGCCAGATGATGTACGTGAGCAATTGCATGTAGTAGAACGTAATACCGACCGTATGCTTCGCTTGGTGAACCAAATTCTTGATTTCCGCAAAATACAGAAAAATAAAATGAAGTTGCGTATAGAACAGATCGATATTGTTCCTTTTGTACGCCATATCATGGATAATTTTGAATCGTTGGCCGAAGAGCATCATATTGATTTTGTATTCGAAAGTGAAATGCCTTCCTTGAAACTGTGGGTAGATGCGGATAAGCTGGAAAAGATTGTCTTTAATCTGCTTTCCAATGCTTTTAAGTATACTCCACAGGGTAAGATGATTACGCTTTTCATTCATGAAAATGAGCATAATGTGGCGATTGGTGTACAGGATCAAGGTATAGGAATTTCTGAAAGCAAGAAAGCTTCTCTTTTTGTCCGTTTTGAAAATCTGCTGGACAAGAATTTGTTTAATCAGCAAAGTTCAGGCATCGGTCTTTCTTTGGTTAAGGAATTGGTGGAACTGCACAAAGCGACTATCCGTGTGGATAGTAAAGAGGGGGAGGGCAGCTGTTTCACGGTTGAGTTTTTGAAAGGTAAAGAGCACTATACGGAGAATGTGGAGTTCATTCTCTCTGATTCTGTCGAAATGAGGCCGGAAGAGGTGGAAGAACCAGTTCAGGGACATGAAGAGAAAAGGAATGAAAGTAAAACGATGTTGCTGGTTGAAGATAATTTGGAACTTCGTTTCTTTTTGCGTAGTATCTTTATCTCAAATTTCAACGTCATAGAGGCTGTTAATGGGGCTGATGGTTTGGATAAAGCTTTGAAGTTTGTTCCGGATATTATTATTAGTGACATCATGATGCCGGAAAAGGATGGTATTACTATGACAGAAGATTTGCGTGCTAATATGGCGACCAGTCATATTCCAGTGGTTTTACTGACGGCTAAAACGGATATGGACAGTAAGTTGGAGGGTATGGAGCTGGGAGTTGAGGATTATATAACGAAGCCGTTTAGTGCCACTTACCTGAAGGCTAGGGTGGAGAATATTTTGACACAACGTGTCAAGTTACAACAGTTGTATTGTGCGAATCTGATGAATATTCAGCCTGTTCCGGAGGAAGAACAGCAAACACAGCCTGAGATGTCTTCGCATGACCGTAAATTTATGGAAAAACTGACGGAATTAATGGAGAAGAATATGGATAATGGCGATTTGATAGTGGATGATTTGGTACAAGAACTTGCGGTGAGTCGTTCTGTCTTTTTCAAGAAACTGAAAACCCTGACAGGACTTGCCCCCATTGAGTTTATTAAAGAGATGCGTGTGAAACGTGCCGCGCAATTGATAGAAAGTGGTGATTATAATATGACGCAGATTGCTTATATGGTAGGTATTAATGATCCTCGTTATTTCAGCAAATGTTTTAAACAACGTTTTGGTATGACACCTACTGAATATAAAGAGAATGCAAAAAATAAGCGATAACTTTTGCTGCTATTTGTTAGTTCTTGCAGCGTTTATTTTTTAATGATTTCTTAAAGGGTATGTTTAAGTGTCGGGTATTTCTTTTGTTATGTGAGTGAGTTGCTCATGTTATTTTATTATTTTTTCGAATATGTAATGGGGGTTTTTCTGAATTTTTAGTCTTTTACATAGATAATGAACTAAAAAGAGGAAAAAGATGAAAAAAGTAATTTTATTTATGTTAGGTGTTTTGGCGAGTCTGATGTTGAGTGCTCAGTCTCGTTGGAGTGTC
>ENA-OZGM01000327-OZGM01000327.1-human-gut-metagenome-genome-assembly--contig:-NODE-327-length-22837-cov-6.324028_pt1 | contig 22837 bp, 19 predicted proteins | sample MGYA00244655_ERZ653656 | MGnify/ENA primary metagenome ERZ653656 (study PRJEB26926, sample SAMN06164991) | human gut metagenome | biome: ENVO:00009003; feature: ENVO:2100002; material: ENVO:00002003... | reverse complement strand
GCACCTCGCTCGCCGTATCGGCACTTAGAATTATGCGGTATTGCCTTATATTCTATATCCATTTTAATGCTTACTTTTTATGTTTCAGTGCAGCGTACACCTTGCCGTATGGCAGCGGCACGCCAAACAGGCGCTGCAAAAACGCAGGTTTCCAGCGTGCCTGGGCAAGGTCCCGTTTCAGCTGTGCCGGGGCGCGCAGATAGGCGCCCCAGCTGGCTGGGGCAGCCAGCTTCCAGCTGCCGCCGTCCTCCACGGTGATCTCACCCAGGGTGCGCACCTCCTGCATGCGGGGGGCCTGCACCATCTGCAAAAACGCTGCGATGCAGGTTTGCGGCGGAATTTGCACTTCCCGCAGCGGGCCAGCCTGCCAGCGCTGAACAAAAGCCCTCATGCCCTGCCAGAGCGGCGCGGTGATTGCCCTGTTATCTGCACCCGCCTTCCCGATTTCCGGCACCATCTGCCCGGCCTGTGCGCGGTATCCCACCGTGGAGCCGCATGGCTCGGAGAGCAGAACTTCCAGCATGGGCTGGCCCACCCAGTACCACAGGGGGGCCGGGCAGCCGTCAAACAAAAATGTTTTGGCGCGCTCCGGCGGCAGGTTCTGGTGCAGGCGCGCATCACAGGCAAGGTAACAGCCGTACAGCTGGGTGTGCAGCAGCTCTTCCAGCACACGCTGGGTGGTTCCGCCGCTGCCGATATCCACCAGCAGCACCGGGCTATCCGTCAAGCCCGCCTGTTCCAGATATGCTCTTGCCTGCTCTGCCCGCCTGCGCAGCGGTTCCCCTTCCGGCAGCTTGCTGTGGGCCGCAAGGGCCAGCAGCATCTCTTTGGTGCGGCACGGCAAGGGGCGGGTGCGCAGGTCATAGGTTTTGGTGGTGTGTCCCTTCGGGGAATCAAAGCCAAGATAGGCGGCGATCTGCCGCCGGGTCAGCTGCTGGCGCGGCAGGGTATCCGCCAAAAGTGCCAATGCCTGCTCATTCATTGGGCATTGCAGCAGGGCTGGCAAAAGGCTTTGGCGGGATGCTTTCAGGTAAAAGGTTTCTTCTTCTGGGTACAGCAGCTGGTACACCTGGCGCACCAGGTACATATCCCGCGCCAGGAATACAAGCTTTGCCCCCGGTATAGCCGCGCGCTGCCCATGCAGCCAGGTGGCAAAGCCAACCGCCAGCGGGCCAAGCAGCTCTGCCCCCAGCGCAGCACTGGGACTTAGATTCTGGCAGCAGTTTTGCAAGGTGGCAATTGCGACACCACCTACGGCATCCGCCGGGTTTTTGGTGTATGGCAGCGGGGTTGGCTGCGGCAGCAAAAAGCAGCGGATACCCGCCAGCGCTGCCCCGACAAAATCCGCGCGGGGGCTATCCCCCACAAACAAGACTTCCGCCGGGCGCAAGGCAGTTTGCTGCAAAAAAAGCTTGAACAGCTTACCGCTGCGCTTTTGCACCCCGTACTCGCAGGAAACGAACACTCCATCCAGAAAATCCAGCCCGCATTTTTGCAGCATGGCTTCGATCTGCTCTTTAGGCAGATACATATCCGAAACCGCATATACCTTTTGCCCGCGGGCATGGCAGGCCGCAGCGGCTTGGGCTACCGGTCGGTTGGGGGCAATCATAGCCAGTTCCGCTGCGCACTCTGCAGCGGGGTCAGTACCCCGCAAGGCAGGATGTGCATAAATTTCGGCCAGCGTCACCTCGCGGCCAAGGGTCTGGCGGGTTTCTGCCTCTGCGGCAGCGCGCGCCCCGGCAAAGCCGAGAGCCGCCTGATGGGTAACTTCCATCAGGGCGAACAGATCCGCCGGGTGGGCGCAATCCCGCTTGAGCAAGGTATCGAAAATATCAAAAGCAACCGCTTTGTACCCCTTTGCCGCATGCAGCAGGCGCAGGGTCAGGCAGTTTGTGTGTGGTGTATTGTTCATTGCTCCTGTGTGGGTAAGCCTTGTACGGTTGGATGAAAGTTGACTCCAGCAAAAAAACCGCGCCAGATAATGCCCAGCCGCTCACATTTTTGCGGGCCGTGGCGCAGCACCTGAATGCTGTGCCAGGCATCTTTGGCAATCAGCCACAGCCAGCCACGCAGCCCCTCCCGCCGGTAAAGCACCACATCATTGCGGTAAAAGTAGCGGTAGCGGGGCCAGCGGTCCGGGGTATCGGTGGCAATGTTGACAACCGTGGCGTTCTGCATTGCATGCACCACCCGGCTGGCGGGAATTACATAGCACGGCATGCTACGGGAGATACGGCGGGTATACTCCCAATCGTCCGACCAGATAAAAAATTCTGCAATGGGCAGGCCAAAGCGCTGCACTGTGCTGCTGCGCAAAAACAGCGAAACAAAGCTGGCCATAACCGCGGGCTGCCGCGGCCCGGCAAAGCTTGCCAAATCTTTGTACGGCGTGCTGCGCTGCAGGTTCATGGGCTGGTCTTTACCGTCCGGCGCCAGTGCGCGGGAGGAAAGCCAGCCGTACTGCCCGTCCAGTTCGGCATCCGCCAGCAGCAGCTGCTGCAGGGCATCCGGTTCCGGCAGGCAGTCATCATCCATAATCCACAGATACTCTGCCCCGGAACACGCTGCCTGCTGGATGCCGCAGGCAAAGCCGCCTGCACCACCCAGGTTTTTGCCGGTATTATAATAGTGCATGGTTGGCAGGTTCAGCTGCGCCACCAGTTCGGCCGTGCCGTCCGTGCTGGCATTATCGATCACCCACAGTTCCGGCACACCGGCCGTTTGGGTACACAAAGCCCGCAGGCAGCGCTGCAGCATTGCCTTGCGGTTATACGTTACAATAACCGCTGCCGTGCGTTTCATTTGTGAGCCTCCTTGTGGGGGAAGAACTTGCGGTTCAAAAAGGCCATCCCCTTGCGCAGCCAATGCTGGCTTTCCATATATACAACGTCAAGCTCTTCATAGGCGATGTTGTTGGTGATCAGCCAGGCATCCAGCAGGCGCTCGCTCACAAAGCCGAACACCCGCTTATCATTGGTGGAATAGCTGCTGATATCCAGCTCTTTTTCCAGCTCAAACAAAATATCGAACAGCCAGGTGCAGTAGTGCTGCAGCAGTTCCTTTTTCATCACGAACATATTGAAGTGATGGCCGTGCGTTTTGGACATGTAGGTGTCATACGCCGGCAGATACTCCGGGCATTTGCGCTCGATGATGGCGCGGGTCACCCGCAGGTCCTGTTCATGGTGGGCGTGGATATACTGGGTATAATTGGTTTCAATAAAATAGTGGCGCTCTTTAGGCAGCACAACATTGGTGGTGGCCAAAATAGCGTTGAGTTCCTCGTGGCCGATGACCCGACGCTTTTTGCGCTCAAAACGGTGCAGGCGGCTGGCAAAGTAACGGCGGTAATGCACGATGCCGATATAATCGGAATCCAGGTTTTTGGCCGCCCAGTACAGGCCCGTCAGCTCGCAGAAATTGCCGTTGCGCTCTGAAATATTTTCACCGGTATCGTCCCCGATGTAGCCAATGCCGGGGTGGATGGCATGTCCCATCTGTACCGGCAGGTACATGGGGTCTTCCGGTATCCAGTACGGTTTATGTGTTGCTATGATGATCGTTGTCTGCAAAGTGTATTCCCTGCCTGTTTCTTACTGCTGCGCATGGTTAGCAAAAAAACGCAGCGTGCTTTACTCCAGCCGGCAAAGCACCGGCACACATGCAAAATAGCTGGCGGTGGATGATGCAGCGCACCTGCCCAGCCGCACAAGCCCAATATCAAAAATAGTATACCGCTTTTTATCAGGAAAGCAAGTTACAGTTTCATTACTGTTTTTAATGTTTCTCATTTTTTGCAACCGGATCTGCCGCAAAAAGGGTCTCCGGGCCGGTGTACCAGATGCAGCGCTCAACGCGTTTTTCAGGAATCACTTTCTGCATCCATGCGGTCCTGTTCCTCTGCCAGCTTTTCCCACTCGTCATACAGTTCCTGCTGGTGGAAGCGGGAATCATCCAGTTCATCGCACTTATCCCGCAAAAGCAGGTGGTCGCGCAGAACCTCCGGGTCGTTGATCTCGTTTTCCAGCTCAACAATATGGGCGCCAAGCTCTTCGATCTCGGTTTCCAGCGCTTTCAGGCGGGTGCGCACCTCGGCACGGCGGCGGCGCTGCTCCTTGCCATAGCCTGCCTTCTGGGGCTTATCCTCCTGCTTGGCGGGTTCCGGCTGTTTGGAAGTATCGCGGTCATGCAGCTTCTGGAAGTTCTGGTAAAAAGTCGCCTTGCCATCTTCCAGGTACAGGATCGGGCAGCCGAGGGTCTGCATCAGGTAGCGGTCATGGGTGACCAACAGCAGGGTGCCCGTGTAGGCAGACAGCGCATCGGTCAGCGTTTCGCGCATGAAGATATCCAGGTGGTTGGTCGGTTCGTCCAAAAACATCAGGTTCGGGCGTTCCAGGGCCAGCTCCGCAAAGCGCAGGCGGGCCATCTCACCGCCGGAAAGGGTGGCGCAGTCCTTGAACACTTCCTCGCCGCGGTATCCGAACCTGGCCAGGTGGCTGCGCACTTCCAGCTCGGTAAAGCGGGGGTACTGGTTCCAGATGGCATCGATCACGCGGCCTGCGCGGCGGGTCTGCTGCTGCACAAAGATACCGGGCTTGGCACCAGTGCCCAGCCGCACCATACCGCCGGAGGGGCGGCGCTTACCGTCCAATACCTGCAGCAGGGTGGATTTGCCGGTGCCGTTGGGGCCCGCAATAATCAGCTTGTCCCCACGGTGGACGACATAATCCAGTGCTTCCAACAGGGTGCGTTCCCCAATGCGGATAGTTAAGCCTTTCATGATGACCAACTCATCATACGGCTCAATATCATACTCAAAGCGGAAATTCAGCTGGTGGGCTTCCGCCTGGGGTGCTTCGGTGATTTCCAGCTTTTCCAGCTGTTTGCGGCGGCTCTGGGCCATTTTGGTGGTGGAAGCGCGCACCAGGTTGCGGTCAATATAATCCTGCAGCTTGGCCGCCTTTTCCACATCGGCATCATGCTGTTTTTGCAGGCGCTCGTCCGCTGCTTCGCGCTGGGGCAGGTAGGCGGAGTAGTTGCCGCGGTAGGTGGTGATGGTTTTGCCGCGCAGCTCCCAGATACGGGTACAGACAGAATCCAGGAAGTAGCGGTCATGGCTGACCACCAGCACTGCGCCGCGGTAGGCTTTCAGATAGGTTTCCAGCCAGTCCATCGTTTCCAGATCCAGATGGTTGGTGGGTTCGTCCAGAATCAGAATGTCCGGGCGTTCCAACAGCAAGCGGGCCAAGCGCAGGCGGGTCTGCTCGCCGCCGGAAAGCACCCCGGCCTTTTTCTTCCAGGTATCTGCCGGGAAGCCCATGCCGTTGAGCACCTTTTTGATCTGGGTATCCATATTATAGGCATCCATAGCATCGATCACTGCGTTGCAGGCTGTGATCTTATCCGTAATAGCCGTGTTGTGGAGGTCAGCTGCCAGCTGCTTTTGCAGGGTCTCCAGCTCCGCCATGGCGTCAAGCGCAGGCTGGAACGCAAGGCGCATGGTTTCGTAAACGTCTTTCTCCGGGTCAAGATGACCCGTCTGTTCCAGGTAGCCGCAGGTTGCCCCCGCCGCAAAGGCAGCGTCACCGGCATCGGGCAGGCTTTCGCCGCACAGCACACGCAGGAGCGTGGTTTTGCCGGTGCCGTTTGCACCAATAATACCAATGCGGTCGCCGCGTTCCACACTGGCTGTTACATGTTTTAAGACCTCGTGCTCGCCAAAGCTTTTGCCAAGGTCCTGCAGTTCGATCAGCATAATTTCACACCTTATCGTATCCCTGGCCACTAGGGTGTATCAGAAAAGTCGAAAATATAGTCTATTTCTACAAACACAGCAGGGTTTTGCATTAAAAAGCCTTAAATCCTGCTTGTATTTGCGAAATATCCGTCATGCTCTTTGTTTTCAGATTCACATTAAAGCAGCAGCCAGTTTGTTTTACTCTTCCACCAAAGGGCGCATCAAACCCGAAAATGTGCCGCTGCTCAGTTCTTTCCCCCGGCAGCGGCACATTCCGTTGGTCTGTTTCAGCCCTCGTTCATATGCCGACGGTTGCGCACGCCGACATTTTCCAGTTCTTCCGGCTCCATTACAATGCGGTACAGTTCTTCATAGCTGTGCACTGTATATTTGGGCTGGATGCCGGTTTTATTTTCCTCGTTGGCAAAGTTGACCCAGCAGGTATCGATCCCCGCGTTGATACCGCCCTTGATATCGGCCAGCAGGTCGTCCCCCACCATCAGCACACGGCTGCGGTTGGTCAACCCCAGGTCCCGGATGGCATAGTCCAGCAGCTTGGGCGAAGGCTTTGCCGCACCCACTTTTTCCGAGATATACACACCATCCATAAAGCGGCCAATGCCGGATGCCGCAATGCGGGATTCCTGTACCTGGGTAGCACCGTTGGAAACGATTGCCAGGGTAGCAACTTCGCCCAGTTCTTCCAGAGCGGTCAGCGCACCGGGCATCAGATCCGCATGGTTGGCCAGCTCGTTCTCATAAAAGTCATTCATCTCGCGGGCGTTGGCGGCTTCCGGTGTGCCAAGAGCCTGCATCACGCGGCCAAACCGCACCGCAAACAGCTTGCTGCGGTTCAGCTCGCCTTTGGCAAGGCTGTCCCACAGCTGGCGGTTGATCTGGTGGTAGGTTTCCAATGCTTCGGGGCCGTTGGGCATGCCGTAATGCTCTAACGTAATGCCGACCGCAGCACGCTCTGCTGCGTTAAAATCCAGCAGGGTGTTATCCACATCCAGTAAAAGACAAGTATAATTTGCCATAGATTTATTCCTTTTTTCCGGTCTATTCTTGCCGGATATCTGCCGGGGTGCTGCCCTGCCGCCAAAACAATTACTCCGTGTGCTGTGCTTCCGTCCGTTCATCGTCCGTCAGCGCATCGTCAAGGGGTTCTGTGTCAAGGGGCTGGCCCCAGTCAAAATCATAGTTTTCCACACTGCCGTCGGTCACATCGTTCTGGCCGTTATCCGGCTGATAGCCAGCCTCGCAGTCAAAGACAAACATGTGATCACCTCCCGGCTTATGCTATGCCGGGGGCAGGCGCTGTGTGACTGCAATCAGTCTTCGTCGCCAAAGGGGAAGAACGGGAACTGATGATCGCCCGAATCACTTGGTTCCGGGGTTACCGTGGGGTCCGAAAGGGGTTCCGTTACGTTGATGACAAGCTCTGCATACTGACCATTGTTGGCAGCACGCACGGTATAGCTGCCAACGGTATCCGCGCTGAACTGCACGTTATCGCCGGTTGCACTCCACTGCGGCTTCTGGGCGCAGGTCCAGGTGGTATCCCCCGAAGGATTGCTTACGTTGGCCTGCAGCGTTGTGGTACTGCCTGCCGGCATGGAGCTGACACCGGTGATGCTGACGGTGGTAGCCGGTGCCTGCACATGCACCATCAGTTCCTGCGAAGTATAGGTACCGTTGACTTCCAGCCCGGCCTTGATGCGGTAATCTCCGGTGGCATTCGGCGTAAAGGTATAACTGGCGCCATTCTGCATCAGGTCATCGTTGACCGACCACTGCACACCGCTGTTATCATAGCTCTTACCGCCCAAGGTGACACTGGCGTTGATAGTCAGGGATTCACCCTGCTTGATGGTGCTTTCGCCCTGATCCAGGTTGATCTGCACACGGGCATCGTTGAACATTGCCGTCACGGAAATATCCTTGGTCGCGCTGTCCACACGGGTAGCGGTGGTCAGGCCATCGCTCCACTTATAGAACGTATAGCCGTCCGCCGCCACAGCGGTAATGGTCACGGTCTGCTTTTCGGCTGCGTCCATTTCGATGGAAGTTACGCCGCTCTGGTCATTGCCCTGCAGGGTGCCCTTGCCTTCTTCCACCAAGTATTGCAATTTGAACATTGTAGGGGTCGCCGAAGGTGTGGGCTCCGTAGCGGCTGCGCTGCCGCCAGCCTGCTCAGTACGCTGCGGAATATCATCCGTGTTGGGGCGGGTATCCGCAGTATCGTAAGCATGATTGCGCAGGTAGTTCAGCACCACATTCGCGCCGGATGTGCTGAAGCCATTCTGTTTGTTGTTCAAATAGGCTGCTTCGGCATAGCCGCTGTTGCTGTCTTTCAGTGCTTCGGCCAAGTTCAGGTATTTATAGCCTTCATCATTGCACATCTTGGCCAATTCCTGGTTGAACTGGTCGATCATCAGCTGCGTTTTGGCGGCATCAGATGCTTTTTTTGCCACAGGCGGAATGGCACAGACAATGACATCGCAGTACTGGTACGCACCGGTAATTGCGATGACAGCCTGCTTATAGTTACGGGCAAAATTATCATAGGAAAGGCTGCCGTCCAGATCGTTGCTGCCCAGCAGCATGACCACGCGGCGGGGTTTCATTTTGGATACCGCCTGAGGGACGGTATAGGCGCTGGAATCCCCCGCAAAGTAAACGCAGGCATCGTTCAGCAATGAGCTGACGGTCAGGCCGTCCTTGCCTGCAAACTGATCCAGCGTGATGACTTTATCGTCATACAGGGACTTGGCAAACTGATCCCCCACAAACAGCGTGGAGGAGACATAATCGGTGCCTGCATCAGAGGTTTTGGCCAGCACAGACCCCAGCGAAGTATCCAGCGGATAGGCCTGCGGGTCATAGCGGCCGCTGCCGCCCAGCGACAGCTTGCCCGGCAAAACCCAGGATGCAATAAATGTAAGGATGACAGCCAGCACACATACTGCCAGAACAGCACATGCCTTGCGCTGGGTTGGGCTGAAGGATGCCCGGCTGCCGGATGTTTTGCGGCTCATAATGTTCGTTTCTCCCTTTGTTCCTTATGTAGGATGCGCCCGCGGGCCGGGTTGGTTCCGGCGGCGGGCTGTGCCCGGCAGCGCTTTGCACCGCGCGGGGTTCAGCCCAGAATATACTGGGTCAGTTCTTCACAATTTTGCGCCAGCAGCACCGGATTCCAGGGTTCCATTTCTTCCCTGCTACCATAGCCGTACAGCACGGCAGCAGCGGGCAGCTGGTTGTTGACTGCGCCCTGCATATCATCCTGGCGGTCCCCCACCATCAGGATGCGTTTGCCCGCCAGGCGTGGGTCCTGCAGCACAAGGCGGATCACATCCGTCTTGTTGTCCACACTTTCGTCCATGCTGGCCCCGCCAATGCGGTCAAAATAGTCAAACAGCCCCTGCTCTTTCAGGATGGGTGTTACAACTTCGACCGGTTTGCAGGTTGCCGTTGCCATGTACAGCCCGGCATCTTTCAGGGTATCCATCATCTGACGCACCCCGGGGAACAGGCTGCACTGGTGGCTGCCAACTTCCTTGTAATGCACGCGGTAATACTCCACGGCCTGCTCCACCTCGGCATCCGTTGCAAAGTGCTGGGCAAAGCTCCAGCGCAGCGGAGGGCCAAGGTAGCGGGAACAATCTATCGCATCCGGGTCAAGGCCCATTTTGCGGAACGCATAGGCAAAGCAGTTTAAAATGCCCGGCCGGGAATGGATCAATGTTCCATCAACATCAAATAAAACGGCGTCGTAACGCTGCATCCAAAATACCTCCTGCGGAAAGGCGGTGCTCCCTTTATACAGTCCTGATAACTTCCCATGGCTCTTGCGGCCGCGTTGTTTATGGCTACTCTCCCGGTGTAAAGCACACTCACTTTACATCCGTTTCAAGAGCCTTGGCCGCATACCATGCAGAGAAAACAATGAACTTTCCTGGGTTCTTTATGTTCTCTTTTGGTGTATACGGAACCGAAAACAGACGATCCGATACTCTGCCGTCTGTCAATTCCGTCATAATATACAGTTGTATTATATCATAACTGTCAAGGTTTGAAAATGACTTCACGGAAATTTGATAATTTGCCCCTTCTTTCCTGCTCCAAAAGACAAAAAAGCCGCTGCAAACCGGTAAAATCCGGCCCACAGCGGCAGTTAAATGGTATAAAACTTATCCAAATCCGATCCTGTACGCAATCTTATCAGGAAAGGATCATGCGGTCATTGGCTTCGCCGCCAGCCTGCTCAAAGCGCTGCAGCAGATCCGATACTTCCAACTTTGTCTTTTCTTCGCCGCGCACATCATAAATCACATGGCCTTCGTTCATCATGATCAGGCGGTTGCCATAGCGGATGGCATCGCGCATATTATGGGTGATCATCAGGGTGGTCAGGTGGTTTTCCTGCACGATCTTGTTGGAAATTTCCAGCACCTTGGCGGCGGTCTTGGGGTCCAGGGCTGCGGTGTGCTCGTCCAGCAGCAGCAGCTTGGGGGTGACGAGGGTCGCCATCAGCAGGGTAACTGCCTGGCGCTGGCCGCCGGAAAGCAGACCGACCTTGCTGGTCATGCGGTCCTCCAGGCCCAGGCCCAGGGTTTTAAGCAGCTCGTGGTACTCGGCATTTTCCTTTTTGGTAATACCAACGCGCAGGGTGCGGCCCGCACCGCGGCGGGCGGCCAGGGCCAGGTTTTCATCAATCTGCATCGTGGCGGCGGTGCCCATCATGGGGTCCTGGAACACACGGCCAATGTAAGCGGCGCGCTTGTGCTCCGGCAGGCGGGTGATATCCTTACCATCAATAATGATCTTGCCCATATCCACCGGCCACACACCGGCAACAGCATTCAGCATGGTGGACTTGCCCGCACCGTTGCCGCCGATTACGGTGACGAAATCGCCGTCCTCCAGTGTCAGGTTCAAATCATTCAGGGCAACCTTCTGGTTGACCGTACCGGGGTTAAAAGTCTTGTAAACGTTTTTGATCTCAAGCATTGCTGCTGCCGCCTTTCTTTACCGCAACGCGGGTGAAGTATTTTGCTTTCCAGTATGGAACCGCAAGGAAGATGGCGACCACGATGGCGCTGAGCATTTTGAGCAGGTCGGTATCGATCTTGAACCAGATGCAGATCTGCATAACAATGTAGTAGATGATGCTGCCGATGCCAACGCTGAGCAGCTTGAGCGCAAAGTTGCGGAAAATCTTGCTGAACACGGCTTCACCGATAACAACGGCAGCCAGGCCGATCACGATAGCACCGCGGCCCATCTGGACATCAGCAAAGCCCTGGTACTGGCTGAGCAGCGCACCGGAGAATGCCACCAGACCATTGGAGAGCATCAGGCCCAGCACAATGTTGAAATTAGTGTTGATGCCCTGCGCCCGCGCCATGTTGGCGTTGCAGCCGGTAGCGCGGATGGAGCAGCCAAGCTCGGTGCCGAAGAACCAGTACAAAATAGCGATAACAACCACCATAAGAACGGCCACGATCAGGATGGTATTGCGGTAAAACGGAACGCCTTTGATATAACGCAGGGATACCAGCAGGTCATATTTGTCCACGTTGATAGCCTGATTGGCTTTTCCCATGATTTTCAGGTTGACCGAATATAGGGACAACTGGGTCAAGATACCGGCAAGGATGGCCGGAATGCCCATAAGCGTGTGGAACAGGCCGGTCACCAGGCCAGCCAGCAGGCCAGCACCAAACGCCAGCAGCAGGGACAGCCAGACATTCATGCCGGAAATCATACACATGATGCAGACCGCACCGCCAAGGCCCAAGGTGCCGTCTACCGTCAGGTCGGCAACATCCAGGATGCGGAAGGTAAGATAAACGCCAATCGCCATAATGGCCCAAATCAGGCCCTGCGCCAATGCGCCCGGCATGGCATTGAACAATGTTGCAATGTTCAAGAGATCGTCAACTCCTCAAAAAAGATATAGTCTTTTTAATTATATCAAAAAATCGCGGGAAAGAAAAGCCTTTTCCGCGATTTTTGTATTAAAGTTACCTGCATCAAATCAAGGCAGGCCGTTCTGGCTGTTTAGCCTTCGTATGCCACATAATCATCCGGGATGGTGATGCCCAGAGCTTCGGCAATGGTCGGGTTGTATTCCTTAGTGAACTCCGGAGCGTACTCAATGGGCATCTCCTCAACCTTGCTTTCGCCGGTCAGGATCTTGGCGGCCATCTTACCGGTAGCAACGCCCAGGTCATAGTAGCTGATGGACAGGGTAGCAACGCCACACCCGCTCATGATGCCTTCCTCACCTGCAACGACAGGCACACCGGCGGGCTGGCAGATGTTATTGACGATCTCAGTGTTGTTGGCAACGGTGTTATCGGTGGGAACATAGATCACATCGCTGGCATCGGCAGCGCTCTGGCAGACGGTGGCCAGATCGTTAGAGTCAGAGAATGCGTAATACTCGCAGGTGTAGCCCAGTTCTTCCAAGCTGGCCTTTACGGTATCAACCTGATACTGGCTGTTTGGTTCGGCGCTGCAATACAGCAGACCAACGGTCTTTGCATCGGGGAACAGTTCCTTGATGATTCCTGCTTGCTCATCCAGAGGAGCCAGGTCGCTGGTGCCGGAAATATTGGTGCCGACAAGGCCATCGAAGTCATCAATACCCAGTGCCACGCCGTACTCGGTAACAGAGGTGCCCAGAACCGGGATGGTGTTGGTGCCGGCCTGTGCAGCCTGCAGGGCGGGGGTTGCGTTGGCCAGGATCAGGTCAACATTATCAGAAACAAAGCCATTGATGATGGTGCTGCAGGTGTTGGAATCGCCCTGGGCGTTCTTTTCCTCAAAGGTAACGGCATCGCCGAGCTGCTCGGTCAGGGCATCCTTAAACCCCTGGGTTGCAGCGTCCAAAGCAACGTGCTGCACCAGCTGGCAGATGCCGACCTTGTAGGTCTGGCCGTCAGCAGCGGCGGTATCGGAAGCGGCGGTGGATTCTGCGGCAGAAGAAGCGGTGCTGTCCGCGGCCGATGCAGCAGAGCTTGCTTCAGTGCTGCCACAGGCAGCAAGGGAAACAGCCAGGCAGCCGGCTGTCAAAATAGAAAGTGCTTTTTTCATGGTATCTTCCTCCCAAATCTATGCATCGCTCACCGGCATCCACTATGCTGCATAGCCTTGGGTGGGTGTCCTCTCCGAAAAGCGATTTAGTGATTTAAAGTATAGCATCAATCGTATTCCCCTGCAAGATACAATCCGCCAAATCACGGCGCTTTAGAGCACTAAATTTCCACATTTTGCACAATTTTAACAAAAAAGCACGCCCTGCGTTCTGCCTTTGGGGCATTCGCACAGGGTGTGCAGTATCAATAAGACTTATAAAATGATATTTTTCTCTGTTTCAGCAATCGGGTGCTGGATTGCTTTTGTGTTCCTTGCCGTTTTGGCCTCATTTATGCAAAGATTGCCGCTTCGGTCTGGTTCAGGATGCGGATAAACGCCTCTCGCGTATCCGCCATACGCAGTTTTTCCGTCAGGCGGTGGTCGCTGAGCAGGTTGACAAGGCGAGCCAAAATCAACAGGTGGTCGCTCTGGCGGTCCGGCGGAACCGCAACCATAAAGATCATATCCACCAGCTTGCCGTCCGCTGCGCCCCAGTCCAGCCCGCGGGTAAGGGTCAGCGCGGCCAGCCCAAGCGAGGCAACGCCCGCATTGCAGGCATGCGGGATGGCAAGCCCTTCCCCAATGGCGGTGGTGCCGCCCGCGCGTTCACGCTCACACACGGCTTTATAGTAGGCGGTACCGTTGGTGATCACGCCGTTGCTCTCCTGAAGTTCCACCAAGGTTTCCAGCGCCGTCTGCACACTGGGCATCTCGGCATGCAGCATCACGCTGTCACGGTTCAGCAAACGGCTGACTCTCAGCTGTGTCTGCTCACTTTCCCTGTGCTTCATACGCCCTCCACCTTGCTGATCAGCTTGTAAAGGAACTCGCCCACCGCGCCGCCGGTGCAGTCGCAGTTGGTCACTTCGTTGGCCGCTGCTTTTACTTCGGACGGCGCATTGGCCACAGCCACGGAATAGCCCGCTTTTTTCATGATTTCGAGATCATTATAATAGTCACCGATCACGATGGTTTTTTTGATGTTCTCGTTCAGGATATGGCAAAGCTCTTCCATTCCGGCTGCTTTGCTGATGCCGGAAGGCATAATTTCCAAGTAGATCTGGTTGGTAGGCAAAAAGTAATTATCCCGGCCAAAGTACCGCGTTTTGGCGTACTGTCCCGCTTTGCGGATCATTTCCGGATTCCCGGCAAACACCACCTTCAGCCAGCCATCCGGCACATTTTCCAGCGGGCAGGCCACGCTTTCCATGTGTTCATCCACCTGGTGGGCGTGGGTATAGCTGCTGGCGTGAACAACATACATCTCCCCCGCACCGGCCATGACCTCTACACCAATCTTCGGGAATTTTTGCAGCATATCGGCAATGGCGGCAGCGGCCTGTTCCTGATTCAGGCAGGAGCGACGCAGCACACGGTTGGTCTGGAAATCATACAGCAGCGAACCATTGCAGGAGATTGCTGGCAGCGAAAGCTCGATATCACCCAGCGCCGCACGGATCGACTCCGGCGGACGGCCGGATGCGACGGTAAAGCGCCCACCCATGGCGGTAAACAACCGGATGACGCTGCGGTTGCAGGCGGGAATGCCCTCCTTTGCAGTCAGCAGGGTGTTATCCATATCACAAAAAACCAGATAATCACTCAAACGCTCCATGGCGGCTTTCCTTTCTCAGACGGCTTAAGTAGTCCTGAAACCAGTCAGGCAGTGAGCTGTCAAACTGCATCCATTCCCCGGTGGCGGGGTGCACAAAGCCAAGCTCCTTGGCGTGCAGGCACTGACCGTTCAGGCTGCGGATACAATTTTTTGGCCCATACACGGCATCCCCAGCCAGCGGGTGGCCAATGGACGCCATATGCACCCGAATTTGATGGGTGCGGCCTGTTTTAAGCTTGCATGCAATGTAAGTAAAGTTGCCGAACCGTTCCAGCACCTGCCAGCCGGTGTAGGCATATTTGGAGTTCTGCTGGGTCACGGCCATCTTTTTGCGATCCTTAGGGTCACGGCCGATGGGGGCTTCCACAAAGCCGGTATCCTCTTTCAGGTTGCCATACACCACAGCGTGGTACACCCGATGGATAGAATGCACGCTCATCTGTTCGGTCAGTGCCTGGTGGGCGGCGTCCGTTTTTGCAACGACCAAAAGGCCGCTGGTATCCTTATCAATGCGATGCACAATGCCGGGGCGGATGGCCCCGCCGATGCCGGACAGCCGCCCCGCACAGTGCCACAGCAGTGCATTGACCATGGTGCCGTCCGGGTTGCCGGGCGCAGGGTGCACCACCATGCCTTTGGGCTTGTTGACCACCAGCAGGCTGTCATCCTCATACACAATGTCCAGCGGAATGTTCTGGGGCTGGGCTTCGATGGGCTGCGGGTCCGGCAGGGTGAGCAGAATCGTCTGCCCGGCTTTCAGCTTATCCTTTTTGTTCAAGGGGCTGCCGTTGCAGGTCACACTGCCCGCTTCGATCAGGTTTTGCAGCTGGCTGCGGGAAAGATCCGGGCACTGTTCCGCCAGCCAGCGGTCCAGCCGCAGGCCAACGCTTTCCGGCGCAAGGGTCAGTTCACGCTGTTCCATCTGTGGGCGCACTCCCCTTTTGCTGTTTTGCTTTTTGTTCGCGGCGCATATCCAGCAGCAGGCTGAGAACCAGCAGGCCCACGCCGACACAGATGCAGACATCCGCAAAATTGAACACCGGGAAATTGATGAACAGGCAGTTCAGGTAATCCACCACCACGCCGGTGCGGATACGGTCGATCAGGTTGCCAACACCGCCGCCCACGACCAAAATCCAAGCAGCACGCTCCAAACGCGGCATTTTGCGCAAAAGCAGCATACCGGCCAGCACAGCCAGCATCACACCGGTAACGATCACCAGCAGCGTGCGCTTGCCGCTGAGCATGGAAAACGACATACCATCATTGAGCAGGTAATAAAATTCCAGCACATGCGGGATAAAGGGTTTGCTGCCAACCGGCAGCAGTTCCACGGTGGCCCAAAGTTTGATCAGCTGGTCAACCAGCGTCAGGCCTGCCGCAGCAAGAATGGATAAAATGCCAACCAGCATAAACGCCTCCGTCGTCCGGGCCAATGCAGCGCTGCAAAATGCCCTGACAAAAACAGCGGTGCAAAGGCTTGATAAAAGCGCAAAAGCACCGCTGTAAATCATACTATGGCAATACCGCACAGTTCCTGTTTTACAGGCTTAAGCACTGGAACAGCGCTTAACATCATGCGGCATAGCCCTTTATTTGAAATTAACCAAGAACTTTCGCACAGCGCGGGCACAGGCCGTCTTCGCCAACAGCTGTGTCGAACTTCCAGCAGCGCAGGCACTTGTTGCCGGCAGCATGGGCAACGCTCATGCCCAGGCCCTCGGTCAGACCCCTCACGCCGCCTTCGCCCTTGACCAGATCCACATGGGAAACGATCATCAGATCGGCCAGCTCATCCATCGGGATGGCGTTCAGGAAGTCATACATTTCATCGTTGCAGTACAGGGTAACGGCAGCTTCCAGAGAGGAACCGATGGTCTTATCGGCACGGGCCTGCTCCAGAACCTTCTTTACATCGTCACGCACAGCAATGATCTTGGCCCACTTAGCGTCAAAAGCGGCATCCTCATCGCTCTTGGCTTCCGGCATACGCTCCCAGCAGACATACTCCTGCATGCCTTCCAGCTTCGGGATGTAGCTCCAGATTTCCTGGGCGGTGAAGCACAGGATGGGGGCAACCAGCTTGGTGAAGTCAACCAGAATGCGGTACAGCGCAGTCTGGGCGCAGCGGCGTGCGTGCTCGTCCGCGCAGTACAGGCGGTCCTTGATGACGTCCATATAGAAGTTGGACATATCAATGACGCAGAAGTTGTAGATTGCGTGGTAAGCGCGGGAGAAATCGTAATTATCGTAAGCGGCACGCACATTGGCGGTCAGGCTGTTGCAGCTCTTGAGTGCCCAGCGGTCGATTTCGAACAGCTGATCCTCGGCAACCATATCCGTGGCAGGGTTGAAATCGCCAATGTTGCCCAGCATAAAGCGGGCGGTGTTGCGCATCTTGCGGTATGCTTCAGACAGCTGCTTGAAGATATTCTTGCCTGCGCGCACATCAACGGTGTAATCGCTGGAAGCAACCCACAGACGAACGATGTCAGCGCCGTAATCGCGGATGATTTCGGACGGCTCCACACCGTTGCCGGCAGATTTGTGCATCTGCTTGCCCTGCTCATCAACGACCCAGCCATGGCACAGAACGCCTTTGTACGGGGCAACGCCCTGGGTGGCAACGCTGGTCAGCAGGCTGGACTGGAACCAGCCGCGGAACTGGTCGGCGCCTTCCATATACAGGTCAGCGGGCCAGTTCAGTTCGGGACGTTCGCGGCAGACTGCGCTCCAGGTAGAGCCAGAGTCGAACCAGACATCCATGATATCGGGATCCTTTTCCCAGTCAGAAGCGCCGCATTCGCAGACCTCAGTCTTGGGCATGATCTCGTTGGCATCGTACTTATACCAGGCATCGGAGCCTTCCTTGCGGAACAGGTCGCTGACAGCCTTGATGGAAGCATCGGTGATGTGGTACTTGCCGCAGTTCTTGCAGTAGAACACCGGGATGGGCACACCCCACACGCGCTGACGGCTGATGCACCAGTCGCTGCGGTCACGCACCATGCCGTGCATACGGTCATGACCCCAGGCCGGCTGCCACTTGACTTCGTCAATGGCCTTATAGGCTTCCTCGCGGAACTTATCAATGGAGCAGAACCACTGTTCGGTTGCACGGAAGATGATGGGATGGTGGCAGCGCCAGCAATGCGGGTACTGGTGGGTGATGTGCTGCACGCCCATCAGGTGGCCGGACTGCTTGATGTGCTCCAGAATAACTTTGTTGGCAGCCCAGACCTTAAGGCCTGCAAACTCTTTGCCTGCTTCTTCGGTCAGGTAACCGCCATCGTCCACGGGGACAATAACGGGAACCTGCGGGTAGTGGTTGACGCAGACTTCAAAGTCCTCAACACCGTGGCCAGGTGCGGTATGAACGCAGCCGGTGCCGCCTTCCAGGGTAACGTGGTCACCCAGGATAACCAGGCCCTTGCGGTCCAGGAAGGGGTGCTGATACTGCATCAGCTCAAATTCAGCGCCGAGAACGCGGGGCTCCAGAACCTCGTAATCCTCGATATGGCAGGCTTTCATGGTGGATTCCACCAGACCGGCAGCCATCAGGTGATATTCATCGCCGATTTTGACGAAGGCATACTCCAGGCTGGGGTTCAGGCAGGTTGCCACGTTGGCGGGCAGGGTCCAGGTAGTGGTGGTCCAGATCACGATCCATGCCTTGTCCAGAGGGATACCGTACTTGGCCAGAACACCGTTGGGGTCATCGGTGAGCTTAAAGCGGACATAGATAGAATCACACTCGTCCTCGGCATACTCGATTTCGGCTTCTGCCAAAGCAGTACGATCTTCCGGGCACCAGTAAACGGCTTTCATGCCCTTGTAGATATAGCCTTTCTTGGCCATCTCGCCAAAGATCTCCACCTGGCGTGCCTCAAATTCGGGGCGCAGGGTCAGGTAGGGGTTGGCGAAATCGCCCTGAACGCCCAGGCGGGCGAACTGGCTGTTCATCACATCAATATGCTCGGTAGCAAACTCTTTGCAGATCTTGCGCAGTTCCAGCTTGGAAATGCCGGCCTTTTTATCGCCCAGAGAGGACAGAGCCTTCAGCTCAATGGGCAGACCGTGGGTATCATAGCCGGGAACATAGGGAGCACAGTAGCCCGACATGTTCTTTTCACGGATGATGATATCCTTGATGATCTTGTTCAGGGCAGTACCCATATGGATATTACCGTTGGCATACGGAGGGCCATCATGCAGAACAAAGCGCGGCAGATCCGCGTTATGTTCGATCATTTTTTCGTAGACGTGGTTTTTCTCCCAATCCTCCAGCATTTTGGGTTCCTTTTTCGGCAGCCCGGCACGCATTTCAAAGGGGGTAGCCATCTTATGGATGGTATCATTGTAATTCTGCGGCAAAGTTTCCAACTCTCCTCTATTTCCTTATTATAGCTGATATGGCGGCTTGTCCAAAGCGCAGTATACCAGGTTGCCCCGGCAGTTCTGCACCGTTCAGGCAGGTCTTAAAATGCTTGGGGTACGCGCACGCACAAAAGCGGCACCTCAAACATCATAATCAATGTCATCAAATGCGTCAAGCTCCGCTTTGGCAGAGCTCTTGGTTTTGCGGGCATTTTTGCCCGTGCTGCGGGCCGAAGCGCCGCGGCTGCGGGAGCCGGATTTCTTGGCGGGCTTTTCCGGCATATCCCCGCCGTAAAGCCCGGCAACGGATGGCATATCATCGTCCGGCAGGATTGGCTTTGTTTTGGGGGCAAAGGCAAATTCTACCGTATCGATCTTTTCCTCGTCCAGCGGCTGGACAGGGGCAGGTGCCGGAGCCGGTTCCGGCTCTTCGGGCTGGGCGGGTTTTTCCGGCTCAGCCTCGTAATATTCCGGTTCCTCATATGCCGGGTAGCTTTCCTCCGGGGCTGCGGGCTGCGGAGCCGGGACATCCTCCGGGATTGGCTGGTTGGGTTCCGGTTCCGGCTGCGGAGCCGGGGCAGGCTGTTCTACCGGCTGGGGTGCAGGCTGCTGCGGGGCTTCCTGCGGTTCCGGCTGCGGCTGCGCGGCCTGCTGTTCTGCACGGTTGGTGTGATACTCCGGAATTTTGGCAATCATTTCGATGTGCTGGCGGTACAGGTCCATCAGGCGCTTTTTGAACGCATCCGCTTCCTGCTTTATTGTCACAAGCTCCTGCTGGGCCAGCTCCACCTCATCGCGGGCGCGCTGTTCACGATCCTCCGCCTTAATGTTGGCGGCACGAATGATCTCGGCAGCTTTCTGCTTGGCTTCCTTGATGACGTTCTCGCCAAGGCGCTGGGCATTGATCATGGTTGTGCTCAGGGTATCTTCGTCGGCACGGTACTGGTCAATGCGCTGGGCCAGTATGACCAGCTTTTTCTGCAGGTCATCATTTTCTGCGGCCAGGCTGTCGATGCTGTCCGCAACCTGTTTGAGGTAATCGTCTACGTCCTCACAACGATAACCGCGCATGGCACGGTCAAAGGTCACGCGGCGCACATCATCCGAAGCAATCATCCAAATTCCTCCTGTTTCGGGTGGCACACACCCGGAATGGTATCCGAAATTTTACCGTTCGGCACGGCTGCCGGGCTGCCCCGGCCCATGGGTTTCACATTCAGGTTTTATGTTCAATACTGATAAAACGTGATAAAGATGCGGTCCTTGCGGCTTTTGCCGCCGATTGCCACCAGACGGTAGCGCCCAACGCCCCGCACGGTGAAGATATCGCCTTCAAACACATCCTCATGGGCGGTGCGCAGCGGAACGTGGTTCACTTCCACCCTGCCGCTTTGGATTGCCTGCGCTGCAATGGAGCGGGAGGTGCGCATCATGGCTGCCAATACGGTATCTGCCCGCAAAGATGGCACCGTTGCATCCTGCGTCTGGCGTTCCGGCCCGCGCAGGACTTCTTCCGGCACGGCATTGCAGCGCTCGACATGCACCGGGCTGCGGCCAGCTTCCGTCAGGTTGGAAGCAATAAAATCCGCCTTATCTTCCAGCACAAAGGCATACACACTGCGGGCATCGGCCGGATCCGGCAGGATATCCCCCAAACAGGCACGATCCAGGCCAAGACCCAGGATTGCCCCCAGATAGTCACGGTGGCCCGGCACGGCGCTGCCGCCCTGCTGCGGCGCTGTGAAATGCAGCACCGCAACTGGCTCTTCCGGCCAGGAATCCGGTGGTTCAATGCAGAGCACTTTGCGTTCCGCATCCGGCCAGCCGCCCTGAAAGCGGGCAAAATCGCAGCCCTCACGGTTGAGCGCGGCCTGCGCAAGGGCCTGTTCGCGATCCGAAAGGAAGCCCGTTGCCCGCGGGATGCCACGCTGCATGGCGGTACGGCAGAGTTCTTCCACCCGGCGCATCAAAAAGCGTTCATCCTCGTTCTGCGGCGGCACAAAGCCGCGGGTCCTTGTATCAGAAGAAGACGCCATTGTTCTCCAGCTCGTCCAGCAGGTCGCCCATAATATCAACGTTATACGGGGTAATGATGAATGTACTGGTTGCTACACGCTTGATCTGGCCGTTATTGGCGTAAGCCACGCCGGACAAAAAGTCGATCAAACGGCGGGAGACTTCTTTGTTGGTGGATTCAAGGTTCAGCACAACGGTGCGCTTTGCGTTCAGCTGGTCTGCAATGGCAGCAGCATCGTCAAAACGTTCTGGCTTGACCAGTACAACCTGCAGCTGGGTGGTAGCGTTGATGTTGACCACCTTGTTGCTGTGCTGCTTAGCAGTTTCCTGCGTGGGGTAGGCTTCTTCCGGGGCTGGCGAACCGCCCTGACCACCGCCAGGGAAGATATCATCCTCTTCGTTATCATCCACATAGGAATCTGCTTCGGGATCCTGGTTGATTCCGAGGACGTTTCTCAAACCATCTATCATGGACATGGCAGTTACTCCTTACGTTTGCTTAGTTGTATAAATTGCACAAAAAAAGCCCCGATCGGCTTTTGTCACAACTATACAGTATTTATTATCTTCCATTTTTGCTTCGTTGTCAATACAAATATAACAGAATGTGGGGCAAAACGCCCGTTTTCTGTCCTTACAGCAGCTTGCCGTCCTGCAGGTTGCTGCCTTCCACGATCACCTCATCGTACAGGCGCAGCTCGTTATCCTCCCCCACTTTGCCGCCTTCCGGTACAAGGATGTAGGTATCGTCCTCATATAAAATGGTAATGCGGCGGAAGCGCTGCAAATCGCCGTATTTGACATATACGCCGCGCTGGCCGTTCACGATATGCAGGGCCCTGCGGTCAATGCGGATGCCCTGGTAGGTGTGCAGGCTGATTTCGGCCTCCTCATAATTCAGGCAGAGCACCTGAGCATTGATGCTGCGGCATTCCAGCGCCACTTTGGCAAGGCCGGTTTCTTCGTCGGTGGTCACATCCACCACGGTGGCAGCCAAAGGCTCTTCCTGTTTGCCCGGAACGCTGATGCTCACGCGGGACAGGCCGTTCAACCGCCCGGCAAGGTCCGCCGAACACACAGCATAAAACCGCCAGGAAAACCCGGTTACAATATGCCCGGCAAGGTCGGCATTGGACGGAGTCTCCCCTGCGTTGATCATCTTTTGCAGATCAGCCGGGCTCATGGCATCCAGCTCCGTGGGATCCCGCACCACCGGGGCGGCGCTTTCGGATGAGACAAAATACCCGTTGGTATCCGCTTCGATCGTCTGCAGGCCGTTCAGCTGGGCAGCAATGCCGTCCCGCTCGGCCTGCAGGCTGGCCAGCACCTCGCCAAAGCCCGCCGCCTGGCCGGTGCTGATCTGCAGTTTATTTTGCGCCAGCAAAAAATCTTCCGCAGCATCCTGAATTGCGCCGTAAGATGCTGTGTCGATCTGGTCCAGCAGGTTATACAGCGCCGTGCGCGTCTGGGTGGTCAGAACCGAAAGATCGCTGCCGGAAGAATTTTCCGACTTTGTCAGCAGCAAAATCGCACGATCCAACCGGTCCAGCCGTTCCCGCATTGCTCCCTGGGAATCATCCGTATACTGTTCCGCCAGAATGGTGCCCGCGCTGACGCGCTCACCATCCTGCACCACATATCCCAGGTTGCCGTTGCCAGGCACATCCACTGCCTGGAACACTGCCACGCCTTTCAGCGTGATGTTATCCGACATGGTGTAGGCAATGGCGGTTTCGGTTTTGTAAGTTCGGTGGAAGATCGTGTAAATCTGGATACAGAGATACCCAAGCACCACAACCAGCAGCGCCGTAAACAGGGCAAAAAGAATTTTTATGAATGCTTTGGGCTGGCTTTCATTCTGTTCATGCATTGGGTATCCCCCCTTTGGTTTTATGGCAACACCGCACAATTCCCGCCTTACGGCTTAAGCACCGCTCCGGCGGCTG
>ENA-OZGM01000310-OZGM01000310.1-human-gut-metagenome-genome-assembly--contig:-NODE-310-length-23979-cov-5.070515_pt1 | contig 23979 bp, 19 predicted proteins | sample MGYA00244655_ERZ653656 | MGnify/ENA primary metagenome ERZ653656 (study PRJEB26926, sample SAMN06164991) | human gut metagenome | biome: ENVO:00009003; feature: ENVO:2100002; material: ENVO:00002003... | reverse complement strand
GATGTGCAGGAACGTGTTGACCACGCTGACAAGGCCGATGGTCATGCCCGTGCCGAAGATCATCGGCAGGAATCTCATTCTGCGGCGCAGCGACCAGATAAAGAGCATCAGCATCGGCCAGCCGACGATCATTTCCTTCGTGCGCGGGCGGGCAATGAGCGTATTTTCCAGGAAGTTGCGGAACGCAAGCTCCCTTGCCGACGTCGTGGTCGAGTTGCCGGTGCGGTACATATAGTAGGCGAACACCAGCAGCATGAACACCGCCGCCACCGCGATGACGACGATCGCAAGGAACCAGCCGAGTTTCATCGGCGTCTGCATCAGCTCGCCGAAATAGGCGTTGAATCGCTTGACGCGGTTCTTCTCCCCGCGCTGTCCCGCGTGGGCGAGGACGGCCTCGCGCGCGCCGGTCTCCTCATAGGCGTAGACCAGAAGATAGGCGAGCATGAAGAGCGCGATGGGGATAAGCTGCATGAGCTTGACGCCGCGGTACAGGTCGATCTCGAGAAGATACGAGAGCTGCGAGAGCGCAGACGATGCGAGCAGCGACCCGCAGAATGCCGTCAGAATGGTCGCGATGGCTGTGCCAAGCGTAAAGCCAAGCAGCTTGCGGAACTTGATCTGCGGCTCGCTGCGTCTCTTTTCGAGCAGTACGCGGCACAGACCGACAGCGGCAATCGACGGCATCACGATACCGCCGGACATCGAAAGGATCAGGCGGAACATCGAGGGCTTCAGCACCGCGAGGCCGGCAAGGCCGAGCGCGCCGACGGCAAACAGGATCGTGCGCCAGCGCTTGCCGATAAAGAAGAATAGATCAAGCAGGATCACGATGAGCGCCGCCGTGCCGATGCCCTGCAGCACCTTGAGCGCCATGGACGGCGCTTTCAGCTCCATCGCGGGAACGGTCGCGTGCGTGTAGCCGAGGGGCTCCAAGCGCGCGTCGAGGTCCGTGAGCATCTGCTCATAGTCGGCAGGGTCGGTGATGTAGACCCACTCCTTCTCGTCAGCGTCCCAGCTGACATCGGTATCCGGCTCTAAGATCATCTTGAGGAAGATGATCTTGCAATTACGCTCGGCGATGGCTCTAAAGAACGTGTTCGTGATCTCCTCGGGGCCTTCGTAGCCGCAGTACTGATAGCGGTTCTGGATGTAGGCCCACTCGTTGAAAACGCGCACACCGCGATAGCCCGTGTTGTCGAGCAGCTCTTCAACGCCGGGCCAGACAAGGTTCTGGCTCTGGTCGTTCTGCTCCATCATGGCGACGCTCGCGCCGCTCTCGTTGAGATACTGCGTCAGAAGCTCCAGGCTCTCGTCATCCTCATAGCCGACGAGCTCGTCGCCGTTGTTCATAAAGTACGGCGCGTTGAAGTGCTTGAGCACTTCGATATAGGCCTCGGCAAATTTCGTGCCGTTCATGTTCTTTTCCGTCACAGAGCGCGGGATGATCTGGTAGCCGTGGCGCTCAAACAGCTCCACCGTGTCCGGCCAGATGCCGAGGCGCAGGTCGAGCAGCTTTTCGCCCTTCATGCCGTTTTTCTGCTGCTGGATGAAGATGAAGCCGTGCTCGCCCTCCAGATACGTCTTGGCCTCAAAGTCCTCAAAACGGGCCTCGAAAGCGTTCAGGATCCACTCATAGCTCGCGGCGGTCTCCGTCCAGATGATCGCGTCGCTCACATCGGTGCTCTCACGCAGCCATTGCGCGACCTCGGCGGGGTACTGATCTTCCCAGCCGTAGCTCTCCGCCGCCTTTTTCACGGTCATTGCGTGCACGGGGATGGCCGCGTTGTCGTGCAGGTTGAGGGCGCTCGCCTCGCTGAGCGCGACCTTGTCGACGCCGAGCGACTTGAAGAGGTCGAGCCACTCGTCCTCTGACTGCGAGGATTGGCGCGCCATCGAGCGCATGCTGTTGTAGTCGAGGACGATGTCGTAATACTTGTTGCTCTCCTCCGCCTGCACACGCGAAATAAGCGGCACGAGCGAAGCGAGCAGGCCGATCAGTGCAATGACGGCCAGAATGCGGTTTCTTTTCAGTATGCTTTTCATTTGTATTCTCCTTGTGCGGTCTCCGCACTGTTTTTCTCGTTAAAGAGAGGCAAGCTCCACCGGCGTGCCGAGAACCTTGGAAAAGGTGTAGACCTTGGCGACATCTTCGATGTATTCCGCGCGCAGGTACGCCTGCGCAAGGTCCTTCCCCACGGCGAGCACGCCGTGATTGGCGAGCGTGCAGCCGCCGCGGTCCTTGAGCGCGGGGATTGCGTTCGTGCCGACACTCTCGGTCCCCGGCGCGGCGTAGTCCGCGCAGCGGATGTCGCCGCCCAAAAAGATGCACGATTCGATCAACACCGCGGGGATGCTCTTCCGCACGACGGCAAACGCCGTGGCATAGGGTGAGTGCGTGTGGAAGACGGCGTTCGTCTCGCCATACGCCTTGTAGACCGCCGCGTGCATGCGCCACTCGCTCGAGGGCTGCAATCCCCCCTCGAGCACCGTGCCGTCGAGCTTCATGCGCACGATGTCCTGCGCGCGCAGCATGTCATAGCGCACGGACGTCGGCGTGATGAGCATTTCATCGGGCGCGACGCGGCAGCTCATGTTGCCGCTCGTGCCGGAAAACAGGCCCTCACGGAACGCTTCAAGCGATTTGTCCACGATCTCCTGACGAAGAATGTCCAGATTTTGTTCCATTTAGATCACCAGATTGTCCTTGCCGATGCTGCCGTCCGTAAAATAGCGGTGCAGATCGTAGGGAGAATAAATACCAAGGTCGGTCACGACGCCCGAGATGAGATGCGGCGGCGTGATATCGAAGGCGGGATAGTAGCCCTTCACACCCTCCATCGCCGTGCGCACGCCCATGGCTTGGAGCGTGAAGTTCGGGTCGCGCATTTCGATGTGAATGCTGTCCACCGTCTCGTGTCCCTGATCGGGCGCGCCGGTGACAAAGTACGGGATGCCCATGTACTTGGCGACGATGGCGTTCTGGAACGTGCCCACTTTATTGACGACATGGCCGTCACAGCAGATGGCGTCCGCCGCGGTGGTGAAAACGTCGACCTTTTCGTTCTGCATGACGAACGCCGGCATATTGTCGGAGATGACCGTCACGTCAAAGCCCATGTCGTGGCAGACGGACGCCGTCAGGCGCGCGCCCTGAAAATACGGGCGCGTTTCGGGGCAGAACAGCCGGATGTTTTTGCCGCGGCTGCGGCACTCACGAAGCATCGTGCCGACGATGGTCTCGGCGAAGCAGTGCGTCATCACCGTTCCGTTGTCGGGGAACATATCGACTAAGTACGAGCCGATCTTCGCCATTCTGTTATAGCGCACGTTGTTGAGCTCGATGGTCTTATTCTTGATGGCCTCGGCCACATTCTCCCCCGCTGAAAGCGCGCGCTCGGCCTCTTTCAGGCAGATGTCGCACAGAAGCGTCATGCGCTTTTGCGTCGTGGGGCGCGCGTGGGAAATGGTGTAAGCCGCTTTCTTGAGGTATTCCATCTGCTCGTTCGCCGATTTGCCGCGGCATTCCCACGCCGCGAGCGCCATGCCCATCGGCGCCGCCGTGTAGGGGCCTGCGCTCTGCGTCACCATGTCGGTGATGGCCCGCGCGACTTCCTGATGTGTGCGGCAGGTGACAAATTCGACCTTTGCGGGGTAAGTGCGCCGGTCCAAGATGCGCACCTCGCCGTCTTCAAACCACGCGACATTCTCGTAGCGCAGCAAAAAGGCGAGGTCTTTGTCCGCTCTCTCCATGTTTCTTCTCTCTCACTTTCTATAAAGGCGCTCAACGGCACGCTCCATGTCGGCGCGCACCTTGTTCTCGTCCAGCGTCTTGAATTCACCTTTTTCATATAAAATATTGCCGTCCACCATCGTCATGCACACGTCGCCCGCCTGCGCCGAGCAGGTCAGGAGCGCAGGCGTGTCGAAATTGGGATAGAGGTGGGGCTTGCTCAGATCAATGGCAATGATGTCAGCCTTTTTGCCGACAGCCAGCACGCCGGTGTCATCGCGGCCCTGCAATTTTGCGCCGTTGACCGTCGCCATATCGAGCACCTCCTGCGTGGAGATCAGCGTCGGGTCGTTGTGATAGCCGTCGTGCATGATCTCAGCGAGGTGCATCTCCTCGAACATATTTAAATTGTTGTTGCTGGCCGTGCCGTCGGTGCCGAGCGTCACGTTGATGCCCTTGTCCATCATCTGGCGGATGGGGGCAAAGCCGCTGCCGAGCTTTAAGTTCGACGTCGGGTTGTGGATGACGCTGACGCCGTGAGCCTTCAGAATGTCCATGTCGCGCTCCGTCACCGCGACGCAGTGCGCCGCCGCCGTAGGCGAATCGAACGTGCCGAGCGATTCGAACCACTCCGTCGGCGTTTTGCCGTAGCGCTCGATGCACTCGCGCTGCTCGCGCGCGGTCTCGGCGAGGTGGATGTGCATGCGCCCGCCCTTTTCGCGGCAGAGGTCGCTGTACGCCTTGACGATATGGCTCTTGCAGGTATACTCCGCGTGGATGGAAAAGTCAATGTGAATGCGCCCGTCCGCCGCGCCGTGGTACTTTTCAAAAAGGGCGAGCGATTCGGGGATCTGCGTGTTCTGCTCCACGGTCTGGTTTTCGTCAAAGCACTGCACACAGCGGTTCAGGTTCGCCTTGATCCCCGCCTCTTCGACCGCCCAGACGGTCTCCTCGGGGAAAAAGTACATATCGGAAAAGCTCGTCGTGCCGCCCGCGATCATCTCGATCAGGGCAAAGCGGCTCGCTGCGGCGATATCCTCGCGCACGAGCTTGTCCTCGATCGGGAAAATGGCCTTGAAGAGCCAGTCCTGCAAAGGCAGTCCGCTGCCGATGCCGCGCATCAGCGTCATGGCGATATGGCTGTGGCAGTTGATGAGTCCCGGGGCAAGGAGCCTGCCGCTCATGTCCTTTTCAAGGTCATAGGCCTTTTCGGGTTTTTCCTCACCGATATAGTCGATCTTCGCCTCATCGACGCCGAGATAGGCGCCGTGCAGCGTTTCATATCCGTTTTCCTTGCGCAGCAGAATGTCCGCGCCTTTCAAGAGTGTTCTCACAAAAGAGCCTCCTATCTGCATTTTATCTCATTATGCAGTCTATCACGCGTGCTTTCAGATTGCAACGGGCAAAAGGATTAAGTTTTTCCATATTGCTGACCATGTCGACAAAAATTTCTCATTTTGCAAGCTCAACTACTTAAAATTTCACTATTGAATTTCCTAATATGCCTGATTATAATTAGCGCATACTTTTTCTTAAGGAGTGAAACCGGTATGAGCAAAGTCTATATCCCGCAGGACTACCACACCCCGCTGTCTGTCTATGAAATGCAGCGCGCCATCGAATTCATCAAGAGCAATTTTCAGGTCAATCTGAGCAATGCCCTCAATCTCCGCCGGGTTTCTGCTCCGCTGTTCGTGGATGAAAATTCTGGTCTGAACGACAACCTCAACGGCGTCGAGCGTCCCGTCTCCTTTGACATTCCCGACGTCGGCACCAATGCCCAGGTCGTTCATTCGCTGGCCAAGTGGAAGCGTCTTGCGCTCAAGCGCTACGACTTCAAGGTCGGCAAGGGCCTGTTCACCGACATGAACGCCATCCGCCGCGACGAAGAGGTCGACAACCTCCACTCCGTCTATGTGGACCAGTGGGACTGGGAAAAGGTCATCTCCGCCGAGGATCGCAACGTCGCTTATCTCAAGCGCACCGTGCGCGATATCGTCTCCGCCGTCAGCGAGACGAGCAGCGCACTGAATGTCGCTTTCCCCTCCCTGCACACCAAGCTCCCCAGTGAGGTCTTCTTCATCACCACGCAGGAGCTCGAAGACCTCTATCCCGACCTGACACCCAAGCAGCGCGAGGATGAAATCTGCAAGAAGAAGGGCGTCGTCTTCCTGATGCAGATCGGCAAGATCTTAAAGTCCGGCATCAAGCACGACGGCCGTGCCCCCGACTATGACGATTGGGAGCTCAACGGCGATATCCTCTACTGGAACGAAGTGCTCGGCCATGCGTTCGAGATCTCTTCCATGGGTATCCGCGTCGACCCCAAGTCCCTCGACTCCCAGCTGACGATCGCCGGCTGCGACGACCGCCGCGCGCTCCCCTTCCACAAGATGCTGCTGAATGGCGAGTTGCCCCTGACCATGGGCGGCGGCATCGGCCAGAGCCGCCTGTGCATGCTGCTCATCGGCACCGCGCACATCGGCGAGGTACAGGTCTCCCTGTGGGACGAAGCCACGCGCAAGACCTGCGAGGATGCGGGCGTCATGCTGCTGTAAAGCATATTTTAATTTGTCACCATTCTTTTTTCTCTTTTTCTCAATGTAGCACAAAAGCCGGCAGGTCCTTCTCCCCGTCGGCTTTTGTGCGCTCTTCTGCCGCTTTCCATCCGCTATCCATCGGCGCAAAGCAAAACAGCAGCACAAAGAGGGCGCTTCCCAGCTTGGGAAGCGCCCTCTTTCTTATTTTTCACAGCGCAGGCGGTAAACGTCACAGCTGTCCGCGCGGCCCTCATACGAAAAGCCGTGCCTGCGCGCGATGTGCGCGCTCGCCGTCTGTTCGGGGACACATTCGATCACGGCATTCTTCCCCTCCCGCCGCGCAAGTGCGGTCAGAAGAGCTGTCATTTCGTCTGCATAGCCCTTGTGCCAAAAGGCAGGCTTGAGCACCCAGCCAAGTTCCCGGCTGTACTCGTCATAGTCGTGGTAGATGGCGTAGCCGAGAAATTCTCCCGCCATATTCTCCGCGGCATAGATGAGCGGCGGCTCGGAAAGTCCCGCCTGCTCCAAAAAGCGCTCGGCCTGCGCGCGGTTAAACGGCGGCTCCAGCCAGCGCATCACCGCTTCATCCGAGAGCAGGGCGTATAATTCGTCCGCGTCCTCCCGCCGCATCATCCGCAGGCGGACGCGCGCCCCCTCCGTCAGGATCATCCCCTGTGGTGCTTGCCGCGGAAGGTCAGCTCCGGGGTCTTAACGCTCACGATCGTGTCCGGCTCGACCGAGGAGGTCAGAAACGCGTTACCGCCGACGATGACATTGTCACCGATCTCCGTCGCACCGCCGAGCAGCGTGGAGTTTGCGTAGATGACAACGTTGTTGCCGACCTTCGGGTGGCGGCGCACATTCGGGTTCGTCGCCATACCCGCGGGCGAGAGCGCGCCGAGCGTCGCGCCCTGATAGAGCTTGACGTTGTCGCCGATGATCGTCGTCTCGCCGACGACGACGCCCGTACCGTGGTCGATGAAGAAGTATTCGCCGATCTTCGCGCCGGGGTTGATGTCGATACCGGTCTGCGAGTGCGCGTATTCCGACATCATGCGCGGGATCATCGCGACCTTGTTCTCATACAGCTCGTGTGCGATGCGGTAGATGAAGATGGCGAACATGCCGGGGTACGAGAGCAGGACCTCCTCCTTGCTGTAAGCCGCAGGATCGCCCTCAAAGTTCGCCGACAGGTCCTTGAGCAGCAACTCCTGAATGGCAGGGATGCGCTCGATGAATGCCGTGCTGATCGCATAGGCCACTTCGCAGTTCTCGTCGCACTCCGGCATCGTCAGCGTGATCTGGCGCGTCAGCTTTTCGTGGATGTGCTCCATCAAAAGCGCGCTGTATTGCTCCGGCGGCAGCTTTAAGAGGTCGCGGTCGCCGTAGTAAACAGGGAAAATGAGCTTCTGACAGTCGCGGATGATCTCGATGACCGCATTACGGTTGGGCATGCGCAGCGCATCGCCGTACATGGGGATCTGAGAGCTCTTGTAGTTCGCCGCCATGCGGTCAGCCGCCGCATGGATGACGGTGTTCTTTTTTGCTTTGTCCATAGCTAATCCTCGCAATCTATCAGAAACAGTCATATCACAATTAGAAAATAATTATAGTATCTCCCCGCGTCAAAATCAAGTATTTCCTCTGCAAACGCCTCAGAAATATACACCTCCGCGCGGGAATTCAGCCAAAAAACGTGTCCATTCATTTTTTCATTTGCATCCTGCGTGCTTTTGCTTTATGCTGTTTTTATAGGAACGCTTCGCATTAGATGTGCCCCGAGCAGTAAACTATCCACCTCAGGAGGATCAAAATATGAAAGCAAAGGTTTATTTTTCCAAGCAGATCACGCCGGAAAAGGTCGTGGAGCTCTACAAGGCCGTGGGTCTCGAGCTGCCCGGCAAGGTCGCCGTCAAGGTTCACTCCGGCGAACCGGGCAACCAGAACTTTCTGACGCCCGAGTTCTGGCAGCCGATGGTCGAGACCGTACACGGCACCATCGTTGAGTGCAACACCGCCTATCCCGGCGAGCGCAACACGACCGACGCCCACCGCCGCACGATGATCAAACACGGCTGGAGCAAGCTCTTCAATGTCGACATTCTCGATGCCGAGGGTCCCGATCTTGAGCTCCCCATCCCGAACGGCAAGCGCATCCAGAAGAATCTGGTCGGCAAGGATATCAAAAATTATGATTCCATGCTCGTTCTTTCCCACTTCAAGGGCCACCCGATGGGCGGCTTCGGCGGCGCGCTCAAACAGCTCTCCATCGGATGCGCGTCCAGCGCAGGCAAGGCGAACATTCACGGCGCGGGCAAGCCCGAAGAGATGTGGACGACCGAGCAGAATGCCTTCCTTGAGTCCATGGCCGACGCGGCGGAGTCCGTCGTCAAGCTTTTCGACGGCAAGATCGTCTACATCAACGTGATGAAGAACATGTCCGTCGACTGCGACTGCTGCGCCGTGGCGGAGGACCCGTGTATGAAAGATATCGGCATTCTCGCCTCCCTTGACCCCATCGCCATCGACCAGGCGTGCCTCGACCTTGTCTACGCGTCCGACGATCCGGGCCGCGACCACCTCGTTGAGCGCATCGAGAGCCTCAACGGCGTCCACACCGTGGAGGCCGCCGCCGAACTCGGCTTCGGTTCGAGAGAGTATGAGCTGATCGAGCTCTAAGAAAAATCGCAATGAAAAAGGCGATGGCCGCAAGGCCATCGCCTTTTCTTTTGCTCCTTTACTTGATGAACCAGATGTCCATATCGACGTTGCCCTTGATGCCGTCCACGCTGCCCTTGGATGAATACTGCCACATGGCAAAATCGTAGTAGAACGAGGGCGCGTCCACATCGTAGCGCGCGTACCACAGCGGGTAATTCATGACCTCGCTGAGGTCATACTTGACATAACCCGCGTAGTCGGTGATGTAGATCATCGGGTCGTAGCCCGCGTCCTTGATGATCTTGCAGAAGGCGTTTGCCGCGGCGCAGAGCACGCCGGTCTCGATGCCGTAGGTGCGCGCCTCCCTCTTGCCGATGACCTCCCAGTCGAAGACGACGGGACCCGTGATCTCATGGCCGCGCAGCTTGTCGAGCACGTGATAGGCCTCCTCCTGCGCCTCTGCCACGCTCACAGCCTGCGAGAAGAAGTAAGCGCCCACCTGAAGGCCCGCTCTCGCCGCGCCGTCGGCATACTCGTCAAACTTCGTGTCGTCATAGATCGCGCCCACAGTGTAGCCGCGGCCGCCCACGCGCGCGATGACAAAGTCCACATCAGTGCGCGCGACCGCGTTCCAGTCCACATCGCCCTGATACTGCGACACGTCGATACCGACGCGCGTGCGCACGCTGGGATCGTTGTAGGTCATGATGCTGCCGTTCTTGACGAACGCAGACTGATTATAGGTGTTCGTCGGCACACCCTCGAGCACATCGAGCGTGTAGTCCTTGTAGTAGATCTTCTGCTTCTGGTCGAGCGAGCTGAGCTGATAGATGCGGTAAACGATCGTCGCCACCTCCGCGCGCGTGATGCTGCTGTTGGGGTAGAAATACGTCAGGTCGCCGACCTTCGTGCCGATGAACACACCCGCTTCATAGAGCGCCGTCACATAGCCGTCGTTCACGTCGGCAAAGGGAGAGGTCGTGTTGGATGCGCCATAGCCCAGCGCCTTGGCCGCAAAGCGCGCCACATCGAGGCGACTGATGCCGTTGTCAAGCTGATAGTCGCTGTAATTCTGCGCGGCAAAGCCCATGGAATAGGCGTAGGTCGCGTAGCCGCTTGCCCAGTGCGCCGTGCTGGGCTTCTGCTCCTTGTGGCCGGTCGAGAGCAGCACGAGCTTGAGCATTTCGCCCGTGCTCGTGGGACGGTTGGGGGCAAACGTGCCGTCGCCGTTGCCGCCGACGATGCCCTGCTCGCTCAGCTCCATGACATAGTTATAGAACCAGTCGGACTTGTTGACGTCGGTATAGGTCTTGCCGGTGTAGCTCGTCGCCGTCCACTGCGCCGTGACGACCGCGTTGCCGTTCACGATGCTGTTTTCCGTGATGGTCTTGCCGTCGCTCGTCTGGAAGCCGGCAAAGCCGTAGCCGAGCTTTTCCGCTTTGGGGAAGCTACCGTAGGTCTTGCCGATCTCGTAGACGGCAAAGTCCGTCTCGTAGGACGTACCGCTTTCCATATTGATGATGAGATACGCAAATTCGTTCTCCGCCGCGCGGGTGCTGTCATCTAAATAAATGGCAGCCTCCTGCAGGCGGCGGTCGGCAAGGCCCGCCTGGGCCTGTCCGCCGGAATGGCACCATTCGCCGAACGCATGCGCCACTTCAAGGCGCGTCGCGTCCTTTTCGCCGCGGGCGATCTTGACCAAATCGCTCGTGCCGCTCATCCAACCGGTGCCGAAATTGTAGCTGAAGCAGATCAGCGCGTCGAACTGCCCCTGCGTGGGCGTGACGTCGTAGCGGTCAAAAAAGTCGTTGAGCTTGGCCTCATACGCCTCGACCTTGCTCATCAGAAGAAGCTCCGCCTCTTCGCGCGTGATGCCCTCGGGATAGTCCTCGGCATCGCACTCCGTGCCGTAGCCGATGTACCACTTGCCGCCGGAGGAATACTTCTCCGCGCGGAAGCCCTCTTCCTCTTCGATCTGCGCAATGGCCGCGTCGCCCGCGCGCATCAGCCGATTGCTCGCCATCGCGGCGGGCACGCAGAGCTGCATGGCAAGGCACAGCGCCAGAAGCATGGCCAGCGGCGTTCTCTTTCTCATGTTCTGCTTCATCTCGTTTCTCTCCTTTTGCCGGGATCGGGCGAAAACGCCCACTCTCTATAATGTTTTTCCATGATACCACAGGTTTACATAAGAATCAACCAAAAAGCGCAAAAAATGCCGCCCCGTGTCGAACCGGGCGGCATTTTCGTTACAGCAGCGCGTCGAAGAGCGCGTCCATATTATCGTCGGAATACTCGACCTCCGCGCTGTACAGCCGGCAGAGCTCGATCTGGTCCTCCACCGTGAACTCGCCGTGCAGCAAAAGGTGCAGCGCACCAAGCGGGAAAAGCAGCCGGACAGACAGCACGGCGAACGCCGCCTTGCTGCTCACGTCCCCGTCGTCGAGCGCCGTCGACACGTGGCGGTAGAGAAAATATATGAGCAGCTGCTCATACTCCGTCTCGCGTCCTTTCATGTGCGCGGCAAAATCGTCGAGCGGCAACTCATCTGCGTGCTCGCGCAGCGCTTCCAAAATGCCCGTCCACACCTCGTCCATACGCTCGAGCGAGAGATAAAATTCTGCCCACTGCGCAAGCGGGACGTCCGGCACGTGTGCACCGCAGGCCGATAAAATTTGTTCCATCCGCTGATTGATCGGTTCCTCGCGGTTCTGTGCGATGGCGAAAAGATGGTCGCGCAGCGTGAGCAGCGCCGTCTCCTCTTCGTCGAGCTCGCCTTCGCCCGTCGTGACAAGCATTGTTTTCTCCGGCCTGGTCAGAATGAGGCGCGCGGCCTCCTCGCAGCAGAGGCCAACGCCAATCTCCGTGCGCTCCGAAAAAAAGCTGCGGTAGCGCGGGTGGTCGGTGCAGATCTGGCAGAGCATACCCTCCCCGCCGTATAAAATGAGATCGCAGAGGTTTTTGCCGTTCAAAAACGGGCAGCGCTCCTGCTCGCCGAGGAGAAAGTGCGGCATCTCGCCGCTGCGGTCGATACATTTATGCAGGCGCTCGCCCATCTCGCCGCCGATCTGATCGTAGGCGGCGAGGGAATCCCCGTCCACGTCGATTTCCCAGCCGATGCAGCAGTTGTGTCGGCAGCGGTCGGCGATGCAATGGAAAAGCGGATAATAGTCCGGATAAGCGTTCTGCACGGCGGAGTCCTCCTATAGTCGGTGCTGCGCGGTCATAAATCGCGCGCTGCTTCATTATAAATCTCGCAGGCGCGCATTGCAATGAATTTTCTCCTTGCCGCCGTGAAAGAGATATGATATAGTAAAATATATGCGGGCATGATGAAATTGGCAGACATGCGAGATTTAGGTTCTCGTGCCGCAAGGCGTTGGGGTTCAAGTCCCCATGCCCGCACCAAAATGTGTTGATGAAAGATGCAACGCCGAAAACGCCGCACGAAAGTGCGGCGTTTTCACATATAATGCGCCACTTTTAGAATGAAAAAGTTGCAAAAACTCGATTTTTCAAAATTTCAGTTTTGCCCAGCGAGAGGCGACATTTTTAAGATGCGCCCTGCCGAATTTATGGTCTGGTGTGGTTCGAACACCGAGGCTTAAAAAAGAATAAAGAATAAGAAGGCAGGCCGCCGTTCGGCTCCCTATGTGGGAGCGGACGGCGACCTTTTTCGTCTCATTGGTGCTTATGTTGCTTTCGCTTCGTTTGTCTATCATTCCTTGGTGGTGTTGGTAATAGCTTTTACTGGACCTTTCGGGTATGCTTGCGTTACAAAAAACGAGGAGGTATCCGAGAATGGCAACCACTAAAAACTTGTGTGCTCAGATTCCCATCGACCTACATGAGCGAGTCAGTGAAGAACGAGAACGGCTGGGTCAGACCACCAGTGAGTACATCACCAACCTCATCCAAGACTATTACAACATGATAGAAAATCAGAAAGGCGGCATTCAAATGACGGAAAAAGGCAGAACCATGGCATTCCAGATTCCCGAAGAACTCTTCCAGCGCATCAAGCGTCACTTGGAGCGCGAGACGCTCCGCAACGGCAAAAAGCTCACCCAGCGAGACTTCGTGCTGAACTTGATCACGCAGGCGCTGGACGAAGCGGACGCTGAGAACACCGCAGAGCAGAACGCCCCCACGGAGGCCCCTGTCGCGCCCTGTGTGGCCGACGTGACCGCTCCAGCGAACACGGACACCCCCGACGAAGATAACGCCGTGTAAGCCCGCACAAAAGCCAAAACAAAAGAACACGATTTAGGGAAAGCCACCCAGGGCATCCGAATATATCGGATGCCCTGGGTGGCTTTTTGCGTTTCATCAGAAAGGAGGCACACATTATGGCAAGCGAGATCAGAAATCGCTTCACAGACACAGAAATGCAGATCGCCAGAGAAACGGACCTGCCGGAGCTGCTCTCCCACCTCGGCTATCAGGTCAAGCGCGTGGGACGCTTCCACACTACCACGGAGATGGACAGCCTGCGGATCAAGGATCGGCGTACCTGGTTCCGGTATTCCCAGAATACCGGCGGGGATGCTATCACCTTCCTCCAGCAGTTTTGCGGAAAATCCTTTCCGGAAGCAGTGGAGTACCTTCTGACCTTCCATGGGAAAGCCAGAGACGCGCCCATTCCGCAGCCAAAGCCGATCAGCCCGAAACAGGAGTTTTCCCTGCCGCCCCGCAATGCGGATGACCGCAGGGTCTTCGCCTATCTCCGTAAGCGAGGTATCGCTGCCCAGGTGATCCGACAATTTCTGAATGCCGGTCTGCTGTATGAGGATGCGGTACATCATAACTGCGTCTTCGTCGGCAGGGATGAATCCGGACAGGCAAAGTACGCGGGGCTGCGTGGTACCTATGATCTGGACAGCCCCGGCTTCAAGGGAGACGCAACCGGCAGCGACAAAAACACAGGCTTCTCCCTCCCGCACGATCCGCAGTCAGATCTGGTGCTTGTCTTTGAGGCACCCATCGATCTGATGAGTTACCTCACGCTCCACAGAGACACAACCAACGCCGTTGCTCTGTGCGGACTCTATGACGGCGCACTGCAGACCTATTTGCAGGCGCATCCGGAGATCCGCCGTATTGCGCTGTGTCTGGACGCGGACGAGCCTGGGCAGAAAGCCGCCCAGCAATTACAGGAAAAGTATCAGTTACAGGGGTATGCCGTTACCGTGGAGAAACCGCGCTGCGGCAAGGATTGGAACGAGTATCTGCAAAGAAAGATTTGCAGCCGGGAAAGGGGGCGATAGCCAAAAGGACATCGTTTTCAACGCGGATAAAAAACAAAAAATATAAGGAGGACCTATGAATCTGAAAAAGAACCATTATTCCCGCAGAGCGCTGGCGCTGCTTCTGACGCTGGTCATGTGCGTGGGCATGATCCCCACCGCCTTTGCCGCCCAGCAGAACAGCTACCACGACCCCGCAGAACACTGGATGCAGGCATCCGGTCGAACCAATGAGCTGGACGCCAACAGTGTTGTGACTCGCGAGACCTTCAAGTGCGGTGAGTGCGGCAAAGCCACATCTTTTGAGGTGTTCCGCGTTCCCGAATATACCCGCAATGGCCAGCCGGCACTTAGCCGCAATGTGAAATATTCGGACGGCACGATGGTAGATGGTGTCGGTAAGGGTGATACCATGGACGGCATCCCCGGCAAGGACGCCACCTATACCGGATATCACTACACCAAAGCCGTCTGTGAAACCTGCGGCGGCATCAACACAAATATGAGCAAAAGCGAGTACGGCTATCTGAAAAATGTCTACTGGCTGTATGACTGTGCCGCCGCATTTACGCAGGAACTGGACGAAACCGTTTCCTACGAGTACACGGATGATACCTATCACACTGTTACCACCAAGGGCGGCACCTACTGCGCATTCTGCTACGGTACCAATCATACGGTCAGCCGCAAGCTGGAGCGCCACAGCATGGTGACGGAAGTTCTGCCCCAGCCGGCAAACGGACGCTTCGCTACGGTAGAGAAATGCAGCCTGTGCGATTACGCCCGCTATGACTACACGGCGGCAAAGGCGGTCATTGCAGACTATTACGGCGTGGTGGACGGCAAGCCCCACACCATCACGGTCAGCGACCTCTCCGAAGCCGGTGTTCGCACCTCTATCCGCTACGGCAACAGTGCGGATAGCTGTACCATGACCTCCGCTCCCAACTACACAGAAGCCGGTCAGTACATGGTCTATTATGAGATCACCTACACCTACAAGGGCAAAGAAATGACCGAGAACGGCGTGGCAAAAGTCTGGCTCCGTGACGAATCCACCAAGGATGACGGCTCTTGTGCCTGCGGCTGCGGCGATCCCAACTGCGGCTGCCAGAACAAGAATTGCAATGGAAATTGCTGCACCGACAAGGGTTGCGGTGAAAACCACAAGTATATTCTGCTGGACAGCACCAAGGCCGGCTGCACCACCCTCGGCTATGACCGCTACCTCTGTACGGAGTGCGGCAAAATCGAAAAGCGCGACTATGTGGACTCCCTCGGTCACGCATGGCAGAGCATCGTCATCCGTGACGCCACCTGTGAAGCAGACGGCAAGCAGCTGGAGTTGTGCTCCCGCTGCGGCGAAATGAAGCAGACCGCCACGCCCAAGGGCGAACACAGCTATGAGGTCTATACCGTGGCTGCCACCTGTACCAGCCCCGGTTATACCGTCCGCGAGTGCTCCGTCTGTAGGGATCGTCACATTGAGGACATCACAGCGGCGCTGCCTCACAATTACGAATCCCATGTCATCGCCGCTACCTGCGAGAACGGCGGCAAGACCATCCACCGCTGTGACGGCTGCGGCAGCAGCTTCGTCACAGACTACACCGACGCGCTTGGTCATAGCTGGGATAAGGGAACCCTTGTTACCAACGCCACCTGCACCGGCGAGGGGGTCATGGAATACCGCTGCACCCGCTGCGGCTATCACCGCATCGAGGGCAACGAGGCGGCAGGTCATGTTCCTGGCAATGATGCCACCTGCACCCAGCCGCAGCTCTGTACCAAGTGTGGCGCGGTGCTGAAAAACGCGCTGGGACACGATTACAAGTCCGAAGTGACCGCCCCCACCTGCACGGAGATGGGATACACCACCAACACCTGCACCCGCTGCGGCGATACAAACAAGACCGATTACACCGAGCCTGTCGGTCATAAGCCCAGCGACTGGATCGTTGACAAGCAGCCGACCACCGATTCCGAGGGCAGCAAGCACAAGGAGTGCGTGAACTGCGGCGAGAAGCTGGAAACGGCAGAGATCGAGAAGATCTACAACAGCGGCACCACGGACAGCAAGGGTGAGGCCAATGTGGGCGGATACCTTGTGACCGTCACCGATACCGACACCAAGAATCCTATTGCCAATGCTGCCGTGGCGCTCCATAAGGACAACAGCATCTCCATCCGCCTGCCCAATAGCCGCCTGCTGGACTACGCCGACCAAACGACCGTGACCGTGCAGCTTGTCAAGGACAAGTCCACTGTGCCGGATATGAGTATTTCCGTCACGGATAAGAATGACAACTACGCCTCCGGCAAGACCGACAAGGCAGGTCAGATCACCGTTCCCACCGGCAGCGGCAAGACCAATGAGGACGGCAAGGTCACTGGCGGCTATGAGGACGCGGACGGCGACCGCTGGACGCTGACCGTCAAGGTCATCCGCACGGACACGAAGCGCCCCATCTCCGGCAGTGCAGTGTCCATCGGCAAGACCGGCAATATCACGGTGAAGCTGCCGGACGGCACAGATCTGGACGCCAAGCATCAGGTGACGGTCATTGTGACCGACCACAAGAAGGCTCCCCAGCAGGGCAAAAATGTTGCGGTCAAGGGTGATCTCGGTCAGTCAGCCTCAGGCAAGACCGACAAAAACGGTGAGTTGACCGTCCCCGAAGTGGAGCAGACCGAGCGCCACGGCGTTTACATCGTCGGCTACACGGACGGCACCTTTGGCCCCAGCCGCAGCATGACCCGCGCGGAAGCCGCCGCCATCTTCGCCCGTCTGCTTGCCGAGAAGAACGGTGATACCATTTCCACGGCGGCAAATACCAAATTTGCGGACATTCCTGCCCACGCCTGGTATAGCGGCTATGTGAAGTATCTGAGCAACAACGGCATTACCTATGGTAAGAGCAAGACCATCTTTGCCCCCAACGATGCCATTACCCGTGCTGAGTTTACCACGATGGCTGTCCGTTTCTTTGATGTGTACGGCGACGGCGACGCTGAGATCATGGAACAGTTCAGCGGCTTCAACGATGTTTCTTCCGGCTATTGGGCGGCAGAATACATCAAGTACGCCGCGCTCCACGGCTGGATCAACGGCTATGGGGACGGCTCGTTCCACGCAGACCGCGAGATCAACCGCGCCGAGGTCGTCACCATTGTCAACCGCCTGCTGGGACGCGAAGCGGATGAGGACTACATTGCGGACAACCTCCGCAAGCTCAATACATTCAGCGATATGAGCGGCAAACATTGGGCGTACTACGCCGTCATGGAAGCCGCCAACGCCCACACCGCCATTCTTGGTGACAGCGAAAGCTGGAGCAAGTAAACACCCTGCCGCCCTCCCATGCCGGGAGGGCGGCTTTTTTATCATCTACACTATATATAAAGCAAAGGAGAACTGAACCATGCTGAAAATCACTGCCATTGGTAACCTGACCAACGACGTCACCCTGAAAACGAACGAGACCACCGGCAAGCCTTACGCCATCCTGCGTATCGCCTCGGACCGCCGCTATAGGGATAAGGACGGCAACAAACTCACCGACTTTATCTCTGTCAAGGTGCGCGGTCCACTGGCCGAGCGTTGTGCGGAGTTTGCCTGGAAGGGCTGCAAGCTGGCAGCTGCCGGCGATTTCGAGACCATCACCTTCGCGGACGATCCCCAGCGCCAGCCCGGTTTCCTCATCAAAGCCAGCGATGTGGAATTCCTGTCTCCCCGCAAGGTGGAGGAAACGGCGCAGGAATTGGAAGATGAATCTGTCCGCGAGGTCGCTGCCTGATGAAAAATACCGGGATCACATATACCAGCGCTGAACGCAGCCCTGTGATCCTGCCGGAGATGGCCGAGCTGCTCCCGCCTTTGAGCGCGGAGCAGCTCGACGCTCTGGAAGCAGATCTCATCAAAAACGGCTGCTACGCCCCCATCATCGTCAATGAGGACATGGTCATCATCGACGGGCACAACCGTCAGGCGCTGTGCGAAAAGCATGGTCTGCCCTATACGATGGCGGTATTCTCCTTCGCGGATCTGCTGGAAGCCAAGCAGTGGGCGCTGGATACCCAGAAGGGACGCCGCAATCTGGAAAAGTGGGAGCTGGGCAAGATCGCGCTGAAGCTGAAGCCGGAGATCGAGGCAAAAGCCAGGGCAAACCAAGGGACACGCACAGACCTTTCGGCAACATTGCCGGAAAGTTCCGATACTGTGGACACCCGCAAGGAGCTGGCAGAAGCAGTTGGCCTGGGTGAGCGCACCATGGGCAAGGTCATGCAGATCGATGAGAATGCCCCGGAGGTTATCAAGGAGGCTCTGGATAAGAAGGAACTTTCCATCAACAAGGGCTATGACCTGACCCGGCAGCTTCAGGACCTTCCGGAAGAGCAGCGGGAGCAGGCGGCCGCCGAAGCGCTGGAATACGAAAAAGCGAAAAAAGAACTGAAAAAGCAGGATGCCGAGATCGACCGGAAAGGAAAGATCGCGGCGCTTTTCTGCAAAGCGTATGAAAAAGCCGTCCTGCTGACACCGTCCGAGGAAAATGTCCGCTGCTGGACGGACGGGACGCGGATGACCCCGGAGGAAATGCGGGATACCGTGAAGGAATCCCGCGAGCTGGCGGAGGTGTTCCGGACGATTGCGGATATCATCGAGCAGAAGATCCTGCCCGCGGATTGGAGGTGTGCCGATGCAGAAAGCGAAGAAAACGATGCCCAGCCGGACGGGAATCCCGCCTGACGCGCAGGCGGAGATTTTGCAAAAGCTGTCTGCCGAAACGAAGATCACTTCCTGTGAGATCGCGGAGATCTTGAAAAAGCATGATGTCTGCGGAGATATGGATGCGCTCCAGGACGCCTACCGGAAACGGCTGGGACAGCGGCTCCTGTCCGGCATCCGGGACGAGAACGGCAAGCGGGAAATCCTCTCCACCAGCGGCGGCGAGTATGTCATCGTAGATTGCTGCAATGACCCGCAGAAGCTGAAAGCCATCCAGCGCCGCATTCAGGCGCAGATGAATGGGCTGGATGTGTCTGCCGGGAAGGTGCATGGGCGCGTTCACTTTTTAGAGCGTTTTATGGGCTGGGTAAGAAAGGAGCGGTCAGATGGAGCGGCATGAGGAAATGCTGTCCCCGGAGGAACAGTACGCGCAGCTTGCGCCGACGCTGGACGCAGACGGTTTCTCGCTGTATGCCGCCGCGGAAGAAGCCACCGGGCTCAAGGTCTATGAAGAATTTCCCTATGAGGATAACCATGGAATGTTTGAGATGGCAGACGGACACACGCTGCTGCGGTATCTGGAAGCGGCATACTTTGGGGCCGTTACCTGGGAGATCGTCCCCGGCACGCCCTATGAGCGGGCGATTCTCGGTGAAGTGGACAAAACCACATCGGAGTATCGCGCGTTTTATCAAAAGATCTGCGCAGGTGCGGCAGCGCACATCAAAAAACGTATTGGGAAGGAGAGACAGAATGTGAAGGAACCGATCTCAGAGATCAACAAAGAATCCTTCTGGGACCTGATTCATGAGGCAAAAAACGCCTGCGGGCAGGACATGGACGCCATGCTGGCCTATCTGAAAGACCGGCTGGTTTCTATGGGCCCCACGCAGGCACAGAATTTCCACGACATCATCCACGTCTATGAAGATCTCGCGGACAAGTTCGGCTTGTGGGACGCGGCAGGGATCATGAAGGAATACGGCTGCAGCGATGACGGTTTTATCGATTTTCGCGCCTGGCTCATCGCGCAGGGGCGCGAGGTCTATTTTGCCGCGCTGGCAGACCCGGACAGCCTTGCGGATGTTGTTCCCTACGGCGATTGCCGCTTTGAGCAGTTGAGCTATGTAGGGGACTATGCCTATGAGCAGCTCACCGGGAAAAGCGCCTATGATCAGACAGATTGGAGCGCATATGAAGCGCTTTTGATGAAGCTGGAACAGGAAATCGTCTATAAGGGCGGCATCGAGTTTCCCAGAGAGGGCGCGGATCTGAAGAAATATCTGCCCCGGCTCTGTGCGAAGCATCCGGAGTGGGACGGTCAAACGCGCTGGAATCCGCAGCTGAAGGAGATCCGGGATCTGATCCATGCCGGAAAGGACTATGACCGGCGCCAGACATCAAATAAGAAGAAACGCAGCCGTGGAGGTGAGGCAAGATGAGCGAGTCCATGATTGTTGGTGTCGACCACGGCTATGCCGCTATGAAAACGGCCCATTTCTCGTTCCCCTCCGGTCTGGTGGCGTATGAGCATGAGCCGTATACGCTGAAGGACGTGCTGGAATACGGCGGAAAATTCTATGTGGTGGGCAGCGGGCGTCAGGCGCTTCAGAAGAATAAAACGCAGACAGAGGATTATTACCTCCTCACGCTGGCCGCTATCGCAAAGGAGCTCTCCTTCCGTCATGCGGAGCCTGCGGCAGAGATCCATCTGGCGGCCGGACTGCCTCTCACCAGCTTCGGGCGGGAGAAAAACGCATTCCGGGACTATCTGCTCCGGGATGGGAAAACAGTGAATTTCCGCTATGAGGGACAGGACTACTCCATCGCCATCCGCAAGGTGTCCCTGTTCCCGCAGGGCTATGCCGCAGTTTTGACCCAGAGCATCCTGCTGGATGAGCCTTCTGTGATCGTGGCGGATATTGGCGGATGGACAGTGGATCTGATGCGCCTGGACAACCGTATTCCCAATGCATCGACCTGCCGCAGTCTGGAACTTGGCATGATCCGCTGTCTGGATGAGATCGGTGAGCAGATCCGCCGCGCACTGGGCCTGTCTATGACGGCGGCACAGATGGAAAGCGTGCTGCGCGGCGATGCTGTCCATATCAACGAGGATGCCAGAAAAATTATTGACCGGCAGGCAGACGCCTATGTCCATCGCCTGCTCTCCGCCATTACGGAGAGCGGACTGGATACCCGCGCCATGCCTGCTGTTTTTCTGGGCGGCGGCGCGGCGATGCTGAAGCGGAATGTATCCGCCGCAGATGGCCTTTGCCGCCCAGTCATCCTTGACGATGTGTCCCTCAACGCCAAAGGCTATGAGCGGCTGGCAGAGCGGCTCACAAAGAACGATGAGCAGTAACAAAAAGCGGATCAATCTGTCATTTTCCATGTCCTCGCCCATCCAGCGCAGGGCGTGGAAGAAGCTGACGGAGATCCCCGCAGGACAGCGTACCGCCGCGGTCTGCCGCATGGTCTGTGAGTATAAAGGGCAGCAGGAACTGCTGGACGCCGTTCGCCAGACCATTCGGCAGGAACTGCGGGGAGTGCAGCTCACCAAAGAAGAAGCGCAGGATAGCGGCAGAGCCGGGGATGTAGATGAAAGCGTCCTCGGCTTTTTGCTTGCCCTGCAGGAAGGAGATGAGATGACCTGATCCGATACTTTGATATGTTCGCCGGCATCGGCGGCTTCCGCACGGGATTGACCCGCGCGGGCGGTTTCCAGTGCGTAGGACACTGCGAGATCGACAAATACGCCAATGCCAGCTATGAGGCCATTTATGAGCCGGGAAAGGAGGAACGATATTATCACGATGCCACAAAAATCGACCCCGCAGACCTGCCGGACTTCGACCTTCTGTGCGGAGGCTTCCCTTGTCAGACATTTTCAATCGCTGGCAGAAGAAAGGGCTTTGACGACACCCGCGGCACTCTCTTCTTTGAAATTGCCCGATTGGCTCAATCCAAACGACCTTCGTATCTTCTGCTCGAAAACGTTCCGGGACTGCTGTCGCATGACAAAGGCCGGACGTTTTCTGTCATCCTCGCCACGCTTAATGACCTGGGGTACCGCGTGGAATGGATGGTGCTTAACAGCAAACATTTTGGAGTCCCGCAATCCAGAAGGCGGCTGTTCCTTATCTGCTATCTTGATCCCCGATGCGCCGGAAAAATATTTCCTGTCTTCGGCACAGGTGGAAAAGCTCTTATACAAGTCCTCGGAGGCTCGCAAGGCTCCCGTGTCTACGACGCAGACGGAATAGCCTGCACGCAGACTGCCGGCGCTGGAGGTGTGGGCGGCAAAACAGGATTGTATATCATTCCGCAGGACAGACCCTTTGTGGATCTATGTGCCGGGGAGGCGAGACAAACGGAGGCCGCCCGCTGCCTCACTGCCCGTTATGGTCAGACAACGCTGTCTAATCATAGAGCAGAACGTTCCGGCGTTCTGCTCATCAAGGAAGCCACGAAAAAAGGCTATAAAGAGGCGAATCCCGGTGACAGTGTCGATCTCGGCTTTTCCGGGAGCAATACCCGCCGTGGTCGTGTGGGACAGGATATCGCCCATACATTGGAGACAAGCTGCATCCAGGGCATCGTGGAACGTGGCGGACGCATCCGGCGTCTGATGCCGCGGGAGTGTCTGCGGCTGCAGGGCTTCGATGAGTGGCAGATTGACCGCATCCTCGCCATCCAGTCCGACGCACAGGCGTATAAGCAGGCAGGCAACAGCGTCACCGCCAATGTCATTGAGGCCATCGGACGCCGTATCCGGGAGGTGGATGCGGAACTGAAAGCCGGTGCTGCCGCATGATCGGGCTGAAGGACCAGTGCTTCGGCGTGGAAGTTGAAATGACCGGCATCACCCGTGAGCAGGCGGCAACAGCGCTGGCCGCGTATTTTGCAACGGACGCCCGCTATGTGGGCGGCGCTTACGATAAATGGTGTGTGACGGATCGGGACGGCAAAGAGTGGACGGTCATGAGTGACTCCAGCATCCACGGGGAGCAGAAGATCGGCAGCGGCTATCGTGCAACGGGTGACTACAGATACCGCGTGGAGATGGTAACGCCAAAGCTCACCTATGCGGAACTGCCCAAGCTGCAGGAGTGTGTCCGGCAGGTACGCCACGCAGGAGCCAAGGCCAACAGCTCCTGCGGCATCCATGTCCATGTGGACGCAGCCAATCATAACCGGCAGAGTCTGAAAAACCTCATCGGCATCATGTACTCCAAGGAGGATATCCTGTTCAAAGCGCTGCAGGTCAATGAAAGCCGGGCGTCCCGCTGGTGTCAGAAGGTGCGGGAACCCATGCTGAAGCAGGCACGCAGGCTCTCATCGGATGAGACAAGGGATCTGACGCAGCTGGAAAATATCTGGTATGAGGGAGATAACGGCAGCGCAGACCATTATAACTGGACCCGCTATTATGCGCTGAATCTGCACTCGGTCTTTTACCGGGGGACGGTGGAATGGCGCTGTTTCAATTCCACACTCCATGCGGGAAAAGTTGCCGCCTATGTGAATCTGTGCCTTGCCATCTCCGCCCAGGCTATCGCCCAGCGCAGCACGGTCATGCGCAAGACCCACAGTGACAATGAACTGTTCACCTTCCGGGTCTGGTTGGTGCGGCTGGGACTCAACGGCGAGGAATTCAAGCATACCCGTGACCACCTGTTGGCAAATCTGGACGGTGATCGGGCGTGGCGTTTCGATAAGGACAGCTATACAGTCAATCAAAAGAAGAAAAAATCCAGAGAAATGGAGAGGTGAAGCCTTTGAAGATTCAAATTGAAGATACCGTGTACGAAGGGACCGCAGCCGGGATCATGGAACAGCTTCGGGATCTCAGCTTTGATCCCACAGAGTTCCCGGATGTGGAGACCTACATCTGGTTTGTACAGAATAATGTCATCCGCACCACGGGAATGGACTGTCCGCTGCCGGATGGCGATGCGGAGACACAGGCGGCAGCCCTGCTCCGTCATCTGGACCGCTTTGGCGCTCTGAAGCTACTGGAGGTGTGACGTGGAGGAAAACCCTGTCTCTTATACACATCTGACGCTGCCGACG
>ENA-OZGM01000292-OZGM01000292.1-human-gut-metagenome-genome-assembly--contig:-NODE-292-length-24623-cov-7.210518_pt1 | contig 24623 bp, 15 predicted proteins | sample MGYA00244655_ERZ653656 | MGnify/ENA primary metagenome ERZ653656 (study PRJEB26926, sample SAMN06164991) | human gut metagenome | biome: ENVO:00009003; feature: ENVO:2100002; material: ENVO:00002003... | reverse complement strand
ATATAATACATGTTGTAAAAGGAAAAAATATAATGTATTATAAATCGAGGTAACGACATTTTTAGATATTTGAAAAAGGAGTTCCAATGGATAATAAGAAGAAAAATGGAATGAGATCCAGGTACGATGAGGACATGGATTGGCTGGATGACGATGATGATTATCTTGATGATGGTGGATTGATAGGATCATTGTTGTTCGGGGATAAAAAGAAGAAAGAAAAAAGGCGTGATCCTGAGCCGGAGAGAAAGGCTGATAAGAGACCGGAAAAGAAGCCGGAGAAGAAGACTCAGAAGAATATTTCTAGACCTGTGAAGCCGGAAGAGAATTATGACGAGTATTATCACGAGGACAGCAGGGCAAGAAGAGTGAAGAGTGAGGCCCGGGCAAAGCAGAGACAGACCGGACAGCCTGTAGCAGACAGAGCTGTGGACAGAGGTCCGGTGAAGAGGACACAGGGCACTGTACCGAGGACACAGAGCAATCAGAGTACCGTGCAGAGACCTTCAAAAGCTGCCCAGAGACCACGCAGGAGTATACAGAGCACAGGAAGCTCATCTGTGGACAATCTGCTCAGAGAAGTTGACAATATTGAGACAGATGTGCAGACAAGACATGAGGAGCTTAGACGTGAGGCGTGGGAACGCACCCAGAGAAATGTTGCAAAGGCAAAGGCTGAGGTTGAGAGGCTGGAGCTCGAGAGAGAGCAGAATGCCCGCGAAGAGGCAAGAAAGCTTAAGGTTCAGCAGGAGCTTGAGCGCCGCCAGCAGATGAAAGAAGCTGAGAAAAAGGAAGAGCCTGTTGAGGAAGATAACAAGATCACTGAGCCGCAGGAGAGTGATGCGGAAGTTGTAGAAACTGCCACACAGCCAGTAGAAGAGCATGAACAGAAGACTGAGCCGGCAGATATTCTGGAGAAGAATACGGAGCCTGTCCTTGACGATGAGGTCGAGGAAGCTGCAGAGGCAGAGCCTGTGGAAGAGGCTTCGACAGTATCATCCCGAAGAACAGATGACATGCTGGACATGGATGAGCTTGAGCGTATGGAGAAGGATATTGATGAGGATAAGCTCAGTTATTCGGAATCAGATACGGCTGATCTGGGACTTGGAGACATAGGCAAAGCATTGGGCTTCGATGAAGTGGAGCTTGAGGATGATGAGGAAGAGCCTGAGGAGGACGAGGAGTCAGACAGCGAAAAGTTCTTCAGGGCGAACCTTCTCGATGAGGCTGATCCAAAGGTTGTCAATCCGGAGAGAAAGAAGCTTAACATCAGTACAAGAGTGTGGGCGATAGCGTTCTTTGTCCTGCTTGCACTGTTTATACTCATATGTATAATATATGTCAAGAATTATGCCAGAATGAAGTACAATGAGATGGATATCAATGAGATAAGTGCAGATCAGATACTTGTCAATGACGGTGTCAAGGATGCGACCAAGGGATATCGTGCCATTGCACTCTACGGAGTGGATTCCAGAGATTCGAATATGAATTCAGGAACTAACAGTGACAGTATAATGATAGTGAGCATCAATGAGAGCACCAAGGAGATCAAGCTTGTATCTGTATACAGAGATACTCTGATGGAGATAGCAAGCGGTTCTATGGATACCACACAGAAGGTGAATTACGCATACCAGCTCGGCGGTGCGGTTACAGCCATCAACACACTGAATACCAATCTCGACCTGAATATCACAGATTATGTGGCAGTTGATTTCAGTGCAATGGCAAGTATAATCGATGCTGTTGGAGGCGTTGATGTCAAGGTCATTGATGAAGAGGTGAACAACTTCAATAAGAATCTTGCAGAGCAGATAAGCCTGTCAGGCAAATATTCATCAGGAATAACTGAGGCAGGAGAGTATACTCTTGATGGACAGCAGGCAGTTGCATATTCAAGAATACGATCCACTGGCCAGGGAGATATAACAAGAACCGAGAGACAGAGAATAGTCCTCATGAAGGTTATAGACAAGCTGCTCAGCGCAGACACAGGTTCACTTGATTCATTTGTTGATGTTTCATTTAAATGTATATCAACAAGTCTTAACAAGGACGATATACATGCTCTTGTCAAGAATGTGGCTGGATATAAGGTTGTAGATACCGCAGGATTCCCATTTGCATATGAGGCAAAGGAACTCTCGGACAAGGGTAACTGCCTTGTGGCTGCTGATATGGCATCCAATGTGGAGGCATTACATGAATATCTGTATGGTGCTGACAAATACGTCATATCAGGCACAGTAAAGCAGATAAGCAGCAATATAGAGAGCATATCAGGTGTTAGGTCACAGAAGGTCAAGGTGACGACGGAGGCTCCGGGTGATGGAATATCAGATGGAAGCGACGAGGATGGAGATCTTAGGACGATAACAACTCCTCCAAAGGGAATGATCGTCGAGGAATAAAAAACTAAACATAATAATTAAGCAAGGAAGCTTCATATATGGGGCTTCCTTTTTTTATGCATCGGAGACATTGAGATATGAGACATCCGATGCTTAAAGAAAGGCTACAACACAAAGAATTGTATATACATTACAGAGCATTGTTTTTTAATCGAAAACTGTCAGATAATTTATTGAAAAAAGTTGTTTACAAACAGTGTAAATGGTAGTAATATATCAAAAACGATAAACGACTTGAGAAAAATACAAAAATAGCAATATTTACTTGAGAAACAAAAGTTAAAATCAAAATATCGTTGCGAATGACAAAAACATGGAAAGGACGGAACAGGACATGATTGAGAATAAGAGAGCGGAGAATACCGGATTATACGACCCAAGCTTTGAGCACGATAACTGTGGTATCGGTGCCGTTGTCAATATCAAGGGTATAAAGACACATGACACAGTGAACAATGCACTCAAGATTGTTGAGAATCTTGAGCACAGAGCAGGAAAGGACGCAGAGGGCAAGACCGGAGACGGTGTAGGTATACTCCTTCAGATATCACATAAGTTCTTCACCAAGGCTTTAGCAGAGCTTGGATATGACCTTGGAAAGGAAGGCGATTATGGAATAGGAATGTTCTTCTTTCCACAGAAGGAGCTGGCGCGCAAGCAGGCTATGAAAATGTTTGAGGTCATAGTGGAGAAGGAAGGACTGGAGTTCATTTGCTGGAGAGAGGTTCCTACAACACCTGGAATCCTTGGCAAGAAGGCAATAGATGTCATGCCATGCATCATGCAGGCATTCATCAGAAGACCTGAGACAGTGAAGGCCGGTATGGACTTCGACAGAAAGCTCTACTTCGTCAGACGAATATTTGAGGAGAGCAATGATGACACGTATGTTCCATCACTTTCCAGCAAGACTATAGTATATAAAGGAATGTTCCTCGTCGGTGAGCTCAGAATGTTCTACAACGACCTTCAGGATCCTGACTATGAGTCAGCCATAGGACTTGTTCATTCAAGATTCTCAACGAATACAACGCCATCATGGCTCAGAGCTCATCCGTACAGATACCTGTGCCACAACGGCGAGATCAATACAATAAGAGGAAATGAGGACAAGATGATCGCCCGTGAGGAGACCATGGAGTCCACCATCATGCAGGATGAGATGTACAAGGTTATGCCTGTTCTTGATCCGGATGGATCGGATTCAGCAAGACTTGACAACTGTCTTGAGTTCCTTGTACTGAATGGAATACCACTTCCTATGGCAGTCATGATCACGATCCCTGAGCCATGGGAGAACGATAGAGCCATGAGTCAGGAGAAGAAGGATTTCTACCAGTATTACGCAACCATGATGGAGCCTTGGGATGGTCCTGCTTCTATATTATTCACAGACGGTGAGCTCATGGGAGCAGTTCTTGATAGAAATGGACTGAGACCATCGAGATACTATATCACAGATGATGATTACCTTGTACTTTCATCAGAGGTCGGAGTTCTGGACGTAGATCCATCCAAGATCGTAAAGAAAGACCGACTCAGACCTGGCAAGATGCTTCTTGTCGACACAGTGAATGGACGTCTTATATCTGATGAGGAGATCAAGGAGAAATACGCGCTGGCAAAGCCTTACGGAGAGTGGGTAGACAGCAATCTTGTACATCTCGCTGATCTGAAGATTCCAAATATCAGAGTTCAGGAGTATACAGACGAGGAGAGAGCAAGACTTCAGAAGGCATTTGGATATACCTACGAGGATTTCAAGAATACCATATATCCTATGGCAGAGAAAGGTGCAGAGGCAATCAGTGCCATGGGTACTGATACACCACTTGCAGTTCTCTCGAACAGCCACAAGCCACTGTTCAACTTCTTCAAGCAGTTATTTGCACAGGTTACAAACCCACCTATCGATGCGATCAGAGAGGAAGTTGTCACATCCACATCGGTATATCTCGGAAAGGATGGTAATATCCTCGAGGAGAAGCCGGAGAACTGTCATGTGCTGAAGATCAACCATCCAATACTGACAAATACGGATCTTTTGAAGATCAAGAATATGAATGTACCGGGACTTAAGGTTGCGACACTTCCGATTCTTTATTATAAGAACACATCCATGGAGAAGGCTCTCGACAGACTGTTTATCGAGGCCGACAAGCTCTACAGGGACGGTGTAAATATCCTCATCCTCTCAGACAGAGGTGTGGATGAGAACCATGTTGCAATACCATCACTCCTTGCAGTATCAGCTATGCAGAAGCACCTGGTAAGAACCAAGAAGAGAACAGCGGTTGCGATCATCCTTGAGAGTGCTGATCCAAGAAATGTACACCACTTTGCAACACTTCTCGGATATGGTGCATGTGCAGTCAATCCATATCTGGCAATAGAGACGATCAAGCAGATGGTAGATTCGCATCTGCTGAACAAGGATTTCAATGCGGCTGTCGATGATTACAACAGTGCAATATGCCACGGAATAGTAAAGATCGCATCCAAGATGGGTGTATCAACGATCCAGTCATACATGGGATCACAGATATTTGAGTGTATCGGTCTTTCAAAGGACGTTGTGGACAGATACTTTACAAATACAGTAAGCCGTGTTGGCGGTTCTGGTATAAAGGAGCTTGAGAAGACAGTTGATGATCTTCACTCATCAGCATTTGATCCGCTTGGACTTAACACAAACCTTGCCCTTACAAGCATCGGTGCACACAAGTTCAGAAGCGGCAAGGAGGAGCACCTGTACAATCCTGTTACTATACATCTTCTTCAGGAGTCTACAAGGCGCGGCGATTACAAGCTGTTCAAGCAGTACACAGCAGCGCTCCACGATGAGCAGAAGCCATTCCACCTGAGAGGTCTCATGGACTTCAAGTTCGCTGACAAGCCGGTTCCACTCGATGAGGTCGAGCCTGCAAGCGAGATTGTGAAGAGATTCAAGACTGGTGCCATGAGTTACGGAAGTATATCACAGGAGGCACATGAGTGTATGGCCATCGCCATGAACGAGCTGGGCGGTAAGTCCAATTCAGGAGAGGGCGGTGAGTCGATAGAGAGACTTACGATCGGCAAGGATGGCAAGAATAGATGCTCAGCCATCAAGCAGGTAGCATCAGGAAGATTTGGCGTTACATCGAGATACCTTGTGAGTGCCAAGGAGATACAGATCAAGATGGCACAGGGAGCAAAGCCTGGAGAGGGCGGACATCTCCCTGGCGGAAAGGTATATCCATGGATCGCAAAGACAAGACTTTCGACACCGGGAGTAAGCCTTATCTCTCCACCACCACATCACGATATATATTCGATAGAGGATCTTGCACAGCTCATCTACGACTGCAAGAATGCAAACCGTGATGCGAGAATATCAGTAAAGCTTGTGTCTGAGGCTGGTGTAGGTACAGTAGCGGCCGGTGTTGCAAAGGCCGGAGCACAGGTCATCCTGATCTCAGGTTATGACGGAGGAACAGGAGCAGCACCTAACAACTCCATCCATTACGCAGGACTCCCTTGGGAGCTTGGACTTGCAGAGACACATCAGACACTTATCATGAATGATCTCAGAAATAAGGTCATCCTTGAGGCAGACGGTAAGCTGATGACAGGCCGTGACGTTGCGATAGCTGCAATGCTCGGAGCTGAGGAATTTGGATTTGCAACAGCACCGCTTGTAACAATGGGTTGTGTCATGATGAGGGTATGTAACCTTGACACATGTCCTGTCGGAATAGCAACTCAGAACCCAGAACTCAGAAAGAGATTCAGAGGTAAGCCTGAGTACGTGAAGAACTTCATGCTGTTCATAGCAGAGGAGCTTCGAGAGTACATGAGCAAGCTCGGCGTCAGAACAGTCGATGAGCTGGTTGGACGTTCAGATCTCCTCATGAGCAGCGACAGAGCAGATGAGAGAAATGTCATCCTTGATAAGATAATTAACAATCCTTATATAGATATGCCACAGAACAAGGTAAAGTATCACGAGAAGAATGTCTATGACTTCCAGCTTGAGAAGACAGTAGATATGAGAATTCTCATGAAGAAGCTTGGACCTGCACTTGAGAAGGGACAGAAGAAGAGCGTTGAGCTTGATGTGGTCAACACAGACAGATCTGTTGGAACGATATTCGGTTCAGAGATCACAAAGAAGTACGGCGAGTCACTTGATGAGGACACATACATCGTCAAATGCAACGGCGCCGGCGGACAGAGCTTTGGAGCATTTATTCCAAAGGGACTTACACTTGAGCTGGTGGGCGACAGCAACGATTACTTCGGCAAGGGTCTGTCAGGTGGTAAGCTGATAGTTTATCCGCCTCGTTCAGTTAAGTACAAGCATGAGGATAACATCATCATAGGAAACGTTGCACTGTACGGTGCCACAAGTGGTAAGGCATTCATCAACGGTGTTGCCGGCGAGAGATTTGCAGTTCGTAACTCTGGTGCCACGGCGGTCGTTGAGGGTGTTGGCGATCACGGATGTGAGTACATGACAGGTGGTAAAGTAGTAGTTCTTGGAACAACAGGCAAGAACTTTGCAGCCGGAATGAGCGGTGGTATCGCATATGTACTTGATATGGGCAACGATCTGTACAAGAGACTTAACAAAGAGATGATATCCATAGAGGCTGTGACAGACAAGTACGAGGTGAGCGAGCTGAAGCAGCTCATCATGGATCATGTAAATTATACAAATTCAGAGATAGGCAAGAGGATTCTTGAGGACTTTGAGGGATATCTTCCAAAGTTCAAGAAGATCATACCAAAGGATTACAAGAAGATGATGAATATGATAGTTGCATTTGAGGAGAAGGGCCTGAGCCGCGAGAAGGCAGCTATCGAAGCATTCTACAAGGTTAAGAACGGAGGTAAGTAGGAATGGGAAAACCAACTGGATTTTTAGAATATGAGAGAAAGACAAGCGCAGAGCTTGCTCCTAAGGACAGAATCAAGAATTTCAATGAATTCCACACTCCGCTTAGCCGTGATGAGCAGAGAAAGCAGGCTGCAAGATGTATGGACTGTGGCGTTCCATTCTGCCAGGCAGGTATGAACATATGCGGAATGACATCGGGCTGTCCGCTGAACAACCTGATCCCAGAGTGGAATGATATGCTCTATAACGACAATCTTGAGCAGGCATTTGCAAGACTCAGCAAGACCAACTGTTTCCCTGAGTTTACAAGCCGTGTGTGCCCGGCTCTCTGTGAGAAGGCATGTACCTGTAACTTAAACGGTGATCCAGTGTCGGTCCGTGAGAACGAGAGAGCCATCATAGAGTATGCATTTGCAAATGACCTTGTAAATGATAAACAGCCAAAGGTTCACTCAGGCAAGAAGGTGGCAGTCATAGGTTCAGGTCCTTCGGGACTGGCCGTGGCAGACCAGCTGATCGGCAGAGGCCACGACGTGACTGTGTATGAGAGAAGTGACAGACCGGGCGGACTTCTCATGTATGGTATCCCAAACATGAAGCTTGAGAAGCAGATCATAGACAGAAGAATAGATGTCATGAAGAAGAGAGGAATAAAGTTCGTACTGAACACAGAGGTTGCAACCGGAAAGGCATCTGCGAAGGCTGTGTGTCCGAAGGATGATCAGATGACAGGTTATCTTAAGAACAAGAACCTCAAGTATGTGAAGGCTGAGGATCTGCTCAAGGAATACGACGCAGTTGTGCTTGCCTGTGGTGCAGCCAATCCAAGAGATATAAAAGCACCTGGAAGGGATGCAAAGGGAATCTACTTCGCTGTTGATTTCCTCAAGACTACGACAATGAGCCTTGTAAATTCGGGCTTTGCTGACAAGCAGTTCGTGAACTGTAAAGGCAAGAATGTTCTCGTCATCGGTGGTGGTGATACAGGAAATGACTGTGTGGGAACAGCAGTCCGTGAGGGCGCTGTCAGCGTTACACAGCTTGAGATGATGCCAAAGGCACCTGATACAAGAACACCAGACAATCCATGGCCAGAATGGCCGAAGATCTGCAAGACAGACTACGGTCAGCAGGAGGCAATAGCAGTATACGGACATGATCCTAGAATATATGAAACTACAGTCAAGGAATTCATCAAGGACAAGGACGGAAATGTCAAGGCAGCCAAGTGTGTGAAGCTCGATTGGAAGAAGAATCCTGAGACAGGAAGAATGACTATGACAGAGATAGAGGGAAGCGAGTATATCGTTGACTGTGATGTGGTACTCATCGCAGCCGGATTCCTCGGATGTCAGACATATGTGGCAGAGAGCTTTGGCGTGGAACTCAACGAGAGAACAAATGTCAAGACTCCATGTCCAAACTCATATACAACAAATGTTCCAAAGGTATTCGTAGCCGGAGACATGCACAGAGGACAGTCACTGGTCGTATGGGCCATCCGCGAAGGCCGCGAGGCCGCCATGGCAGTAGAAGAGCTGCTGCTCGGATACACTAATTTGCAGTAGGATATACAAAATAAAAAAAATATCCCTAACACCACAGATATTGAGGTGTTAGGGATATTTTATTCTTTAAAGCAGGTGGTTTACCGGCAGGTACATAGGAAGTCCATCCTTGTACTGAAGGGAAACCTCGCCGATTATAAGAGGTCTGAGATATGCTTCCATCTCAGGTGTGACGTCATTCTTCTCAGGTGTGATCCATTCAAGCGGAATTGTCTTAGCCTGGTTGGCGATGAGAGATACATTCTCAGGTTCAATGATCCACTGGTATGGATCGTTAGAAACTCGCTTGATCGTGGACATAACAGCAGTCATTCCCTCGGCGGCGTATTTTACAGCAGCCTGGCCAAGTGCAAATGACTCGTTGATATCTGTCCTTGAGGAAATATGCGCTGCACATCTCTGGAGGACATTGAGCTCGATGGAACGAACCTTTATATCCATTCTGTCCTTAACAAGACTCTCGAGAGCCTTGCCGGTTCCGCTGAGCTGGGCATGTCCGAACTTGTCTGCCACAGCAGAAGTTGCGCTGATGTAGTTGCCATCCTTATCATGTATACCCTCAGATACGGCCACGATGACACATCTTGAAGTCTTTAATACATTTTTGATGTCCTCTATAAACTGATCCTCATCGAAGTCTACCTCAGGAAGATATATGAGATGAGGAGCAGGACTGTAGTCATTTCTTGCCAGACAGGATGCAGCGGTGAGCCAGCCTGCATCACGGCCCATGATCTCCACGATGACAACACTTGGTATCTGGTAGATGTAAGTGTCGTGGGCAATCTCCAGCATGGTGGATGCAACATACTTGGCTGCAGAGCCAAATCCCGGAGTGTGGTCGGTATGGCACAGGTCATTGTCAATGGTCTTAGGGATGCCGACGATCTTCACATCCGATCCGATCTTCTTTGCATATTTGCTGAGTTTATCCACTGTATCCATAGAGTCGTTGCCGCCGATATAGTAGAATGCAGCAACCTGATATTCCTCAAATCTGTCAAATATTATCTCATAAGGTTTTGAGTCAACCTCAAAATCAGGAAGCTTGTATCTGCATGAGCCAAGGTACATTGCAGGGGAGAGCTCCAGAGTATTTACCAGAGGAAATTTTGAGAGGGCCATGAGGGACAGATCTATGAAATTATTGTCCAGCACTCCCTGGATCCCGTGAATTGCACCGTAAACTCTGGTGAATTTGTTGCTTTTCTTAACTCCGTCTATGACACCTGCCAGCGAAGCATTTATCGCTACGGTAGGACCTCCTGACTGAGCTACTATACAGTTATCTTTCATTTTGTAAATCTCCTTTGAAAGGTTTTATTTTATTCTGGACTGCGCAGGAGTATGGTTATCTTTTTGCGGCCATAAACCATAAGTGCGTCCTTGATTATATCTTTGTTGGCATCGGTTGTGTGTATCTCAACAGTGTCCAGAAGCTTTTCGACATATGAGCACCAGAGGTCATAGATGATCTTCTGGTTCTTCTCACTGACAAGTGGAAGTGCAGCCTTTGCCTTTTCAAGATCGCAGTCAGCATCTGTCATGTAAATGAATGAATCAGGTGTGAGTGCTTCCTCACCGTATGCTGCGACAAATATTTCTTCTGTCCTGACAAATCCACAGTCATACATCTCAACTATGAGATCGTGGATACATTCATCGATATTATCGAAATAGTGGTAGTAACGGAGCAGATGAGCCTGATTCTCGTCCTCAATGTCATCACGGTTTATCCAGTACCCCTTGCTCTGGCTCTGTTCCTCCCTGATAGCCTCTTCCTGCATGAGATCGAGATCTCTCAGTGCCTCCTCGCGCTTATCGGCAAGCTTTCTTCTGATATACACCACAGTCATGACTATGAGTGCAAGCAGAAATACTCCGAGCAATACGCCGAATAACATTTGTAAGCTGGTTTTATCCATTTGGTGAACACCTGCCTTTCATGTTTGGAAATAATTATAAATTCCCATAAGTATCTACATTCTAACACAGGTAAGATTGGTATTTCAAGAAGGCATATAATGTCAATTATAGTGGTTAAAGTTCACGTGAAAAATTCTTGCAAGAGATGTAAAGGTAAGGTATAATGTGCTCATAGCTGAGATGTATTAAGTCTCTTGTGATTTTGAACCTACATTTGAATAAACGGGATTCCTATATCATTGTTATTGAAGTCAAGCCTCGTTATATAAGTTCTAGTGGAAGGCAGATATACAATTGCGGTTGCCCACCTAGCGCTGCTAGGACTCAAAAGCAAGGGCGCATTTCAGTTTATTACACAAGATGAAGAAGCAGCATGTATATGCTGCTTTTTCTCTGTATGTGGATATATTTGCGGAGAAATGGAGACAGGGGAATGCGAATAGATCAGAGGAAGAAATGGTATCAGAAGATCAAATACAATAAGAATTTTAAGATAGTGAGTTTCATAACTATAATTCTGGTATGTGTTGTCGGATATATGATGATAACAGGTAAAAACAGAGTAGGCGAAGAGACTGATGATAACAACGATGGTAATTCAGTGGAGACCATAGTTATAGAAGCTCCGGATGATCCGCTGGGAGATCTGAAGCAATATGTTGAAGCCGACACGGACAGTACAGAGATCGCGGAGTATGACTACACAATTCAGGGAGCAGGAACTGTGGCTTCAAAGAAGAAAGAGGATAAAGGCAGCAGCTCGTCAGGCACCGACAGAACCAGCGGGGGCAGCGGCTATGGCGGATCGTCAGTAGTTATATCCGGTATGGAGAACAGTGTCAGAGTCATCCTGACAAATGGCGGAGATTATTATCAGAGCTATGTGGAATTTACCTGCAGTACAGGATTTAACGTGACGAGCGATGGCAAGAAGAAAACCTACAAGGCGGATGAATTTGTATCACTTGGCAGCGACAACAAGGCCTCATCCATCATAGTTGAGCCTGAGAGTTCGGATGGAATGATAACAGTATCGAGTCTCAGCAAATCAAGCGGCACCCCGAGGTATCACGGAGCCCTTGAGATAACAAAGGATTCGTCGGGATACATGATCATCAATCAGGTAGATATAGAACAGTATCTGTATGGGGTAGTGTCAAGTGAGGTTTCATCGAGCTACAGCCCGGAGGCGCTCAAGGCTATGGCAATCTGCGCCAGAGGATTTACATATAGAAAGCTTGGAAGTAACTACAGGGGATACAATGCAGACCTTGATGACACAACATCGTGCCAGGTCTACAATAACTTCCCTGAGACGGGAAATTCCATAGATGCAGTCCAGTCCACATCCGGAATTGTACCTACATATAACGGAGAGATCATAAACGCTGTATATTTCTCAACATCGTGCGGAACGACTACCACGAGTGACCAGGTGTGGGGCGGAAGCATGCCATATACCTGTACACGTATTCAGAATACGGCGCTGGACATCCCATATTTCAGCGATGAAGCGGCATTCAGGGATTTCATGGATGGCAAGACGGACACAGATGTGGTTGAGAGAAATCTTCCTATGTACAGGTGGACGGTTACATACACAGAAGATGAGATGAGAAATGCGGTTGAGACCGGCCTTTCAAGATGCTCGGATGTGTCTGCGACATCGGTTGGCAAGATCAAGTCAATAATGGTGACGGGAAGAGATGACAGTGGACTTGTGAAGGAAGTTACGATAACAGGCGACAAGGGAAGCGTGGTAGTCAGCGGCCAGAGCAATATCCGAGTTCTGTTCGCCACGGATGGCAAGGCTATAACAGAGCAGGATGGATCAGAGCTCACGGGCTGGACAGGCGTTCCAAGTAATTTCTACTATGTAAAGAAGGATAATGACACAGGACTCTACACACTTAAGGGCGGCGGATACGGACATGGAGTCGGAATGAGTCAGAATGGTGCAAATGAACTGGCAAAGCTGGGATATACTGCAGCGCAGATAATAAGCCATTATTACAACGGAGCAGTTCTCAGTTCGGTTGAAAAGTAACGGAGAGAATCACTAATTATGAAGTTAAAGAAGCGCATAGTGCTCATATACCATAAAGTCAGATTGTTTATGGCAGAGATGAATAAGGATCAGGTGGCGGCATTTGCGGCACAGTCTGCTTTTTTCCTGCTGCTGTCACTGTTTCCACTGGCGATGACGCTGCTTACATTTGTCAAATATCTGCCATTCACAGAGACCCAGGTGTTGGAGATAATAAAGGAACTGTTCCCGGAGGAGATCAATTCCAATTTTGAATTCATGTTTGCAGAGATTTTCGACAGCAAGAGCTCACTGCTTGCCACCACAGCAACCATATTGCTCACAGTGTGGTCGGCGTCAAAGGGAACAATGGCTATAGGCCGCGGACTCACTTTCATGGCAGGCAAGGAGGACAGCGTCAATTATTTCCTCAGAAGAGCGATACACACTCTGTATACATTGATATTCTGTGTGATGCTGGTGGCGGTTATGGTTATATATATCCTCGGCGATGTAGTTGTGTCAAAAATGCTGGTGCGGCTGGATTCGGTGGAGAGATTCCAACTGGTAGATACCGTTGCGAATATCCTGTCGATCGTCAAGATAGCATTTGCCCCTACGGTTTTGTTTGGGGTTATGATCGTGGCATACTGGGCATTGCCGGTTGAGCGGGTGAGGATCAAGACCGCTGTGCCGGGAGCTGCATTTACGACCATACTCTGGATGCTTTTGTCATTTGGCGTATCAAGCTATATCAATATAGTGGGAATCAACACATATATGTATGGAAGCCTTGCAAGTGTGATATTGCTTGCGCTGTGGCTTTACATGTGTATGTACGTCATGCTGATAGGCGCGGAGATCAACAAATTCATGGATAATGGAATCCGGGGAATAAGAAGGCGTGCGCACAAGGCCGGGCGTAAGAAGAGACGACTTGAGAGGAAGAAAAAGCGTGCGGAGAAGAGGCGGATGCGAAAAAATCGACATTTAAAGATGGACGAAGAAGTTGATGTAGAAGTAGATAAATGAAATAAAAGCCTCCTATTCTGGTGGAGTGGCAATTGATATTTTGGTAACTAAGGGGGCAGTCACAGCAAGTCTAGCAACAGGGTATACATTGTCTAAGCTTCTTTCAGATATAATAAGTAACTATGGAAGTACTGATATTAGGTCTCCTGGTATTGAAAACTGGGGATATAGATTTAAATATGTAACAAATAGCAGTAAAGATGGATTTGATATTTATTTACTTACGTATAATAGTAAAGGAAGACTTGCAGATACAAAGAAAATAAAGAGTGAAAGATATAAAGCGATTTTGATATAAAAAGGAGAAAATATATGAGAGAAAAAAAAGCTATACTTCTGTTAGTGCTTAGTGCATGTTTGTTTGCAATCGATTTTATCTTAAAAGGAGATTTTGGTAAGGTGATGTTTTATATAATCTTATTGATAGGCTGGATATTACTTTTGGCATCAATTGCTTTACAAATAAAGAAAAAGAAACGGGAAGATGATTAAATAGGAGTATGGTACTCGTAAGGTTTATTTTCACAATCAAGTTATATAATATTTCTGAAAATTGAATTGTTGTTGATCATGACAGTATGACAAAAAAGATGTTGACTAACACCCACATGTAGGTATATTATCTCTACAGGCAGTGACGATGCAAAAGATACGTATGTCACCATCAGAGAGACCGGGTCAGCGGCTGAAAGCCAGGTCAGGTAAGAGTGCGTATTTAATTTCACATCAGAGCCACCACGGCTGAAGGATTGAAGATATCTGTTTTATCAGATGACAGATGTTGGTCTGTGTAGGGTGTGGCGTGTGACGTGCGACAAACGTCTAATGAGAGTCAGACATGGACAAGATACATAGAGTGTCTGGAATCAGGGTGGTAACGCGGATATAATTCGTCCCTAGTATGTATAACATGCTAGGGACTTTTGCGTTTACAGGGTGACAAGCGGCTGCGATGCGCGAGCTTGCTCGCATGCATCAGCAGACATTTGTCACCCGCGCGCGACATGAAACACGGAGCCCGGGAGGGCGGAGTGTGAATGCCGTGCAGGGATTGAGAGAGCGCGCAGAGCGGAGCAATCCCGGTAAACGCCAAAAAGAGGAATGAGCGTATAGCCCGATAGGGCGGAGCGCGAATTACTGTAGGAATTGCGGAAGCCGTAGTCGAGCAATTCCGTGACTTATATATGGAAGTAATTAATATAGGATCCACATTGAAATCCCTATAAATAGAAAAAGGAGAAACACGATGAGAGACAAGTTGGAAGCCATAAAGGCAGAGGCTCTTGCCAAGATCGAGAGCGCAGAGGTTGTATCGACACTTAACGATGTGAAGGTGGCGATACTCGGTAAGAAGGGAGAACTCACACAGGTTCTCAAAAGCATGAAGGATGTAGCACCGGAGGATAGACCAAAGGTAGGCCAGATGGTAAATGAGGCGCGTCAGGCCATCGAGACAGCCCTTGATGAGAAGACAAAGTCCATCAACAGGGCACTCCGTGCAGAGAAGATGAAGAGAGAGACCATAGATGTAACTCTTCCAGGAGTGAAGAAGCTTACAGGACACAGACATCCAAACCAGATAGCACTTGAAGATCTGGAGAGAGTGTTCATCGGTATGGGTTACGAGATAGTTGAGGGACCAGAGGTAGAGTATGACAAGTACAACTTTGAGCTGCTGAACATTCCTGCAAATCACCCTGCAAAGGATGAGCAGGATACATTCTATGTTACAAAGGATATCCTCCTTCGTACACAGACATCACCTGTTCAGGCAAGAATCATGGAGAAGGGCAATCTTCCGATCAGAATCCTCTCACCTGGACGAGTATTCAGAGCTGATGAGGTAGATGCCACACATTCACCATCGTTCCATCAGGTAGAGGGACTTGTAATAGATAAGGGAATCACCATGGCTGACCTCAAGGGAACACTGGCGCAGTGGGCAAAGGAGTTCTTCGGTGAGAACACAAAGGTCAAGTTCAGACCTCACCACTTCCCATTCACAGAGCCTTCAGCAGAGTGTGATATCACATGCTTCAAGTGCGGCGGCAAGGGATGCCGAGTATGTAAGGGCAGCGGCTGGATAGAGATCCTTGGCTGTGGTATGGTTCATCCAAAGGTTCTCCGCGACTGTGGAATAGATCCTGAGGTATATTCAGGATTTGCATTTGGAATCGGACTTGAGAGAGTAACACTTCTCAAGTATGAGATAGATGACATGAGACTTCTTTACGAGAACGACATGAGATTCTTAGACCAGTTTTAAGTATGTGTCAAGTTTTCTGTGAAAACTTGACATGCAGCTCCAGCCATTTGCCGAAGGCAAATTTTGCATGGCTGGAGTTCAATGATAAATAGGAGGACAAATAGATGAATACACCAATTTCATGGATAAAGGCATATGTTCCTGATCTGGACGTGACAGCTCAGGAGTTTGTAGACGCCATGACTCTCTCAGGATCACATGTAGAGGGTTACGAACAGAAGGATAAGAATCTTGACAAGATTGTTGTCGGCAAGATTCTCACTATGGAGAAGCATCCGGATGCGGACAAGCTTGTAGTATGTCAGGTAGATGTTGGACAGGCGGAGCCTCTTCAGATCGTGACCGGAGCAAAGAATGTAAAGGTCAATGATCTCATCCCACTTGTACTTGACGGTGGTAAGGTTGCGGCAGCACACGGCGACAACAATGAGTACCCTGACGGAATCAAGATCAAGAAGGGCAAGCTCAGAGGCGTTGAGTCAAATGGTATGATGTGCGGTATAGAGGAGCTTGGTTCATCAAGAGACTTCTATCCGGAAGCACCGGAGGATGGCGTGTATGTATTCCCGGTGGAGTCAGGTGTGAAGCCGGGCGATGACGCTGTGAAGGCACTTGGACTTGACGATGTTGTTGTCGAATACGAGATCACATCCAACAGAGTTGATTGTTTCTCAATGATCGGTATGGCAAGAGAGGCAGCAGCTACATTTGACAAGTCATTTTACCCACCAGTGGTAACAAAGACAGGAAATGACGAGGACGTCAATGACTATATATCAGTAGAGGTAAAGGATCCTGACCTCTGCCCTAGATACACAGCAAGGGTTGTCAAGAACCTGAAGATCGGACCTTCACCAAAGTGGATGCAGCAGAGACTTGCTTCACAGGGAATCCGTTCGATTAACAACCTTGTCGATATAACAAACTACGTTATGGAAGAGTACGGACAGCCAATGCACGCATATGATCTTAGCACCATAGCTGGCAACAAGATCGTTGTCCGCCGTGCAAATGACGGAGATACATTTGTAACACTTGATGGACAGGAGAGAAAGCTCGACCATGACGTTCTGATGATCTGTGACGGTGAGAAGGAGATCGGTATCGCCGGAATCATGGGCGGCGAGAATTCCATGGTAACAGACAGTATCGATACACTGCTCTTTGAGGCAGCTTGCTTTGATGGAACAAATATCAGACTTTCATCCAGAAGGATCGGTCTTGCAACTGATGCGGCAGCCAAGTTCACAAAGGGACTTGATCCAAATCTTGCTATGGAGGCAATAGACAGAGCGTGTCAGCTCATCGAGGAGATGGGCGCAGGTGAGGTAGTCGGCGGAGCTGTCGATGTATATCCAAATCCTGTACAGGACAAGAAGCTCCCATTTGAGCCAGACAAGATGAATGCGCTTCTCGGAACAGATGTTGAGCCTGAGAAGATGCTGTACTACTTCGGCAGACTTGGACTCACATATGATGCAGAGACAAACACACTGGATGTGCCAAGCTTCAGACAGGATCTGAACTGCATGGCAGATCTGGCAGAGGAGGTTGCAAGATTCTACGGATACGACAACATTCCTGTATCACTTCCAAGAGGTGAGGCTACAGTTGGTAAGCTCCCATACGACCAGATGATCAATGCCATCGCAAGGGATGTCCTTGAGGCAAATGGTTTCTCTGGCGGTATGTGCTACTCATTCGAGAGCCCTAAGGTATTTGACAAGCTGCTTCTGCCTGCTGACAGCGAGTTTAGAAAGACCGTTACAATAGCAAATCCTCTCGGTGAGGACTTCAGTATCATGAGAACTGTATCACTGAACGGTGTTCTCACATCACTGGCAACAAATTATAATAGAAAGAACAAGATCGCAAGACTTTATGAGTTCGGAAATGTATACCTTCCAAAGTCACTTCCACTCACAGAGCTTCCAGAGGAGAGAATGAAGCTGACTATCGGTATGTATGGTCAGGGAGATTTCTTTGATCTCAAGGGAGTTCTCGAGGAGCTTACAGACAAGGTTGGTCTCAAGGGACAGGTGACATACGAGCCTGAGTCAGAGTACACATTCCTTCATCCGGGCCGTCAGGCAAAGCTCAAGAAGGGCAACCTGACAATTGGATTTATCGGACAGGTACATCCTGAGGTATGTGACAACTACAACCTTAAGGGGGAGGTATATGTTGCAGTTATAGATATGCCTACACTGGTTATGCTGTCAAGCTTCGACATCAAGTATGAAGGAATTGCAAAGTTCCCTGGAAGTACAAGAGATCTGAGTCTTGTTGTGGACAAGGAAATATTTGTCGGACAGATAGAGGAAGTCATAAAGAAATGTGGCGGCAAGCTGCTTGAGAGCTACAAGCTCTTTGATGTATATGAAGGCGAGCAGATCGCCAAGGGCAAGAAGTCAGTGGCTTACACAATGACATTCCGTGCTAAGGATAGAACACTTGAGACGTCAGAGGTTGATGGAATCATCGCCAAGATCCTCAAGGAGCTTGGCAAGCTTGGAATCGAGATCAGAGCGTAATATCTGGGCTGCACTGCATGGAAGCCAGGCATGCGGTGTAGATTCTGCTTAAGATGATCAATACTATATATTTTAAATACCACCCGGTAACAGATCGCAAATGAGGTGTACCTCAGAAGGTCTGTTACCGGATGGCATTTTTATGTTGAATGCTGAGAGACGGGATGGTAAGGTATGTAAAAGGATTTTTACACTGTATCCGGGGCAAGGACAAAGCCTTTTGATGGAAAAGATGTGATATGGGTGTTAGCATTTGATCAGATAGAGAACTCAGAGTGATTGATAAATGAGGTAAAAGAGGAAGAATATGGAGATTGGTAATAAGATAAAGGAAGCGAGAAACGGAGCCGGGTTAACCCAGGATCAGGCTGCTGAGAAGATTATGGTTTCGAGGCAGACGATATCCAACTGGGAAACTGGAGTTTCCCATAGTTAAAGATACCACACCAAAGATAACGAATCCACGCTTATATGATACTGCATGAAAAAAGGTACTTGATAAAAGCAATGAAGCGCAATATCAAGTACCTTTTTGATTTGTTTTTTACATGGTTATTAAGAAAATTACTCTTATTCCGAGGTCCTCAATCGTTCCACCACAGTTCCCTTGTTAAAGAAGCGGAGAACGATCAGCGGAATAACCGCAGCCAGCAGCAGATAAAGCACACCAATGACCAGAACAGGAACCAATGTGATATTCATAGTGAAGAACCACATAGATGGCGAGTTCAAGACATTTTCCAGCACCGTCACAGCAAGCAGCAGCGCAACCACTCCACCAATGATGTCTGCACCAGCGGCATAGTAGACGCCTTCATAAACCATCAGCCTTTGAAGCTGGCGATTTGTCATACCGATACTCTGCATAGTCGCAAACTCATGGCGGCGGGTGATAATATTGGTGATAATCATATTTGTAAAGTTAATCAGTCCTACTAAAGCCATGATACAGCCAATCAGACTGCCTACAACCAGAACCATACTTGCAACAGAATTTAATTGTTCTTTCAGTAATTTTGTTGAGGTATAGGTAACAGAGGGTTTTTTTTCAACATAACTGCTCAAAAATTCCTCCATTTGCGGCTGTAAGGAATCATTCATATTAAATCCATAACTCAGCAGAGTTGGAGTCGTGTAAATCTGTTTGAACAGAGTGTCCGGCAAATACACAAAGGGCGCATCGCCACCAATATTCCTCATAGCCGTAGTTGTTGACGGCGTTTCGTCCTCAGTTCCAACGGTACAGGCTTTTGCAAGAATTGTGCAGGTTTTGACTAACTCGCCATCCCTGTAAAAAGAAATACTGTCGCCAATCTGTAACTGTTCTGTCAGGGGCGTACTTTTCGGACCACCACTCAGTCGGTCCAACCCTTCTCCAATAATGACATATTCTCCAGTTAGCATTTTTTGTTTCAGTACATTAGGATCTGTTTCTCCATCATAAATCATCATATCCGCCCAAAAATGTTCGGAAGCGCCAAAAACATTTCCAAAGAAAAGATTTTCTGCATCCGGGGCAGTCTTCATATTATAATTTCCAAAGGCTTTGCGGAGGCTACCGTCCTGATCTTCATAGGTTGAGGTACACTCCAGTCCCTCAAAACCATAATCAACCAGCACGTTACTGTCATCTGCGGTATTGCGATAAAGATACCGTTCTTCTTCCAGACCGTCCTGCTCACGGATCATATCTACCACTTGCTGTGGAAGTGCATCTTCGTGATGTCGAAAGCCTTCCAAAGCATTGACTGCAATCGAATTATAGACGGTAAAATCTGTTTTCGTTGTGCGGGTAATCCACTTTTCTTCATCCATGCTCTGTGTCACAATAATCATAGAGTTGAACAGAACGATACACAAAAGCATAGAAACAACGATGAATACACAGCGGCGTCTATTGCGTCCCAAGTTGGAAAATGCCATATGGGAGAGTTTTGCACCTCTGGTTCGTGTAACGGTTTTCTTTTTATAATCATCCTGCTCCGTATAGCGGATCGCCTCCATGGGAGATACTTTTGCGGCCTTTTTGGCTGGTTTGCGGGTACTGATAAATACCGTCAGAATCGTAAACAAGGCAGCTATAATAAATAACACGGGGGAGGTCGATGTCTGCAAACTTGTCGTAGAATACTCATAGCTAAAAATTTCCATTACTGCCGGAAGCAACGCCCGGCCAGCAAAGAACCCGGCAATTAAACCAATAGGCAGCCCAATCAGGGTCAGCCATACCGCCTGCCGATTGACGATGCTTTTAATTTGCCGCGTAGAAGCACCAATCAGCCGCAGTAAGCCATATTGCCGAACATCCTGCATAACGGAAATATCAAAAATATTATAAATCAGCAAATAGCCGCACAATACAAACATCAGCACAAATACTACGGCAAATAAGATGGACTCCGGAGAAATCATGGCTTTCCCCATCTGGTTTTCAACAGAGAGGATAAAGTTATCAGCAGACATATCCTTTGGATTGCCGCCAATAGAGTAGACAAAGTTATCCATCTGCTCCTGAATGTTCGTCTTGTCTTTCAGCACAACGTCAGAAAAAGTAACCCCTGAGATTTCTCCGTCCACTGCGCGGGTATTTTTCACTACATCCGGATTATCTTTTACAAACTGCTCTGAGAGAACCGCCACGCTGACCATATCGTTGCTTGCTTCCCACCAACCGGAAAGCACCATATCATAATGGTAGGTTTTTCCCCGAATTTCAAATTCCAGAGGAACTTCTGCTCCAATCTCCGGTTCCACACCAAGGGCTTTTAAAGCCAGTTCGGTAGTAGCAATTTCATTTGCCTTTTCCGGTGCTGAACCATGCGTTGGCACACAGAATGTAAGTTCCTGCTGTATGCTATCAGCATAGTTTAATTCAACAGAATGACCCAGGGCGTTGCTTGCATATCCAATCATCCGCCGATGACCTGCCTGCTCCACAAAATCACTGTTTTTCAGTTGCTCAAACTGTTCCTCGGTCATGTACCCAAAGGTTCCATCTGCCTTACTGCCTTTCTGCATCTGCATAGAGAGCTGCATGGAGGATACCATGTTAAATACCAGTGAAGTGATGGATGTAAACAAAAATGCTGTCAGAACGATCGCAAGAATCGCTGCCAGATTACGAACCTTATTCTTTTTGAAATATTGTTTAGATAGCCGCTTGATGGTTTTTGTGTTATTATTGCCAAATAGAATGTCATTCATAGTCTCGCCCCCTTTATTGCACGATCTTGCCATCCTCAATTCGAATGATACGGTCGGCAAGCTGGGCAATCTCATTATTATGAGTAATCATCACGATGGTTTGGTGGAATTTCTGACTTGTGGTTTTCAAAAGCCCCAGCACATCGGCGCTGGTCTTGCTGTCCAGGTTGCCGGTGGGTTCATCAGCCAAAACAATAGAGGGCTTTGACACCAAGGCGCGGGCAATGGCTACGCGCTGCTGCTGACCGCCGGAGAGGTTATTGGGCATATTGTTCAGCTTATCCTCCAGCCCCAGCATCTGAACAACTTCGTTCATAAACGTCTTGTCCACCTTGTTTCCGTCCAGCTCCACAGGCAGCACGATGTTTTCATAGACATTCAGCACCGGAACCAGATTGTAGTTCTGGAAGATGAAGCCAATCTTTCTCCTACGGAAGATGGTAAGCTGCTCATCTTTCAATGTTGAGAGTTCACGTCCATCCACAATAACCTTGCCAGAGGTCGGCACATCCAACCCACCAATCATATTCAGCAGTGTAGATTTACCGCTGCCGGAGGTTCCTACGATGGCAACAAATTCGCCCTTTTCAATGGAGAGGGTCACACCATCCAAGGCTCTGGTAATGTTCGGTTTTGCGCCATAATATTTTTTTAGTTCAGTCGTTTGCAAAATGCTCATAAAGAACACCATCCTTTCTTTTTGATAAATCCATTATAACGACCAAACCTCACAGAAATGTCACAGCCGACATAATAAATCGCCCTGAAATGTCACAATCCTGTGATATTTCAAAAAACAGGTTATTCATGGGGAAGAAAAACGGAGAATGTTGAACCTGTTCCTACTTGAGAAGTTACTTGTATATAACCGTTCTGCAAGCTAATAATTTCCCTTGCGAGATACAGCCCAATGCCGATTCCCTCTATGTCGTGGACATCTTCTTCCCGATAAAAGCGCCTAAAAATTGCTCCCTGCTGGTTTTCGGGAATACCTTTGCCGGTATCGGTAATGCTGACTTTCAGGTGCATTTCCCAGCTTTCAACGCAAACACGAATAGAACCGTACTCCGGCGTGTACTTAACTGCATTATCCAATATGTTAAATAAGGCTTCTGCTGTCCATTTGCGGTCATGGGAAACAACCAATGTTTCCGGGCAGTTTACTTCAACTTGTATGTGCTTTCTTTCAGCGTTCATAAAAATACTGCCCAGCGCCATAGCAAGAGTATCATAGATGGGCTGCTGTTTCTTTTCAAGTGAGATAACGCCAGTTTCAAGTCGGGAAGTTTTTATCATAGCCTGCATTAAGAAATCCAGTTTATCAAGCTGTGTGCCACTGGCAAGTAGAAATTCCCGCTGTTTATCCTGTGGCACTTCTTGTTCTAATAAGGTGGCATTTATCATTTTTAAGTTTGATATTGGTGTCTTTACCTGATGAGAAATATCGGAAATCAATTCCTGTAAGTCAGCTCGTTCACTGGCAACGCTGTTTTTGCTTTCCTGCATAACCTCATAAAGGCGCACCAGCCGATGATTGATTTTATAAAATAGGTTTTCTTCTTCGGCAACCTGTGATATATCTATTTTTCCATTCATCATTTCGTCTAAGGTGCAGCAAAGTATTTCAGAAAACAAAGTCAGCTTTCGCCGTATCAGTATCACAAAAGCAGTAACACAAAGTAGAAAAAGCAGACAAAACGCCATGCTGCAAAATACCACAGACATTTCTTTTGTCAGGATATATAGAACTGAAAACATGACCACGGATAAAAGTAAAATGGTAGTTGCCAGTATTATGCAGACTTTATTTAAGGAGAGTTTTTTGGAAATCATTTTTGCGCTCCTCCAATCCACATATAGCCCATACCATAAACGGTTTTGATGTAGGAATGCTGGTTCGTTTCAATTTTACTGCGGATGCGGCTGATCGTTGTGGTAAGTGCGTGTTCATCCACATAATTTTCATCTACATCCCACAGCTTTTCAAGCAATACCTGACGTGTTAGGACAGTTTGTGAGTTTCTTGTTAGCACTTTTAATAAACGATATTCCAACGATGTAAGGGTAATCGGCTGTCCTGCGAGACACGCTGATAATTCGGAAAAATGGATATACAAATTCCCGTCATCGTAGAAATCGCCGCCGGATTGTACTGAAATGCGGTTCAGTAAAGCAGATACTTTCTTTTGGAACACGCTGATAGGAAAGGGCTTTGTTACATAATCATCTGCACCCAATTCAAATCCTTTCAGCATATCGCTTTCCATATCATTTGCGGTTAGAAAAATCACGGCGATATCGGGACGGCGTTCTTTTACCTCGCGGCATATATCAAATCCGTTCCCATCCGGCAGATTGACATCCAAAACGATTAAATCATAATCCTGTTTTTCAAGAAATCTTATGGCAACAGCCTTTGACATAGCCCCATCCACGGAATATCCGACAGCCGACAGATTATAGCTTAATGTCTTATTCAAAAGCTGGTCATCTTCAACAACCAGTATTCGCATAGTATCACATCCTTTTTCTTTTTATAGTATCAGCAAAATGTCACAGAAACCTCACAACGAGAAAAAATTTAGTATTCAGTCAGCTTCACAATTACATTACTCTGCTGATACAGCCAGTCCGTAAATTCTTTCGGGCTGGCTGTTCCTGTTTTTACAGCCTTTTTTCTCTGTAATGCTTCTTTCTTAAAGTCGGCAAAGGCAGCCTGTATTTTTTCCAGACGGTCAGCCGGAAAGCCTGCGGTATTTTTTACCCGG
>ENA-OZGM01000279-OZGM01000279.1-human-gut-metagenome-genome-assembly--contig:-NODE-279-length-25360-cov-12.491840_pt1 | contig 25360 bp, 24 predicted proteins | sample MGYA00244655_ERZ653656 | MGnify/ENA primary metagenome ERZ653656 (study PRJEB26926, sample SAMN06164991) | human gut metagenome | biome: ENVO:00009003; feature: ENVO:2100002; material: ENVO:00002003... | reverse complement strand
TACTATGTTTACTCTTTTTTTAATAAATTTCAATAAATATTTTATACATAATTTATTTTTTATTTCTGGAATTTTTGTTTAATTTACCAATTGGTTATAATAGGTATTCTTCCCTTTTATGCTGTCTTTGTCTCAACAGCTTCTTCTGCCTTTTTAGCAGCCATTTTGTCCTTTAATGCAAAGGCTCCGGCAAGCAGTGTGCCTGAGATTGAGTGCCAGGTACATGACACTGCACAGATGATGGCTGATTCAGGTGTTGAAGCAAACTGTGCTGTAGTTGTGGCAAGGTTTGTGGCAAGACCGGCATTCTGCATACCAACCTCGATAGAGATAGTTCTCTTCTTGGCTGTGTTCATGCCTACCAGCCTTCCTGCACCGTATCCGAGCAGATATCCAAGTCCGTTATGTAACAGAACTGCCGCAAAAATTACTACTCCTGATGTAAAGAACTTTGAGCCCTGTGATGATACAACACCACCTACAACGAATGCCAGACCAAGCACCGCAATACCCGGCATGACCTTCTGAGCCTCGGCAAATGCTTTTTTCTTTCCAAGCAGATAGTTGAGTAAAAATCCAACCGCTACAGGAAGGATTACGGTCTCAATGATTGACACAAACATCGGAAGCGCCTTGATTGAGACATGTGTTCCGCTTGCAAGCAATGATACCAGAAGCGGTGTCATAAATGGTGAGAGCAATGTGGAAACTGTTGTCATTCCAACTGAGAATGCCACATCACCACCGCAGAGGTATGACATAATGTTTGAAGAAACACCACCAGGACAGCAGCCTACGAGGATAAGTCCAAGTGCGATTCCGTCAGGCAGATTCAATGCCTTTGAGATACCAAATGCGAGAAACGGCATGATAAGATACTGTGCGATTGCACCTACACATATATCAAATGGTCTCTGTGCAAGTATCTTGAAATCCTGTGTCGTAAGTGTAAGTCCCATACTAAACATGATGATTCCGATAATGATTGACTGACATGTGAACTTGTTGGATACCGGATCCACAAACAGCATCTGATTTACCCAGGCCATCAGATTCGGAACCAGAAATGTGACTACGGCGATTGCTATGACAACTATCGATGTGTAGTCTGATAAAAATTTACTTACTTTTTGTAATGCTTTCATTGTAAGCCTCCTTAACATTTTTCTGCTCACTAAAACTCTTTTATGGAATTAAAAAATCCCTTTCCAGATTGACATAATCTGAAAAGGGACGAAATAATCCGCGTTACCACCCTGATTCCACAGTGTATTACTGTGACACTCTGCATACCAGCATATGCTTTCCATATAACGGTGGACACCGGCGAGGTTTACAGACACACTTAATGCTTTCAGCCCGCTTCTTAGAGAGGATATTCCAATCTGATCATTGCCTGTTCGCACCGCCCACAGGCTCTCTGAAAATAAATACAAATCGGACCTTGTTCTCATCAACGAATTTTGGTGAACATATTTATTTAAATCTTGTTTTGTATTATAGTCCTCTGACACTATATGTCAAGAGAATGATACAAATTTGTACTATAACATTTATTTATAGTTTCTATTCATACACTTTATTCTTATTTCTTATCTATTATTTATTCACGCGATTTATTCTTAATTATTATTCGTAATCTTTGTTGCTGTACTCATCATTCCATGACTGCTGTTGTGATGTACCGTAGGAATTTTGAGCATCCCCGCCCTGAGCTGCGCCGTTTCCATACATGTTCTGGCCGTACTGCTGGTTTGCTCCGTTTCCGTACATGTTCTGGCCGTACTGCTGATTTGTGCCATTTCCGTACATGTTCTGGCCGTACTGCTGGTTTGCCCCGTTTCCGTACATGTTCTGACCGTACTGCTGATTTGCTCCGTTTCCGTACATGTTCTGGCCGTACTGCTGGCTCGATCCGTTTCCGTACATGTTCTGACCATACTGCTGACCGTATCCGTTTGAACCGTATGGATTATAGTAGTTATTATTACTATTATATCCATCTCCCACATAAACAATGTTTTTATTGAAGGCAATAATACAGACAAAAATCACATTGAGGAATATAAGTCCACAGGCAAATCCGGCTCCCTTGCCAAACGCATGTGCCAGTCCGACACAGCAGAGGATATTCATAACCAATGCCGCAATCATTGCTACAATAATCAAAATAAGCGCAAATATCAGCATGCCCATGTGCGCTCCGATGCGGTTTCCGGCATATCCATAGGTAGAATCATAATACGACCCCATATAACTGGATGTCATAACGGAAAGTCCTGAGGCAATAATCTCATACATCAATAAAATACATCCTACTATACTTGCGATACTTGCCACAAGATATCCCCAGAACAGCTTCTGTTTCCCTGCAATCCTGAATTTTACATATGAGCTGTAAAACGGAACAATAGCCGCCCAGCCGTGCTCTCCTGCCTTTGCATACATAATCCATGATGCAACAATTGTCAGTACCATAACTGCCAGATTGATAAACGACTTAAAGCCGTCAATCATACTCATAATAGTATAATATGTGCTCATTTTTTCTCCCTTTCATAACCAAAGTTTGTTTGTTATTCAAAGTATACATCACCACAGGTCAGAGTGCAATAATTAAAAAGCTTTTGGAGCTTGTATAATTCACTCATTTTAAGATTCTAACAATACTCCTTTATATATTCACCAAAATATGGAAGCGCAAGCGAGATATAGCCCTGTCTGGTATTCAATATACCTCTTTTTATAAGACGATCTCTGTACATAGAATAGCTTCCTGACTTTTCTCCCATAAGCTTAAGCACCTCTTCACGCTTGTATTCTTCCTTTTCTGTCAAAAGTCCTGCAAGAAACCTGTCCATTTCAGTCATCTCTTCCCATATTTTTTCATAAGAATATGCAAACAATTCAGCCTTGAGTCCTGGTAAAATATCTTCCAGTGACTCATCCTCTTTCTTCTTAAAATACAACACGCCCAATTCCTGAAATGCATATGCGTATCCTTTCGTGATTTTCGCCATTTCACGAGCCTCATTACTGTCAATATCCAGCTTACTCTTATACATTTCAGTCATTCGTATCATATTAAGAGGCTCCGTTTTAACTGTTGCCGCTCTTCTGAAAAATGTAAGATTTTTGACATTGCTCAATTCCTGTATATTTTCATACAAGCCTGTACACACAAAATAAACCGGATACCCTGCTCTGAGCCATCTGCCATATTCAGACGCAAATTTTATCATCTCTTCGGACTTTGAAACCTCATCTATTCCTATAAGTATCTTCTTCCCCTTTTTCTGTGCAGCCTGTATCATTGTCTCAACTTCTACACCGATATCAAAGAAATTATTATTGTTTTCTGCCGTATAGCCGATTCCACCACCTGTTCCCATCACTGTTGCAGAGAGGTTTATCCCTGTTGTTTTCTTATCCTGTGAACCAAAACCGGCCTTTACAAGCATTGCCGCTATCTGTCCCAGTATATCTCTTGCAGGATTTACATCAAAAACAAGCCAGTTTATATATCTGCTTTCATTGGTTCTTAATTCTTCCTCCACCTTTGCAAGTATAACGGTTTTACCGGAGCCTCTGACACCGGTTATCTTATATACCGACTCCGACGGATTATCGTAAATAAAGTTTTCCAGTATCTCCTCTGTTTTCTCTGTATGGATATATGTGTATTCCGGAGTCTTACTGAAGGTTGTAGTAAATGGATTCTGCATAAATTCACCTCAATTTATTATATGAAATTCAAAACTATTTATATTTTTTTATACTTTATATTGTTCTTTATAGTTTTTTATAAATTTTTATACTTTTTCTTTTATTTTATACTTTTTTATACTTTTTTGCAATAGTTCTTCCGACCTGTATATACCGTTAAAGTAATCACCGCTTTTTACAGCCCTTGACAAACCCCTTCTTAAACGGCTATAATATCGTCAATTGAAGCACAATTACATTTCAACAGGCTTTGATGGGAACAAGTACATTTCTGCAATACTTACAGAGAGCTGCCGGCAGGTGAGAGGCGCAAGGAAACAGATCTGGAATACATCCCGGAGCTTTGCACCGAACGTCATACCGGATGATTAAATATCCCCGGTTCGATTAATAAGCCGCAACGTATTGGCACACGTTATAGTGCCGGAGTGTTAGCAGAATCGGCTATTTTCACTATATAATATATGTCGAATAATGTGTGACAACTCACGGAGGCATTCCTGTGCGAGCAGGATGCAAATTAAGGTGGTAACGCGAGAAATCCCCCTCGTCCTTAAATGGATGAGGGGGATATTTTATTTTTCAGAATACAGATTCATTTTATCAGGAGGAAAATCATGACAATTTATGACGAATTAGTTGCCCGCGGTCTTATCGCGCAGGTAACAGACGAAAAAGAAATCAAAGAGCTTATAAACAACGGAAAGGCTACCTTCTACATCGGCTTTGATCCTACAGCAGACAGCCTTCACGTTGGACATTTCATGGCTCTTTGCCTTATGAAAAGACTTCAGATGGCCGGAAACAAGCCTATCGTGCTTATCGGTGGAGGTACCGCACAGATTGGTGATCCATCAGGACGTACAGATATGCGCCAGATGATGACAACAGAGACTATCAACCACAACGTAGAGTGCTTCAAGAAACAGATGAGCCGCTTCATCGACTTTGGCGAGGGAAAGGCTATCATGGTAAACAACGCTGACTGGCTGATGGACTTAAACTACGTGGATGTGCTCCGCGAGGTTGGTGCTCATTTCTCAGTAAACCGTATGCTTACAGCTGAGTGCTACAAGCAGCGTATGGAAAAGGGTCTTTCCTTCCTTGAGTTTAACTACATGATCATGCAGAGCTACGATTTCTACACACTTTTCCAGAAATACGGCTGCAACATGGAGTTCGGTGGAGATGACCAGTGGAGCAACATGCTCGGTGGAACAGAGCTCATCAGACGTAAGCTTGGAAAAGATGCATATGCTATGACAATCAATCTGCTCCTAAACTCTGAGGGCAAGAAGATGGGCAAGACACAGTCAGGTGCAGTATGGCTTGATCCTAACAAGACAACACCTTTCGAGTTCTTCCAGTACTGGAGAAACGTTTCTGATGCCGATGTTCTTAAATGTATCAGAATGCTCACCTTCCTTCCTCTCGAAGAGATTGACAAGATGGAAAGCTGGGAGGGCGCACAGCTCAATGAAGCTAAAGAAATCCTGGCATTCGAGCTTACAAAGCTTGTTCATGGTGAAGAGGAAGCCGCAAAGGCTAAAGAGGCAAGCCATGCACTTTTCGCAGGCGGAGCCAACAATGCAAATATGCCTACAGTTACCGTTACAGCTGAGGACTTCCCTGACGGAGAGCTTGATATCATCTCTGTTCTCGTAAAAGCAGGACTTTGCGATTCAAGAGGAGACGGCCGCAGAAATATCCAGCAGGGCGGTGTTTCCGTTGCAGATGAGAAGGTAACTGATATCTCTACAAAATACACTCTCGACGATTTCAAGGGCGAGGGTCTCATTATCAGACGTGGTAAAAAGAAATTTGCCAAGGTTGTAGCTGAATAGACAGAGAATCCCCGGTAGTAACTACCGGGGATTTTTACTTTCAGCCATATTTTATTTTGAAAATTCATTTGCAGGAAATTCATATGGCACAAATTTACTGCTACATGTAACTGTATACTCTGTTTCCCCCGAAACAGTTTTTTGTTCTGTGCCAACACCCTCTCCGCAAATCCAGTATGAACCATCATTTTTTTCTATTACGGTATTCATCATTTCGGCAGGATATTCCCCATCAAACCCGGCAAGGCTGTACTTGTCCGAATTATATTGTAATCTGCCTGTCCATACCATTATTACATCAGAAGCAACCTTAGTCGGTGTCTTTACGACAAGACTGTCTGCTATTCCACAGTTGTCAGCCGGATTGTATCCCCAGGTCCATACTGTTCCATCATTTAACAGTGCCGCATGAAATGTACCACCTGTTACCAAAACAGCATTATCAAGGATTTTTTCCGGCTTCTTTATAAATGACACCGCATAATTCTCAAATGTCATGCTCTCATTTGCAGTGCCCCAGGACCATACAGAACCATCATTTTTGATAGCAATAATGTCAAACTTACCGCACCTTGCATATCTCACATCTTCCATGATAAGATACGGTGTATCCACATAATAATTATTATCAAAAAGCTTCGCTGTCTTATCATAGCCATATTTCTTACTGAATTCCTCAGTACCTTTTCCTGCATGTCCAAATGCATATAGCTTATTATCCTTTGTAAGATAAATCGCAAAACCCTCTCTGGAATAATCTACATGCACAACATTTTCTGCAATCTTTACCTTTTCACTATGTACATCATAATCACGATTCCCCTGTGCAAGCTGTCCCCAGTCATTGTTTCCACATCCCCACAAAACATTGTTTTCATCTATGGTGTACAGATTTCCCGGATCACCCGTATTCGTAATATAATGATCTGCAATATTGATAGATATATCCTTAAGTTTTTCTGTATGATTTTGCTCTGTCTCAGCAACAACCTTATTATTTACATCCGTACTATCTTTAATATTACTTTTAAAATACATAACACAACTGATTGCATCAATACATATAACCACAAACAAACTAACTAAAATTTTCTGGATATATTTGTTCTTCAGCATGAAATTCTCCCTTCTTATTAATGTTGAGATAATTCTAAGTTAGTAACCACCACTTCAAGTGGTGGTTTAATTTTAGCCCTCCAAAGGGCATACATTACTGCTTCCGATTCTGCACTTACAATTAGTGCATTATTAAGCTGATATACCACTACCGAATTATACCCTTCACTCGAACTAGCTAATACTACCTCATCGTCCATCGAATTCTGAGCATCTTTTTCAGTATCATATGTATTTTTGTGTTCTAAAAAGAAGATTACACCACAAAAAATAGTCATGGCCATCACTATTGAAATAATTACTCTTTTTTTCATCAAATTTTCACTTTCTAAATATAATTCTGCATCAAATTGATTATCATTGCTATCATTTATTGTGAATGTAAAATCAATTTCAACCAAAATGCTAGTTTCAATATCATAATCGTCTGTAACTAGGTCTCAAAAACTCACATATACTGATATTTTAATCTATTTATGTGTTAAATACTGACACTTTATTATAATATTACCAGATTTAACAGAAAGTGCAATATTTTTTAGTACATCACAGAAGATGGATATGCTCCTATCATGGCATACATTGGAACAGAAAGATTGGTTGATGGCATAGTAGGCAAAGCTTGGTGCTGAAATCCCTAAAACTTCTAAAACAGCACCCAACCTCAGCCCAAAATCCGGAAAAATTCTGGGAAAAAGTAGCTGAAACTGCAGAAATTCCCAAAACAGCTCCCTAATCCAGCCCAAAATCCGGAAAAATTCCGAAAAAAAGTAGCTGAAATAGCAGAAATCCACAAAACAGCTCCCCAAAACCAGCGAAACAGCCGGAAAAATCTCCAAAAAAGTAGCTGAAATCACTAAAATCCCCAAAACAGCTCCCAAATATAGCCTGTTATTTATATTTACATGATGCTATCAAACAAATGGAGACCATAATCTCCACTTTTTCCTCATCTTCTCTTGACTTCTCATTAATAAGTGAATATAATTTACCTAATTGATGCATCAACGCTTTAAAGCGCTGATAAAAGGAGGAATTATCATGAAAAAGAGATCTAAAATTTTAGCTTCACTTGTTCTTGCCGGAACAATGGTTCTTGGACTTGCCGGATGCGGAGATTCCGGTTCAGCAAACGGTGGCACACAGTCAGGTAAGAACTCAGATGCCAAATATCAGGTAGGTATCTGCCAGCTCGTACAGCACGAGGCTCTCGATGCCGCTACAAAAGGCTTTGAGGATGCATTAAAGGACAAGCTCGGAGACGAGGTATCCTTTGACGAGCAGAATGCCGCAGGAGATGCTTCTACATGCTCTACAATCTGCACCACGTTCGTCACAAACGACTATGACCTTATCCTTGGAAATGCCACAGCAGCTCTTCAGGCCGCTTCAGCAGCTACAGACTCTATTCCGATTCTCGGAACATCTATCACAGACTACGCTACAGCTCTTGATATGTCAGACTGGTCAGGCACTACAGGAAAGAATATTTCAGGTACTACAGACCTCGCTCCACTCGATGAGCAGGCTAAATGCATCAAGGAGCTCTTCCCGGATGCAAAGAACATCGGTATCATCTACTGCTCATCTGAGCCAAACAGTATCTACCAGTCAACAACTATTACCAAATACCTTGAGGACGAGGGATACACTGTAAAAGAGTACACCTTCTCTGATTCAAATGATGTTGCTGCAGTAACACAGAGCGCATGTGATGCATCTGATGCAATCTACATCCCAACTGACAACACTGCTGCTTCATGTACAGAGGCTATCAACAATGTAGCTTCACAGGCTAAGAAACCTATCTTCGCCGGCGAGGAAGGAATCGCTAAGGGCTGTGGTGTGGCAACACTTTCTATCAGCTACTATGACCTTGGATACACAACAGGTGAGATGGCTTACGATATCCTTGTAAATGGTACAGACATCAAAACTATGGAGGTTAAGAGCGCTCCTAAGTTCACTAAGGAGTACCTTCCGGACCGCGCCAAGGAGCTTGGAATCACAGTTCCGGACGGCTATGAGGAAATCTCAGCTGAATAAACAGCTGCACTATGGAGGTATTTAATAAAATGATTCTAATGAATTATTTTGCAACCTTAAATCCGGTTGCATTCACCAATGCCCTTCCGGGCAATATAGCCCAGGGCCTGATATGGGGCATCATGGCACTCGGTGTTTACATCACCTTCAGACTGCTGGACTTCGCAGATCTGACGGTTGATGGCTCATTTGCAACAGGTGGTGCCGTAACCGTTATGATGACGATTAACGGCTACAATATCTGGGTTTCACTGCTTTGCGCATGTATTGCCGGTCTGCTCGCAGGACTCTGCACCGGTCTCTTACATACAAAGCTCGGCATTCATCCGATTCTGGCAGGAATCCTTACACAGATAGCGCTCTACTCTATCAACTTAAATATCATGCAGCGCCACGCCAACCAGGCACTTAGCGCAGATAAATATAATCTGGTGCTTTCATCACGTAATCTGACACATGCGATAATTGTCGGTGTGATTTTCTCAGTTGTAATTATCGCGGTGCTTTACTGGTATTTCGGAACAGAGCAGGGCTCTGCTATCCGTGCCACTGGCTGCAACCCTGCAATGAGCAAGGCTCAGGGTATCAACATCGACAACATGAAGCTCATCGGTCTTGCGCTTTCAAATGCAATTGTAGCGCTCTCAGGCGGTCTGCTTTCACAGTACTCAGGCTTTTCCGATGTAAACATGGGCCGTGGTGGAATCGTCATCGGTCTTGCCGCAGTTATCATCGGTGAGGTGCTCGGCGATGCAATCCTCGGAAAGCACATGAATTTCATGGGAAAGCTTATCTTTGTCATATTTGGTGGAATTGTTTACTACATTGTAATCGGAATCGTTCTGTGGCTGCAGATGCCAAGTGATGACTTAAAACTCTTCACTGCAATCATCGTGGCAATTTTCCTTGCAGTGCCTTACCTGAAGGGCAAGAGCAAGGCCTCCTTCAAAAAGGCCGGCAAGCGCTCTGCCGCAGCACTTAATGCAAAGGAGGGCAAATAAATGCTAGAGATTAGAAACGTACATAAAACCTTCAATCCGGGCACAATCAATGAAAAGCATGCCCTTAATGGTGTAAACCTAAAGCTTGAGGAGGGCGATTTCGTCACTGTTATCGGTGGAAACGGTGCCGGAAAATCGACCATGCTCAATGCCGTTGCAGGCACATGGCCTGTTGATGATGGTTCAATTCTCATTGATGGAGTGGATGTCACAGGACTTCCTGAGTTCAAGCGTGCATCATTTCTGGGACGTGTGTTCCAGGATCCAATGACGGGAACTACCGCAACCATGCAGATTGATGAAAACCTCGCACTTGCAGCGCGCCGCGGAAAGCGCCGTGGTCTTGGCTGGGGCATCACAAAGGCTGAAAAGGAGCGTTTCCACGAGCTTTTAAAGGAGCTTGACCTGGGACTCGAGGATCGAATGACCTCAAAGGTTGGTCTGCTCTCAGGTGGACAGCGTCAGGCTGTTACACTGCTCATGGCTTCACTCCAGAAGCCGAAGGTGCTGCTTTTGGATGAGCACACCGCAGCTCTCGACCCAAAGACAGCCTCAAAGGTGCTCGCTCTCACAGACAAAATCATCAAGGAGAACAGCCTGACAGCCATGATGGTCACACACAACATGCGTGATGCCATCGCTCACGGCAACAGACTCATCATGATGAATAACGGACAGGTTGTCCTTAATATCTCAGGCGAGGAAAAGAAAAACCTCACTGTGGAGGATCTGCTCATGAAGTTTGAGGAGGTTTCCGGCGAGGAATTTGCTTCTGATAAGGCTTTGCTTGGATAGACATATCTATATAATAATAACAAAAATTTGCAGCTCAATACACGAGCTGCAATTTTTTTGTTATATACTTTTTATATGAGTTCTCCCACCGGCTTAATCATATCAGCCTTGACAAAGCCCTTTATGATCAGATACTGCTCTATCGTCTTCACACAGTTTTCCACACCGACACGCTCACTGTTTAGTGTCAGGTCGTAGTTCACCGGATTGGTCCAGTAATTTCCGTGTGTATAGTACTTGTAATAATCTGCCCTGAACTTATCTGTTCTCTCAATCGTGGCATTTGCCACCTCCGGTGTCACACCCATATTGGCTATGGTACGCTCCACACAGAATGCACGCGGTGCCTCAATGTATATGCTCACCACATTTGGGCGGTTCTTTAATACATAGTCGGCACATTTTCCTACTATGACGCAGGATTCCTTGTCTGCAAGCTCGTTGATAATCTGGCTCTGATACTCAAAGAGCCTGTCATCTGATTTGAACTTCTCATTTCTTGATATATATCCCTTTGCTCTTGGAAGCCCTCGCAAAAAGCTCGTAAATCCGCCCTCTTCACGCAGCTTCTCATTTACCTCCTGAAACACATTCTCGTCAAGTCCGCTCAGCTGGCTTGCAAGAGTCAGAATACGGTTCTCATAACAGTGTATTCCAAGCTCTTTTGCCAGCTGTGATGCTATTGCTTTTCCGCCTGTTCCAAATCCTCTGGCAAAGGTTACTACAAAATTATCCATTTATCATTTCCTCCTTCTGAATGCCAACCATATCTAGCCTGCAAGATATCTGCTTAAGAATTCTCTTGTTCTTGGATTCTTAGGATTTGTAAACAGCTCTGACGGTGCTGCATCCTCTGCCACATATCCTGAGTCCATGAAAATAGTTCTTGTAGAAACATCTCTGGCAAATGCCATCTCATGTGTGACGATTATCATCGTAAGTCCTGTCCTCGCGAGGTCCTTCATGACATTTAGCACCTCTCCGACCATCTCAGGGTCAAGCGCCGATGTAGGCTCATCAAACAAAAGCACCTCCGGGTTCATACAGAGTGACCTGGCAATGGCAACTCGCTGCTTCTGTCCTCCTGATAGCTGCGATGGCTTTGCATTGATATAAGGAGCCATGCCGACTGCCTTCAGATGCGTGATTGCCCTGTCAAAGGCCTCCTGCTTTGGCAGATGAAGCACCCTCCTTGTACAAAGCATACAGTTCTGGAGCACTGTCATATTGTTGAACAAATTGAAGGACTGGAACACCATTCCCACCTTTGAACGGTAATCATTGATATCCTTTTGTACATTTCTGACCTCTTTATCATGATATAAAATCTTTCCTGAGGTCTGTTTCTCAAGCTTGTTGATGCACCTAAGCAGTGTTGATTTTCCCGAACCTGAGGAGCCCACAATACAGATGACCTCGCCGGAATGCACATCAATATCAATCTTTCTAAGTACCTCATGATCACCAAATGATTTGCTTAAATCCTTAATTGAAATTACTGTCTCACTCATATTGTGCCTCCTATTCATTGTCCATGTACTCAACTGCGAGTGCATAGTCTGTCTTGCCCTGCAGCTTCTTTTCAATCAGCTTGAAGAGCTTATCAAATACAAAGCACAGTACAAAGTAAATTACCGCGATGACCAGATATGACTCAAAGTACTTGTAGTAGTTTCCACCGACTGTCTTGGCAGCCATGAAAAGCTCCTGCACAGCGATAACATTGAGCACTGATGTCATCTTCAGATTTAAAAGGAATGTATTTGCCATCTCAGGAATGATGTTCTTGAATGCCTGCGGCAAAACTACATAGAGCATTGTCTTAAACGGTGACATTCCCATGGCCCATGCGCCCTCGCGCTGTCCCATATCTATTGATCCGATTCCTGCTCTGACTGTCTCTCCCATGTAGGCACCTGTATTTAATACAGTTACGAGAATACCTGCAAATACAGGGGTCAGGTTTTCATAGCCCATCTGACGTATTCCATAGTACACAATCATCGCCTGAACTATCATTGGTGTGTCCCTGAATACTTCAACATAAACTGTAAATATCACCTTTACTATACGGATAAGGACCTTTTTTACGATGTTGTCGCCATCGTTAAGCTTTACATCATTTACTATGCCTACGATATATCCCAATACGAAGCCAAGCAATGTACCAACTACCGATATGTACAGCGTAAGCCAGGTTCCTTTGATAAACATGCTTGAATATTTCTGCGCCAGAAATACCATCCATTCTAACGAATTACTTGGATTACTTATCATCATACTGCTACCTCACTTTTATCTCTCTAATCCCCAGCTTACGCCGGTTTTATCCTTCATCTTTTCGTGAATCAGATAAATCTCTAACAACTAGTTGGCTGCCGGCTGCTGTGTCAGAACCTGATCCATCAGCTCATCCATCTTTGCCTTGTCATTCCAGCCGATTGCATTCATGGCATCCTGGATTTTATCTCTGAGTGCTGTATCATCCTTTCTTGTTGCGATACATACATTTACCATTTCATCATCACCTGTGAATGTATCATTCTCATCCAGCTCGATAATCTGTAAATCATCGTTTGTAAGTGCTGCTGACTCTGCTGTCGGAACATCGATTACACATACATCTGCGCTGCCGTTTGATATTGCGAGGAAGCACTCTGATGTAGTCTCAAAGTTTCCTGACTGCTCAGCACCCTTTATCTGGTCTAAAAGTGGAATCCAGCCTGTTCCAAGCTGTGTAGTTACTTTGCAGCCTGTATCTGCGAGATCTGAAAGACCCTTTACATTTGAATACTTGCCGCCCTTCTTAACAACAATACAGTTGTTTCTATAGTAATAAGGCTCTGTGAATGCGTATGATGCCTCTCTTTCCTTTGTCTTGCCCATACCGGCGATGATACAGTCATAATCTCCTGCATCGAGTGAGATACCGATTGATGACCACTCAACCTTATGTACCTCAAGGTCCATTCCCATCTGGTCTGCAAGCTTCTGTGCCACTGCTACATCGTAGCCGTATGCATAGTAATCAGAGCCTGCTATCTTGACTGCCTTGCTGCCGTCCGGTGTGGTATCTGTATCCTGTGTCCAGTTGAATGGAGCATATGCACATTCCATACCAACCTTTAAAGCCTTCTTTGATGAGCTGTCTGCCGCTGAGCTATCTGAGGCAGCTCCTCCTGATGACGAACCACATCCAAACAATGTTGTCACTGCCATTACACCTGTCAATATCAATGCTGCAAATCTCTTACTTCTCTTCATCATAAGCTTTTCCTCCTTGATTATTGAAATACGAAAAGGCGCCGGAGTTTTTCTCCAGCGCCTTTGCTTAGTTCGTATAATAAACTTAATGAAGCAGCTTTGCAATGTTAATTTTGCACAATTTGTTTGTGCATTTTTACAGTAACTAATTAAACATAAGCCTTTTTACAAGAATACAATTAACTACATCCAGATATTCCATCGAGTCATCAAGGCTGATTTCCAGTATTTCTTCTATCTTTTTCAGACGGTATTGCAGGGAATTACGATGAACGTACATCATCTGTGCCGTTTTTTGGACATTAAAACCACACATATAATAATTGAGCAGCGTATCTATGAGAAAGGAGCCGTTTGCATTGTCATACATCTCAAGCCGCTTTAACTTCTCGTTGCAATAATCCATGATTTCCTGCTGATTGCCACTGTTGAACATATACTTGTATATGCCCATGGAGCTGGCACTGATTACCTTCTTGTTGGTCGGATTGGGTAAAATATCCTTTTTGGGGATGAGATTTTTCGCCTCCTGATAACTCTTGCCAAAATCTGCCGGCTTCCTGTATGCAGCACCGAGTATGCATGTGCTGTGAATGAGCCCTGCAAATGGTGCACGACTGTCTAAATCCCCAAGTATCCTTTCAATCTGATGCTCTGTCTCCATATCCTTTGTCTCCTCAAAAAGAAGCACAAATTTGTTTAAAAACCTCATATACATAGGCGTTTTCTTCATATGGATAACCTCGCGGTTCAGGCAGTCGGTATAGTATGTATATGTGTGCTCGTCCTGCTCCAGATTCACTCCGTATTTGCGGTCTATCACGATGATTCCCACTCTGTACGGCCGGTCAAAGGTCAGACCAAACTGTGCAGAAATCTTCTCGATATACTTATCATTTACCTCATATCCAAAAAGCAGGTTGTACAGGTAGTCCCCGGTCCTTTTATTATCCACACTGGTCTCTAAAAGCAGCTCTCCGATGCTCTGCGCAATATCTACAAAAGTAGCTCCCTCCCACCGGATATAAAACAACGGCAGCTTGAGTTCATCAGCCTTGTCCTTCATCCTCTGTGGTGCCTCTTCCCTGTCCTCCACAACCGAAATCGCAAAGCCCGATATCCCCAGCTCATTCAGCTCAACCATGGCATCATATGCTTCGTCCATGGAAAATCTCTTGTAATCTACCACAAGCAGCGCAAAGTTGCCCGGATTCATATGATCCTTATAAGGCTTTGTCTGCACCAGATACGTCCATGACACAATCCTGTCTAGCCCTGCTGCTCCCGCCACAAGCTCCATTCCGTCCATTTGTAAATTGTTAACATCCCTGCATGAAATCATCTGCGTCTCCCTGATATCATTAAGCTTCGGTAATTATCCCAAACCGCGCCACATTACTTATATCCACAACCGCTTCGCCCCGGCATATCCTCTCCGTGCACATATCTGGCGTTGAACTCCATATTTATCTCACGAAGCTCCTTCTTTCCGTCAATATAGTCCTGATACATCTCGGCAAGCCCCGACATGCAGCCATCGCAGGTGGCCTCGATATTGCCAAGCGACTCAGCCACAATTGCCTCGCGTTCCTCTTTTGTTGTCTCACTAATTAAATATCCCATTTCGTATGCTTCCTTTTCGTATGTTTCTTATCCGTATGTTTCCTATCCATGTATTTCCTGACCGTATGTTTCGTTTCTGTATAATGCATAAAAATGATATGAGGGTCAATATATTAAAAGTCGTAACTGTTCAGTACCTTCACAGTTGCGAGCCGCAAGCGCATAAGAATCAGCTGCGCTGATGGGCGCTTGCTCCTACATAATATACGTTTTCTTACGAAATATGCGGTACCGCATATTTCTGTACTGAACAGTTACTAAAAGCCCAGATTCTCATCCACAAGAATAATCTGGAAACGTCCCTTCACTCTTGAGAAGCGTGTGGTCAGAATCTGACAGCAGATACACTGCGGACTCTTGCAGTCAAAGCAGGTACCGTTCTTAGAGCACGGTGTGTCGATGCCAAAGCGCTGTGCATTGATTGGCGCTGCCTCATTTCTCGCACGGCTCATAGCGTCTGCCTCAGTCTTTACGACCTTGTTCATGCCTACTATAAGAAGCACATGCTTCGGTCCATAAGCATATGCAGCCACACGGTTTGCATTTCCGTCAATATTGATAAATACGCCATCCTCGCTCATAGCATTGACACTTCCAAGGAAATAATCCGATGTAAATGCCTTTAACGCTATCTCCTGCTTCTCCTCCTGCGTAGACACCTTGTCCCTGTCATAAAACTGATATTCTCCGTTTGAGAGCGCCTCATACAGACCACACTCCTTCACCGATGTGGCACCGCCCATATTGATTGAGCTTCCCTTTGGAATCAGCTCCAGTGCCTTCTTAACAGCCTCCTCCTTTGTCTCTACATAATAGGCCTCCATGTTGCGCGACTCAAGTGCCGCCACAAGTCGCTTTCCCAGTAATTCGTTTCTCATTTTTCTTACGTCCATAGTGTAAACCTCATTTCATGCTTATTGCCAATTCCCATTTGTGCAATTAGCTTTATTAATTGTTGTTATTATACTACTTCACAGGGGGTGTCTGCAATTTATTCAGAAATAAATAATCGTATAGTTTTATGTTAATTATCATTCTTTTAATAATCAAATCATATAGTTGTTCTATACATTTCCAAAATAGCCAGGTATTTCATAATAAACTGCCAGCTGATTAAAGCCCTGCATATTCGTGATATGCAGGGCTTTCGTTAATCTTCTCTTATATAATTATTATTTACTACTTTTTGCACATCTTTCGGATCAGGCATTGAGCGGATTGCGCCTTTCTTTGTTGTGACCAGATATGCGGCAGCGTTGGCAATTTGCAGCATTTCTATCAAATTTTCTTTACTCAAATTCTCTAAATCATGATCCAATAGATAATTTAACACACTTCCACAAAATGTATCGCCTGCACCTGTTGTATCAATTGTTCCACCAAGCAAATATGAAGGTACGTATGCCCTAATTTCTCTATAATAAGAATAGCTTCCATCAGCACCGGCTGTTATATTAAGGAGTTTTATATTTGGATATCTCTCCATAAGAATATTTGCTCCTTTGTCAAAATCAGATGTTCCTGTCATAAACTCAATTTCATTATCCGAGATTTTCAAAACATCACACTGACTTAATCCATATGCTATCTGGTTTCTCGCATCATCCAGACTTTTCCATAATGGTGGTCTGAGATTTGGATCAAAAGAAATGATTAATCCGTTATTTTTAGCGGTCTCAATTGCTCGTTTTGTTGCCTCCTTTACATTATCATCAGTCATAGAAAGAGTTCCAAAATGAAAGAGCCTAGACTGCTTTATCTGTTCATACTCAACCTCATCTGACGATAACATCATATCCGCTCCCGGATGACGATAAAACGAAAATTCTCGGTCGCCATTTTCATAATTTTTCACAAATGCTAGTGTTGTATTATAGTAATTATCTATAATTAATCCTTTGTGATCAATTCCGGTTTCATCCAATATAGCAGTCAGCATTTTCCCAAAAAAATCATTACCAATTTTGCCTATGAATGTACAGGATTTATTATATTTTCTTAATAAAGCAAGTACATTACACGGAGCTCCTCCCGGATTTGCTTCAAAAACCGGATTTTCCTGTCCACTCATTCCATAATCAGTAAAATCTACTAGTAGCTCGCCTAAAGCAACAACATCATATTTTTTCAATTGCTATCCTCCGAATTTCATCCAAGCATATATCGTTCAAATTCTAGTGCCTTCTTTGCGTCACGATCCAATGCTTCTTCGCTTGTGTCAGGTACAATATCTCTCCATACCTTAATATTCTGTCCTACAGTTCCTCCCGGCATAACAAAAGGCTCCATCACAACTGTCTTATCATAATTAATGTCTCTTAATGCCTCTCCAATCTCTCTCCAAGGTGTTCGTCCTCTTCCCGGAACCATACGATTACACTCACCTGTATGGAAGTGTCCCAGTAAACTGCCAGCCTCACGTATTGCTGCACCAATACTTTCCTCTTCAATATTCATATGAAAAGTATCTAACATTACACTTACATTAGATGCCTTAGGCTCTAATTCACGAACACTTTTCACAAACGCAGTGCATTCCTTTGATGTATTAATAACATGATTTTCAAAACGATTTAAACTTTCAAGGCCAAGCACCTCAATTCCGCATTCTGCTGCTATCCTTCCAAGTTTGGCCATTCCTTCTATTCCTCTCTCCCAATCGCCCTTTTTGTCAACCGGTTTAGAAAAATCAATAGGCCAGCATGAATATAAAGCTCCGCCAATAAGAGTTGCTCCAATTTTTTCCATTCTTTTAAACAAATCAGTATAGAATTCAAGTGCATGCTTTCTTACCGCTGGATCACTGCTTGAAATATTATTTTCCGGCACTGGACCATATCCAACAGTAAGTCGTATATTTTTATCTGCCGCATGCTTTTTTAATTCCTTTAACTCTTCATCACTATATTCCGGGAGTGGCCCGGCAGCAATTTCCAAAATGTCAAAACCAAGACTCGAAACCTTGTCTATGTAATAATGATAATCTCCATCCCATTCATGCTCCCAATATGCGTAATAAATTCCGTGTTGCATAATCTTATACCTCCTTTTTATTTAGATGCTGCCTTTTTTGCACGTCGTTTTGAAATGTAAATGTTAAATACTAAAACTGCAAGTAATGCTATGCCCCAGATCATATCTCTGTAATAGTTGCTGATAGCTGGAAACTGATTTAAATAAGAAGACAGTGTCTGAAGAATAATAACCGCAAAAGCAATTCCCGGTATATTACCAAAACCACCATCCGGATTAATTCCACCTAAAACAGCGACCAATATTGTCTGCATTGTATAGCTTGTTCCAAAATCCGCCTTAGCAGAATTCAATCTCGATAAGCTCACAAGTCCTGCAACTGCGGATAAAATGCCTGAAATCATGTAACAGCACAAGGTCGTCTTCTTAACATTTATTCCTGCAAACTTTGCAGATTTCGCATTTGTTCCAACTAAATATACCTTATTTCCGAAACTCGTTTTACTCATAATCCATGTGAGTATAATTGTACAAATTATAAACAAAATAAATGGTAACGGAATTCCAAAAATCGTCATTGCTGAAAGAATATTAAACTGTCCATTCGCAGAGACAGTACTTCCCTTGGACAAAACAATGGATATTCCCATATATAGTTCATAACTACCTAGTGTTGCCAGCATTGGCGGAATATTAAGAAAGCTAACAAGGAATCCGTTAAAAATACCACATAAAGCACCTACAACAAGTGCAACTACACATGCAAATATTATTCCTGCAACTCCACTTGTATTACTCTGAATAATTAATCCTGCACTTATTCCACATAAATTTGCAATATATACTGTTGATAAATCAATTCCTCCGCTTAACATACATATACCCATTCCAAGTGACATAAGGCCATATTCTGTAAGCTGCTTTCCAATTGACTGTACATTTCCTACATTCAAAAACTGTGATGACTTTGTAATTCCAGTTATAAAAAGCAATACCACCAAAATAATGATTAATCTTCTCGAATTTTCATCAAAAGGTAAGGTAATACTTTTTTTCATTTTCTTTGATTCATTCATGTTTACTCTACCCCCTTCTTCTTCGCGGTCGTCTTCGATGCACTTTTTGCCTGCATAGCAGAAATTGCAGTACCTATTATTATAATTGCTCCTATAAATACTTTTTCCCAATATACTGAAATTCCAAGCAAAATCAAACTATTTGCAACCATTGTAAGAAGCAATGTTCCAAGCAGGCATCCTCTGAGAGTACCAATTCCTCCTGTCATACGTGTTCCTCCCAGAATTACTGCAGCAATTACCAGCATTTCTGCTCCAGCATATTCATTTGGGAGATAAAAATAAGACATCATTGCATAACATAAACCTGCAATTGCAGCTATTCCACCATTTACAACAAATACCAGAAATCTGACTTTTCCGACATTTATTCCTGCTCTCTGTGCGCTGACTTCATCTCCGCCTACTGCATATACGCTTCTTCCTGCCATTGTGTAATTTAAAATCAGATATGCAATTACATACAGTACTATCATAATAATAAATGTAACCGGAAGAGATGAACTCAGCCCTGATTTTGCATTTGTAACAGTTGCAATATTTATCTTACTCAGCTTATATAGTTTATCTGGCAGTTCTGTTCTGCCAGCTTCAAATGCGCCAAACAAAATACCACTACAAATAGATGATGTTCCAAGCGTTACTATCAAACTATTAAACTTATACTTAACAATAAAGAACCCATTAATACAGCCAATAAGACATCCAACCCCAATTGCTATAATAAATATTGGAATAACACCTAATGAAAAGTTATTTCCAAGTGTTACAGCAATATACGCTGAAAGTGCTGCAATTAAAGGAAATGATACATCCGCACCTGTACTTACAAAACTCAGCAATGCACATAATGCGTAAATAGCAGGTATAATCATTGACCTTATTAAATCCATTAAATTGTTACTTGTAAAGAACTGACCTGAACGCACCTGAATTATTACCGAAAATGCGATAATAATACATAAAACATAAAATTCCGTCTGTTTCATGATGCTTTTCACATTAAATTTCATCTTTACACCCCCTATATAGTTGACTTATACAGATTGTCATCTGTAAGTTCTTCGCCTTTAAATTCGCCTGTCATTCTTCCAGCTTTCATAATCAAAGCTCTATCACATAAGGCTGTAATCTCAGCTACATCATCTGACACAACAAGCACAGCCATCGTGCAAGTACAACCTTCTGCTGATTTCCACCCGAAAGAGTCTGAACCGGCAGTGTATGGTCTTTAGTGGCAACTCCAATTTCTTTAACCCAATGTGCTGACAACTCTTTCTGTGCCGCTTCTTTTACTACACCAAACGCTCCTGAAATTTCTTTCAAGCTTGTTACCGATATATTTTTATAAATTGACTGTGGTAAAAATAATCCCTCTGTCAAACGGTCCTCTGGAACCAATGCAATTCCATTCTTTTGAGCCTCAGCCACATTCTTTAGATGAACCGTTTCTCCAGAAACACTAATACTTCCATTCGTAGGTTTAAGCATTCCAAATAAAGCAAGACTGAGTTCGGTGCGGCCTGAACCAAGCTGTCCGGCAATACCAAGGATTTCGCCTGCATGTAAATCAAAGCTTACATGTTCAAATCCCTTTGCTGAAAGATTCTTTACTTCAAGCACTTTATCAGATTTCGAAAAATCCTTTACTTCTTTAACATCGGTAGTGTCAATATTCCTTCCAGTCATGTAATAAGTGAATTTTTCTTCTGTCATTTCCTTTGCAGGACATTTATATACATTTTGACCACTTCTAAGAATTGTGATACTATCCGAAATTTCAAATACTTCATCCAGTTTATGTGAAACAAATAAAATTGTAATACCCTCTTTTTTTAATTCTTCTATAATTCCGAATAATCGAGTTACTTCTTTCTTTGTCAAAGCTGTAGTTGGCTCATCCATAATAATGAGCTTAGCATTATGTAATAAAGCCCTCGAAATAGCAATCAGCTGCTTATCCGCAACCGGAAGTGTTTCAACTCTTGCATCTAGATCTACATCAAAATTAATCTTCTTGACAGCTTCTTCTGCAATCTTTCTAAATTCTCTCTTATTAACAAATTTTTTCTTCTCTGCCAATACTTGATTAAAAGCCAGATTCTCCATTACTGTTAAATTGGGAAAAATTGAAAAATCCTGATATATTACCTGAATACCTGCAGCAATCGCATCAGCAGTAGACATATTTGTATATTCTTTTCCATCAATCTCTATTGTTCCTTCATCCGGTTTATAAAACCCCGAAATTACTTTAATAATAGTTGATTTTCCACATCCATTTTCACCAGCCAGACAATGTGTCTCGCCCTTCTTAATTGTTAAATCTACACCTTTTAATGCATGCACCCCGCCAAATGACTTTTTGATATTTTTTACACATAAAATATTTTCTGACATTAACCCTCACTCTCCTTCAAACTGTTATTTTCTGAAAATCCGGATGTTTTTTAATTAAATCCATCCGGATTTTCACCAGACTACTTCATAAGTTAAATACAGTTTTATATTTAGAAATCGTAATCGTCAATATTATCCTTATTTAAAATCAATGGAGCATTACCTAATACGCAACGATTTACACCTTCCTGGATTTTTACACTATCATACCCATCCTGCTCAAGGTCAATTCCTTCTTTTATTTCATCGCCTGATAACACCTTGTAAGCCAAATCACACATAGCATATCCTGCTGATGCCGGATCCCACAGGCACACCGCATTTATCGTACCATTTTTGACATACTCTCTTGTTGCATTTGGTGTTCCAACACCAACAATTGATACTTTATCAATTAATCCCAACTCTTCAACTGCCTGAGCTTCACCTAAGATATCAACGGAAGCTGCTCCGGTAAATCCAGCAAGCTCAGAATTTGCCTTTAATAACTCTTTCGCCTTACTATAAGCTGTATCAACCTTTTCTGATGATTCTGCCGATGGTACAGTATCATTAATCAGCGACATATCAGGATAATTTTCTTTCTGATACTTATACTCTGCATTAGAATATTCCATATGAGTTGTTGATGTAGTATAGGCAACCATCTGAGCATACTGCCCTTTCTCACCCATTGCTTTTGCAAGCTCCTGCATCATTGTATTTCCAAAATCCTCAGCGGTGAATGCTTCTACATCATATAATGTGCTTTTTAAATCTGAGGCTTCGTGACTAATTACTACAATGCCCTTTTCCATGGCTTTTTTCAAAACTGATTCCAATGCACCCGGATCAATTGGGACAATACACAACGCATCAACACCTTGATTAATCATGTCCTCAACCAGTTGAACCTGTGATGCCGCATCCGCATTTGCTGGTCCCTTCTGTATTACATCAACTGTCTTTTCCTTGCCAAATTCATCCACTCCAACCTGCATTCTCTTAAACCAGTCCGACGTACCATCTTTAACGACAACTGCAATTGTCCAATCCGCTGGTTCCTTATCTGATTTATACTTTGCAGCATCTAATAATTCAGCGCTGACACTTACCTGTGTATCAGCATTCTTATCATTAGAACCAGAACCGGTGTCTACTGCAGAGCATCCTGCTACACCTATCATCATTGTTAACCCTAAAACCATTGCCAATAATTTTTTTGCCATAATTTTGTCCCCCTGTGGTATTTATTCAATATTTCTGTGACGGGCTTCCATCTCTTCCTTGGAAATTCCCATTTCTTCACTTAGCATCATTACAATTACATCGAAGAATACAAGCAATGCCTGCTCAAACTGATTCCCCATCATCTGAGCTGTCGGTACATACTCATCCTCTGAGTTGTATACCGCCTTATAAGCAGTTGCAGGAATCCTTATTACCTTATCTGCAATTTCTAATATATGTCCTTTTGCAGATGGAGTAATTAAAAGAATAGTGGCACCTGTTTTCTTTGCATTATCACAAATTATGTTTTCATGTGCCACGTCAGCACTTCCGCATGCGCATATAAACAAATCTCCTTTGTTCATGGATGGAGTGGTATCATCCCATATCCAATGAGACTCCTTTCCTAAATGCATTAAGCGCATAGCAAACTCTCTCGTCGAAAGCCCTTCTCTTCCTGCACCAAGCAGAAAAACACGCTTTGCATTTTTGATTTCCTCCAATAGTTCTCTCACGTTTTCATCACTCATTCTTGCAAAGACTTCTGACAACTCGTCCAATGCAATTTTAGATAACTCTTGAAAACGATCCATATTACATCACCTCCTGGTATTTTTTATTATCAAGGCGACTAAGCGCCAGCATGCCATCTTCATGTGTTCCTGTGTATCCGGAAAATAACCATGCATGAATCATTGCCATTGTAAAGTCAATGCCTTTCTTTTCCATGAACCATGCTCCGGTACACAAAACATTTCCATTATTATCATTTTTGCTAAGCACTGCCGGAAAAACATCATAACAAAGTACTGCTCTTATTCCCGGAATCTTGTTTGCTGCCATTGCCATTCCCTGACCTGTTCCACAAATCAGAATTCCATAATCACATTCTTTTGATACAACCTTGTTAGATACTATTTCTGCAATCTCTGCATACTTTCCACCATCTGCTTCATTTTCCGATTCGCAACCTGTATCTACGATATCGTAACCTTCTTCCTTCATTCTCTCTAATAATTTTTTATAGAACCGGTACGCAGCCGGATCACAGCCCATTGCTAATTTCATATTTATTCCTTCCTTTATCTGTTTTATGTAACCGCTTTCATTGTTTTGTAATAAGTAAGTGATTGTGTATTTTATGAGTAATACACAATCACTCATTCTTAAAATGTCTGATGAACCAGCGGAGAATTCAATATCATATGCTGAAATGTTTCATCCGGCTGCTCCAATCTCTTTATCAGCAGTTCCGCTGCTGAATGTCCTAATTCGTATGCATCACGTTGGATACAATTATACGGAATTCCAAGATACTGCATCATGTCAATTTCATCCAGTCCTATATGTGTATACATGTCCGTTTTTCCATGCGTATGCTCACATACCGCTTGTATATATCCTTTACTAAGTAAGTTATTACATGTAATTACAGCTGTAGGCTGCTTTGACTTCGCAATCATCTGTTTTGTCACCTGATATCCTGACACCCTCGTATATGTTCCTCTAAATACAAGATCTTCGTCATATGGAATACCAGCCTTTTTTAGACCTTCTAAATATCCTTCAAATCGCTGAACAGACAATATATTCTCTTTGTCTCCAATTATAATTGCAATTTTTCTGTGTCCTTCATTGGCCAATGCTAACACAGCTTTTCGCACGGCACTCTGGTCATCAAAATGTACTATATCACACTTTAATCCTATATCTCGATCCATGCAGACAATCGGACAATTCATACGATCCAATTTTCTTTGCAGTTTATCCAAAACTCCAAGAGCTGAATAATTAACTGCCGGGATATACAGCAATCCTCTTACTCTCTGCATTTTCATCATGTCCAGTGCTTTATAATCCGTATCCATATCGTTATCATTCCCAGAATATAGCAACGACAAATTATGTCTCTTGGTAATTTCTTCAACCCCAGAAAATAATTCTCCAAAAAAAGTATTGCTAATTTCCGGAACAATCACACCAACCGTAGAAGAGCTTTTCATTGATAAATTTCTCGCAGTCTGAGATGGCGTATAATGCAACTCCTTCATTATTCTAATAATATTTTCTCTGGTATGTTCTTCCACAATGTCCGGTGAATTCAATACTCTGGAGACTGTTGCCTTAGATACACCTGCCCTCTCCGCAATATCTGATATTGTAATATTCTTTTCGATATTTTATCCCTCCTTATGTAACCGATTTCATTTGTCTGTATTATATTATTTTGCATATTTAATGTCAATATGTTAGCTGTCTCTTATACACATCTGACGCTGCCGACGAT
>ENA-OZGM01000247-OZGM01000247.1-human-gut-metagenome-genome-assembly--contig:-NODE-247-length-27151-cov-10.502657_pt1 | contig 27151 bp, 18 predicted proteins | sample MGYA00244655_ERZ653656 | MGnify/ENA primary metagenome ERZ653656 (study PRJEB26926, sample SAMN06164991) | human gut metagenome | biome: ENVO:00009003; feature: ENVO:2100002; material: ENVO:00002003... | reverse complement strand
TGATGGGTCCGATGATGTTGGGCAGCACTTCCTTGAAGATGATGAAGAAGCTGCCTGCGCCCAGCGTGCGGGAAGCCAGCACGAACTCCTGATCCTTCAGCTTGAGCATCTCAGCGCGGGCAATGCGGCTCATGCCCACCCACTCGGTGAGCATCAGGGCAAAGATAATGGTGATCATGCCGGGTTTGAGCACCAGCAGAAGCAGCGTGACGATCACCAGACGGGGAATGCCGTTGGCAACTTCCAGAAAACGCTGCATCATCATATCCACCTTGCCGCCAAAGTAGCCGGAGATCAGGCCGTAGCTCATGCCGATGACCATATCGATGATGGCGGCGGCAACCGCGATGATCAGCGAGACGCGGGCACCCTCCCAGGTGCGGGTCCAGATATCGCGGCCATAGGTGTCGCTGCCGAACCAGTAGTAGACATCCTCCTTGCCCTTTTCCACATAGGCATTGACCGTCTTGGAACCGGTGGTGGTGCTCATTTTCTCGTCACCGTTGAAGATGCCGAAGTTTTCCAGCACCTGCACGCGGGGCGCAAAGTTTTTCTGGCTCAGCTCCTGACCGGAGTAGGTATACTCGTTCATGCCGGGGCCAAATGCCGCCAGCAGCACGATAAAGACAACGAGGATCAGGCCGAGCACCGCGCTCTTTTTGCGGAAGAAGCGCACCCGCACATCCTTCCAGAAGCTCTGTGCGGCAAAGTTCGAGTCCATTGCGATCTCTGCGTCGTTATGCTTGAGCGCAAAGTCCTTCTCGTTGAAGGTGTGCTCGGAATACATGGTATCCACTGCGCTGACGATGGCATCAGCCGTGGCTTCACCGCCCAGGTGAATCGCTTTTTCTGCCATATCAGTTGTCCCCCTTTGCCAAGCGGATACGCGGGTCGATGATGCCGTACAGCAGGTCAACGACCAGCATGATGCCAATGTACATGGCGCTGTAGATGAAGCTCAGGCCGATGACCACGTTGTAGTCGTTGGACTGGATGGCCGTCACCAGCAGGCTGCCCACGCCGGGGATGGCGAAAATTTTCTCGACCACCAGCGAGCCGGTCATCAAATCAACGATGAGCGGGGCCAGCACGGTGATGATAGGGATAAGCGCATTGCGCAGGGCGTGGCGGAAGATCAGCGCCGGGCCGGAGATGCCTTTGCTCTCGGCCAGCAGCATATAGTCAGAGTCGAGGACTTCTATCATCTCGCTTCGGGTGAAGCGGGCGATGGATGCCATGGTGAACATGGACAGCGACACGCTGGGCAGGACACTCGAACCTAAGACATCCTTGGCGGAGAACAGCATCGGGAACCAGCGGAGCTTGAAGCCGAAGGTGTAGCTCAGGGCCAGTGCGAAAACGTAGGACGGCACCGACACGCCGATGACCGAGATAATGGTGGCAATGGTATCAAAAATGGTATCCCGCTTGAGGGCAGCCACAATGCCCAGCATAAGGCCCACCAGAGCGCCCAGCATAACAGCCATGCCGCCGATTTGAATCGAGATGGGCAGGCGGGACTGGATGAGCTGGGAGATAGGCGTATTTTTGGAGATGTTGTAGCTCACACCCAGATCGCCCCGGAGCATATTGCCCACGTAGCGGAAGAACTGGATGTAGATCGGCTGGTCAAGGCCGTATTTTGCATAGAGCGCGGCTCTCATATCGGCTGTCAGCTTTTCGTCGTTGAAGGGCGAGCCGGGCATCAGCTGCATCAGGATGAACAGCACCAGCAGGATGGCCAGCAGCGTAAACAGCGAGGTGAGGATACGCTTGAGCGTATATTTTTTCACGTCAGGTGAACCCCCTTTGGTTTTCCTGTCCGCAGTCAGTCGTGCGCAGGCCGCGGACAAGTACAATGCCAAAAAGGCGCACAGTGGCTTTTGCGGGCCACTGTGCGGCCTTTGTTCAGCGTTTTTTCTTTAAGCGTTCTTTGCGGCCCGCTTGTACACACGGTTCAGGGCCACCGGGTGGAAATCCACGCCGGTAACGGCGCTGGAGATCATCTCGGCATTGCACTGGCCGTACAGCGGGAAGATGACTGCCTGCTCCAGAACGATGGCTTCTGCATCGTACAGAGCTGCCCAACGGCCCTCGGGGTCGGTGCAGAGGTCGCCGGTGGTGCACTCCTCGATGATGGAGTCAAACTCGGCGTCGCTCCACAGACCGTAGTTGTTGGAGTTGCCGGTGACCCACATACCCAGGTAGGTCATGGGGTCAGCGTAGTCGGGACCCCAGCGGGTCAGGCCCAGCTGGAAGTTACCGTCCTGCATATCCTGCACGCGCTGCTTCTTGGGCTCGACGGTCAGGTTCACGGTTAGGCCGGGGAGAGTGGTCTCGAGCTGCTCCTTGACGACCTGTGCCACCTTCTGAGGTGCATCGTCGGCATCAACGATCATGTCGAAGGAGAAGCTGTCCTTGCCCAGCTCGCTCTTGGCGGTCTCGTAATACTCGGCTGCCTTGGCTGCATCGAATGCGCAGGAATCAGCGAACTTGGTCTGGTCGGCGCTGAAATCGCTGCCGTCCGGGCCGGTGGCAAACTGCGGAGGCACGGCGGTGTAGCAGGGAGCAGAGCCGTCCTTCAGGACGTCGCCGGTGATGGCGTCGCGGTCCAGAGCAAAGGTCATAGCCTTGCGCAGGTTCTCGTTTGCCAGTTCAGGCACCGCATCGATGTTGGGGCTGATGTACCACAGGTAGCCGGCGCCCACGCTGGTAAACTGGGGGTCGTCCTTTACCTGATCCACCTGCTCACCGTTCAGCAGGGTCAGATCCAGTGCGCCGGTCTGGAAGCTCATCAGAGCCTGCTGGCTGTCCTTGATGACCTGATAGGCCAGACCATCCAGAGCGATGTTTGCAGCGTCGTAGTAGTCGGGGTTCTTGGTCAGCTCGAATGCGGTAGCAGCGGGCTGGTAGTCGGTCATGATGAATGCACCGTTGGACAGGACGGTGTCGGGGCTGGTGCCGAAGGTATCCTTGCAGGTGTTGAAGAATGCCTCGTTGACAGGGTAGAAGGTGGGGAAGTACATCAGGCTCAGGAAGTAGCTGACAGGGACGTTCAGCTGAACTTCGAGGGTCTTGTCATCCACTGCGGTCACGCCTAGATCCGTGACGGGCTTCTCACCAGCAATGATCTCTGCGGCGTTGACCACCTGGCCGATGTCAGACAGCATATAGGAATACTCGGAAGCATTGGCGGGGTCAACAGCACGCTGCCAGCCGAACACGAAGTCGGCTGCGGTGACGGCGTCACCGTTGGACCACTTTGCATCGCGCAGGTGGAAGGTATAAGTCTTGCCGTCCTCGCTGATGTCGTAGGTCTCAGCGAGGGCCGGGACAGCTGCGCCGTCGGCGTCCATCTGCATCAGACCGTCAGTGTAGTCGGCGATGACCTCGAAGGAGGTGCCGTCGGTGGCGATCTGCGGGTCCAGAGACTGGACCTCAGTCTCCAGCATGATGTTCAGGGTGCCGCCTGCGGCAGTGCCAGCTGCGCTGGAAGCACCGGTGGAGGCAGCGGTAGACGCTGCCGTGGAGCTGGAGCCTCCGCAGGCCGTCAGGGCCAGAGCTGCTGCGGATACGCCTGCTGCTGCCAGAAAGCTGCGGCGCGAAATACGACGATCGAATCTCATAATATCTTTTCCCCTCTCTAACACCGCTTTAACGCATTAAAGCGACTGTTTCTGAAAAATGCACAAGGTGTTCCGCTCCCCCTCTGGAGCTTTCTGCACACCCTTGTGCCTTGGCCGCATTATACATCGTCCACCGCTGAAAGAAAAGACTTTTTGCCAAATTTATACCCTCGACCCAACGATTTCTGTAGTTTGACCAACTACACGTCAAAATTGCGATTTGAATTTTGTATAGTTTTGCCCTTGATGTGTATTCATGTGAGGTACAGTTCACGTGAAATAAGTATTACTTGTGTTTTTACCACGTACAGTTTCGTGTTGCATCTTTCTTTTATAAAGAAAACAGCCCATTATGCTTTCTCGGCATAGCGGGCTGTCCGGACTTTATTTTACTTTATGTGCCTGAAGTTTTGTCTCAAAAGCACTTTGAAAAGTGCTCAGACTGCCTCGGCAGCAGGTGCTTCGACCTCGCCATTGTACACAGCCTTGTCCAGCTGGCCTTCGGTGGCAGCCACAAGGGTGGTAGCGGCGGCAGCGCCGACGACGTTGGTGGCAGTACGAGCCATATCAGCAATGCTGGAAATGGGCGAAAGCAGGATGATGGCTTCCACCGGCAGACCGGCAGCAGCAAACAGAGCGGTAGCAGTGATGGTAGCCGTGCCAGGCACGCCGACGGTACCGATGGAGACGACGACAGCCAGCACAACGAGGAAGGCGTACTGCACCGGGGTGTAATCAATGCCCAGCAGGTGGATGGTAAAGACAGCCAGCAGGGTGGGCCAGACACCGGCGCAGCCCGGCATACCGAGGTTTGCACCCAGACTTGCACCAAAGGCGGCGATGTCCTCGTTGACGCCCAGCTTCTTGGTCAGCTGGTTGACCGTGACAGGGATGGTGCCAACACTGCTCTGAGAAGTAAAGGCGACAGTGCCGGCGGGCCAGACGCCCTTGAAGAACTGGACAGGATCCAGCTTGCCGACGATCTTGATGAGCGCGCCCTCGACCACGAAGGCCTGAATCGCGCAGAGGACATAAGCCAGTACCAGAACACTCAGCAGAGGGACGAGGTCGGCCGGAGAAGAGCGGCTGACGGCACGGGCGATGAGGGACAGGACGGCATACGGAGTGAAGGAGATGACATAGCTGACCACGCGGCCCATCACAACGTCACCGGCGTCGATAAACTTCTTGAAAGGGGCGACCTCCTCGGGCTTCTTGGCGGCAATCTTGTTGTAGCTGATAGCGACCAGAATGCAGAAGACCACGATAGGCACCACCTCGCCGTTTGCCCAGTGGGAAGCGAGGTTCTGGGGGAAGAGGCTGATAACCGTGTCCACAAAGGTGGGGACTTCCTTGGCGGTGTAGTCGGTGGCCAGCTCATACTTCACACCGTGGCCGACGTTGGTCACGACACCAGCGATCAGGGTGATGAGGCTGGCGAAGAAGGTGTTCAGGACGAGGAAGAAAACAGTCTTGAGGCCGATGTTCTTCAGGCGGACGGAATTGCCCAGATTGGTGATGCTGGAAATGATGCTGAAAATCAGCAGCGGGATGACCACAGCCGAAACGACGTGGGCGTAGATGGTACCCACAGCGGCGACATAGGTGTGGTGGCCCTTGAACACAAGGCCCACAATGAGGCCGAGGCCTACAGCCAGAATGGTGCGCACGCCGAAGTCAACGTGCTTTTTCTTGTGCAGGTAGTACAGCAGGGCAAAAAATACGGCAGTCAGGGCCAGTGCGGCCAGATCCAGAATTTCTACAGACATAAAACGGATCCTCCTTTATTTTTGAGTGTGATGTCGTTTTTGTCTGTCAACACATTCGCTCTCTCATGATGTTCCTCCAATTTGGCACAAACCTACTTTGTATGTATGTTTGTTCGGTTGCTGTGGAGTATACTACACACAAACCCTGTTGTCAAGTGAATTATGAAAAAATTTTGAACCAGACGCAAAAAGAGCCGCTGTGCATACGCACAGCGGCTCTTGCTATCTTTCGATATTTTATTTTGCGTACTCGACGGCACGGCTCTCGCGGATGACATTGACCTTGATCTGGCCGGGGTAATCCAGCGTGTCCTCGATCTTCTTTGCGATGGAGCGGGCCAGCAGGATGACTTGATCGTCGCTGATGACGTCGGGCTTGACCATGATGCGCACTTCGCGGCCAGCCTGCACGGCGAATGCCTGCTCGACACCCTCAAAGCTGGAAGAGATCTCCTCCAGATTCTCCAGACGCTTCACATAGCTCTCGACATTCTCGCGGCGGGCGCCCGGACGGGCAGCGCTGATGGCGTCGCAGGCCTGAATGATGAAGGCCAGCGGAGTCTTGGGCTCCACATCGCCGTGATGGGCCTCGATAGCGTGGATGATCTGGGTATTTTCCTTGTACTTGCGGCAGATGTCCACACCGATCTGGACATGGCTTCCCTCGATCTCATGGTCAAGAGCCTTGCCGATGTCATGCAGCAGACCGGCACGGCGTGCCAGCGTGACGTTCACACCCATCTCGCCTGCCAGCAGGCCAGCCAGCCAGGCCACTTCCATGCTGTGGGTCAGAGCGTTCTGGCCAAAGCTGGTGCGGTACTTCAGGCGGCCGATGAGCTTGATGAGGTCGGGGTGCAGGCCGTGGATGCCAAGTTCCATCACGGCGCGCTCGCCCTCCCGCTTCATCTGCAGCTCAAGGTCGTGGCGGCACTTCTCCACCGTCTCCTCAATGCGGGCGGGGTGGATGCGGCCATCACCGATCAGGCGCTCCAGCGTCATGCGGGCAACCTCGCGGCGGGTCTGGTCAAAGGAGGACAGGGTGATGGCCTCCGGGGTATCGTCGATGATAAGATCCACGCCGGTGGCAGTTTCCAGCGCGCGGATGTTGCGGCCCTCACGGCCGATGATACGGCCCTTCATCTCGTCGCTGGGCAGGGGCACCACGCTGACGGTGGTCTCGCTGCAGTGGTCAGCGGCGCAGCGGCTGATGGCCTGACCGATCATATTGCGGGCGATGTTATCGCAGTTTTCCTTCAGATCGGTCTCGTAGGCAGCCACACGGACAGCCTTCTCGTGGGTGAGCTCCTCGTCCACCTTGTGCAGCAGCACTTCGCGGGCATCCTCCTGGCTCAGGCCCGCCAGGGTCTCCAGGCGCTCCATCTCCTTGGCACGGATGGCATCCACCTCAGCCAGACGGCTGTCGGCCTCCTCGTGCTTTTTCTTGAGCTCTTCTTCCTTCTTTTCCAGGGCTTCGGTCTTGCGGTCCAGCGCATTTTCCTTCTGGTCAATGCGGTTCTCCTGGCGGCTGATCTCAGCACGGCGCTGCTTGATCTCCTTGTCGGCCTCTGCCTTCTGGGCATCGACCTCGGCTTTCAGACGGAAAGCCTCGTCCTTTGCTTCCAGAACCGCTTCCTTGCGCTTCTGGTCGGCGGTCTTGATCGCCTCGTTCACCAGCCGGGTAGCCTCGGCCTCGGCGCTGCCGATCTGGGCTTCGGCAGTCTTTTTACGGTTGTTGTAACCAATAAAATAGCCCGCAGCCACGCCGACAACAGCAACGATCAAGGCCACGATCACTCCGATCGCGGTCATTGCGTTCACTCTCCTTTGTTTCAATTCAATGCAAAATTAAAAGCAGGAGACGCTGCGCAGCAGGACACGGGCAATGATATAGAAAGAGCTTTCAATGCAAAAAGTGACACCAAAACCATACGCACCACCCAAAACCGGCGGCACGGGCAAAAGCATACGGCTTTTCTCTTTACGGTTCCATTTTATATCAAACAGGCACGCTTTGCCTGAAACGGGTACAGGGTCACACTGAAACCTGCGTACAGCGTCTTTGATTCCATACTACTAAATATAGTACGAAACATTTGCCCGCTTGTCAAGAGGAAAACCCTGCCCGCAGAACATTTTGTGCAGAAAAACAAAAATAAGATGGCCGAGGGGGTTCTCTCCTTCAAACCAAAAGGGCTGCTCCGGAGAACGGAGCAGCCCTTCTGGTTTATGATGAAGAGAAGAAAATGAAGGAGATGTCTTATTATTTGGCGGCTTTTTCGCCCTCCGGGAAGATGATCTTATTCACAAAGAAGAAGATGACCATGGAGATGCCGCCGTTGAGCACGGTGGTGCCGATGTTGTAGATGAAGTCCGGTACCAGCAGCCCTGCCACTGCCACCCAGATGCAGTTGATGGAGTTGACGATGCAGGTGATGATGCAGAAGGCCAGCACATACCAGCCGATCTGCTTTGCCAGATTGCCCTTGCTGCGGAACACAAAATTGCGCTGGATGGGGAAGTTGATGCACTCGCCGATGACCATGGCGATCATGTAGGCGCAGAAGTAGGGCAGGCCGCCGTGGGCGGCATCGTAGCCGAGGATGTTCCATTTGAAGGTCTCGCCGAACAGGGTAATGTCGATGCCCGGCCAGCCGAAATCCACCATCGGCAGGCTTGCAAAGGCCTTGGGCAGAAATTGCAGCAGCAGGTACTTGAACACGGTGATGAGGTTGGACACGATGACGAACAGGCCGCCCTCGCGCACCCACTTGGCAGCGGCGGGGTGCTTTGCCGCAAAGTTATTCCAGAAATTCATAGCCTGCTTCCTTTCAGCTGTTTTTCAAGCGCTCTTCCATGCGGCTGTTCAGCACGAGGTTCTTCACGGCCTCCACGATCACCCGCACAAGGCCGATGATCCAGAAGCCCTGCAGCTCCATCACGATGCCGTCCACCATGCCCATGCTGATGGCGCCGTTGGTCATTTTGGCCAGCGCACGCAGAGGCATATTGTACTGGAACAGGATGTTCAGGTCGGGCTTGCCCTTTTTGATGCTGCGGCGCAGCAGGGTGCCCAGCACCGCCGCTGCCAGCCAGCCGATGGGGCTGCGTCCGTGTCCCATCTCGCCCAGCGTCATGTTGTGGTCGATGTGCACCTTGTTCTCCGGGATGGGACGGCCCAGCAGCGCCTCAAATTCCGCGTCCGGCACCTTCTGCACCTGCGCAGTGCGGTAATGTGCAAGGTCTTTGCCCGCATAGGGGTCGGGTGCGCCGGTGCCCGCCACCGTAACGGCAGCAGTCAGACGGATATCGGCGCTGGAAGCGCCCACCAGCAGCTGATAACTGCCGCCCTCCACCTCCCAGCGGTCGGTCTTGACGTTCCAGTAGCGGAACGCCTTATCGTCCAGCGGGATGGTGACGGTCTTGCTCTCTCCGGCTTCCAGCTGCACCTTGGTAAAGCCCTTCAGCTCCTTGACGGGGCGGAAAACTTTTGCATCCGGCTTTGCCACATACAGCTGCACCACCTCGGCACCGGCACAGCTGCCAGTGTTGGTGACGGTCAGGGTCACGCCCTTTTCGTCTGCTTTCAGGTCACTGTACGCAAAGCTGGTATAGCTCAGGCCGTAGCCGAAGGGGAAGGCGGTGGGCACACCGGCGGTGTCGTAGTAGCGGTAGCCCACATACAGACCCTCGCGGTACTCCACAGTGGGGCCGTCGCCGCCGAAATGCGCTTTTGCGGGGGTGTCGGCGTAGCTGCGCGCCCAAGTCTCAGCCAGCTTACCGCAGGGGTTCTGCGCGCCGGTGAGCACCTCGACCAGTGCGCCCGCACCGGCCTGACCGCCCAAGCAGCCGTAGACCAGCGCCTTGCAGTCCTTGACCCAATCGCTTTCCAGCGAGGAGCCTGCGCTCAGCAGCACCACCACGTTGGGATTTGCCGCCGCCACAGCTGCCAGCAGTTCCAGCTGGTTCTCTGCCAGCTTCATGTCGGCGCGGTCGATGCCCTCGCTCTCCTTGATCTCGTCCAGACCCATGCACAGCAGCACCACATCGGCGTTCTTTGCCAGCAGCACCGCCTCGGCCTTCAGCGCCTCGTCGGGCTTGCCCTGCCGGTCAAAGCCCTTGGCGTAGCCGACGCTGTTCAGGCCGCTTTCGGCAAGGCAGTCCAGAAAGGAATCCACCTTGATGGAGTTGACGGCGCTGGAGCCCGCACCCTGATAGCGGGGTGTCTGGGCAAAGTCGCCGATGACCGCCACCTTTTCCCCCTTTGCAAGGGGCAGCAGGCTGTTTTCGTTCTTCAGCAGCACGATGCTCTGGGCAGCAGCCCGGCGTGCCAGCGCGTGGTGGGCATCGGCATCGAACTTGCCGGGTGCGGCGTCCACCGCCGCCTTGGTGGTAAACACCAGTTCCAGCAGCTCCTCCAGCCGGGCGTCCACGTCTGTCTCGGTGATCTTGCCGGTCTGCACCGCCTTCATCAGCTCCCGGATGGCGTCCCCGCCGGGGGCGGGCATTTCCAGCGTAGAGCCGTTCTTTACGCCGAGGGCGTGGTCGTTGCTGCCGCCCCAGTCGGTGACCACTGCACCGTCAAAGCCCCAGTCCCTGCGCAGGATATCCATGAGCAGGTGGGTGTTCTCGTTGGCGTAGGTGCCGTTGACAAGGTTATAGGCGGACATGATGGTCTTGGGCTGCGCCTCCTTGACCACCATCTCGAAGCCGGTCAGGTAGATCTCCCGCAGGGTGCGCTCGTCCACGACGGAATCCGAGGCCATGCGGCGCAGCTCCTGACTGTTCACGGCAAAGTGCTTGGGGCAGGCGGCAATGCCGTTTTTCTGGATGCCGCGAACGTAGGCCGCCGCCATCTTACCGGCAAGGTAGGGATCCTCCGAGAAATACTCGAAGTTGCGGCCGCACAGGGGGCTGCGCTTGATGTTCAGGCCGGGGCCCAGCAGCACCGACACGCCCTGTGCCGCTGCTTCCTCGCCCATGGCTGCGCCCACAGCCTCGCCAAGCTCCGGGTCCCAGCTGTTGGCCACGGTGGCCGAGGTGGGGAAGCAGGTGGCGGGCACACTGGGGTTCAGGCCCAGATGGTCAGCCGCACCGGCCTGCTTACGCACGCCGTTGGGGCCGTCCGACAGGGTAATGGCCGGGATGCCCTTGCCCGGCAGCGCCCGGGTGGTGAACACCGTACCGCCGCTCAGCAGGGCGCATTTCTGTTCCAGGCTCAGTGTTTGAATGATGTCTGCGTGTTTCATAGCTTGGCTCCTGACGATGAACAAAGAAAAGGGGCGGGCGGATACCCGCCGCCCCCTTGCGTGTTAGAATTTATCCGTTAGGCGTTGATGTTTTTGGATGGCTTATAATTTTCAGGGTGCATCTGCTCGTCCTTATTGCGGCGGACCATCCAGTAAATGCAGCCCACTGCCAAAACTGCGACAACGGCATCCAGCGTGTACATCCACTTCATCCAGAGCGGCGTGATATTGACCAGCTTAGAAGTCTCAGACAGACCGTTCATAGCGACACTGTGGCTGACCGTATAGCAGATATCGTGCGCGGCGTTCCGCAGATAGGTCATGATCTGCGGGTCATTCTTATAATCTCCCAGATCAAAAGAAGTTTCGTTGGTGTTCATCCACATATCGGTACCAGCCTGCAAGCCAGCCTTGATATCCATATAATCCGGCAGACCAGCAAAGTCCGTGATCACGATGCCATGGAAGCCCCACTCGTTCCGCAGAACATCCGTCAGGAGTTCATAGTTTGCACCGCACCATTTCGTGCCGATGCGGTTGAATGCGTTCATCACGCCCAGCGTTTCACCGCTCTTGACACTCTCTTCAAACGGTGCGAGGTATAGCTCACGCAGTGCCTGTTCGTTCAGGAATGCGGAAATGCCGTCCTTCGAACCCTTGATGTTCATGTTTTCATCGATCACACCCTCGGTATCGTTGACTGCAAAGTGCTTGATGTAGCAGAACAGGCCCTTGCTCTGAGCGCCTTCCACCGTGGAAGCACCCATCTTACCGCTGATGAAACCATCCTCCGCGTAATACTCGAAGTTACGGCCGCTGTACGGAGTTCGATGGATATTCATAGCCGGTGCATACCAGCCCTGAATTCCTGCGAACATTGCATCATTGCCAACCGCAACACCCATCTCATAGGCCAGATCCGTATTCCATGTGGAACCAATCACAACTTCCGTGGGATATGCCATTCCCTGCGTACCACCGATCAGCGTTGCAGAGATACCGGCAGGGCCATCCTTTTCCTTGGTGGCGGGCTTCAGGATATAGTTCAGGCTCGGCGTACCATAGCCGCCCATGCGGACCATGTAAGCCAGATCATCGGCAGATATCACATTCAGGATGTCGTTCCACGAATCATCATCGAACATCGTATCACGGTAATGCGCAAGCGTCAGATTTTCCGTGTTCTCCTCACCCGTGACAGGCATCGTATAGGCATCCTTGTCCTCCGTATACTGGGGATACAGTGCATCAATGATCTCCTGCGGGAAAGTAATGTACTTTTCGCCGGTGGTCTCGTCCACGCGCGTGCAGAATGCAGTCGGGAACGTGCCGACCCAGTCATTACGGGTCAGGTACTTGGTATCAGAATATTCGTCGTAATTTGCAATGTTGGCGTAATCGAACTTATTGGAGATTTCCGTACCCGTGGTGCTGTCCACAGCATACGTCTTGGTATCCAGAGCGGCATTGTTCCACTCTGCGGTCATCGTGCTGTCGCCTTCTGCGGTCATGCCATCCGCAACCGTCTTGCCCTTTGCGGCTAGAATGTTGTTCAGGGCATCATGTGCATCATGGCCCACTGCAAAGTAGTAATCGCCTGCATCCAGAATATAGGTCTTTGCATTGGTATAGTCATAGGACTTCAGGCTTTCCTTGTCCACCTGAATCTCCACGACCTGAGATTCGCCCGGCTTCAGCACGTCCGTCTTTGCGAAACCAACCAGCTCCACAGAGGCTTTTTCCACATTGTTCTCGCGGTCATAATCGGTATACGGAGACTGTGCATAAAGCTGAACGACCTCCTTTCCGGAGTAAGTATCGCCAGTATTGGTAACTTTCACTTTTGCGGTGAAGGTATCCCCGTTCTGGGTCAGAGAGAAATCGCTGTAATCAAAGGTGGTATAGCTCAGACCGTAGCCAAAGGGATAGATGACTTCGCTTGCATAGTCGTAATCGCCCGCGTTACCCTGACCCAGAACCACATCTTCGTAACGGGTCTCGTAGTAGCGGTAGCCGACATAGATGCCTTCCTCGTACACAATGTACTGGTCGGATTCATTGGAGAAGCCGTTCTCGATCCAGAAGTTTGTGCCGGCATTCTGTGCGGCGGGAGAGCTGTTGGCATCTGCGGCATAAGTATCCACCAAACGACCGGAAGGAACCACATCGCCAACCAGTGCGTCAGCAATGGCATACAGACCCGTTTGACCGACACCGCCGGCCCAGATCGCCGCCTTGATGTTAGGATACTGGCTCAGCCAGCCCAGCTCCATGGCATTATTGGCATTCAGCACAACCACCACATCATCAAACTGGTCATTGACCGCCTTCAGCATATCCGCCTCTTCGGTGCTCAGTTCCAGATAGTTGCCGGAGTTGTCCGCAACGCCTGCGGTCTCTGCAAAATTCACAGCAGTCAGGTCGGAACCTTCGCCGCCAGAACGAGAGATCACAACGATCGCGGCATCGCTGTACTCATCAAAAGAGGACTGCGCCGCAGATGCAACATCTGCCCAAGGCACTTCATTGATCGAAAACTTACCGCCGCGCCAGTTCGGTGCACTACGCTGATATCCGTCCTCACTCTTCTTGGTGTAGAAATCCCACAGGGTCGGATTCACACTCAGTCCGGACTTTTCCAACGCCGTCTTGAGCGTCGGTGCCGTGGAAGTATCCACAGAACCGGAACCGGCACCACCATAGACGATGTTCACAGACGAAACCGAGAACACGCTGACTTTGTCACCTTTATTCAGCGGCAGACCGCCGTTGTTTTCCAAAAGCACGAGGCCCTCGCTCTCGATATTCTGAGCGACCTGACCATTGTGCTCATTCAGTTCTTCTTCACTGCTGAAATCGCACGGGAAGTAGTTGCTGTCTACATCCTCTCCGGTTTCAACGATTTTAAACGTATCGTGGTTAAAGTGCGTGGAAATCAGTCCACGGTACGAATACGCAGCAACATTGCCAACGATCAGTGCCGCAAGAACCACCGCCATGACGGGAATCGTGATTCTCCGAAACGTCTTGTTGGACATCCGTTTCTTCTTCATCCGTAGTGTCCTCCTACTTCTTTCAAGTCAAATAATCTGATTTTGGATGCGGCCGCATCTCTGACGATGGTTATAGTATAGCATATTCATTTTCTTTTCACATGTTTCCAGCATAACCTGTCATTTCAACTGCACAATTTGCAAAAGTTACAATAAGGTTTCAAATTTTATTGTGCTAATACACAAATATTGCAACATTGTATTTGTGCACCCTGCCAGACAAAAAAACGGCAGGGGATACCTGCCGTAAAAATATTATTGCTTTTGGGGCAGCGGAAATAAGATCCGCAGGGTGCACCAGTTGTTTTCCCAGTGCATCGTCATGCTGCCGCCGTGCTGCCCGACGGTGGTGCGGACGCTTTTCAGGTCCGACCCCTGCTGCGGCAGACCGTCCGCATCCAGTGCGGGGGCGGCCTCTGTATAATGCTCGAACCGCAGCATGGCAAAGCCGCCCTGACTGTACACCGCCACCTTGATGAGCCGCTTTTCGGGGTCCGGCTCGGCGCGCACGGCGGCAATGGCGTTGTCCAGCGCCACGCCCACGATGGTGCACAGCTCCCGGATGGTGAGAAAGCCCAGCATCCTGCCGTCCGCCACGCTGGTGATGGTGATATTCTCCTGCTGGCATTCCATGGTCTTGGCGGTGAGCAGGGTATCCAGCACCGGGTTGCCGGTCTTGTTCTCGGCCTCGTACTGGCGGATATTCTGCTCCATGGCAGCAATGGCGGCGTTCTGCTTGGTCTGGTCCTGCTCCTCCCGGATGCGGGCAAGCTGGACTTTCAGCTCATGGTACCGCCGGTTGATGAGGTTGATGCCCTCCTTGCTGCGCTTGTACTGCTCGTACTGGCGGTGCAACACCTCGTCCATGGCGGCAAGCTCGCTGTGCAAAGCGTTCTCCTGCAGCTGCTCGTGCTGCACAGATAAGATCAGTACGCCGGAAAAATCCACCAAGGTGCGGATGGAAAAAATGCTCATATTGATCTCGCTGCCGGGCAGAAAGCCCAGATTGCTCACCGCAAAGGCGGTCAGCGCCAGCATGACCGCCGTCAGGGCGGCGCTGCCGCCGATCTGTAAGTGCCCGGCGGGCTGGGGACGGCGGTGCTGCAGATAGCACATAATGCCGAACAGCGTCCCATACACCAGCGCCAGCAGCAGCAAAGACAGGGGCTCCCATGGGCCGCGGGCGGGCCAGAGGGCGCAGTGCAGCTGCCACTCCACGCTGGCGGCAAGCTCTGCCAGAATAAACGCCCGGGCGCAGTGATACCCGGCTTCCAGCAGGGTGATGCTCCACACACCCCATAAATATAAGTAAGAAAACCCGATGGCCGTTACCATGCAGGGGATCCAGAGCCCGCCGGGCACATTGCCCGTCAGCCCCAGAAAGGCCGACAGCCCCGCCGCCCACAGCAGGGTGATGCCCCCGGTGACCGCCTTGGAAAAGCGGGGCGCAAGCGCCGGTGTGAACAGCAGCACCGCCAGACACTCGGCAAGGGCGGTGTACAGCCGGGGGATATCCGGCAGCGCGGTCATGAGCCTTCACCTCCGATGTAGTCGGTCAGTGCGGCAAGAAAGCCCTTGCGCTTGGGGCGGCTGACCTGCAGCTCGCAGGGGCCCACCTGCACGGTGCTCTGCCGCAGCTCCCGCACCTGTGCCAGATTGACAAGGTAGCCGCTGTTGCAGCGGGCAAAGGGGCAGTCTGCCAGCTTTTCCTCAAAGGCCTTGAGGGCGCCGGGGGCGGAAAAATCGCCCTCATCGGTGTAAAAGTGCACCCGGTGCCCCTCGCTTTCCAAGTAATAGATGCTTGCGGTGTCCAGACGGCGCAGCCCGCCCTCCACCGGCACGGTCAGGTAGCGCTTTGCCCGCTTTTCCAGCCGGGCAACGGCCTTGAGCAGCTGCTGCGAAAAGGCAAAGTAGGGCACCGGCTTCAGCACATAGTCCAGCGCTCCCACCGAGTAGCCCCGGATGGCGTACTGCGCCATATTGGTGATGAAGATCAGGATGACGTCTGCATCCATCTGCCGGATGCGCTCTGCCGTGGTCATGCCGTCCAGATGCTTCATCTCCACATCCAGAAAAATAATGTCGTAGACCGCGCGGTAATCCTCCAGAATATCCACGCCGTCCGCAAAGACCGTCACTTCAAACTCTGTCCCGTACTGCCGGGTATACCGCCGAACATACTCCTGCAATACCCCCTGCACCTCCGCGTCGTCCTCTACGATCGCCACCCGGATCATGACCGCACCTCCCTTACCACACCTTTGTGGAACTGTTACGGCTCTATTATAGCGCAATCCCGTCCGGTTTGCCAAGGGGCACTCCGCAACAAAGGGCAGGGCAGCCCACAGCTGACCACCGTGGACGTCAACCCCTACCAGCTGGGCATGGAGGCTGCCAGCCAGACCATCAACCACATCGAGAACCCGAACCTTCTGGCCACAAAGATCATCGTGCCGCACAAGCTCATCCCCCGGGAGAGCTGCTGCCCGCCGGAGGAGCAGCGCTAGGAAGTGCTTTTTCAGCAAGACAGTGTCCGCTTCCGGGAGCTGCCGCGCAGCGCTTGCTATCCTGCCCCCAGAGTAGACAGCGTAAAAAACGCTGCATCCTCCGGGGGTATTTTTATGCCCAAAAAGGCACAAAAGAATGCCCGCCCACCTGTGGAAAACCACGGTGGGCGGGCATTTTATGGTTTATCGTTTGCGCGCTGCAAAAGCGTTCAGAGGGCGGTGGGCTGGGGTACCAGCCGGAAGAGCATTACGGGCAGCGCGCTGTTTGCAAAATCCAGCGTAAGGATGATCGTTCCGCGCTCTGTTTCAAAAGGCAGCTCGGCCTGTGTGCCGTCCGGGGCAATGCGCACAAGCGTTTTGCCTTCCAGCAATCCGGCGGGCAGCGCGAGCCTTACCCGACCGGTGGGCTGCGTCAGGCTGCCTGCGGTTTCAAAGGCCACACTCAGGTATTCCCCGTTCGTCCGTGCGGTCACATCCTCCGCAGAAAGACTGCCGCTGTTAGCCCACGCCGTTGCCGCTTCGATCTTTTCCAGCTGCGCGGCGTTTTCTGCCTGCCCGCACACGGGGCAGAAGATCAGGGTTTCGCCTTCCGCAGTGCGGAAGGTGAACTTCCGGCAATCCGTGCTGCCGATGTGCGCGCAGCCCTGCCGCAGACAATCGGCGCTCTGAGAGCCGGTTCCATTCGGGAACCATGCACCGAACTGGTGTCCCAGCTGATCCGTCGGGTCTGCGGTGTAGCTGTCTTTGCAGCGGGAGCAGGTAAAAACAGTATAGCCGTCTGTTTCACAGGTAGGCTCTACGGTAACAGCCTGATAATCATGATTCAGTGCGGGCTGCTCTGCATAGGTGGTATAGTCACAACGGGAACAGGTGTCGTAAGCGTTCCAGCCCTTTTCCGTGCAGGTAGGGGCTTTTGCATCGTGATTCACCAGATTATGGTTCAGTGCGGGCAGTTCCGCATAGGTGGTATGGTCGCAGCGGGAACAGGTATCGTAAGCATCCCAGCCGATTTCCGTACAGGTGGCGGCTTGCGCGTCATGATGCACCAAGTCATGTTTCAGTGCGGGGATTTCTTGATAAGTGGTATAGTTGCAGCCCAAGCGGGAACAGGTATCGTAAGCGTCCCAGCCGATTTCCGTACAGGTGGGGGCTTTTGCTGCGCGATGCTTCAGAGCATGGTTGTTTGGGTCTTTTTCGCCGTATTCCCCACCACACTCCACGCAGACCGCTTTGGCGCTGCAGGTTGCTTTGCCACCGGTACACTTTGCAGTATCAACTTCGCGGCAGTAGTTCGTGCAGCTGCGGGTGTGCGTGCCGTTGCCGGCGGATGACCACTCGCCCCATGCGTGACCGCCGTAGTAACTCCCTCCGCAAGTATTGCACATTCCCAGAGTGTCGCAGGTCGCGTAGCCGCCGCTGCAGCTTCCAGTCTCTTCTGCGTTGCAGCGCTTGCATCTGCGGGTGTGCGTGCCGTTGCTGGCGTAGTTAGGCGTCCACGCGCCCCAGTCGTGACCGGGAATGCCGTATTCCGCGCCGCAATCTTCACAGATTTTGCCCTCGGTGCAGGTGGGACCTTGGGTACCGCCGGTATGTACCTGTAAAAGCGTAACATTGCCATCGTTGTGGCAGTTCTGGCATTCAGTTACATAAACCCTATGATAGGTCGAATCATATTTTCTGTATCCGAGGATCTCACGTGTCTCCCTACTCCCACAGCGGGAGCAGTGCACCGGGACTGTTTCTGCCGCCGCTTTTAACATGATCCCCGGTATCAGGCACACCATTGCCAGCACCGTCAAACACCCGATCAGCCATTTTTTCATGTTACTCCCTCCTTGTCATCAAACCTTGTTATCCTTTCAGATCAAACTGCACGGACAGCGATGCAAGCACGGCATCTACCACCTTCCGCGCCTCGGCAAGCATATCGATCTCCGCCACAAAAGCGATGACCTGCTCGCGCTCCTGCGCGGGGACCTGCAGCGCACTCAGGCTCATGCTCAGGAACCGCCGTATTTTGCGCTCCAGCGTAAAGTAGGGGTCGCACCGCCGTGCCATGTAGCCGCGCATCATGCCCGCCGTGCCCAGCTCCATCTCGTAGAAATCGCACTCGGCGCACCCGGGCAGATACGCGCTGAACGCCGCCTGCAGCTCGGCCGTGGTACTGCGGTGGATGATCTCCGCCGTGGCGGGGAAGGTGTACGCTTCCACATAGATATCCCGCAGGTTCTCGCTCAGCTCGGTCACCGCCAGCTGCAAAGCCGTTTCCACCGCGTAGAGGTACACCGGCGAGGGGGCGTTTGCCGCCAGCGGCCTTACCGCGCCGAACTGCCTGCTGAACATCATGCCGATCAGCTCGGTCAGCACGCCGTCCTTTGTGCGGAAAATATTCTGGAACGACCCGGCTGACACATCTGCTTCCTTTAAAATTTCTGCAACCTTGGTGTTCGTGTAGCCTTTTTCCAGAAAAAGCCGGACACAGGCGGTCAATATCCGCCGTTTTGCTTCCTTGCTGTCGTATCTGCGCGCCATTGGGAATCATCCTTTTCTATGATTGGTTTCTGACCCAATTATATATTGATTTGAGAATTGCGTCAAGTAAACTTTTAAGGGCGTATTTTGGGCAGTTTGACGAGGGAGAGCTTTCTGCGGGTGCGCATCCGGGCAAAACAAAGCGCAATGGACATTGCTGTTATCCGCTGCCGCAGCCAGACAGTTCGCGGCAGCAAAAAAGAGGCCACCGATCGGGGCGACCTCTTTTCAGCGTATTTTCAGCGTAAATCCCGCAGCAGGCGAACCCACCATCTCCATGACGGCTCTTTTGGAGTTGCTCTTTGCGTAAGATAGCAAGATAAATCTTATTTCTGACAGAAAGAGCCGAACCCGTGCAACGAGTCCGGCCCTTTCCGTGCTTTGGTTGGATCTTAAGCAAAGTTATGGTAAATGAAGAAGTTGGCTTTGGGAGTTTACAGCAGGCTCAGTGCTTCCTCGTCTGCCACAAGGATGCAGTCCGGATGCAGCTGCAGGATGCTGCCGGGGCAGGCAGGGGTCACAGGGCCGGTCACGGCGTCCTTGACGGCCTGTGCCTTGGCTTTACCGTTGGCTACCACCAGCACCTTGCGTGCCTGCATGATGGTCTTGATGCCCATGGTGTATGCCTGTTTGGGGACAAGGGCCTCGTTGCCGTCAAAGAAGCGCTTGTTGGCTTCGATGGTAGTGGGCGCAAGGTCGATGCAGTGGGTCTCCAGCTCAAAGGCTTCGCCCGGCTCATTGAAGCCGATATGACCATTGGGGCCGATGCCCAGCAGCTGCAGGTCGATGCCGCCCAGCTTGTGGATGATACCGTTGTAACGGGCACACTCGGCGGCGGTGTCCAGATTGGTACCGTCCGGCAGGTTGGTCTTGGCCGGGTCGATATTCACCTTGCTGAACAGGTTCTCGTTCATGAAATACCAGTAGCTCTGGGGGTGCTCCTTGGGCAGGCCGCGGTACTCATCCAGATTGACAGTAGTGACCTCGGAGAAATCCAAATCGCCTTTGTTATACCAGTCCACCAGTTGGGCATAAGTGCCCACCGGGGTGCCGCCGGTGGCAAGACCCAGTACACAGTCCGGCTTCATGATGACCTGTGCGGAGATGATGTTGGCCGCTTTGCGGGACATATCCTGATAATCTTTTGCGCGGATGATCTTCATAATAATACTCCTTTTATAGTACCGTTACGCCTGCGTTCCGGCAGGCCTGTAAAAATTCTACGGGCAGCTTTCCGTCCGAGATCACAATATCAATATCGGACAGCTCGCAGATGTGGAATGTACTTTTCAGTCCGATCTTGGAGGAATCCAGCAGCACGGCTTTCTGCTCACAGCGGCGGAGCACGGTCTGCTTGAGCCGTGCTTCATCCTCCACGCCGCAGGTAAAACCGGTTTCCGGGCTGTAACTGGTCACGCCCAGCAGCAGCAGATCAAAGTTGATGCCCTCCATCGTCTGGATGCTCTGTGCACCGCAGACGCTCAGGCTGAACCGGTTCAGGCTGCCGCCCGGCAGGGACACATGGGGCTTTTCCAGCTTTGCCAGCTCCATGGCGCAGCTCAGGCCGCTGGTGTAGATGAGCATGGGCTGATCCGGGATGCACCGGGCCACTGCTGTGGCGGTGCTGCCGGAATCCAGAAACAGGGTGGTGTTGGGGCGCAGCAGAGCAGCGGCTTTTTCGGCAATGATCTGCTTTGCTTCGGCATTGCGGGCGGCACGGCGGCTCAGCAGGTCGTCTGTGCCTACCACCTGCTCCACCGACTTGACACCGCCATGCACCCGCACCACACGGCGGGCTTCATCCAGTGCTTTCAGGTCGGTGCGCAGGGTCATTTCCGAAACGGAAGGGAAAGCTTCCTTGAGCTGGGCAAAGCTAATGCTGCCTTTGCGGTTCACCAGCTCCACGATTTGATTGCGGCGTTGTTCCATGGGGGATTCCTCCTGTCTGCGTTTGTCCTGTCCCATGGCACGTTCCGCTTAGTCCTCCGGGTTGAAGTTTGCCAGCAGATATTCCTCTGCTTCCGGGCACCACAGGCCGTTGTGGGCATCCACGATGTCAGCCAGTGCGGTATAGCGGGGGTCGTTGTCCTGTTCGCCCTTGGCACGCAGATCGGTCAGGGCGATGAGGGGCATGGTCAGGTGGGTATAGATCAGCTTTTTGCCGCCGGGGATCTTGGGCAGGTTGAGGGTGGTCTCGGCAGCGGCGTTCAGACCGCCGATGTGGGTGACCATCACAGCCGGGTCGATGCGCTTAGCGGCGGTCAGTTCCAGCGACTCGATCATGTCGGCGGTATTACCGCCGGTGGTGCCCATGACATGGGTAGAATTGTAGTGCACATCGTAGAAGTTCATCTTGGCGCTGAACTGCTTGTCGGTGGGGCCTGCAAAGAAGTTCAGGCAGCCGTCACGACCCAGCACAGCACTGGACAGTTCCACCACCGGCGCGATGGGGGCGTAGCAGAACACATCATCAAAGCCGGTACCGCCGGTCAGTTCCCGCAGCTCGGCAGCGGGGTCTGCCATGTTGGCGGTGTTGACGAAGTACAGGTCGATGCCGTCCTTCTCCTTGACCTCCTTCGGGGGGAAGAGGGACTCCGCACGGGCCAGACGATCCTCGTTGATATCGGTGACCACCACCATGCCGGGGCGCACATCACGGTGCAGTGCGTAGGTCAGAGCACCCAGACCCATGGGGCCTGCACCGGCCAGAATCGCCAGCTTGCCACCCTTCTTGATGCCCATATCGTGATGGTACACACCCATCTTGGTGTGGTAGGCGGCGTTGAAAGCACCGATGGAGCAGCTCATAGGCTCGGCCAGAGAAGCCTCGTAGTAAGCACGGCCCTTGTACTCCAGCAGGCAGCCCAGTTCCATGACCTCGGCAGGGATGATGCAGTAGGTGGCGTCGCCGCCGAAGAACTCGTAGGAGTAGCCGGGGCTCCACATGGTGCCCTTGTAGTTCAGGGCGGGCTGCAGGGTGAACTTCATGCCGGGCTTGAACTTGTCCTGATGCGCCTTGCCCACCTTGACGATATCACCGGCGAACTCGTGACCCATGATGGCGGGGTGCTCGGCTACATCCGGATGCACACGCTTGTGCGCAGTGCCTCCATCAGCCGGGGCGTTTCGATCAGCTGCCCGCTGACATTCTGCATGACCTCCACCGGGACGCCGTTCCCGTCGTCCGGAGCCAGCAGCACCAGTGCCCCCAGCACGATGCGCCCCGGCTCATAGACCGGCGGCTGTGCCTGCAGATAGCCCAAGCAGCAGTCCTTTACCGCACTTGTCCTGCAATGGAGCAGCAGGGCATACAGGGATTTGATGTAGGTATCGCCCAACGTTTCACGGCGGCGAAGCTGCTGCTCCACCAGCCGGGCGTCCGCTTCCTGCGGGCAGAACAGCTGCGCCGCTGCATGGATGAGGGCAGCGCGGCTGCCGGGAACCTTGACGGGCTGGATGGTCAGATGTTCCAGCAGCCCGGTCATGGACCGGGTCAGGCGCGCATAATACTGCAACTTAGAGCCTGCGTGCTGTGCATCCTGCACAGGCTGCACCGCCGGTTCCGGTTCTGCGCGGTTCTGGCTGTACCGCGTGATAGCGTCCTTCAGCACGGCACGATCCGGTTCCAGCAGGGAAGGGCTGATGCACACCGCCGGGTAATCCAGTTCCAGCGGCACGGTGGAGATAATGAAGTCGATTTTTCTCCGACGCAGGTCGGCGGCGTTCAGCTCCCGCACCGAGCAGCACCCCTCCACCTGCAAAGAGGGAAACTCGTTTCCCAGCCGGGAAGCCAGAAAGCGGCTGGAGCCCATGCCCAGCGGACAGGCCACTACCACCCGCAGCCGCAGCCGGAACATGGCATTCTGTTCCAGCACTGCGCCAAAGTGCATAGCAAGGTAGGCCGCTTCATCGTCTGAAATGGCGGGCAGGACGAATTGCTGCTGCACCGCATCACAGGCGGCGCGGGTGGCTTTCCACAGGCCGGGGTAGGCGGTGCGGATGGTGTCCAGCTGGGGGTTTTCGGTACGAATGTTCTGCTCCACCCGCAGCAGCATGGGGCGCAGGTGGCAGTACAGGTCATCCCGCAGAGAGGTGTAACCGGAAAGGTCTGTGTGCAGCGCCTTTTCCATTTCCCGGATAAGGGCGGCTTCCAGATTCCGCAACTCCATCTCCTGTGCGCTACCCCAAGGATCCTCCGCACCCAGATAAGCAGCGAGATACAGTTCCAGATACTGCGCTTCCTCAGGCGGCAGGGTCAGCCCGAAGGCGCGGTTCAGCGCCGCCACCAGCCGGGCAGCATGATTGCCCGCCGGGCGCAGCCCTCTGGGGGCGCTGCCCTTGTCGCCGCCCTGCCGCAGCTGCTGAATGGTCAGGGTGCAATGGATCGCCAGCGCCAGAAAACCTGCATCCGGCAGATGGAGCTGCTCTTCCTGTTCAAACTGCTGCAAAACCGCCCAGACCTTTTCGGCCGTTTTTGTATCCAGCAGGGTCGAGAAGATCTCGTTTTCCGGCATCCGTCCGCAGAGCACCTCTGCCAGTTCCTTTTCCGGCATACTGCTGCGCAGCAGGGCAGACACCACCCTCCGGTAGGAAGAAGCATCCCCCTGCAGCCAGACCCCCACGCCGGGGCGGCGGAACATCTCCACCCGGTAGGGGTGTAGCTTGGTCTCAAGTTCATCCAAGTCCGCAGACAGCGTGCTTTCCGAAACGCCAAGCGCCCGTGCCAGTACCGCTGTTTTGCAGGGCTCCTGCTCGCTGAGCAGCCTTGTCAAAAGCTGCTGCCGCCGCTCTGCGCGGGAAAGTTCTTTCCTGTCGCCGCTGTTCAGCTGGGTGCGCAGTGCGTCTCGCCGCTCCGGCGCTTCATCCAGCAGCAGACCCTTGCCGGGATTCCGCACAAAATGCGCCCCGGCAGCCTGCATCCACTGCTCCACAGCGGGCAGCTCCCGCAGCACGGTGCGGCGGCTGACCCCGATGCTTTCAGCCAGCGCCGCCGCCGTCACCCAGCCCTGCGGAAGGCTGAGCAGCTGCTCGATCAGCTTCCGTGCATTTGCCGACAGTTCCTTACGATACACCGCACCCATGTTGCTTCTCTCCTTTTCCCAAAAGTTAACCATTGCTTCTATTGTAACATAGTGCCACCCCGTCTGCCAGCCCCCAACGCAGAAAAGAAGTTGTGTGTTTTTTGTCACCATTGCCCGGTGACAAAAGCTTCCTTGTTCCCGTCTTGTATCCCGGCGCATCAGCAAATATGCACAAATCACCCGCGCATCCATTGGAAATGTTGCCGTATCAGCCCACTGGTGTCACCATCCTCCGGTGACAACCCCACCGCTTGTCACCATTGAAATCCGGCGCAGTATCGGCTAGAATAGTGCCAGAACGAAACGAAAGCTCCTCCGAACAACCGTCCGCAGGCCGCAGCTCCCATGCCACAGGAGCTGCACCGCCTGCCTTTCAAGTGAAAAAGGAGAGCTACAAATGAAAAACGCTGTTTCCCGCTTTGGCAAGTTCCTCAGCGGCATGGTCATGCCGAATATCGGCGCATTCATCGCGTGGGGCTTCCTCACTGCTCTGTTCATTGAAGCGGGCTGGTTCCCCAACGAAAAGCTGGCCAGCATGGTCTCCCCGATGCTGACCTACCTGCTGCCCATCCTCATTGCAGGGCAGGGCGGCAAGATGATTGCAGGCGACCGCGGCCGTGTCATCGCCGCCATCGCCGTGGTGGGCTGCATCTGCGGCTCGGACTACACCATGCTGATGGGCGCCATGGTCATGGGCCCTCTGGCCGGCTGGGTCATCAAGCAGTTCGACAAGAAGGTGGAAGGCCATATCCCCGCCGGTTTCGAGATGCTGATCAACAACTTCTCCATCGGCATTCTGGGTATGTTGCTGGCCATCCTCGGCTACTACGTCATCGGCCCGTTCATGACTGCCATCCTCACCGTGCTGACCGCCGGTGTGGACTTCCTTGTGGCGCACAGCCTGCTGCCGCTGGTGTCCATCTTTATTGAGCCTGCCAAGGTATTGTTCCTGAACAACGCTATCAACCACGGCATCTTCAGCCCCATCGGTGCAAGTCAGGCTGCTGAGACCGGCCGCTCCATCATGTATATGCTGGAAGCCAACCCCGGTCCCGGTCTTGGTGTCCTGCTGGCCTACTGCTTCTTCTGCAAGGACGACACCACCCGCCAGTCCGCTCCCGGTGCTGTGATCATCCACCTGCTGGGCGGCATCCACGAGATCTACTTCCCCTACATCCTGATGAACCCCGTGATCATCATCGCCCCCATCGTGGGCAACTTCTGCGCCATCCTGTTCTACTCTATGACCGGTGCAGGTCTGTCCGGTCCTGCTTCTCCCGGTTCCATCATCGCCTACATGGCAATGGCTCCCCGGGATTCCATTCTCACCGTTCTGCTGGGCGTTGTCATCGCCGGTGCAGTCTCCTTTATCCTGTCCTCGGTCATTCTGAAAGCGACCTCCGGTCACACCAAGAGCCTGACCGATGCCCAGAATGAAATGAAGGAGATGAAGGCACAGGCTAAGGGCGAGATTCCTGAGCCTACTGCCGTAAATGTCGGTCAGATCCGCAAGATCGTCTTTGCCTGCGATGCCGGTATGGGTTCCAGCGCCATGGGTGCTACCAAGTTCCACAACCGCATTAAGGCGGAGCGCCCCGACTTGACCGTGACCAACTCCAGCGTGGATACCATCCCCGCCGACGCGGACGTGGTGGTCTGCCAGCGCGTTCTGGCTGACCGTGCCGCCAAGTGCGCCCCGCAGGCACAGCTTGTTACATTGGATAACTTCCTTGCAGATCCGCATCTGGACGCATTGTACAATGCACTGACCTCCACTACCCCGGCACTGGATGCCAAGGCCGAAGCTGCCGCCAATGAGGAGATCGTATCCGACCTGCGCAATGCAGCCGTAGCCCCTCTGGCGGCTGCCGTGACCGAGGCTTCCAAAGCCAACGGTTCCGTGATGAAGATCCAGGCGGAGGACATCCAGCTGGGTCTGCCCTCCGTCACCAAGGAGGAGGCCATCCGTGCCGCCGGTGCGCTGCTGGCAAAGCGCGGCTATGTGGATGACAGTTACGCCGATGCCATGGTGGAGCGCGAAAAGCTGGTGAGCACCTACATGGGCATGGGCGTAGCCATTCCCCACGGCACCAGCCAGAAGAAGGGCACCGTTAAAAAGTCCGGCGTTGTCCTGCTGCAATATCCGCAGGGCGTGGACTTCGGCGATGAAAAAGCCTACCTCGTGTTCGGCATTGCCGGTGTCGGCAACGACCATCTCGACCTGCTGGGCAATGTCTGCGAGATTTTGGAAGACGAGGATGCGCTGGAACAGCTCAAGACCACTTCCGATATGAACTATGTGCTGGAGCACTTACAATAACGATTCCAAAAAGGAGAGATTTTTTATGAAGAGCATCGATATCACCATTCAGGACAAAGAAGGTCTGCACGCCCGTCCCGCCGGTATCCTGAGCAAAGCTGCCAAAGGCTTTGAGAGCAAAGTCACTATGACTAAGAACGGCAAAGTCGCCGACATGAAGAAGATCTTTGCCGTAATGGGTCTGGCCGTGAAGTGCGGCGAGACCGTGACCATCGCCGCCGATGGCCCGGACGAGGATGCCGCCATCGAAGAATTGACCAAGCTGTGCAAGGACGCATGACTTCTCCCTCCGTCTATGACCGTTCTGCATAAATACTGCTGACGCAAAACCGCTCCGGGCAGAACGCTCGGAGCGGTTTTACTGTCAGTATGCGTTTTTCATCACCGTGTTTTCCAGAAAGCTGAAAAACACATCGTATTCATTTGGGGTCAGCATTTTGGGAGAACGCATGATCACAAGATCATGCCCGTGGTTCCCCACATGATAGGGTGGATGAGTGTGAGAATAGGGATTTTCCAAAACCCTCTTGACGAATTTCACATACAGTGGTATTTTTCCTGTAAATCCCACCGTCTTTGTGGATTGGTTTGAAACCACCCACAAAATGTGGTCGTGTTCATTTTGAACACAGGCACAGAAAGTGGTTGGTTATCACCGTGAGACCCACCACTTCCGTGAGGAAAAGTCCACGAAAGAACTTACCTTCCCGCAACACACCCGATTCATTTTGCCGCTTACTTCACCCGACAAAATCCATCGCTGCGCTGCGTGGGCGGTATTTTTCTTTTATGGTCACTTGTCGGGGCGGAGGCCCCTCCATCTTGCTAACGCAAGACCGTTCGGTCGCTCAAAAGCCCCACTGGGGCTTTCATTGCTGCGCAACCGCGGCATTTTGCTTTCCAAAGAACACAAAAAATCCGAACCCTTCTCCTATCGAGAAAAGGTTCGGATTTTCATTATTTGGTGCACCTCCAGGGACTCGAACCCTGGGCCCACTGATTAAGAGTCAGTTGCTC
>ENA-OZGM01000240-OZGM01000240.1-human-gut-metagenome-genome-assembly--contig:-NODE-240-length-27560-cov-5.432067_pt1 | contig 27560 bp, 22 predicted proteins | sample MGYA00244655_ERZ653656 | MGnify/ENA primary metagenome ERZ653656 (study PRJEB26926, sample SAMN06164991) | human gut metagenome | biome: ENVO:00009003; feature: ENVO:2100002; material: ENVO:00002003... | reverse complement strand
TACGAGATTAGCTGCAGTCTCGTGGGCTCGGAGATGTGTATAAGAGACAGTCGACCGGGAGGATCACGATGCCGGTCGTGTCCCAGCCGCGGGTGATGAGTTGGTTGTTCAGGCTCACGCCGAGACCGGCCTGCACCATGGCAAAGGTGGCGCGGCTGTCCACGGACGTGTAGCGGACGTTCGGCGTGATGCCCGCGCGGGCGAACACGCGCGCGTTGTCCGTGTCCTGGTGCATATAGGTCGCAATGGTCGGCTCGGTCGCAAACGCCGCGAGCGGGAACGTCCTGCCTCCGGCCAGCGGGTGCTCCGGCGGCAGCCACGCGACCATGGGGTCGGCGTACAGCGGGATCCAGTCAAAGTCGCCCTCGCGGAAGCTCGTGATGCAGAAGTCGGCCGTGTGCTCGCACACGGCGCGCGTGAGCTGGCTGCTGTTGCCCTGCAGGACCTGCACCTCGATGCCGGGGTAAACTTCGCAAAAGCGGGCGATGCAGCGGCTGAGCCAGCCGTAGTACGCCCCGTAGACGCAGCCGACGGCGATCGTGCCGGTCTCGATGCCGCGGATCTCGGCTGCCTGCGCGTCGAGCAGACCGCTCCAGTGCGTCAGCTCCCGCAGCGTCGGCAGCAGCGTCCGGCAGGCGCGCGTCGGCTGCACGCCGCTGTGCGAGCGGCTCAGCAGCGGGAAGCCCAGCTCCTGCTCGAGCGCCGCCATCATCCGGCTCAGGCCGGAGGGGGTATAGTCCAGTTTTTCCGCCGCCGCCGAGAGGCTCCCGGCCTCGAGCACGGCCAGCAGTGCGCGGTATTTTTCCGTGTCCATAAGCTGCCTCCGTCCTTGCAGATTCCGCAAGGAACCGTTGAAACATTGTCTCTTTACGCAATGATATAACCGTGGTATCGTTTCGTCAAGACATTTTCGGGAGGAATACGGATGAAGACCCGGACCATGATGCGCACGCAGGCGGAGCTGCTGCTGGCGGCGGTCATCATTGCGCGCAGCACATCATATGTGCTCACAAAAGTCGGCTTGCAGGACATGGGCAAATTCACGCTGCTGGCGGTGCGGTTTTTGCTGGCGTTTGCATTTCTGGCGGTGCTGTTCCGGCGGCGGCTGCTGCAGATCGACCGGCGCACGCTGCTGAGCGGTCTTGCCATGGGCAGCATCTATTTTTGCGTCATGACGGCGGAGCTCACGGCACTGAAAACCGTGGAGACCTCTACCGTGTCGTTCGTGACGAACACGGCCGTCGTCATCGTGCCGCTCATTCAGGCGGCGCTCAGCCGCCGCTGTCCGGAGCGCCGTGTGCTGCTTGGCGCGCTGGCGTGCCTGCTGGGCGTGGCACTGCTGACGCTGCGCAACGGGCTCGCGCTCACGCCGGGCGTCGGGTACTGCATTCTGGAGGCGTTTTTGTATTCGACGGCCATTCTCGTGACCGACCGGTTCACGCACGCCGGAGCGGATTCGCTGCTGTCCGGTGTGGTGCAGGTGGGGTTTCTGGGCGCGCTGGCGCTGATCGCGTCGTTTCTGTTCGAGACGCCGCACCTGCCCGGCAGCGGCACGGAGTGGCTGGTCGTGTTGGCGCTGGCGCTCGTGTGCAGCGGCTTTGGCTTCACGCTCCAGCCGGTCGCGCAGAGCGGGACGACGGCGGACCACGCGGCGCTGTTTTGCGCGCTCAATCCCTTCGTTGCGGCAGCGCTGGGCGCGGTGTGCTTTCACGAGCACTTTGGCATTGCGGGCCTGCTCGGCGGCGCGCTGATTTTAGCCGGGATCCTGGTGTCCTGCTGGCCGCAGAAAACCGGCGGCTGAAAAACAGAAAATTCCCCGGATGCCAATGCATCCGGGGCATTTTCATGCTTATTCGTTCTGCGCCTGATAGGCACGCACATAGGTCACGAGCGTGTCAACGGTTTTCTCGATGCCGAGCTTGCCGCTGTTGACGACGAGGTCATAGCCGCGCGCGTCGCCCCACTTCGTATCGCAGTAGTAGTTGTGGTAGGCCTTGCGGTCGCGGTCAATGCGGCGTATTTCCAGCGCCGCCTGATCGGCCGTGAGGGATTTTTCCTTCATGAGCCGCTGACGCTTCTGGTCGGGCTTGCCGGCGATGAACAGGTGCACGGCGTTCGGATTGCTGCGCAGGATGAAGTCCGAGCAGCGGCCGAGCACGACGAACGACTCGCCGCTGTCCGCCAGCTTCTGAATGTAGTCGAACGTCTCGTGTGCGAGTGCATCCTCCGGCGCGTTGAAGTTCTCGCCGATGCGGCGCGACCACAGCAGGTGCACGGGCTTTTCGTCATAGCGCGCGGCATCCTCGGCGTTAAAGACGCTGTCGAGCAGCAGCTCCTTATCATAAAACGCGATGCCGAGCTGTTTGGCGATCTGTTCGGCGATGTACTTGCCGCCGCTGCCGTGTTCACGGCCGACGGTCACGATGATCTGTTTCACGATGCGTTACCGCCTTTCTGATGTAAAATTACAGGTATCTCAGGAACAGGCATCCCAGCGAGACCGCAATGACCAGCACGGTGGCCGGGACGCAGTATTTGCAGTATTTGCCCCAGCTGATGGGGTGACCACTCTTGGCCGACACGGACGTGGCCACGACGTTGGCCGACGCGCCGATGGGCGTGGCGTTGCCGCCGAGGTCGGTGCCGAGCGACAGCGCCCAGGCGAGCACGGACAGATCCATGCCCTGCGTCGCCGCAATGGACTGCACGACCGGGACCATGGTGGCCGCGAACGGAATGTTGTCGATCAGTGCGCTGCACACGGCCGACAGCAGCAGAATGATGAGGATGACGACCTTGATGCTGCCGCCGCTGATGTTGGAGATGAACTGCGCGATGAGCTTGAGCACGCCGGTCTGCTCCAGGCCCGCGACGGAGATGAACAGGCCAATGAAAAACAGCAGCGTCTTGTAGTCCACACCGCGGAGGACTTCCTTCACGGCGGCGCCGCCGTTGGTAAACACGGTCACGAGCAGCGTCAGGCACGCGACGATGACGCCGATGCACGAGACGGTCAGGCCGGTCTGTGCGTGCGTCACGAGCAGCGCGACCGCGATGAGAAACACGATCACATCCGCGACGAACGCCTTGCGGTTGGCGATGGCGGTCGCCGGAGCGGGGCAGACGGCGTCGGCCGGGCGGGCGGCCTCGCTCGCCTTGAGCGGCTTGCGGAAGCACAGCCAGAAGAAGATCAGCACGAACACAAAGCAGATGCCGATGATGACGCCGGTGTTTTTAATGAAGTCCGTGAAGGTATAGCCGAGCGCGGTGCCGATGATGATGTTGGGGGGATCGCCGCACATGGTGGCAGCGCCGCCGAGGTTGGCGCAGAAGACTTCCGACAGGATCATCGGGACAGGGTCAAAGCACAGGATCTGTGCCAGCTCCAGCGTGACGGTCGCAAGAAACAGCACGACCGTGATGCTGTCGATGAACATGGCCAGAAACGCGGACATGGCCATGAAGCACAGCAGCAGCGGCACGACGTGGTAGTGCGCGAGCTTTGCCAGCGACAGGCACAGCCAGCGGAAGAAGCCGGATTTGCCGAGGCCTTCGACCATGATCATCATACCGGTGATGAAGAAGATGGTCGACCAGTTGACGCCGGAGCTTGCGCTCTCCGAAGCGCCGTACCAGAAGTCGGCGCGGAAGATCGCACCGAGGTTCAGAGCATTTTTGATCGCGTCCCAGCTGTGCATGCAGATGCCGAACACGACCACGAGCACGAGGGCTGCACTGCCAAGGGTGACATACTGGCGCTCGAATTTGTCCATGATGATGAGCGCAAACATGCCGACGAAGATGACAGCCGCAAGGATTTGAGCAGTCATGGAAAGACCTTCTTTCTTGCTTGAAATTTGCGGGGAGTGCCGACGCAGAGGCATCGAAGAAAGAGGGTTGCTTCGCGGTGGTGTTCTTCCCCAACAGGAGAGGAATTTTAGCGCGCTCGATGGCAAAAGTCAAGGGCTTTTCGCAAATCTGAGCGGGTTCTTATCAGACTTTTCAATGCTTGATATTACAGGCATTTATAGGCGATGATCGTCGCGCCGCCCTTGCCCTCATAGCGCTTGATCTGATACTTGTTCGGGAAGGCGGCCAGCAGCTCCGGCAGCTTGCTGTAGCCGTAGGCGCGCACGTTGAAATCGGGCTTGACGCGCTTGATGTACAGCCCCGAGGAGCTGACGTTGACAAAGCCGTCGGCGTCCTGATACTTCTCGGACGCGATGTGCAGCAGGTTGTGGATCTCGCCGATATTGGGCTTTTTCGGTTCCGGCTCGGGTTCGGGTTCCGGCGTCGGCTCCGGCTCGGCGGAAGGCGCGGCTTCGGCAGCGGGCTTTTTCGTGCTGCGGGTGGTCTTTTTCGTCTTGCGGGCGGGCTTTTTGGCCGCGGGCTCTGCGGCGTGCTCGGCGGCTGCCGGCTTTTCGTCTGCCTTGGACAGGTAGTCGATGAGGATGAAGTCGTCGCACGCATTTTTGAACGACTCCGGCGTCGTCGTCACGCCGGCGCCGATGATGTACAGGCCCGACTCGCGCAGACGGATGGCCAGCGGCGTGAAGTCGCTGTCGCTCGACACGAGCACGAGCGCGTCATACATATTGTTGTGCAGCAGATCCATGGCTCCGATGACCATGGCGATGTCGGTCGTGTTTTTGCCGGCAACGTAGTCAAACTGCTGCTCGGCGCGGATGGCGAGGCGCTTGAGCTCCGGCTCCCAGTTTTTCAGCGAGTCCTTGCGCCAGTTGCCGTAGGCTTTTTTCACGACGATGCGGCCGTAGGCCGACACCTCGTGCAGCACGGCCTCCAGCTTGGACAGCTGCGTGTTGTCCGCGTCGATGAGCACGGCGATTTTCTGGAAATTTTCCATAGATATTACTCCCAAACCGCCCCGTGGGCGGTGATTTTTTCTCCATTATAACGTTTTTGCGCGCAAAATGCAACGAAAGCGGGGATCATGCCCCGCTTTCCCTGCGCGCCCTATGCGCCCTCGTCCGCGGCCGCCGGGCACTGGCGGCCGTTGGGGTCGATGCTCGTGTCGCCGGGGAGGATCATCTGCGAGATCGGGATGATGGAATACCCGTCGGCGATGAGCGCCTCAATGATCCCGGCCAGTGCCTCCGGCGTGTGCTCGGCCGCGTTGTGGAACAGCACGATGCTGCCCGGCTGCACGCGCGTGAGCACGCGCGAGGTGATCTCGTCGCTGCTCAGGCCCTTCCAGTCGAGGGAATCGACGTCCCACTGGATGACGTGCATGCCCAGGCCGTTGATGGTGCTCACGACCGTGTCGTTGTACTCCCCGTAGGGACAGCGAAACAGCGTCGGCCGCGTACCGGTGACGGCCTCAATTTTATCGGCGCAGGTGTTGACCTCCGTCTGGATCTGCTCGGCGCTCAGCTGCGCCATGTGCGGGTGCGTGGACGAGTGGTTCATGACCTCGTTGCCCGCGTCTGCGAGCGCCTTGACCGACTCCGGATATTTGTCCACCCATTCGCCCACGACGAAGAAGGTCGCGTGGACGTTGTACTTGTTGAGGATGTCGATGAGCATCTGCGTGTCCTCGTTGCCCCAGGCCGCGTCGAATGACAGACTCACGACGCGGTCGTCGCGCTGCACGCTGTAGATGGGCAGCACGCGCTTGGCCGCGCTCACGCCCACGATCGCGGGGCTGTTGACCGCCCAGAACATGAGCGCGATGGCCAGCACCATCGCGCACACGCTCAGCAGTTTCCGGTGTTTTCTGACGGCTTGCCGCACTTTGTACATTGCACCACCTCCGGCTTTCTGCCTTCATCCTATGAGCAGGGGGTGCGCGGTATGCGCCGATTGGTTTACATAACTTTTGCCCATGCGCAGAAAAAACGCCCGCACACGAAACGGTGTGCGGGCGCAAACGCTCAAAACAGGCCGGTGATGCGGCCGTCGTCATCGACGTCAATGTTTTCGGCGGCCGGGACTTTCGGCAGGCCGGGCATCGTGAGCACGTCGCCCGTGAGCGCGACGAGAAAGCCCGCCCCGGCGGACACGGTCACGCTGCGCACGGTCACGGTGAAGCCCGCGGGCGCGCCGAGCAGCGCAGGGTCGTCCGACAGGCTCGCCTGCGTCTTGGCGATGCACACCGGCAGGCCGCCGAAGCCGAGCGCCTCCAGCTCGCGGATCTGTCTGCGCGCGGCGGGCAGGATTTCCGCGCCCGCGCCGCCGTAGACCCGGCGCACGACAGCCGTGATCTTTTCCTCGACCGGCGCGTCGAGCTCGTAGGCAAAGCGGAAGCGGTTCTCCGTTTCGCACAGGCGCACGACCTCGCGCGCGAGCGCCTCGCCGCCGCGGCCGCCGTCGGCCCAGACGGTGGACAGCACGACGTTGACGCCCTGCTCCCCGCACAGCTCCGTCAGCAGTGCGATCTCGCGGTCGGTGTCGGTGGGGAAGCGGTTGATGGCCACGACGCACGGCAGGCCGAACGTGTCGCGGATGCAGCGCACATGGTGCAGCAGGTTCGGCACGCCGCGGCGCAGCGCGTCGAGATCCTCCGTGCCGAGTTCATTCAGCGCCAGACCGCCGTGCATTTTCAGTGCGCGCACCGTCGCCACCACGACGGCGGCGTCCGGCCGCAGTCCGGCGAGCCGGCACTTGATGTCCAGAAACTTCTCCGCGCCGAGATCCGCGCCGAAGCCGGCCTCCGTCACGGCGTAGTCGCAGCGGTGCATGGCCATGCGCGTGGCGAGCACGCTGTTGCACCCGTGCGCGATGTTGGCAAACGGCCCGCCATGCACGAACGCCGGCGTGCCCTCGAGCGTCTGCACGAGGTTGGGCTTGAGCGCGTCGCGCAGCAGCGCCGCCATCGCGCCCACGGCCTTGAGGTCGCGCGCCGTGACGGGCCGGCCGTCATACGTGTAGCCCACGATGATGCGGCCCAGCCGCGCCTTCAGATCGGCCATGGACTCTGCCAGGCAGAGTACGGCCATGATCTCGCTGGCGGCCGTGATGTCAAAGCCGTCCTCGTGCGGCACGCCGTTGGCCCTGCCGCCGAGCCCGCCGACGATGCAGCGCAGCTGCCGGTCGTTCATGTCCACGCAGCGCCGCCACGTGATGCGCCGCGGGTCGATGCCGAGGGCGTTGCCCTGCTGGATGTGGTTGTCGAGCATGGCGGCGAGCAGGTTGTTTGCCGCGCCGATGGCGTGAAAGTCGCCGGTGAAGTGCAGGTCGATGTCCTCCATCGGCACGATCTGCGCGTAGCCGCCGCCGGTCGCGCCGCCCTTGCGCCCGAACACCGGGCCGAGCGACGGCTCGCGCAGCGCGACGGCCGCATCCTTCCCGATGCGGCGCAGCGCGTCGGCCAGACCGATGGTCGTGGTCGTCTTGCCCTCGCCGGCGGGCGTGGGCGTGATGGCCGTGACGAGGATCAGTTTGCCTTTTCCGCGCGGCGGCTGCCCGAGCACGGACAGGGCCACCTTCGCCTTATGGCGGCCATACGGCTCTATATCAGCATCGTCGATGCCGACGGTGCGTGCAATGTCACAGATCGGCTGCATCGTGCAGCGCTGGGCGATCTCCAGATCGCTTTGATATCCCATGTAACCCCTCCCTTGGATGCGTGTACTCTTTATCATACCTGACGGCGGCGGGTTTGTAAAGCTTGACGCGGGGTGGATTTTCCGCTATCATGGGCCGGATGATGAGGTGATGACCATGCAGTATCTCTGCGCGCCGATGGAGGGCGTGACCGGCGACCTGTTCCGGCAGGCGCAGCGGCAGACGTTCCCCGCAGCGGACAGCTACTATACGCCGTTTCTCTCGCCGACGGCGAACCGCACGTTTTCCCCGCGCGAGCTGCGCGAGATCGAGCCTGCGCACAACGCGGGCATCCGTGTCGTGCCGCAGCTCATGGGCCACTGCGCCGAGGACTTTCTCTGGATGGCGGGGCAGCTCGCTGATATGGGCTACGACGAGGTGAACTTCAACCTCGGCTGCCCGTCGAACACCGTCACGGTGAAGAAAAAGGGTGCAGGTCTGCTCACGGAGCCGGATCTGCTGCGGCGGTTTTTCGACGCCGTGTTTGCCGCCTGTCCGCTGCCGGTGTCGGTCAAGACGCGGCTCGGCAAGACGACGGCGGAGACATTCCCCGCGCTGCTGGAGCTGTATAATGACTACCCGATCTGCGAGCTGATCGTGCACCCGCGCGTGCAGGCCGACCAGTATCACGGCCACCCGGATCTCGACATGTTTGCCTACGCGCTCGCGCACAGCCGCGCCCCGGTGTGCTACAACGGCGATTTGTTCGACGCTCCGGCCGTGCGCGCGTTTCAGGCGCGCTTTCCGACGGTGGAGCGCATCATGCTCGGCCGCGGGCTGGCCGCCAACCCCGGCCTTATCGGCCAGCTGCGCACGGGTGTCGAGCCGACGGCGGCGCAGTTTCAGGCGTTTCATGACCGGCTCTATGCGGCCACGAGCGCGCGCATTCCCGACCGGCGCGCGCTGCTGTTTCGCATGAAGGAGGCGTGGCGCTATCTCGGCTGCAGCTTCGCGGATGCCGAGCGGCCGCTGCGCCGCATCCGCAAGGCGCAGGACATGATAGAGTACGAGAGCGCGGTGCGCCAGCTCTTCGCGTCCTGCCCGGTGCGGGAGAATGCGGGCTATTTTGTCTGAAGATGCAGATATCCCCGGCAGCCATGCTGCCGGGGATATGTTTTTGTGTTCAGTTCTGGCTGTACCAGTCGCCGCCCGGCTGCGGGCCAGGGTTCGGCTGCCAGCCGTTGGGGGCACGGTCGCCCATGCTGCGCGGCAGGCTGCGGTAGAACGCGGCGCGCGACACGGTCATATACGGCGTGAGCCAGAGATAGCCGATGCCGGCGGTCAGCGTGGCTAGCAGCGCCCAGCCGATAAAGCTCAGGTCAAGGCAGAACAGGTCGCCCTTGCGCCCGTCCATGAGCGCCTTGGAGCGCTCGATGGCCTCCGTGGCCTGCATGCCCGGATTTTCGGCCATGATGTACGTCGCCATGGAGTAGCGGTAGGCGGCGACGATGCCGGGAATGACAAACAGCAGCGACCATGCGATCACCTTGAGCGTGATGAGCAGGTTGAGCACGAAGGCGTTGCCGAAGATGTCAAAGCCGGAAAACAGATCCTCAAACTGTGCCTGCTCGCCGTCGACCAGCTTCAGGCAGAAGCGGTTGTGGCCGATGGAGACGCTGCCGCCAATGACGAACTGCACCAGCGAGATCACTCCGGACACGGGGAGAAACACCTGCAGCGCGTGGCGCAGGGCCTCGGGATAGTACTGCGTCAGGTCGTCCCCGTTGATGGTGAGGCTAAATGACGGGGTGAAGCTGCTGCTCGTCCCGCCGAGGATGCTCGCCAGCAGCGTCACGCCGACGGCGAGCCACCAGTAATTTTTCAGCGCGCGGCGGGCCATGCCGCGGTAATCGGATGCGGAATACATAGGCGTTCTCCTTTCTGCCCTTACCAGGGCGTGCGGGTCTGCCCGTGCACGAGGTAGGCGTGCTCGGCCAGCTCCGCGAGCGGGCTGTCGCTGCGGGAATCGGAGTAAAACTCCGCGATCTCGACGTCGGGATAAGCCTCGTGCAGGCGGCGGACCTTTTCCGCGCCGTGGCAGTTTTCGCCGTCGGTCTTGCCGGTGTGTTTATCCACGCGCGAGGCCAGCAGCCGCACGCCGAGCTTCTGCGCCGGGATGCGCACGAGAAACTCCGGCGAGGCGGAGATAATGATGTCGTCCGGCCGCCGCTGCGCAAGATACCACGGGTTCACGCGCGCAAAATTCTGCGCCCAGAACGCCTCCAGCTCCGCGTCCACATCGGGCACGCGGCGCAGAAAGCCGTACATCCGCTCCTTGATGGCCGTCTTGCTCACCTTGCCGAGCCAGTAACCCGGCAGCAGGACCAGCGTGCCCAAAAGCGCCCGGATCACACCGGGATGCCGCCGCAGACACCAGCGCACGAACGCCACCGTGCTGTCCACGGGGAAGATGGTCTTGTCCCAGTCGTATACGTTGACTTTTTCCATAGGACACCTCTCAGTACAGGGTGCCGGCCAGCTGCATATACGCGGCGGCAAAGGCCTCCCGGATGAAGTAATTGACGCGCATGGTCGGCAGCGTCGTCTCGGCAGCGATGCCGACGGGCTCTGCGCCCAGTGCCCGCACCATGCGTTTGGCGCGGTAGAGGTGGTATTCGCTCGTCACGATGCCGACGCCGTTCGCCGGGTCGTACCCCCGCGCGCGGAGGATGGCGAACGAATTTTCCAGGTTCTCGCGCGTGGTGCGCGACTGATCCTCCTGCACGATGCGCGCGCTGTCGATGCCGTGCGCCGTGAGGTAGTCAGCCATGGCTTTGGCCTCCGTGATGTCCTCACCCTCGCCCTGACCGCCGGAGACGACGGCCAGCGCGTCCGGGTTCGCGTCCAGATACGCGAGTGCGGCGTCGAGCCGGTTGCACATCGACAGCGACGGTGTGCTGCCGTTGACGCCCGCGCCGAGCACGATGATCGCGTCCGGGTGCGCGTCCGTGTCCGTGCGCGCGTCGCGCACGACGGGGATCTCAAAGACCGCGAACACGATCACCCCTGCGCACACGAGCACGCCCAGCACGATGCGCCCCACGCGGTGCAGCCGTGGGAATAGAAACACCAGCACGGCGATGCCCCAGAGCGCGTAGCCCAGAAAGTCGTGCCCCGGCATCGCAAAGCGCAGCACGCAGCCGGCGACGACGAGCACGATGGCGGCAATCAGAGATGTTTTGTGTTTCATTCGCACAGCGCCTCCCACGCCTCGTAGAGCGCCTCGAGCTGCGCATTGAGCGCCTGCTTTCGCGCATCGATCTCCATGAGTTTCTGATAGTCCGTGGCGTTGGCCTCGCTCTCGGCGTCGAGCGCCGCAAGCTGCCCCTCCAGCTTTTCGATCTCGCGCTCCGTGCGCTCGCGCGCTCGCGTGGTGTTCGGGGCGCGCTTCGGCTTTGGCTTCGGCTCTTTTTTGCGCTCGACGGCCTTGGCCGTCTGCTGCAGGGCGGTCTGGCGCGCGCGGTAGGCGCGGAATTCTTCGTACGTGCCGCGGTAGTCCGTGATCGTGCCGTTTTCAAGCAGCCAGATGCGGGTGGCGAATTTCTCGATGAAGTACCGGTCGTGCGATACGAACAGCAGCGCCTGCGTATAGTCGCTCAGCGCGTCCTCAATCCACTCGCGGCTGGCGATGTCGAGATGGTTCGTCGGCTCGTCGAGGATGAGGAAATTGATTTCCCGGCGCATGAGCATGCACAGCCGCAGCCGGGACAGCTCGCCGCCCGAGAGCGCCGACACGGGCTTGAGCACATCCTCGCCGCAAAAGCCGTAGGCGCCGAGCTGGTCGCGCGCCTCCTGCGGCGTGCACTTGCACTCGTAGAGCATCGTGTCGAGCATGGAGCGCTCCGGCACGGCAAAGCGGACGATCTGCGGCAGGTATGCCGTGCGCACGGACGGCCCGCGCTGCACCCAGCCGGTGTCCGGCGTCTCTTCGTTCATGACGAGCCGCAGGAACGTCGTCTTGCCGGCGCCGTTGTCGCCGATGAGGGCGATGTGCTCGCCGCCGGTCACGGTCAGGTCGAGGTCGTGAAAGAGCGTCCGCTCGCCGTAGCGCTTGCCCAGACCCGACATGGTCAGCACGTCGTCACCGCGGAATTCCTGCGCCGTGAAGTGCACGTTGAGCTTGCGTGCCTCGGTCGGCCGCTCGGTCGTTTCGAGCTTTTCCATGCGCTTTTCGATGGAAAACGCGCGCTTGTGCAGCTTGTCGTTGCCCATGAAGGCCCAGAGGTGCAGCTTGGCCGCCGCCTCCGTGAGCTGCTGGAGCTTGGCCTGATCTTTCTCGTATTTTTTGAGCTGCTCGTCAAAGCGGCGCTGCCGCTCGACGACGTAAAAGCTGTAGTTGCCGCTGTAGAATTCGGCCTCGCCGGACGTGAAGTCGATCGAGCGCTGCACGACGCGGTCGAGAAAATACCGGTCGTGGCTGATGACGAGCACCGTGCCGCGAAAATGCAGCAGGTACGCCTCCAGCCACTCGGTCGCGCGCAGGTCGAGGTGGTTCGTCGGCTCGTCGAGCAGGAGAATGTCCGTGTCCTCGAGGATGAGCCGCGCGAGGTTCACGCGCGTTTTCTCCCCGCCGGAGAGACTGTCGAACGGCTGCGCGCGCATCGCGGCCGGGATGTCCAGACCGTTGGCGACGCGGTTGCGCTCGTGCTCCATGTCGTACCCGCCGAGGCGGCGGAAATTTTCCGACAGGCGGTCGTACTCCGAGAGCAGGGCGGGGGAGTCGTCCGTCGCCATGCGCGCGGTGAGCTCGTTCATGCGCGCTTCCATATCGTAGAGCCGCCGGTGCGCCTCGCGCAGCACGTCCTCCGTCGTCCAGCCGTCGGGGTAGACGGGGATCTGCGAGATCAGCCCCAGCCGCCGCCCGGAGGCGATGGATACGGTGCCGGCGTCCGGCTTCAGCTCGCCCGAGAGGATGCGGAAAAACGTCGTCTTGCCGCAGCCGTTGCGCCCGAGGATGCCCACGCGCTCACCGGCGTTGACGTCGAATGTGATACCTTTTAATATATCGTTGCCCTGCTCAAAGCCCTTAACGAGCCCACGGACGGATAGATCGATCATGTGTGACTCCTAAATTACTTGTTCACGGCCGCCTGCAGCACGGTGTTGGCCACAGCGCCCGCATTCGTCAGACCGCCGCCGGCGTTTTCCACCAGCACGACGAAGGCGTACGGGTGCGCATCGTCGAGCAAAAAGCCCGTGAACCAGGCGTGCGACGTGCCGTCGCCCACCTCGGCGGTGCCGGTCTTGGCGCAGAGGTTCAGGCCTGGGAAGCGGTTCGTGCCGTAGTGGGCCGAGACGTTGTAGTTCATCATGTCGCGCAGCTTGTTGGCGGTCGCGGTGCTCAGCAGGCTCGTGGTCGAGCCGCTGGGTGTGTCGAGCAGCAGCGATGGTTCCACGACGCTGCCGTCGTTGGCGATGGCCGAGACATAGCGCAGCATGGAGTACGGGCAGATGAGGTCCTCGTACTGGCCGATGCCCGACCAGGCAAGGTTCGCGCTGCCGGACGCACCCTTCGTGAAGCTGCCGGCCATCGTCGGGATGCCGCTCAGCGACTGGGAATCGAGGAAGCCAAACTTCTTGGCATAGCTCTCGATGGTATCCGCCCCGAGCTCGAGCGAGATCTGCGCGAACGCGCAGTTGCAGGAGTTTGCCAGCGCGTCCTCAAATGTCTGGCTGCCGTGCACGCCCGTGCACTTGACGGTCACGCCCGCCACATCGACGCTGCCCGCGCACGTAAAGCGGCGGCTGTCGATGTCCTTGATGTTCTCGATCGCGGCGGCGGAGGTGATGAGCTTGAAGATGGAGCCCGGCGTGAACGAGCCGTTGATGCAGCGGTTGATGTATGCGCCGTCCGGCACGTCGCCGTCGCTGCTGGGGTCGATGCTCGGGCCGGAGACCATGCACAGGATCTCGCCGGTCTTGTAGTTGCTCACGAGCACCGCACCCTTGCGCCCGGCGAGCGCCTCATAGGCGGTCACGCACAGGCTCGAATCGAGCGTGAGCGCGACGGTGTGCCCGTCGGTGGCGTAGGTGCCGGTGATGGGGTTGTAGCCCGACAGCTGCTTGGAAAATGCCTTGAGCGCGCCGGTCCCGACGTTGCCGGTGTAGTCGCCGACGGCCTGATAGCAGGCGGTGCGCACGGCGGCGTCATCGGCGTAGCTGCGCGAGCCGCCGTTGGCCGTTGCGAGCACGACGCCGCTGCGGTCGGTGAGCGTGCCGGTGCTGAGCACACCGCTGGTGTAGACGCTGCTGTTGGCGGCGAAGGTCGCCCACTCGGCGCCGTGTTCGATGTAGCGCACGATGTACACGCCGATGCCGCCGAGCACCAGCACGGCGACGAGCAGCGCGCTCATGGCGCGGCGTTTGACTTTGTTCATGCCTGCGCCTCCTTTTTATTGCGCGATGGCAGCCGCACCACGAAGCTCGCGCCGCGTCGGGTGTCGGCCGCCTTGATATAGGCCAGCAGCATCCAGCACGAGAGCATGCTCGACCCGCCCTTGGACACGAACGGGAACGTCACGCCCGTGAACGGCAGGATATCGAGCACGCCGAACACGTTGAGCGACATCTGCACGAGCATGAGCGTCACGGTGGCGCAGCCGGCGATGACGTAGTACGACGAGCGGCCCTGGGCCGCATTCTTGACGGTGAAGATGGCGAGGGCGATGATGGCCAGCATCGCGCACAGCGCCACGATCAGGCCGAGCTCCTCGCACAGCATGCCGAACACCATGTCGGTGTTGGCAGCAAAGATATTTTTCAGCCAGCCGCAGCCTGCGCCCTGCCCGAACAGACCGCCGGAGGCGGCCGCGCTCAGCGCGCGCGTCTGCTGGAAGCCCGCGCCAGAGACGTCCTCCCACACGTGCCCCCAGGTGGCGAAGCGCTGCGCCACGTGCGGCTTGATGCTCAGCACCAGCGTACCCGCCATGGCGGCGGACGCCACGGCCAGCAGCACGGTCGCAATGCTGCCCGAGCGCATGAAGGCGATGACGAGGAACGTCGCAAAGAAGATGAGCGCAGAGCCAAAGTCGCCCATCAGCGCCAGCCCGCCCACGCAGATGGCGGAAAAGGCGATGAACAGCAGGATGCTCTTGCTGCGGAACATCCGGTTGAGCGACGTTGCGCCGACGTAGATGAACGCGACCTTGATCAGTTCCGACGGCTGCAGGGAGAAGCCTGCGATCGTCAGCCAGTTTTTCGCGCCGAACACCTCGCGCGCGGCGAACAGGTTCAGCGCCAGCAGTGCCAGCGAGATGATGGCCGCCGGCCAGCGCAGCGCCTTGACATGGCTCAGGTCGCGCAGCCACCAGCCGAGCAGGAAAAACAGCGCGATGCCCACGATGATGAGGATGATCTCCTTGGTCAGATCGTCCGGCGTGCTCGTCGCGCAGATCTCGAGCCCGAGCGTGCACAGGAAAAACGCGATCGTCTCGACCTCGAAGCCCGAGCGGTCCATCGTGCGCATGAGCACGTAGCAGAACCACTGCGTGAGCGCGAGGGCTGCAAACGACATCAGAATGCCCAGCAGGTGCGCGCTGCCGGCCGAGGACACGAACTCCAGCGCCAGCAGCAGCTGAAACACCGTCAGGAAAAACAGCGTGCCGCCGGCGGAGACCTTCCGTCCGGCGATTGTGCGGCGCTGCTCCTGCACGGCGCGGCGCTCTTCGCTCATGTCGGCGAACTTGAGCATGTGCGTCGAGCAGCGGAGAATGTCGCCGCTGAACACCTGCGTCGGCTCGGTGATCTGTTCGCCGTTGAGGTACACGCCGCCGCTGCGGCTCAGGTCGCTGACGGTCCACTCGCCGGCGTCGTTGCGCATGAGCACGGCGTGGACGTTGGCCACGTCGGGATAGGGCAGCGTGATGTCCGCGCTGCGGGCGCGGCCGATCAGGCACTCCCAGTGCAGCAGGGGATAGACCTTGCCGTCCGGCGTGACGAGATGGCCCCAGGTCTCCGGCTCGGCGCGGCCGTAGAACATGGACGCGACACAGCGGATGAGCACGATGAGCGCGATGACCGGCAGAATGAAGTGCGCGGCCTGCGCGGCATAGGCAGTTACGGCAGACACGGCGTCCGCCTCCTTTCCGAAGCTCCCGCGCGGGGAGCGGTACATTTATAATACAGCGATAAAAAATCAAACCATTATACCACGGCAAAAATCCATTGACAACCACTGCCGGGCATCCTACAATGAACCTATGATGAAACAGACGAAATTTTGGGTCCTTTTGTTCGCCGCGCTCGCCATTTTGGGCGGCGGCGCATTTTTGCTGCTGCGCGGCCATGGGCAGACGGGGCAGACGGCCGTCATCCGCATCGACGGCGAGGTCTATCAGCGCATCGACCTGCGCGCCGTGACCATACCATATGATATCGAAGTGCAGACCGACTGGGGCACGAACACCGTGCACGTCGAGTCGGACGGCGTGTCCGTCACATATGCCGACTGCCCGGACCACCTGTGCGTCCAGCAGGGGAAGATCACTACGTCGGCCATCCCGATCGCCTGCGTGCCGCACCACCTGACGGTGCAGATCGAGGGGTCGCCATGAAGGGGACGAAGCGTCTGGCCGTTCTGGCCATGTTCACCGCCATCGCGCTGACGATCTTCGTCGCCGAGGCGCAGATCCCGCCCGTCGTGCCGATCGCGGGCGTGAAGCTCGGCCTTGCCAACATCGTCACGCTCATTGCCATGGCCCTGCTCGGCCGACGGCAGGCGGGGGAGATCCTGCTCGTGCGCATCGTGCTCGGCAGCGTGTTCACCGGCGGCGTATCGGCGATGCTCTTCAGCATCGCGGGCGGCGTGCTCGCCTATCTCGTCATGTGCCTGACCATCCGCCGCCTGCCGGAGCGGCTGCTGTGGGTCGTGAGCGTGCTGGCGGCCTTCGGGCACAACGCAGGGCAGCTGCTGGTCGCCGTCTGGGTCACGGGCACGCCGTCCATTCTGGTGTATGCGCCCGCGCTCGTCGCGGCGAGCGTGATCACCGGGGCGTTCACCGGCGTGGCCGCCATGTATCTCGTGCGTGCGCTGCGCAAAACGGGGCATTTTCCGCAGGCGTGAGATGACTTCGTCATGATTTTGTAACATTTTCGCGCCCCGAGTTCTTAAAATGTTCGGCAATTAGGAAGCCGCAGTTTTTGGGAAACTGCGGCTTTGTTGTGCAAATACGACAAAATGCGCGGAGAATATATAGTAATATACATCAAAAACACACGCGAAAAGATTTCGGAAATGTTAAATCTGTTTTAAGTATTGACTTCCGGCAGGCGGCGCGCTATAATGCATCCGCGAATGAAAGATGGGAAGATTTAGGCTGGTATCAGCCGGTTACACAAATCCTTTTTTCTTCCCGCGCCGGGGTGCCCCGGCGGAGCTTTCCGGACGATTTTTGATGCTTATGAATGCTTTTGATAAACCTGTCCAATCGAATACGGAGCAGGCGGGGCGCGGCCATGGGTTCGCGCGGATGTTTGACCGCGTGTGCGCGTTTCTTGATGAGCGCGTCGGCGGCGCGTCGGCGCTGATCGCCGCCTGTCAGAGCGTGGCGGACCGGTTCTGGCACAGCAAGCTGTATTTCCCGGTCTGCTTTCTGATGCTCGCGGTGTTCATGGCGGCCGGACTGCCGGTCGTGGGCGGCATTCTGGTCATGTCCACGCTGATTTTCCTGCTGCTGTTTTGCGACGATCTGCTGAGCGTCCTGTTCCCGGTCGTGCTGCTGGCCATGGTGGGCACGGAGTTTTATGATGAGCTCTACAGCCTGCTGCGCTTCTGGTGGATCGGCCTGCTGGCAGCGGCGGCGCTGCTCGTGCACATCGGTGCTTACGCCCGCGCGCCGCGCAACGGCGGCTGCCTGCACGGCATGGTGGCCGTGTCGGTCGCAACGCTGCTCGGCGGCCTGGGCTTCATCTCCCGCGAGGAGTATTTCTCGCCCACGGCGCTGTACTATTCTCTCGGCCTCGGCGTTGTGATGCTGCTGGTCTACCTGCTGTGCCGCAGCGAGGCGGACCGCACGCGCGACTATGACGTCGCCGAGCGGATGCTGCAAATCCTTTATGCCGGCGGTCTGTTCACGGGCTTTGTGGTGGCGCTGTTTTATGCGCGCCATATGCAGGAGTTCGTGCAGGACTTTTCCACGATCTATTTCAAGTACCGCAATTTCAGCGCGACGATGCTGCTCATCTCGCTGCCCGCCGCGTCGTACTTTGCTGCGCATGACCGGCGGCACTTCCTCGCGGTCGCGTTTTTGTACTTCATGATGCTCATGACCGGCTCGCGCAGCGGCCTGATCTTCGGTACGGCGATGCTGCTGCTGTGCCTTGCCTATGTGTATTACTGCAATCCCGAGCGCCGCGCGGTCTATCGCCGCGTCGGGCTCATCAGCCTGGTCCCGGCGGTCGCGCTGCTCATCGCGCTCGTGCCGCGGCTGTTCGCCTCGCGTATGGTCGACGGTGCGCTCATCTCCCCGGATGACAGCCGGTACACGTTTTTCATCCAGGGCCTGCTGGACTTTGTGAAGAATCCGCTCTTTGGCTGCGGTCTCGGCTCGATGCACAATGCGCCGATCTTCCTCGGCGTGGAGGGCAGCATCGTCTGGTACCACAACCTCATCGCGCAGATCCTCGGCAGCATGGGGCTTGTCGGCGCGGTCGGCTATGGCTGGCTGTTTTATGACCGCGTGCGCCTGCTCTGGCGCAAGCGCAGCCGCATGACGCTGGCGTTCGCGCTGTCCTACTTTGCCATGCTGCTCATTTCCATGACGAACCCGGGCATGTTCTGCCCGATGCCGAATGCGCTGCTCATGGTGGCCATGTTTGTGGTCGTGGAGCGGCAGCCCGATACCGCTGCGGCGCCGGTCAAGGCCGGCATCGCCAGTGCACCGGAAAGGAGATTGTTCTGATGAAACGTTTTCAGCTTCTTACGACCGCAATTTTTCTGTTCTGCACGCTTCTGATCGCCGGCTGCACCGGCCGCGGCGTCGAGGCGCAGGCAACCGCCGCCCCGGAGGCGACGCCGACGGCCACTGCAGATATTATGTCCGGCATCCAGACCGGCGACAGCGCCGTCAACAAGATCCTGGCCGGCACGTGGACTTTTGAGCGCACGGACGCCGACAAGAAGACGGATGAGGGCAGCGCCAGCCAGATCCTGCCCAGCACGGACACCGGCGCCAAGGAGACCACGGACGTCAAGGAGCCCGGCACGATCCGCGAGCTGACGTTCCGCACCAACGGCACGGGTACTTACACGGATGCCAACGGCACTCCGCTGGCTTTCGAGTTTGCGCTCAACGGCGACAACCTGACGCTCGCGCTCGAAAACGGCACGGTGCAGATGTTCCGCTGCACGCTGGAAAACGGGCTCATGTACCTCACGCCGATGAGCAACAACGGCGCGTATCAGGCCTTCACCGATGTGTTCCGCCAGACGCAGAGCACGTCCGACGAGACGGCCAACTGAATCACCCGGATCCTCCCGGCCGGACGCTCTGAGCGTCCGGCCGTTTTGCGTTTAAAAAAGATTTCAGAAATTTTTCGAGATTTTCGGCCCAGAATCGTGTATAATCAGGAGCATCCATTCGGAAAGGAACTCTGCCATGTCCCGAAAGACAAGAAAACGCGGCCGCCGGCGGCTGCTGGTCATTGTGGTGCTGCTGGCGCTGATCGTCTTCGGCGTGTTTGCGCGCGGTCTGTTCACGAGCGGCAAGACGACGGCCGAGCGCGCGCAGCGCGAGCTGGACAGCTATGCCGAGAAAAATGATGCCTCGCTCGATGATTATCCGGACGCGCTCGTGCAGCTCTATGCCCGCAATCCCGACGCGCGCGATTTCGTGCGCGACTACCCGAAGAAAAAAGATCTGACCCCGACGATCGACCTCAGCGGCCTTGCCGGGTCGGAGACCGTGCCGCTGCTGCTGCAGTGGGACGAGCGCTGGGGCTACCGCGAATACAACGAGAGCATCATCGGCCTGGCCGGCTGCGGGCCGACGTGCCTGTCCATGGTCACGATCTACCTCACCGGCGACACGACGAAGGACCCGCTTTGGATGTGCCAGTTCGCGGAAGCGCACCAGTTCAACGTGCCCGGCAGCGGCAGCAAGTGGGCGCTCATCTCCGAGGGCGGGCGGATGCTCGGCCTGGACGTGACGCAGATCCCGCTGGACAAGGACCGCATCTACCGCAATCTCGACGTTGGCAATCCGATCATCGTGGTCGTCGGCCCAGGCGATTTCACGACCGACGGGCACTTCCTCGTCCTGACCGGGCGCGACGGCGACAAGATCACGCTCAACGATCCGAACAGCCCCACGAACTCCCAAAAGAGCTGGGACTATGACACCCTCGCCGGGCAGATCCAGAGCCTCTGGGTGCTGCGCCGCGCGGGCTAAGCGCCGGATAAGGAGAAGCCTCGCAGAGTTTCGCCGCCGGAGCGGCGAAAGGAAATCCTGTCATCTTTTCCGGCGATATGTGCGGCGGAAAAAATACTTCTCAGGCTGCAAGTGTGAAATTTGTGCGCCGGCGGCACACAAATTCTGCGCGCAGCAGACTGCAAGCCCTTTGTCGGAAAACCGCTTGGGTTTCCGACAGTTTTCAGCAGCGCCGTCTTCGGACGGCGCTGCTTTTTGCGCGTTTCCGGGGTTGCGGTGCGCGGGCAGATGGGCGTATAATAGCGGCATCTGAGATTTTTGCGAAAAGAGGTTACAGGATGGAATACCGTCTGGAGCATGATACCATGGGCGAGGTGCGTGTGCCTGCTGACCGTTACTGGGGCGCGCAGACGCAGCGCAGCTTTGAAAACTTCCGCATCGGCACCGAGAAGATCCCGCCGGAGGTCATCCGCGCGTTCGCGGTCGTGAAGCTCGCGGCCGCGCGCGCGAACGCGCAGCTCGGTGTGCTCGACGCCCGCCGCGCTGGTGCGATCGAGACCGCCTGCCATGAGATCCTCGACGGCTCGCTCGACGGCAACTTCCCGCTCGCCGTCTGGCAGACCGGCAGCGGCACGCAGACGAATATGAATGTCAACGAGGTCATTGCCCACCGCGCCAATGAGCTGCTGGGTGAAGATCTTGTGCACCCGAACGACCACGTCAACTGCTCGCAGAGCTCGAACGACACGTTTCCGACGGCTATGCACGTGGCCGCGCGCGTCGCGCTCGAGGAGCAGGTTCTGCCCGCCATCGGCCGCCTGACGGCGACACTCGACCGCCTGAGCGCGGAGTACCGCGATGTGGTCAAGATCGGCCGCACGCACCTGCAGGACGCCGTGCCGCTCACGCTCGGGCAGGAGATCAGCGGCTGGAGCGCCATGCTCGGCCACGACCGCGACATGATCGTGCAGGCCTGCCGTGCGCTGAGCGAGCTGGCCCTCGGCGGCACGGCCGTCGGCACGGGGCTCAACGCCCCGGCGGCGTTCGGCGATCTGGCGGCGGAGGAGATCTCCGAGCTGCTGGGCTACGCCTTCCTGTCGGCGCCGAACAAGTTCCACGCGCTCACGAGCAAGGACCAGATGGTGTTTGCCCACGGCGCGCTCAAGGCGCTGGCGGCCGATCTCATGAAGATCGCCAACGACGTGCGCTGGCTCGCTTCCGGCCCGCGCTGCGGCATCGGCGAGCTCATCATCCCGGCCAACGAGCCCGGCTCGTCCATCATGCCCGGCAAGGTCAACCCCACGCAGTGCGAGGCCGTCACGATGGTGGCCGTGCAGGTCATGGGCAATGACACGGCTATCGGCATCGCGGCGTCGCAGGGCAACTTCCAGCTCAATGTGTTCCTGCCGGTGACAATCTATAACTTCCTGCAGTCGGCGCGTCTGCTTTCTGACGCCATGGATTCGTTCGAGGCCAACTGCGTGCGCGGCATCCGGCCAAATTACGCCGTCATTCAGGCGCATCTGGACGCATCGCTCATGCTTGTCACGGCGCTCAACCCGCACATCGGCTACGAAAACGCGGCAAAGATCGCAAAGCACGCCCACGCCACCGGCCAGACGCTCAAAGCCGCGGCGGTGGAGCTCGGCCTGCTCACGGCCGAGGAGTTTGACGCCTGGGTGCGGCCCGAGGATATGGTGCACCCGAAACAGGAGGAGGCATAAGCATGGATTACGCAAAGGAATCGCTCCGTCTGCACGAGCAGTGGGGCGGCAAGATCGAAGTCAACACCCGCGTGCCGGTCTCCACAAAGGACGACCTGTCGCTCGCATATACGCCCGGCGTGGCCCAGCCGTGTCTGGAGATCCAGCGCGACCCGGACAAGAGCTACACGCTCACGCGCCGGCACAATCTCTGCGCCGTCATCACGGACGGTTCGGCCGTGCTCGGCCTTGGCGACATCGGGCCCGAGGCGGGCATGCCTGTCATGGAGGGCAAGTGCGTGCTGTTCAAGGCGTTTGCGGACGTGGACGCCTTTCCGCTGTGCATCCGCACGAAGGATGTGGACGAGTTCGTGCGCACGGTGTACCTGCTCTCCGGCAGCTTCGGCGGCATCAATCTGGAGGACATCTCCGCGCCGCGCTGCTTTGAGATCGAGCGCAAGCTCAAGCAGCTGTGCGACATTCCGGTCTTTCACGACGACCAGCACGGCACGGCCATCATCACGCTCGCGGGCCTCACAAACGCGCTGCGCGTGGTCGGCAAGCGCCTCGAGGACGTGAAGATCGTCCTGTCCGGCGCGGGCGCGGCCGCCATTTCCATCAGCAAGCTGCTGCTGAGCGCGGGCGCGCGCGACGTGACGCTCTGTGATCGCGTGGGCGCGATCTATGCCGGCCGTCCGGAGAACATGAACTGGATCAAAACCGAGATGGCCGAGGTCACGAACCTCCGCCGCCAGGCCGGCACGCTGGCCGATGTCGTCCGCGGCGCGGACGTGTTCATCGGCGTGTCGCAGCCCGGCCTGCTGACCGGCGACATGGTGCGCACCATGCACCGCGACGCCATCGTTTTTGCCTGCGCCAACCCCACGCCGGAGATCTTCCCCGACGAGGCCAGGGCCGCGGGCGCGGCCGTCGTCAGCACCGGCCGTAGCGACTATCCGAACCAGATCAACAACGTGCTGGCCTTCCCGGGTATCTTTCGCGGCGCGTTCGACGTGCGCGCGTCCGATATCAACGAACCCATGAAGCTCGCCGCCGCGCACGCGCTCTCGGCGCTCATCACGCCCGAGGAGCTGTGCGCCGATTATATCATCCCCAAGGCCTTTGACCCGCGCGTCGGCCCGGCCGTGGCCGCGGCGGTCGCGCAGGCCGCGCGCGCGAGCGGCGTCGCGCGCATCTGATCTTGAATTTTTCCCCCGCAAAGGAGACATCCTATGGATTCCTATGAAAAATCCCTGCAGACGCTGGAGCTGCCGGCCGTGCTGGCGCTGCTGGCTGCGCAGGCCGTGAGCGAAACGGCCCGCACGCAGGCCATGGCCCTGCGCCCGAGCGGCGACCGCGCCGTGGTGGCGACCCGCCTCGGCGAGACGAGCGCCGCCGCGTCAATGATGGTCGTCAAGGGCAGCCCATCGTTTTCCGGTGTGAAGGACGTACGTGCGGCGCTGCAGCGCGCGGACATGGGCGGCGCGCTCAACACGCGCGAGCTGCTGGATATCGCGGGCGTGCTGCAGGCGGCGCGCTGCGTGCGCAGCTACGGCACCGGCGAGCGGCAGGACAAGACGAGCATCGACTACCTCTTCAGCGCCCTGCAGGCCAACCGCTTTCTGGAGGAGAAGATCTTCACCTCCATCACCGGCGAGGACGAGATCGCCGACAGCGCGTCGAGCGAGCTGGCGTCCATCCGCCGGCTGATCCGCGCCGCGAGCGCGCGCGTGCACGATGCGCTGCAGAAGATCATCTCCTCGCCGAGCTATGCCAAGGCGCTGCAGGAGCCGATCATCACCATGCGCTCCGAGCGCTATGTCGTGCCGGTCAAGGCCGAGCACAAGGGCGCCGTGCCCGGCCTCGTGCACGACGTGTCGGCCTCCGGCGCGACACTGTTCATCGAGCCGATGGCCGCCGTGAAGGCGAACAACGAGCTGCGGGAGCTGCGCGCACGTGAAAAGACGGAGATCGAGCGCATCCTCGCCGAGCTCTCGGCCGAGTGCGCCGCGCACCGGGAGGCCATCTCGAGCGACTTTGACGTGCTCGTGCGCCTCGACCTCATTTTTGCCAAGGCAAAGCTCGCCTACCAGCTCGACGCGATCGCGCCGGAGCTGACGGACAAGCACCTGCAGCTGCGCCGCGCGCGCCATCCGCTGCTGCCGAAGGACACCGCTGTGCCGATCGATGTTTCGCTCGGCGGCGAATTTGACACGCTCGTCATCACCGGCCCGAACACCGGCGGCAAGACCGTCACACTCAAGACCATCGGTCTGCTCGCGGCCATGACGCAGTGCGGCCTGCACATTCCGTGTGCCGACGGCAGCACCATGCCGGTGTTCCACGAGATCATGGCCGACATCGGCGATGAGCAGAGCATCGAGCAGTCGCTGTCCACGTTCTCGGCGCACATGACGAACACCGTGCGCATGCTCAAGGAGTGCGACGACCGGTCGCTGCTGCTGTTCGACGAGCTCGGCGCCGGCACGGACCCGGCCGAGGGCGCGGCGCTGGCCATTGCCATCATCGAGCACGCGCGCAAGTGCGGCGCGCTCATCGCCGCCACGACGCATTATACCGAGCTCAAGGTCTACGCCACGACGCAGCCCGGCGTCATGAACGCCTCGTGTGAGTTTGACGTGGACTCCCTGCGCCCGACGTACCACCTGCTCATCGGCATCCCCGGCAAATCCAACGCCTTTGCCATCTCCGAGCGGCTGGGCCTGCCGCAGGAGATCATCGACGACGCGCGCAGCCGCGTCAGTACCGAGAGCGCGAGCATGGAGGCCACCATCGAAAAACTCGAGCAGGTGCGCCAGCTCATGGAGCGCGACCGCGCTGAGGCGGCGCGTCAGCTGCGCGAGGCGGAGGAAAACCGCCGCAAGTCCGAGCGTCTGAAGGCGGAGCTCTCCGTCCGGCTGGAAAAGGCGGACGAGAAGGCCCGCCGCGACGCCGAGCGCATCATCGGCGACGCGCGCCGCACGGCGGACGAGGTGATGCGCGAGCTCGACGAGCTGCGCAAAATGGAGAAAACGGACGCCGACCACCACCGCGCCAACGACGCGCGCGCCGCCCTGCGCCGCAAGCTGAACGTGGCCGAGGACGCGGCCGCCGCCGCGGCGCACCCGCAGCCCAGGGAGAAGAAAGTCTCCGCCCGCCCGGTGCGCGTGGGCGACACCGTGCAGCTGCGCAAGATGGGCGACATCAAGGCGACCGTCACGGCCATCTCCGCCGACCGGACGCTGACCCTGCGCGCGGGCATCATGAACGTGACGGCCAAGGAACAGGACGTGTACCTGCTCGAAAACGAGAAGCCCGAGGCGCAGAAGTTTGCCGCCGCGCACGCAGCCAGCCTGCGCAATGTGGCCGCCGAGTCGGAGATCGACCTGCGCGGCATGGACACGATGGAGGCCGTCGCCGCGACCGAGCGTTTCCTCGACAACGCCGTCATGGCCAAGCTCGAGAAGGTCACCATCATCCACGGCAAGGGCACCGGCGCGCTGCGCGCCGCCGTGCAGCAGTCGCTGCGCAAAAACAAGGCCGTCAAGTCCTACCGGCTCGGCCGTTACGGCGAGGGCGAGAGCGGCGTGACCGTTGTCGAACTGAAATAAAAACAGAAAAACCCGGCGAAAAAACGCTGTGCAAAGCAACAAAAAAACGAAAATCGGTTGACGATGCCGGGCGTTTTTGATAAGATGATACAAGCATAATAGTGCATAAGGAGTGGAGAAAATGATCACGAAAGAAGCAGTCATCAACAACCTGGAGGGACTCCATGCACGGCCCGCGGTCTTTTTTATCCAGAAGGCAAACGAGTTCAAGAGCAGCATCTGGATCGAGAAAGACGAGAGACGCGTTAACGCCAAGAGCCTTCTCGGCGTCCTGTCACTTGGCATCGTGAAGGGCTCGACGATCACCCTCGTGGCCGACGGCGCCGACGAGCAGGAAGCGATCGATACCCTGACCGCACTGATCAATTCCGATTTTTCCGAGTGATCCCAACAACATGAAACCGAAACAGGGGCGTGTCATCAGCACGCCCCTGTTTTCCTGACCGCAGATTTTTTTCGGCATCGCAGGAGCAGACTATGGAAAAACTCCGACCCGAGCAACTGCGCGAAAAGGCCAATATGCTCCCGCTGCTGCCGGGCGTGTACATCATGCTCGATGAGCACGGCGAGGTCATCTATATCGGCAAGGCGAAAGCGCTCAAAAACCGCGTCACGAGCTATTTTCGCGGCGAGCACCTGCCGAAGGTGGCGGCCATGGTCGCGCACGTTGCGGATTTCAATGTCATCGTCGTGCAGTCCGAGTTCGAAGCGCTCGTGCTCGAAAACTCGCTCATCAAGCTGCACAAACCCAAATACAACATCCTACTCAAGGACGACAAGGGCTATCCCTTCGTGCGTCTGGACGTGACGCAGCCGTACCCGACGTTCTCGCTCGTCAATCATACGGAGAAGGACGGCGCGAAGTACTTCGGCCCCTACGGCGGCCGGAGCATGACGGCCGAGATCATCGACACTGTATGCAAGACGCTGCGCCTGCCGACGTGCACGCGCCGCTTTCCGCGCGACATCGGCCGCGCCCGCCCGTGCCTGAATTACCACATGGGCACCTGCGCGGGCTACTGCCTGAAGGACGTCACGCGCGCGGAGTACCTCAAGGCCATCCGCGAGGCAGAGATGATCCTCGACGGCCGCACGGCGGAGCTCACGGCCGAACTGACCGAGCAGATGCAGGCCGCGGCCGATGCGCTGCGGTTTGAATACGCGGCGTCGCTGCGCGACCGGCTGCGCGCCATCCAGGGCCTGCAGAACCACCAGCGCGTCATCGCCACGGCCTACTCCGACACGGACGCCGTCGGCTTTCAGCGCGGGGCCAAGTGCTGCTTTACCGTGCTGCACTTTACGGACGGCAACCTCACCGGCAAGGACAAGTCGTTTCTCGACGAGCCGATGGAGCCGGACGGCGAGGCGCTTGCCGCGCTCGTGCAGCAGTATTATGAGGGGCGCGGCGCCTATCCGCGGCAGGTGCTGCTGCCGTGCGCGCTCGAGGGGCAGGAAGCGCTCGAGCGCCTGCTCACCGAGGCGGCGGGGCACAAGGTCGCGCTCGCCGTGCCGCAGCGCGGCGACAAGTGCCGCCTGACGGAGATGGCGGCGAACAACGCGCGCGAGGAGATCCTCATTGCGACGACCGCGGCACAGCGCAGCCTCAAAACGCTCGAATGGCTTCAGCGTGCGCTGGAGCTCGACGCGCCGCCCGAGCGCATCGAGGCATTTGACATCTCGAACCTCGGCGATACCGGCATCGTTGCCGGTATGACCGTGTTTCAGCACGGCCGGCCGCGCAAGTCGGACTACCGGAAGTTCCGCATCCGCACGACGGACGGGCAGAACGACTACGGCGCCATGCACGAGGCGGTCACGCGCCGCTTTCAGCACTATGTGGACGGCGATCCGGGCTTTTGCCCGCTGCCGGATCTGCTGCTCATCGACGGCGGCGCGGAGCACGCGACGGTCGCACAGACGGTGCTCGACGGCTTCGGCCTGACCGTGCCGGTGTTCGGCATGGTCAAGGACGACCGCCACCGCACGCGCGCGCTCATCACGCCCGGCGGGCATGAGATCGGCATTTCCGCCAACCCCGCGGTGTTTGCCTTCATCGGCACGATCCAGGAGGAGACGCACCGCTTTTCCATCGACTATCAGCGCCGGCTGCGGCGCGAGAGCCTCTCGTCCGAGCTCGATCAGATCCCCGGCGTGGGCGAGAAGCGGCGCAACGCGCTGCTCAAGGCGTTCCGCAGCACAAAGGCCATCCGCGCGGCTTCGTATGAGGAGCTGTGCGCGGCCGTTCCGGCGGGTGCTGCCCGCGCGGTCTACGACCTGTCTCTTATACACATCTCCGAGCCCACGAGACTGCAGCTAAT
>ENA-OZGM01000233-OZGM01000233.1-human-gut-metagenome-genome-assembly--contig:-NODE-233-length-27985-cov-8.806409_pt1 | contig 27985 bp, 27 predicted proteins | sample MGYA00244655_ERZ653656 | MGnify/ENA primary metagenome ERZ653656 (study PRJEB26926, sample SAMN06164991) | human gut metagenome | biome: ENVO:00009003; feature: ENVO:2100002; material: ENVO:00002003... | reverse complement strand
TCTCGCTGTTCCAGATGCGTGTAGACACCCACAAATGCGTCTCCTGCGGCGCCTGCGCAAGGGCCTGTAAGATGGACGTAGACATTACCAAGACCCCCAACCACGCCGAATGTATCCGCTGTGGGATGTGTATGAAAGCCTGCCCCACGGACGCCATCCAGTACAAGTTCGGGCTGGGAGACCAATCAAACACCGAAACAACAAAGGAGTAAAACCATGAAATTCAACCGTGTAACCGCACTTTTGCTCAGCCTTACGCTGGCTTTCAGCCTTGCCGCCTGCGGGCAGGGCGCGTCCTCTGCATCTTCTGCATCCTCTTCTTCTGCCGCTTCCTCTGCGACAGCGGAAACCAAGACCGAGGAGCAGCTGCTGGCCGAGGAAAACGAGATCCTTTCCGCAAACGATGCCCTGTGGGAGAAGGTGTTCGCTTCCATGGACAAAAACATGACTGAGACCACCCTCAGCACGAACTACGGCGATTTTCTGCGCAGCTCCGTGGAAAAGACAAAGGACCAATTCTCGGATGAGGAGTACAAGACCCTGACCGCCGATGCAGAAAAAATCCGTGCCATCGAGGAGCAGATTGCCACCCTTGCCCTCGCGGACGCGGCCGCTTCCGGCGCTGCCGCACAGGGCACTGCCTTTCCCCAGTTTGAGGGCAGCGATTTAGAGGGCAACCCGGTGGACAACAGTCTGTTTGCGGGCAACGCCTTTACGGTGGTGAACTTCTGGTTCAACGGCTGCAAGCCCTGTGTAGAGGAGCTGGACGACCTGAACGCCCTGAATGAAAAGGTCAAGGCACAGGGCGGCGAGGTGGTCGGCATCAACACCGAGACGCTGGATGGCAGCCAGCAGGGCATCGAAGCCGCCAAAAAGCTGCTGGCTGCAAAGGGCGCAAGCTACCGCAACATCTACTTTGCCTCCGGCAGCGAGGCCGGCAAGTTTGCACTGAACATCATGGCCTTCCCCACCACCTACGTCTTTGACCGGGACGGCAATGTTGTAGGCCAGCCCCTGCTGGGCGGCATTGACAAGGAAGAAAACCTTGCCGCCCTGCAAAAAAATATTGACGCCGCCCTTGCCAAGGACAGCGCCAAATAAGCTATTCTCCCCTGCCGCCTACGGGCGGCTTTTTTTGTTTGCTGCGGGCATTGCCATGCACGCCCGGGCACCGGACGGAATACGCTGGGGCAGAAGCATACTTTTACCAGCAAAGGAGCGTATCTCCATGAAAAACACCGGAACTCTCCGCATCCAGACCTTTGCGGCACGCCAGTCTGCCCCCGTGGAGGGGGTGACCGTTGCGGTGCAGGGGGACGGCTTTACCCTGCACCGCATCACCGATGCCACCGGCAGCGCCGCCGATATTCCCGTTGAAGCCCCCGCCTGCACCCTGTCGCTGGACGAGGACAACACCACTCGCCCCTACGCCATTGTCAGCCTGACCGCCGCAAAGCCCGGCTACCGCACCGTGCGCATTGAGGGCATCCAGATCTTTGCCGGGCAGGTAACGCTGGCGCAGCCCCAGATGCTTCCTGTTACCGAGGAAGACCGGGATATCCCGGACGCACCCATCGTCATCCCGCCGCACGCCCTGTTTGCCGGCAGCGGCGGCAGCGGCCCGCAGCCGCGGGAAAACTGCACACCCCGGGTACTGGATCAGGTCGTCATTCCCAAAAATATCACGGTGCATCTGGGCAAACCGGCAGCTTCCGCCCGCAACGTGACCGTCTCCTTCCGGGATTATATTGCCAACGTAGCCTCCAGCGAGGTGTATCCCACCTGGCCGGAGCAGGCACTGCGGGCGAACATCCACTGCCAGATCTCGTTGGCGCTGAACCGCATCTACACCGAGTGGTACCCCAGCAAGGGCTACACCTTCAACATCACCAACTCCACCAGCTACGACCAGTACTACGTCCACGGACGCACGGTGTTTGAGGTGATGGTGCGCATTACGGACGATATCTTTAACACCTATCTGCGCAAGCGTGGCACGGTGAACCCCTATTATTCCGAGTACTGCGATGGCAAGTCGGTCACCTGCCCGGGGCTCAAGCAGTGGGGCACGGTTACGCTGGCCAACAACGGACGCAGCGCCTTGCAGATCTTGCGCTACTACTACGGCAGCAGCATCGAGATCGTGCGCACCAAAAATATCCGCTCTATCCCGCAAAGCTACCCCGGCACGCCGCTGCGGCAGGGCAGCCGCGGCACGGCGGTATTCACCCTGCAAAGGCAGCTGAACCGCATCGCCAAGGACTATCCCTTCCTTGGCAAACTGACGGTAGACGGCGTATTCGGCAGCCGGATGGCCGCAACGGTGCGGGCGTTCCAGAAGCAGTTCAACCTGACCGCCGACGGCGTAGTGGGGCGGCAGACATGGTACAAGATCAGCTACATCTATGTATCGGTAAAGGACCTCGCCGAGCTGACCAGCGAGGGCGAGACTTCCACCGGCACCCTGTCCAACGGCACATGGAACGGCACGGTGCTGAGCACCGGTGCTTCCGGCAGCGCGGTGGAGCAGGTACAGTTCTGGCTGAACACGCTGGCGCAGTACGACAGCGCCATTCCATCCGTAAAAGTGGACGGCGTATTCGGCACCGCCACCGCCAATGCGGTACGCGCCTTCCAACGCAAATACGGCCTTACAGTGGACGGCATAGTGGGCCAGACCACTTGGAAAGAACTGTACGACGAGTTTTTGAGCATCCAGTCCGACAATGGCACCCCCAACGCCTACCCCGGCACGCCGCTGCGGGAGGGTTCCTCCGGGCAGAATGTGAGGCTGGTGCAGTTCTGGCTGAAGATTGCCCGCACCGTGTACACGAGCCTTGAAAGCGTGACTGTGGACGGAAAATTCGGCGCGGGCACGGCGGCAGCTGTTCGGCGTTTTCAGCGGTACTTCGGGCTGACAGCAGACGGCGTGGTGGGGCGCACCACATGGCAAAAGCTGTACGAGGTGTACAACGATATCGCCAACCGGCTGCTCTCCTCTTCCCTGCGCCCCGGCGAGTACCCGGGCGTGCTGCGCAGCGGCTCCACCGGCACGCCGGTGCGGGAACTTCAGTTTTACCTCTACCTCATGAGTGCCTACGAAAGCAGTATCCCGCCGGTAAGCATTGACGGCAAGTTCGGCGCAGATACCGAGCGGGCGGTGCGGGCGTACCAGCGGTTTGCAGGGCTTACCGTGGACGGCGTAGTGGGGCGCACCACATGGAACTCCCTTTATGGCCGCGCCAGCCAGCTGCGCTCTTCCGGCCCGGTGGTCACCTTAAAGCGTCTGCCCTACCCCGGCACCCCGCTGACGGTGGGCAGCAGCGGCAAGGCGGTGCTGTACTACAATCTGCTTTTGCTGCGCATCGCCTATTATTTTTCCAGTGTGGAAGCCCCGCCCCTTGCCGACCGTTATACCGACGAAACTGCCACAGCCACCCGCAGCGCCCAGCAGCTATTAGGGCTGGAGCAGACCGGCATTGCCGATGCCGACACATGGACGGCGGTGGAAGCGCTGAGTTTGCAGCTGGCCGCCCATGCCCCGAACCCCGATAGAGACACACCATCCGGCACCGCCTACCCGGGGCGCGCCATCGCCGAGGGCAGCGCCGGGCAGGAGGTAGGACAGGTGGAGCGCTGGATCAACCGCCGGGCACAGCTTTCCTGCGGCGAGGGCTATGTGGCCGATAACAACCGCTTTGGCGCGTCAGACGCCGCTGCCGTGCGGGCTGTCCAGCAGCAGGCGGGGCTGCAGCCGGTAAACGGCATCGTGTACCGCGAAACATGGCACGCCTTGCAAGCCCAGTGTACTGACCCCTGCGGCTGCGAGAAGGAGGAATGAGGGATGGCACGCCTTTTGATCTATGACGCCTACGAAAACAAGGTGTACACCTACGCAAACCTGAACGAGAACGACCCCATGCCTTACAGCACCCTGACCACCCTGCGGCTGCGGGAGTTCCGGGGCAAATCGGCCAGCCCTACCCTGTGGACCACCATTGCCGCCATGGAGGCGTGGAACCTGACCCGCCGCAAATACGGCAGGGGCATCCCGGTGGGGTACGCCTTCCGCCGCATCTGGGAGGGTGGCCACGGCACCCGCAGCCAGCACTACGCAGGGGTAGCGTTTGACGTAGGGCAAAGCCTTGACCAGCGCCAGCGCACTGCCATTTACAACGCCGCCCGCGCTTCCGGCGCATGGGGCTATGTGGAACCGCTGAGCCAGACCCCCACATGGGTGCACTTTGACCGCCGCTACGGCACCCCGGCGTGCAGCGGCACCACCGCCGGTTACCCCACCCTGCGCCGGGGCAGCCGGGGCTGCTATGTCATGATTTTGCAGGATGCGCTTTCCACCCTTGGCTACCAGACCGGCAGCCGTATCGACGGCATTTTTGGTGCCCGCACCGAGCAGGCGCTGCGCGGCTACCAGAAACGCACCAGCCTGCGGGTGGACGGCGTGTGCGGCTGCGACAGCTGGAAAAAGATCTCCACCGCCGTCATCGGCATCGGACGCACCAAAACCACTATTGACTAGCGTTTGTCCTATATAGCTTATACAGAAAGAGCGACCGCACAAAACAATGTGCGGTCGCTCTTTTTCACTCACTTTACGGCCTGTTTCAGCTGTTCCAAATCTGCGGCGTCCGGGTGGGAGAGCGCCTTATCGAAGTTTTCGATCAGGGCATCCAGATTGGGGATGTGCAAAGGCTTTGCCTTCATGGCCTCGTACCGCTGCCGGACGGATATCGGCATCTTTCCCTGACACATAAAACTGCCGATAACGGTGTTGCTGCCATCCAGCGCCTTCCGGGTGGCGGCAAGGATCTTTTCGAAGTAGGGCGCACTGCCGCCAAAGCCTGCGGTGCCAAACAGGAACACCCGCTTGCCGTGCAGCTGCTGCAAGAAATCCAGCGTGTCGGCGTCCGCCTTGCCCTTATCCGTCCAGAAACCCACATACAGGGTGTCTGCTGCCAGCGCGGCAGCGTCCGGCGCGCCGAAATAGCAGCAGTCTGTCTGCGGCAGCTGCTCCCGCAGGGTCTGTGCCAGCAGTGCGGTGTTGCCGGTTTTGCTGCTGAATACGATGGCGTAACTCATTTTTTACCTCCCTCAGAGCAGCGGCAAAGCTGCCGGATGCTCTTGTGCATACGTTATTTTTACGGCAGTTCCTTTGCCGGGAGAGCCTGAAATCATGGAACAGTATAGTACAGTGCCCTGCCAAAATCAAGGGTTGACGATATTCTCGCCTTTCCCGGCCAGAAAGCTGCGCAGATTGCCGGTGGTGATATCCATCAGCCGCTGCAATGCTTCCTTGGTGGTCCATGCGATATGCGGGGTGAGCACCGCGCCCGGCAGACTGCGCAACCGGCTTTGGGGCGGCAGCGGCTCGGTGGCAAAAGCATCTGCACCGTAAAAGGCAAGCTTGCCACTTTCCAGCGCATCGGCTACGGCTTCCTCGTCCACCAGTGCGCCCCGGGCAGTGTTCAGCAAAATGGCACCGGGCTTCATTTTTGCAAGGGCTTCCCGGCTTATCAGCCCGCGGGTTTCCGGGGTGGCCGGGCAGTGCAGGCTGAGCACATCGCTGCGGGCAAGCAGGGTGTCAAAGTCCACGAATTCCACCCCATCGGCGGCGTACTCCGGGCGCACCGTGCGGGTGCACACCAGCACCTCCATGCCAAAGGCCCTTGCAATGCGGGCGGTCTGGCGGCCGATGCTGCCGTAGCCGTAGATGCCAAAGGTCTTGCCCAGCAGCTCCACCTGCGGCAGCAGACCGTACTCTGCCGGGATGCCCAGCTGCCAGTATCCGGCCTTTACTGCCCGGTCGTACCGCTGGGCGCACTGGCAGATGGCCAGCAGCAGGCTAAAAGTCATCTGGGCCACGCTATAAGTAGAGTACCCTGGCACGTTGGCCACTGCCACCCCATGGCGGCGGCAGGCTTCAAGGTCGATATTATCCGTACCGGTGGCGATGATACCCACCCACTTGAGGTTCGGGCACTGCGCCAGCACTGCTTCGTCAATGCGGCACTTGTTGATGAGCACCAGTTCTGCATCCCCGATGCGGGGCGCGATGTCGGCGTAGTCGGTGCGCACATAGCTGGTGGTGTCCGGCACCAGTGCCTTTACCCCGGACCAGTCCAAGTCCCCTTCTTCCATCACATAGCTTTCCAGAATCACTGCCTTCATAATTTCCCATTCCCTCTCTGGTTTACGTTATTCCGTTTCTTTCAGCGGATAGAGCGCCAGTGCAAGACTGCCGCCGTAGGGGCGGCTGTCCAGCGCGGCATAGCCCTTTGCCAGCAGCAGCGCCAGCTGCACCCTGTCCTCCAGCGGCACCCACACCGGTGCAGTGCGGACGGGCGCGCAGCCGGTGCACAGCAAAAAGCAGGGCGCAAGGCTTTCCAGCGGGCGCAGCGCCCGCAGCCCGAAGCCCTGCCGAAAATACAGCGGAAGCAGCGCCGCCGCCGTTTCGGTGCACTCTACCACCGCCCATGCCGTGCCCTTGCGGCGCAGCCGGTCTGCCCGGGCTGCGGCAATTTCCACCAGCCGGGCGGGCAGCTCCTCGCCGGTATTTACCGGCGGGGTGAGCAGGCAGCCGCCCTCCAGCTGCCGACGTCCCAGCCAGTTGCGCAGTGCCGCTGCGGCGGCGGTATCGGCGGTAAGGGGTAGCACCAGCAGCGCTGCCCCGGCTGTGCCCCACGCCTCGCCTGCGGTCAGCATCCGCAGCACCTCGGAGCAGGGACGGTAAAACCCCGCCCCGCCGCAGCGCACCAATGTAAAAAATTCTTCGGCGGAAAGCCGCCGTACCTGCCGCTGACGCGGCGGGTCACATACCTGGATCATTTGCAGTTCCTCCGTTCTGATGTTCTTTCCATCAGCATACGGAAAACTGCGCGCGAACCGGCGCGAAACAGCGCGCCTTACAGTGCAAAAATCAGTCCAGCGAGATGTCCTCGCTCAGCACCTGCCCGATGGGCTTTGCGATGCACAGGTCGGCAGAGGCATCCGCTCCGGTGGGCTGCATGTTGATGACCACCAAATTATCGCCCCGGAAATACCGGATGAGCCCGGCGGCGGGGTACACCACCAGACTGGTGCCGCCGATGATAAGGGTATCGACATGGCGGATGGCATCCACCGCGCCGGACAGCACCTCCTCGTCCAAGCCCTCTTCGTAAAGCACCACGTCCGGCTTTACGATGCCGCCGCACTCGGTGCAGCGGGGCACACCGGTGCTGTTTGCGATGAAATCCACATCGTAGAATCTGCCGCAGCGGGTGCAGTAGTTGCGCAGGGTGCTGCCGTGCAGCTCGTACACGGTTTTGCTGCCCGCCGCCTGATGCAGGCCGTCAATGTTCTGGGTGACCACAGCCCGCAGCTTGCCCTGCTGCTCCAGCTTTGCCAGCCGCAGATGGGCGGCGTTGGGCTTTGCACCCTTTACGATCAGCTTGTCGCGGTAAAAACGGTAAAATTCCTCCGGGTTTTCCTCCCAGAAGGTATGGCTGAGGATGGTTTCGGGCGGGTAGTCGTATTTCTGGCGGTACAGGCCGTCCACGCTGCGGAAATCCGGGATGCCGCTCTCCGTAGAAACGCCCGCGCCGCCAAAAAAGACGATGCTGCTGCTTTTTGCAATGATGTCTTCCAGTGCCTTGACCATAGTTGAAACGCCCCTTTCCTCACGGAAATTTTTGTGTTAAGATAATACCAGTATAGCACATTCTTACAGGAAAGGAAGAGGCCGGTTTTGAACGTCTGGTACATCAACAGCATCCTTGGTGCCATCTGTCTGGAGGAGGAGAACGACGCGCTGTGCGGGGTACATTTTTGCCCGGACGGTGCGCCGGAGCTGGAACCTCTGCCACGCAGGGTGGTGGAAACGCCCCTGTTACAGGAAGCCGAGGAGCAGCTGAACGAATATTTTGCCGGGGTGCGCCGGGAGTTCGACCTGCCGCTGGCGGCAAAGGGCACGGCCTTTCAGCAGGCGGTATGGGCGCAGCTGCACAAGATTCCCTACGGGGAGGTGCGCACCTACGGCCAGCTGGCGGCGGCGCTGGGCAAACCCAAGGCAAGCCGCGCCGTGGGCAGCGCCTGCCACCGCAACCCGCTGTGCATCGTGGTGCCTTGCCACCGGGTCATCGGCGCAGACGGCAGCCTGACCGGCTACGCCGAGGGACTGGAGATCAAGGAATATCTGCTGGAACTGGAACGATTTTAAGAGAATGATAAAGGCTGCTGCGCATCGTTTGCACAGCAGCCTTTGGTGTTTTATGCAGTTTTAAAAGCCCGTGGGCGGGACGTAATAGCTTGGAATAGACCCGCTTTTGGGCGTAGCTGCGGCCTGCTGGCGCAGCGCCGAGCGGGTAACCTCTGCCCAGGAATACTGGGTCATATACTCGCCCCGGTAGGCGTTGAAAGCCGAGCGGTCTCCCCGCAGGAAGTTATAATAATCGCAGTCCACCTTGCTGGTATCCAGCGCCAAGGTGCTGCGGCCGCGTACCAGCAGCCCGTTGACCCCTGCATCCTCCAGCGTATGGCTGAGGTCAAAGATCAAATTGCGCAGATGGCTGTGCAGCGAGGCGGTGTCGGGCTTATCCTCCCACAGGACAGCCAGCATCTCGCCGTTGGTACAGGTGGCGCCGTTGCGGTCCACAAGGTAGGCCAGCAGCTCCTTGCTTTTGCTGCGCTTGAAGGAGAGCGGACGTCCGCCCACAAAGATCTCGAAGTTGCCGAAGCACTGGATCTTGATGCCCACAGGTGCCGTTTCCGGCGGGTAGCGCAGATTTTCCAGCACATTGCGCACGTCCGCCTCGTTGGCGGGCTTGAGCAGAAAACCGCTGACGAAGATCTGCAATGCTTCCAGTGCATACTCCGGGTGCTCGGTGACCACGATGATATTGCAGCGGGGCTGCAATTTCTGGATCATGCGGGCAAGGGCAAGGCCATTCATGCCCGGCATTTCCAGGTTCAAAAAGGCAGCATCCATTGGGCCCTGCCGCATCCACGTCAGGGCATCGTCAGTCGTCATGGCACTGATATAGTCACAGTCCGGTGCCACCCGGCACAGGATGCGGATCAGCGAATTGATCGCAAGCTGACCGTCATCCACAACCAGTATTTTCATAGCTTCATCCCCCTATCTGCTTACGCAAAACAATTCCCCGCTGTTAGTTTAGCACGCTGCAAACTTTTAGGCAAGTTTTTTTCCGGAAAAGCCCAAAAAAGAAACGTTTTCGCCCAGATATCTGTCCATCTTCTCCTGTCTCTTCAAGTCATTTCCGCAGCTTCGGTCGCCTTTTTCGACGAAATACCGGAGCATTGCGCGCTCAATTGATATATCAAATCAGCGCTCATTTGTCCCCGCTTCCCGCCGGAAGGCACGGCTTTTCCCCGACAAACACAAGGCCGCTGCACCGGTCTTGTGCAGCGGCCTTGTGAATAATTTGCGTTTGGCGTGCTCTGCGGCGCGCTCCAAACGTTTTTTCACGGGTTCTTCAATGGAGATCCAGCTCCGGCGGGACATCCAGCTGGTCGGAGACATATTTCCCATTCTTTTTGCGCTGACGCACACACTCGGTAAGCAGATATTCGATCTGCCCGTTCACCGAGCGGAAGTCATCCTCTGCCCAAGCGGCAAGGGCATCGTAGAGCTTGGCGTTCAGGCGCAGGGGCACCTGTTTTTTCGGCTCGGCCATCAGTACAGGCTACCGCTGTTCACGATGGGCTGGGCATCGCGGTTGCCGCACAGCACCACCAGCAGATTGGATACCATTGCCGCCTTGCGCTCATCGTCCAGTTCCACTACCTTGTTCTCGTTCAGACGATCCAGCGCCATTTCCACCATGCCCACAGCGCCGTCCACGATCATCTTGCGGGCGTCAATGATGGCGCTGGCCTGCTGGCGCTGCAGCATGACCGCTGCAATTTCCGGTGCATAGGCCAGATAGGTGATGCGGGCCTCCACCACCTCGATACCTGCCTCTGCCACGTTCTTCTGGATCTCGTCTCGGATGCGGGCAGCCACCACCTCAGAAGAGCCGCGCAGGCTGCCCTCATCGGCTACGCCGTCGCCGGTGGTGTCCACGTTGGGAGAAACATCATAGGGGTACACCCGCACCACGTTGCGCAGGGCGCTGTCGCACTGCAGGGAGAGGTATTCCTTATAGTTATCCACGTTGAACACAGCCTTGGCGGTATCGGTCACGCGCCAGATGACTGCAATGCCGATCTCCACCGGATTACCCAGACAATCGTTGATTTTCTGGCGGGAGTTGTTCAGGGTCATCATCTTGAGGGAGATCTTTTTGCTCATGGACTCGACGCTCATCTGAGCATTCTGGCCGTTATTGCCAAACAGCGCAGCCACGCTGTTCTCCTTGCTGTTCACGTCTCCGCTCTGGCTCAGGCGGGTACCGGCGGCAGGGTTGACGGCGGTGCAGAAGGGGTTCACCCAGTAAAAGCCCTGTCCCTTCAGGGTGCCGATGTAATCACCAAACAGGGTGAGCACCAGCGCCTCCTGCGGCTTTAACACCTTAAGGCCGCAGAACAGGAAAATGCCTGCGATCCAATACGCAATGGACAAAATCAGCAGCGGCACGCCCAGAAGCATCCGGTCTGCATTCAGCAGAGTGATGCTGTAAATGAACAGGGCGATGGATGCCACATAGCCCAGCAGGGTGAGCAGCAACATAGCCATACCGTTTTTGCGGGTATTCAAAATTTTCTCTTCCATAACAAGTCCCTCCTTATCAGGGTCGGAAACGTTTCTTTGTGATATCAAAATCATATCATTTTATAAAAAAATTGTCAAGTACTTCCAACAAAAAATCCCCGCCTGCCCGGATACTGCGGACAAAGCGGGGTCAAGCATTATGGGTGCGCCGGGCAGACAGAGTTTCAGGCGTCTGCCTGCGCTTCTCCCCCGATCAGCACCACGGCAACATCATTGACGTTGGTACCAGTAGCGCCTGTGATAATAAGCCCCTCCACCGCCTGCAAGGCGTGGTAGGCATCGTTGTTTTGCAGGGTGTCGAACACGTTCCGACCCGCTGCTGCCAGTGCTGCGGCGGTGTCGCCGTCCACATAGCCGCCGGCGGCATCGGTGGGGCCGTCGGTGCCGTCACTGCCCACGGAGAACACTGCGGCGTTCTGTCCCGCCAGCGCCGGGGCTGCGGCCAGCGCCAGTTCCTGATTGCGTCCGCCCAGCCCTTTGCCGGTCAGGTGCACCACGGTTTCCCCGCCCGCGATAAAGGCCAGCTTTTTCCCCTGCCCCGCATGGGTGCGGGCGATGGCACTCAGAAAGCTGCCTGCCTCCTTGGCTTCGCAACAGAGCCGGTCGGTGAGGAGGATGGGCTCATATCCCAGCTCCCGGCAGGCTTTAGCGGCAGCAGTGCACAGCTCTCGGACGCTGCCGGTGATATGAGTGGTCACGTTGTCAAGGGCTTTCGGCGTTTCCTGTGCCAGCAGCGCCTTCGCCTGTTCCGACAGGTTCAGGTGGTATTTCTCCGCAATGGCAAGCGCTTGTGCACAGGTGGAGGAATCCGGCACCGCCGGGCCACTGGCGATCATATCCAGCGGGTCACCCAGAATATCGCTGAGCACGATGCTGAACACCCTTGCAGGCACGCAGTGCTGCGCGAACCGCCCGCCCTTGACTCCGGACAGCCGCTTGCGGATGGTATTCATCTCCACGATATCGGCTCCGCTGGCAAGGAGCTGATTGGTGATGTCCTGCAATTCCCCGCCGGGGACAAGCGGCTTTTCAAACAGGGCGCTGCCGCCGCCGGAAAGCAAAAACAGCACCGTGTCCTCTGCGGTCAGCCCCTGTACCAGCGCCAAAGCTTTTTCGGTGGCTGCAAAGCCGTTGGCATCCGGTACGGGATGACCTGCCTCATAACAATTTACACCGGGGATTCTGCCTTTTACATGGCCGTACTTGGTCACCACCACGCCGCCGTCCACGCGCCCCAGTGTCTGCACGGCGGCGTATGCCATCTGCCAAGCGGCCTTGCCTGCCGCCACCAGCAGCACTCTGCCGCCTCCGGGCTGAAAGTCCTCCAGCGCGCGGCACACGGCTTTATCCGGCAGAACCGCCTGAATGCTGGAACAGATGATCTCATCCGCATCCCGCCGCAATGTAGTATTCATAATAAAGCCCTCCTAACAGAGTTTGCCCATTCTCGATCCGAATGACCTGCTGCGCAATTTCCGAGTGATGCAGGGCTTTACGCGGTCAGGTCTTTTTTGCCGGGGTTCAGGACGAGCCACACGCCCTCACCTTCACGGCTGCGGTTTTCGTGGCTGCCATAGTAGACATAGAGCTTGCTCAGGGATACCGCACCGATCTCTTCCGCAGTGGGGGCGGCGGCAGTCAGGGCTTCGGCGGTGACTGCGCCGTTCTCGGCTTCGCTCACGTCTGCCCATGCGGTCTCGTTGGCAGTCGTCAGTTCATTCACCTCGGCACGGCCCATGTATGCCGGAATATGTTCCGGGTCAAGGCCGATGGCCTCGGTAAAAGACTCCACAGCCTCGGTGTAGTTCAGCTCGGTCAGGTATTTCCGTCCCAACTCGATCTTATCCGCTGCCGTAACCGCTTTTTTGCTTTTTCAGTTGCTACATTTTGTATTCCTCCAAAGCGCAACCCCAAGGTTATGCTTCAAACATTTTCCAGCTGACACAGCCGTCCAGCCAGAATTTTCCGTTTCCAGAGGTCATGCGCACCTTATTCTGTGCATCCAGATCGTTAAAGTGCCACCACTCCGAGGCCAGCGGTGTCATGCCTGCATTGGTACAGTACCCCTGCAGCCGCCGCGCACCGTCTGTCATGGATGCCGATGCAGTGGCCCGCTTCCATGCGGTGGCCGAATTAGAAGTTACCGGGCCGGTAAAGCAGGCCGCTGCACTGCTCAGCTCGTGCATGGCAGAGGGCATGGCGTATTCCTCACCGGTCACCTGTACAAAGGGACACCCCGCCATGCTGTGCTCTGTCTGCTCAGTGATGCGCAGCAGGGTCGTGTCCATTGCCACACCGCGCTGATGGTTGGAAAGAGACGTTGCAATAAACCAGCCGATATTCCACGCGCCCTTGTTCAGCGCCGTCATCAACTCCTTGTCCGTTCTTGCCTTGGCGTACACTGCATCCTTTACCAGCATCTGCACCTCATAGGGCCGGAATGTCTCTACGATCTTCAGGCAATCGCCAGCCTTCAAAGCATTTTTCTGCGCTGCACCAACTTTTTTTGCCATAGCGTAATTGATAGGCATTAGATACTCATCCCGCCCAAGGCGCTGGTTGTAGAACAGGCCGTCATACAGTTTCTGTCCCGTAATGCCTTCAATATCCTTTCCGCAGATTTTAAAGATCGATGCCTTGGCATTGGGGTTTTCGTATACGATGGAAGGCAGAACATCGGGCAGATTGATCATACACAGTTCATTTTCCAACCAGCCCACGGTGCCGTCCAGCAGGCAGACCTGCCAATATGCGCCAGACTCCTGCCGGATATAAAACATATCTCCCGCTGCAAGTCTGCGCAGTACCGTACTGGCCCCATCCGGTCTCTCGTACAGCAGCATCACAGCCGCCCCTGCAAAGCCTGTTGAACCTTCCAACGGCAGTTCGAAGTTCTGGGGAACGCGGATGCCATCCCGCAGAACCGCATTGTCGTCCAGTGCTGCATTCCACATTGGTCCGGTTTCAGAGACCGGATCACTGACTTCCTGCTGCTGCCAGCTGACAGCCCGCTCTTCCACTGTGGGGTTCTGGCAGCCCGTCAGAAGCCATGCGCATGCCATGGCCGAAAGGCACAGAAAATCACGTCTTGTTGTTTTCATGTATTTTCCGTCCCTTCTTCCTGCTGTTCCTGTGCCGGAGTTTCCGGCGCTGTCGGTGCCTTCGATGTGGTCTCCTGCTCTGCCGCCGATTCCTCCGGCGACTGCGTCGGCTGTTGTGCCGCCGGGGCAGTCTGCCCCGCTTCCGTTGTTTCGGTCTGTGTCGGCTGCGCTTCCAGCAGTTCTTCCTCCGGCGGTTCACCCTCGGCATCCTTTGCAAGATCGTCCTCCGGTGCCTGATCCCCAACCGGCTGAACACTGCCGCTGCCGTTCAGGTTGCTGCTAAGTGCGCCCTCCCCGAATGTGCCCGACTGACTGACGCCGTTGATAAAATAGTAGCTTTTTTCATGGGAATGATCCCATCCCTGCTTCGGTTCTCCATTTGTCCCAAAAGCATAGGGCTGGCCGTCGATCACACACCACCCGGTCATCTGATTTCCGTTGCCGTCCAAATAGCGCGTGCCCGCATCCGTTTCAACCCAGCCGGCCTGACTGACACCGTCCACAAAGAAATAATCCTTTCCATCGATCTCTGTCCAGCCCTGTGCCGGTGCGCCGCTGTTGTCGTAGTATTTCAGGACGCCGTCCGTTTTTTTCCAACCGTTCAGTCGGTTTTTGACCCGTCCATCACTATCCAGTTCCCAAACCTTTCCGTCCTCCTGATAAGTACCGGTGCGCGGATGTCCGGTTTCGTCAAAGCAGTACTGCACTCCGTCCAGCATGATCCAGCCGGTGTACAACTGTCCGGTCTCCGGTTGGAAATAGTAGTATTTTCCGTCTATCTTCGCTTCGCCCTGGGTGAGCGCTCCATCTGCGTTGGCATAGCCGACATAGCCGTTCTCTTCGATCCAGCCGGTCTTCAAAAAGTTGTTGCTGCCAAAATAGTAGAGCTTATAGTTGATCTCATACAGCCCCTGCGCACGGGTGCCGGTAGTCGGCGAGATATAGTAGCGATGCAGTCCTTCGCCGTGCCACCCCGTAGTCTTACTCTGGATCGCTTTGTAAATTCCAAAAACGACCCCTGTGAGCAGACACAGGCACACCAGTACTACACCGACGGCTTTCAGCGGCCTTGCCGCCCTTCTTCTGCGCGTATTCTGCGTCACGCTAAACCGATATCGTTTGATCTTCTGGCGTTTCATTCTCATCTTCCCATATAAAGATTCAGCCCCCAGTGGAATGCCAGAGGCCGAATTTCATGTTTAATAGGCGTCCTGTACCGTCTCTTTACCGTTTTCACGGTAGGTCGTCACAGTAAAGCCGTTGTAATACAGCAGGCCATCCTCGCCATCACCGATGCAGCTGGAAGCATACTCCGAACTGTTCGGCTTGCCAATAGCGGCATACAGCTTGGAAACATCTTTGCCCACATACTTCAGGGCAGTTTCCAGGCTGGCAGTTTCTGCCGGAGCAGTCTCTGTAACGGGCTTGCTTTCCACAGGCTCCGTCTTTTCTTCTTTGGAGGAAGCAGCCGTCTCCTGCTTTGCAGGCTTAGATTTTGCCGCAGTCTCGGCCTTGGACTCTGCCTTGGATTCCGCCTTGGATTCGGCCGGTTTCTCCGATGCCGCCTCGCTTACCGCAGAAGAAGCTTCAGAAACTGCCTCCGAGACAGCCTCGCTTTCCGGCACAGCCTCCGACGAAGCAGCCTCCAATGCCACAACGGAAACCGATTCGGATTCCACAGCCGAGGAAGCGGTCGTTTCTGCTTTTGCCCCGCATCCCGATGCCAGAAACATCGCACCGCAGAGCACTACACCCATCATCTTATAGTTTACATTCATTTTGTTTGTTCCTTCTTTCTATTCTTTCAGTCAGTCGGCCAGGGCGCAAAAGACCCATTCACCGTCCGACAGAAATGCTGCTTTTAGTTGCTGCTCCCGCACATTCTGCGGAAGATACGCCGTAAACGGCTGTGTTCCCTCTCCGCAGGGGGAAGCTTCGTAGGTTCCGGTCTCTGCCAGAATGTAGATTGGAGAGTCGTCATCCACACGCTGCCCGCTCAGATCGCCTGTCAGGCAGAAAGTCCCCTCCATTCGGCTGTCCTTCCGTTGTGCCTTCGCGCTTGTACCGGTATCTGCCGCCGGGACTGCCGTGCGTTCCGGAGCAGGCATTTCCGGGGCGCGTTCCAGCAGCCAGTTCAGGTTGCGTTCCACCAGTTCCACCAGCAGCACATCGGGCTGCTCTTCTGTAACAGCCGTCAAAAGGTAGGGCATATTCCGGGAGAAACAGGCGTTGCCGTAGCTCTGTGCCAGAAAAGGATGCAGATTGATGCCAAAGGAATCGCGGTATACAAAAATGCTTTCGTCTGCCGCCGAATTTTCCGTGTGGATCGTGATATCATCTGCCGAGTGGAATTTTTCGTCATACTGATAGGTAAAGTCGTATGCCGTATCCTGTTCCGTCTCGTTTCCGGCAGGGTACACCATCTCATACAGGTCGCCGGTATGCGGGGATGTTTTTCCATTGATGCAGGAATCAAACTCCGCTTCAGAGCCTTTCAGTTCTTTCAGCAAAGTCTGTGCTGCCAGCTGTGCGCCCCGCATATTCCAGTGGCTGTCCCGACGGTAATACAGCTGCTCTTCGTGGTCAGACAGTGTTTTGAACAGATCCACATACCGGACATTCTGCTGTTCCATCTGCTGCTGAAGCAGTTGGGCGTTCCGTACGGAGGCTGCCGTATATCGTGCCGGCATCTGACCGCTATACAGGGAATTTTTATTGGGTGCGATGGTAAAGCAGAACCCAATGCCGTTCTCTTCGCAGTATTCCTGCATCAGACCCAGTACATGAGCGGCCGCATAACTCTGCCGGGCTGTAAAGAGTTCTGCGCCGGTATAGTCCGCAAGGGTGCTTTTATAGAACAGCCAATCGTCTTTTCCCAACAGCACACTGCTGCTGTCCAGCGTTTTGAGCATGGTTCCGGTAAGCTGATCGTTCAAGGTGATCATCTCATGACGGAGCCCGAAATGATCCGCAAAATAATCCGAAAACTCATTCAGGATACCGGTATTGAAGCTGCCATCCTCTTTCCGTAATTCAGGAAAGGATGCAAGCTGCTCATTGCCCACCGCTTTTTCCGTCTGCCAAGGCATCACAGCCACAGGCAAAATGCAAATTGTGGCAATGACCCCCACAAACAGGATATATCCTAATTTTTTCACTTGCATTTTTCCACCTCAGAACTGGAAATAGATAAAAGGCACATAGGATGCAGCCGACAGATGCAGGATATCCACCAGCAAAAGCGCCAGCGCCCCTGCATAACTCAGTGCCTGAAGGCATGCATACACACTTCCGGTCTGCTGCTCTGCTTTACGGCAGACCAGCGGCAAAACCGGCGTACTGCCCACAAGGCCAACCGCCAGTGCAAACAGGGTCAGCGGGGTCAGACACTGCGCCAGCAGCAGCCCTGTCTGCGCAGAGGCAGAGACCCCGGAAAGCATGGCTCCTATCATTGAGAAAGCCTGCCCCATGTTGTCTGCACGGAAGATCACAAAGCCAACCAGCACCACAAGCAGGGTGTACAAATGTTTCAGCACCATTTTTCGGCTACCTCAGCAATCACGGAAACTGGTAGCTGAACACCGTTTTATTCAGCGGCATTTTATACATATTATATTCTGCATGGCCGTATCTGCCGGCACGATAGCCCCACCCCAGTTCCACATCATAGATATAGGGAACTCCGTTCTCGCAGATCATGACCCATGCATGGTCCGAGTCCTTGCGGCTCACACCGCCAGACACTACATAGGCATTGTAGCCCAGCCGCCGGGCCATATAAAGGAACTGGCCTGCAAAGCAGTAGCAGTTGCCCTTTTTGTGTTCAAACATGAACAAAGCGCTCTCTTCTGCCCAAGCCGTTGTGCCTCTTGCCTGATGCGGACGGGCAAGGTATGCGCCGTGATCCCGGACATACAAATAGGCGGCGCGCAGCTTTTGCGCCTTCGTCATGCCAGAGTTTGTGCACGCAGCCAGTGCCTGATCCACATAGCTGTCCAGCGTTGCATTGCCAGAGGTATAGCGGCCATTCGCATCAAAAGTAAGGTATTCTACCGCGCTGTTCGTCAGGAACGAGCCATCCTCTTTGACATAGTACATTCCTCCGTCGATCTCGTGCAAACCCTTGGCGTACCGATCGATGGCATAGCCATTCTTCGAAACATGATACAGCTTGCCGTCAATCGTCACAAAGCCACCTGTGCCGGTGCGTCTACTGACTGCACCGCGTATGCAGTCGGCACCAGAAGCATGGCCGACATTGCAAGAATAACAGCCGTTACACTAAGTTTTTTCAGCATTTTTTCATACCCCTTAATCGATTGATTTTTATTGATACTCGTTCCAGATCTGTTCCTTCAGCTTTTTTTCCTGCCTGCGCAGGATCCATGCTGAAACGACTGCCGCAACAGCCGAAACGATCATGTCAACGATTCCAACCACACAAAAGATTTGTCCGGTAGACGCAGGTATTCCCTCCTTATTTGAGTCATCCGCTGGTGCGGAGCTGGTCGATCAGAAGATAGGCCATCTGCATATCAAAACGATAATCCGATGGATACTGCTCCTGCAGATCTTTCAAAACCTTTTCAGCTTCACTGTACTGATCCAATGCCTGCAGTACAGTTGCCAGATTCAACCGGGTGGCAATAGTATCGTAGCCGCTGTCCACCAGTTCCTCCAGCAGCTGCTGCGCTTCAGCATAGTATTCTTCTGCATTTTCTTTGTCAGATGCTGCCTGCTGCATCATAAGATCCGCAAGCATCTCCTTTTGAAGCACAGCCTGACCTTCCGGAAGGTTCTGGCATCCCTGTTTCAGAATGCGCACAGCCTTTTCCATATCGTCCTGATTCAGCGCTGCATTTGCGGCTGACAGGTAAGCATGGCTCAGGAGCTGCGGGTCCTCCACCTCATTGAACACTTTTATGTAAAGCGCAAGAGCCTGATCATAGTTCTTTTGCAAGGACAGGATCTCTGCCGCAACCAGATCACAGTCACCGGAGGAAGCGCCTTTTTTCTGCAATGTATCCAGCTCCTGTTGTGCTTCTTCCAGCTTTCCATCATTGGCAAGTGCAATAGCAAGACCCCCGATAGCTTTCAGTACCTGCTCCCTGTAACCGGACGGCCGCCTGCAGTTCCAGCACCGCATTGGCGTAATCCTTATCATAATACTTAAAGATCGAGCAGATCGTAGAGTACCCCACTCTACAGCCACTATTCTTTTTTAGATTTTACAGCTAATTCCGCAATCGGTCAATGAAAAACACTCCAAAATCCAATTTTTGGGGGAGGGGAAAAAAATTGTTTGACGCAATCGACAGTATTGCCAAAAACCTGACAATTTGATTGTATGCTTCGTCAAACAGGCCCATTAAACAAAAGGAATTGTATCGCCGATGCAGGCGTTGGGCGTGGATATCCAGACCATCCAGAGCATCGTAGGCCATGCCGATACCGAGATGACTGAGCATGATCTCCATGTTCAGGAATCCATTCGGCAGAGTGCGGTCCAGTTGTTCAGCGAGGCATTTTCGGCCTGAAAATTGGACGGAAATGCACGAATTATCGCGAGCCAGCTTTTCAAATCGTTGGCATCAACGCTGGCTCGCATATCGCAGCAGATGATGTTGCGTCAAAAAAGCCCACTTGCCCCTGCGATTGACCAGATAAAATCTTTGGCATTGTGGTCAAAATTGTGGTCAAAGCCAAATGAGGCCAGCCTATAAACAAAAAAATCCAACGATTTCTAACGTGAAATCGTTGGACTTATGGTCCGAGTGGCGAGAATCGAACTCACGGCCTCTTGAACCCCATTCAAGCGCGCTACCAAAACTGCGCTACACCCGGATATCTGTTTGCGTTTGCCGCTCACAGCTTGATTAGTATACCCGACTTTGTCCGTTTTGTCAAGCGCTTTTTCCAAATTTCTGATGCAGTTTTTACATTTTACTGTCCCGGCTTTTGCACGCCAAAAGGATACGCGAAAGAGCGTTATTTTCAAAAATCGCGATACACATCTTCCTCATCGTCCTCATGGATGGGGGTGGTGTCGTCCGGCGGTGCGCCAAACTCCACCGTGGCAAAGGCCAGCGCGAATACGCTGTCTGCCCCGGCGTGAAGCAGTGCCTGCGCGCAGGCGGCAGCTGTTGTGCCGGTGGTGATGACGTCATCCACCAGCAGGATGCGCTTACCCTCCATCTGCTGCGGCTGTGCCGCTCGGAACACACCTGCAACGTTGGCTATGCGCTGTTCCAGCGGCAGACCGGCCTGATGCCGTTTGGCGCGGGTGCGCTCCAGTGCCTGCGGTGCCAACGGCACCTCCATAGCCTTGGCCAGCGGCAGCGCCATCAGTTCCGGCACATTGTAGCCGCGCCTTTTACCGGAGGCCGGCACCGGTACGATCAGGTCGTACCCGATGGCCGCCCACGGCGCCGGCTGCGGGAGCAGCTCGCCGTACTGCACGGTCAGTTCACCGCCAAAGGCCAGCTGTACCAGACGGTTGCCCATCTCCACAGCCCGCCACGGCTTGCCCTGATACTTCGCGTTCAGGATGCCGCGCCGCACACAGCCGCTGTAACGGTAGGGTGCGGCAGCACCGGCCAGATTACTGATATAGTGCTGTGCCGGGTCTAGCCGGATGCCCGGCTTGCGACGCAGCGTTTCCAGCTGCTCTGCACAGTCCGGGCAATCTCGTACATCCCCCAGCACCCGGCCGCAGAAAGGGCACTCGCGCGGGTAGAGCAGCTGCCGTACCGCCCGCAGCGCCCTGCGCCGGGGGTCATAGTAGTCCATCAGTCCTTTTTGACCGCCACGATCACCCGCACGCGCTTGCCTGCTGCGCAGCCAAAGTTATCGTACCAGCCGGTCAGGTAGTAGCCCTCAGAGTTCACCTCAGAGAGCTTGGTGGCGTAATACTGCCCCTTGTACCACAGGTACACCTGCATATCGTCAGCCGTCTCGTAGCGGGTGCCGTTGCTCATCACCGAGGCTGCACCCACCTGATCGATCTTCATAGGCATCAGCTGGATCATGGCCTTTACCGTGCCGTTCACGTTTTGCCGCACTGCCAGACCGCCCGCCAGCACCGGATACTTGATGGAGGTGGAAAAGCTGGCCTGACTGCCGTTGACGTAGCAGATGTAGGTAGCGCCGCCGCCCACAAAGTTGAGGATGGTGCTCATGGGCTGGCCGGTAATGTTGGCCAGCTGCTTGAGGCCGATACTCAGCAGTGAGCCGGAACTGCTGGTGATGCGGTTCCAGACCGTGCTCAGCAGCGAGCCGTCAATGACGCCCCACAGGATCTCGCTGGTGGTGGGCACCAGCACACTGCGCAGATCATCCACCACCGTGGTGGTGTTGGTGGTGCCGCCGGTAGAGCCGGAACCGGAAGAGCCGTCCCCGGTGGAACCGCTGCCGGAGCCGGAAGAACTGTCCCCGGAAGAGCTATCCCCCGAGCCGGAGGAGCCACTGCCGGTCAGGGTGCCCAGAATGGAACTGGCGTTGAAGGCCAGATTCTTCACATCGTCCAGCACGCCGTATTTCCACAGATCGCCGGTGACATCGTTCAGGATCAGGCGGTCGATCTGTCCCTGCTCATTCAGCGTATAGTAGCGCACGGTCAGGGCATTCAGCTTTGTCCCCGCTATTCGGCTGGGACGAACCGTCCCAGCCAACCCCTCCGATGTCGTATCCAGAATTTGTACGTCATCGGCCAGAGCATAGTCCCCCAGCGCGGTGGCGGTGTCGTTGATGGTGCCGCTGACCGATTTGGACTCGATGGCAGTCACCTGCTCCCCTTCGGGGGTCACGTTGATCTCCACCAGCCAGCCGGTGGGGTAGTTCAGGCTTTTGTCGATATTCACAGTGCGGGTAATGCCGTCGGTGCACATCACCGAGATCTTTTGCAGCACGTCTGCGCCGTTATCCTCTACAAGGCTGCGGGTGGCAGTCTGCACCACGCCGTAGAACACGCTGTCGGCTTCCTCGCCGGTGATCACATCGGCTACCTCGTTGTCCATGCCCAGCAGCAGGGTGACCACTTCGCCCACGCCGCCGCCGTTCAGGGAGGAGATCTTGGACGCCACGGCAGAGCTGCCCAGCGTGTAATTGCTGCCCGCCACGGTCAGCGCGGTAGGCGCGCTGGCGCTGGGCGATACTGCCGTGATGCGGCCTGCGGCGCGGCGGGTGTAGATCCACACCGTCTGCAGGCTCTCGCTGTAATAGTACACGTCGTACTTGTTCAGCTCTGCCGAAGCAGAGGCCTTATCGTTGCGGTAGACGCTCACCGGCGTAAAGGGCAGCTGGGTGCCCTCTTCTGCTACAAAGGGACCCTTGCGGCTCTTGAGCAGCACCGAAGAGGTATCCACCTGACCGTTGGACACCGTAAAGCCCAGCGAACTGCCGTAGGCGCTGCCGCTGGCGGTGTCGGCGCGCAGGGCGTTGTACAGCAGCAGGGTGCTCTGCTCGTAGGTCATGGCCTGTCCCTGCGTGCAGGTCAGCTGATCCCGCAGACCGATCTGCTGCGCCTTGTTCAGCTGTGCCTGCGGGAAGGAGCCGGTCATGTCGGTGGTCTTATAGCTCAGCAGCTTCAGCACCGCCGCACAGGCTTCCTCCAGCGTGACGGTGTTGTCCGGGCGGAAGGAGCCGTCGGTGTAACCGTTCATCCAGCCCTGCTGCACCGCAATGCGGATGTAGGGTGCCCACTGGGAGCTGCCGGGCACATCCCGGTACAAAGTGCCCACCGTGCCCTGTGCGCCTACGCTCTCCCGGTAGGTGGAAAAGGACACCAGCATTTTGGCAAAAGCGCCGCGGGTAATGTTGGCGCTAAGCTCCTGACCGGTGGGCACAGCGCCCAGAGTAATAGCCGTCTGCAGGGCCGTGTTGTTGATGCTGGCCGCCGAGACCGGCAGCACCAGCACCGACACCGCAATGCTGACCGCCAGCAGAAATGCGAGAATCCGTTTTTTCATTGGTCGTACCTCTTGTTCTTTGTTTATCACGCCGCCGCGATCAATCGTAGCGCAATGCTTCAATGGGGTTCAGCCGGGCTGCGCGCCGCGCCGGCAGGTAGCCGAACAGCACGCCGATGCCCACCGAGATGCCAAAGGCCACCACAATGGAGTTGAAGGAGGGGCTTACCGTAACGGTGGTATCGGTCATGAACATGGGCAGCACCTTGTTTGCCGCCATGGACACCGCATAGCCCAGCGCAATGCCTAAAACGCCGCCCAGCGCGGAGGTGGTGGCTGCTTCCACCACAAACTGCGCCAGAATGGTGCGCTCCTTTGCTCCCAGCGCCTTGCGGATGCCGATCTCACGGGTGCGCTCGGTCACAGACACCAGCATGATGTTCATAATGCCGATGCCGCCCACCAGCAGCGAGATACTGGCAATGCCGGTAAGTATCACGATGACCATGTTGATCATCTTGTTCATTTCCTCCAGCCACTCGCTGGCGCTGTACACATAGTAGCCGTTTTCGGTCTTGAGGATCGACATCAATTCCTCTTCCATCGTGCTCTTGGCCTCGTTGGCAAGGCTTTCGTCGGCCATCATGGCGGTGTAGCAGTCCACCATGCTTTGGCTGGAAAGCCGCATCACGGTGGTGTAGGGCAGGTAAACGCAGTCGTCATCGCTGCCCTGCTGCATAGTGGGGTCGCTGACTTTGGCAGACAGCACACCTACGACGCGGAACTTGTTGGCACCGATCTTGAGCGTCTGCCCCACACCGTTGCCGCCAAAGGCTACGCGGTTGAGGTAATCGCCGATGACGCAGACCTGCTTGTTGTCCTGCATATCCATGTACTGCAGGCCGCGCCCCTGAACGATCTGGTAATTCTTCATTTCGGTAAAGTTTTCGTCCACACCGCTCATGTTGGACCAGCGGTAGCTGGTGGTACCGATCTTCAGCGTACCGCTGGCTTTGCCGCTGAAGTTGACCTGCGGCGACACCGCCTTGATCAGGTCGGAATGCCGCTGGCAGATGTCATACATCTCCTCCACCGACACGGAGCGGGAGCCGTAGCCCCACACCTGAATGCTGAGGGTGTTGGTGCCCAGTGCGGAAAAGCTGTCCCGCATGCTCTTGGTCATGCCGTTGCCCAGACCCACAATGACGATGACCGCCATCACGCCGATGATGATGCCCAGCATGGTCAGAAAGGTGCGCAGCTTGTTGCTCCACACGTTCTGGATGGCCTGCCGGAAGGTTTCAAAGATCATGCCTGTTCCTCCTTTTCCGGCGTTTCGGGCAGCAGGGTGGGCTGCACCATGGCCTCCGGTGCGTGGGAGTCGCCGTCATACACCACCTGACCGTCCTCCAGCCGGATGATGCGGTCGGCCTGCACGGCAATGGAATTGTCGTGGGTGATCAGCACTACGGTGTGTCCCTGCTTGTGCAGCTGCTGCAAAAGCCCCAGCACCTCACGGCCGGTATGGGAGTCCAGCGCGCCGGTGGGCTCGTCCGCCAGAATGACCGGCGGGTTGCGCACCAGTGCCCGCGCAATGGACACACGCTGCTGCTGTCCGCCGGAAAGCTGATTGGGCCGGTTTTTCAGTTTGTCGCCCAGGCCCACCTGCTCCAATACCTCACGGGCACGGGCGTGCCGCTCGGCGCGGGAGACGCCCGCGTACACCAGCGGCACCTCCACATTCTCCATCAGGTTCAGCCGGGGCAGCAGATTGTACTGCTGGAAGATGAAGCCCAGCATCTCGTTGCGCACCTCGGCCTGCTCATTGCCGGACATGTTGCCCACCTCCCGGCCATTGAGCCGGTAGCTGCCCGCTGTGGGCACATCCAGGCAGCCGATGATGTTCATGCAGGTGGATTTACCGGAGCCGGACTGGCCCACGATGGCCACGAACTCGCCCTTTTCAATTTTCATGCTGATGTGGTCGGCGGCTTTTACCGTGGTGTCACCCATCCGGTAATATTTGCACACATTCTCAAATTCGATCAGAGCGCTCATTGCGGGCCACCTCCCGGTGCACCGCCGCCCTGACCGGGCCCGCCGACCACCATCATCTCCTCCATCTGTCCGTCAGCGCTGACAGAGGCGGTGCTGCTGGCGGTGTAGGCTACGGTGTCGCCTTCCTGCAGGCCGCTTGTTACGGCGATGTAATCATCATCGCTGGTGCCGGTGGTCACCTTGACATAGACATAGCCCTCCGGGGCGGTCATGCTGGGGTCGGCGTTGGCAGCGCTGGGGGAATCCTTGGTCACCAGCACATAATTGCCCCGCACCACAGCGGCATTGGGAATGGAAAGCGCGTTCTCGGTGCTGGCCGTCGTGATCTCGGCGGTGGCGTTCATGCCGGGCAGCAGGTCGCCGGTATCGTTGATGCGGATGGTGACAGGATAGGTGGTGGTGCCGCCTGCCGTGGTGCCCGCCTTGGATACGCTGGTGACCACACCGGTAAAGGTGCGGTCAGAGATGGCATCCGCGATGATGGTCACGCTCTGCCCCTCCTTGATGGAGAGGATCTCCAGTTCGTCCACATTCACCGTCATCTGCAGGTAGCTCAGGTCGTAGATGGTGCACAGGCTGGTGCTGCCCGCGGTATTGCTCACGGTGTCGCCCGCCTTGACCTCCTTGGAGATGACCGTGCCGCTGATGGGTGAGGTGATGGTATAGTTGTTCAGCTGATCCTCGGTGTCCTCCATGGACATCTGGGCACTGCGCAGGTTATCGGAGGCGTTCTGCACCTGCTTGGTCAGCTCCTTGCCGGAGATCCTGACCAGCGCGGTATCGGCGCTGACAGAGGAGCCCTCTTTCACGCAGAGGGCGGTCACGGTGCCGCCGGTGGAAGCGGTGATGGTCTGCTCGTTCTGGTAGCTGAATTTTGCCGATGCCAGTGCACTGACCCCGTTGACGCTGGCCGTTGCGGCCTGCGCGGTGGTCAGGCTGCCGGTGTTGTTCACCGCAATGGTCACGGTGCGCACCAGCAGGTTCCCGCTGCTCAGGGCATCCGCACCGGAGACGGAGCGCACAGTGCCGGAGACGGCCTCAAAGGTGCCGTCCAGCGTGACCTGTGCGGCCTGCCCCACGGTAAAGTTCGCCGCATCCGCCGCCGGGAATTCCAGCGTCAGCAGCAGGGTGGAGGCATCCCGCACAGTGGCCGCCTCCTGCCCGGCGGTGACCACATCGCCCACCGCCACCTTGTAGGAGGCCAGCGTGCCGCCGATGGTGCTGCGGACGTATTGGGCATCCACGGCATCCTCGTAATTGCGCTGGGCCTGATCCAGCGAGAGCTGGGCCTTTTCCACGCTGTTGGCGGCGTTGGAGCTGTCGATGGTGTAGAGTACCGTTCCCTCTTCAATGGTGTCTCCCACCGCAAAATCGGCGGTGAGCACGGTGCCGGACACCAGCGCATTGACGGTGTAGGTGTTGGCGGCGGCAATGGTGCCGGAGCCGCTGAACACATTGGTGATATTCCGGCGCTCCACCGCGCTTTCCAGATATTCGGTATCTACGCCTGCCGGTTTTGCGCCCTTCCCGGGCAGCAGGAACGCACTGGCCACTGCGGCTGCGCAGGCGGCAGCGGCAATGCGCTTCCAGTTGCGCCTTACAAAGGGTCTCCAACCCTTCGGTCTTTGTTCTGCAGGCACTTCCAGCGCCAGATTGAATTCCTGGTCGCTCTGTTCCTGCGGCGTTTGTTTCTTTTTTCGCAGCATTGGTTGCCCCTCCCTGATGTTATGGCAGGGTGCAAAGCCGCACCCGCCCTTCTTCCAACAGTATAGCGGGGCTTTCTTAACATTCGCCGGAGATATTTCTTAAGACTTGCTTAAGTTCGGTGGAAAAAGTGTAAAAAGAAACCCTCCCCGTCATCGCATTGCAATGCCGCCTCCCCCGAAGGGAGAGGCTATGCAGGCTCTATCCGAGGTGCTGCATTGGCTCCCCCTTCGGGGGAGCTGGCAAAGCCGTAGGCTTTGACTGAGAGGGTTGTCTTATTCTACCGGGAACAGCAGCGTCATGGTGAACTGCTCATTCTCCTGTTCGATCTTGCAGTCTGCGTGCATCTTATCCATCATGGTCTCGATGCTGGTCAGGCCCACCTTGGTGCTTTCCACCGCCGAGGGCGCGGGCAGGACATGGTTGCGGAACACAAGGCCCGCCTTCCCCTCCTGCCGCAGGAACCGCACCTCGATGGGCCGGGCCGGGTCGGCGTACTTGATCAGGTTGGAGCCGATGTTATCCAGAATGCGCCGGATGTACTGCGCCCGCACGGTCAGGAGCACATCCTCGCTGCCCAGCTCCAGCGCACAGGCAAAGCCGCGCTGCTGCAGCATCTCCACCATCTCGGCCAGCGGCTCTTCAAAGATCTGGGAGAAGCGGGCCGGGGCATCCAGCTGCACCACGGTGTCCCGGGTGACCAGCGCGTACTCGAACAGATTGTCGGACAGCTGCTTGATCTGCCGGGCCTTGCCGTCGATCTTTGCCAGATATTCATCCTGCTGGGCCTCGGTCTCGTATTTGTGGTGGCGCAGGATCTCGGTGTAGAGCAGCAGGGTGGTCAGCGGGGTGCGCAGGTCGTGGGACATCTCGGTGATCAGGCTCTTGACCTTGGCGGCAGCCTGAGCCTCCTCGGCCTGCTGCTGGCGCAGGGTCAGACGCAGACCATCCAGACTGGTGGCCAGCAGGGCCAGCTCATCGTCCCCCTGGATCGTGATGGGGTGGTCAAGGTCGCCGCCCTCCATGGCCTGGATCTCCCCGCTGAGCAGGAGGATATAGCGGATGATCTTCCGGCTGCTCAGGAAGAAAAACAGTGGGAAAAGGGCAAAGCTGACAAGCAGCAGGATCTCGCACCCCTTGCCGTAATAGGCATCCACGCCGTTGTAATAGAACATGGCGGTGGTCTTTTTATCCGAAAAGGTGAGCGAGTACATCGGGAGCCCGTGCTCGGCCGGAACCGTTTCCGTCACGTTTTCCCGCCCCTCGTAGACCGGAGCGACCAGCGGATAGGAGGAATAGAGCATCCGGGAGCGGTCGTAGATGATGAACATCGTGCTGCCGTTCCGCACAGACCAGTCGTCCAGTTTGTCGATATCCCGGCTGGAAAGGCCGCGCCGGTCGATATAGCTCTGCAGCTCCTGCACCTGCTTTTCCACAGCCTTCTGCTGGGTCTGTCTCTTATACACATCTGACGCTGCCGACGATAA